>Ga0209761_1003728_pt1 | contig 10081 bp, 13 predicted proteins | sample GraSoi013_1_40cm_4_FD_185818 | JGI IMG/M metagenome (GOLD analysis project Ga0209761, IMG submission 185818) | Grasslands soil microbial communities from the Angelo Coastal Reserve, California, USA - Sample 09_25_2013_1_40cm (SPAdes) (version 2) | ecosystem: Environmental > Terrestrial > Soil >... | reverse complement strand
CATTCATCGCCCTATGATATCGTAGGAGTTGCGATGGCCCGGGAACGTCAGGTCGACGCGCTCCTCAAGACGCTCGTGCAGACGATCGAAGTCTCGCTCGCCGCCGCCGAAGCGGCGCGCGACGCCGTCCAGGAGATTCTCCGACGGGGCGCCGACACGGGTATCTTCTTCGCCGGCAGCAAGAAGGCCGTCGCGGTCTCGTCCGAGCTGACCACCCAGGACAGAGAGTTCCTCCGGGCGGTGTCCATCAAGCCCGACCGCTGAGGCCTCATGCGGCTTCTTCCGATTCTCCTGTTCGTGGTCCTTGCGGTCGTGTTGCTACTCCCGGCGCTGCGCCGGATCCAGCTGCCGGCACGCCGAGTGCCCCGCGCGCTTCCCGACGAGCTCGTCAAGGATCCGGTATGCCAGACCTACATCGTGAAGTCGCGTGCCGTCCGCCGGATCGATGCCGGCGGGGTGCGCCCGCCTCGACACCGGCGGCTGACCCGCATCGCGTGAGATTCCGCCGCTCGGCCGTGACGGCGCGGGGCCACGCGCGCCCGACCCACCGTCACCTCGATCCGTGGCGCGACGCCGATGCTCAGACGAACCTCGAGCAGATGGCGGCGGGTCTCGAGGCGCGCGGCCGGACACCGGCGCAGACCCGGCTGCGGCGGCGCTTCCTGAGGTTCGTCCCCGTCAGGGCGGGGGATCACGTGCTCGAGGTCGGCTGCGGCACAGGTGTCGTCGTCCGGGATCTGGTCGCGCTCGTCGGCCGACGGGGGGAGGTCGTGGGCATCGACTCCAGTCGGCGCCTCCTCGACCGGGCGCGTCGGCTCTGCCGCGAGGCGGCGGGCCGCGCCCGGGTGGCGCTGCGCGTCGGTGACGGCGCGCGCCTGCCGTTCGCCGCGAGCCGCTTCGACGCCGCGCTCGCCATCACGGTCATTCTGCACGTCGCCGATCCGCTGCGGGTCGTGCGCGAGATGGCTCGAGTGACGCGGCCGGGCGGGCACGTCGGCGTGCAGGATCAGGACTTCGGGGTGGTCGCGGTCACGCATCCCGACCGCGAGCTGACGGATCACATCATGCAGGGCGTCGCCGCCCACATCTATCGGGAGCCGCACAGCGGGCGCCGGCTCCCAGGCTTGCTCCGCGCCGCCGGCCTCGACGATGTCCGCCTGCTGACGGACGTCTACCAGGACACGACGCTCGAGCCGTGGACCAAGACCTTCCTCGAGCGGCGCGCCGAGCGGGCCGCCAGCTTCGGCCTCGTGAACGAGGCGACGGCCGCGCGGTGGCTCGACGGACTCACGAAGGTCGTGGCGCAGGGCGCCTTCGTGCTGACGCTGAACTACTACGGCGCCGTCGGGACGAAACCGGCATGAGGCGGGTTGGCGCCGGCCTGGCGCTCGTCACCTGCCTGGTGGCCGGGCTCGCATCGCTGGGCGCGCCGCAGACAAGTCCCGCGTCGTCGTTCAACGGCGCCGCGGCTCTGCGCCACGTCGAGCGGCTCGTGGCCATCGGCCCTCGTCCGGCCGGGTCGGCGGCGGGCGTCCGCGCGCGTCAGTACGTCGTCGACGAGCTTCGGTCGGCCGGGATCGCGACGCGGGTGGAGCCGTTCGACGCCGACACGCCCCACGGACGGCTCCCGATGGCCAACGTCGTCGCGGTGCTCCCGGGCCGCCGTCAAGACGTCATCCTCATCGGGGGGCACTACGATACGAAGTGGTTCCGCGAGTTTGCGTTCGTGGGCGCGAACGACGGCGGCTCGAGCACCGCGCTCCTGATCGAGCTGGCGCGACGGCTCCGCGAGCGACCGCGCGAGTACACCTATTGGATCGTGTGGTTCGACGGCGAGGAAGCTCGCGAGGCGTGGACCGCGGCCGACAGCCTCTACGGATCGCGGCGGATGGCGATCGAGCTGGGCAAGTCGCGACGGCTGCCGCGCGCCGTGATCGTGGCCGATATGATCGGCGACCGGGATCTGGGCATCCGGCGGGAGGTCTCGTCCACCCCCTGGCTGACCGACGTCATCTGGACCAGCGCGGCGCGGCTCGGCTACAACGTCCACTTCCTCGCCGACACGCTCGCCGTCGAGGACGACCATGCGCCGTTCATGCGCCTGGGAGTGCCGGCGACGCTTCTGATCGACTTCGACTACCCACCGTGGCATACGGCGGGGGACACGGTCGACAAGGTGTCGGCGCGGAGTCTCGAGATTGTCGGCAACGTGCTGCTCGACGCGCTTCCCGCGATCGAGGACGCCCTGACTCGCTCACGCGGAGCGCGGCCGTGAGCGGGCCGAAGGCTATAATCACGCCATGCCACGCGTGAGAGAGATCGGCGATCCCGGCAGCGATCCCGTCTTGAAGGAGGCGTTCGCGAAGGAGACCGACACCTTCGGCTTCGTTCTGAACACCACCAAGATCCAGGCGCACACGCCCGGGATCATGCGAGCCGCCAAGCAGCTCTCGGTCGCCGTCGAACGATCGGGCCTGCTCCCGCCTGAGCTGCTCGCGCTGGTCTACCTGCGCGTCGCGCTGATCAACGGGTGCCCCTTCTGAATCGACATCAATGCATCCCGTGGGATGCAGGCGGGTGCGTCGGAGGCGAAGATCGCCGAGGTCGCCGGCGCCGCCACCAGCCACCTCTTCAGCGAGAGCGAGAAGGCGGCTTTGGAGTACGCGGAAGCGATGACGATCACGGATCGGAAGGTCACCGACCAGCTGTTCGCACGGGTGCGCGTGCACTTCGCCGAGGCCCAGATCGTCGAGTTGACCGCCGCCGTGGCCCTCGAGAACTTCCGCTCGAAGTTCAACGTCGCGCTCGGCATCGAGGCGCAGGGGTTCTGCGTGCTCAAGTCTCGCGAATGAGGAGCACGAGGCCAGCGTGATCCCGCGTTGAGGCTGACCGGGCCTCACCTCCTTCCGGTGTCGATGTTTTTCGGCTCGTTCGCCTGGTCCTTCGTCTTCGTGAGCCTGCCCTTCCACATTCAGCGCATCAGCACGGCGGATCCGGCGGCCACGCTCCGCTGGACGGGCTGGATCCTCGGCATCACCTCGCTCGTCACGGTCGCCACCGCGCCCGTCTGGGGCCGGTACGCCGCTCGCGGCAATCCGAAGGCCTGCTACGTGGCGGTCGAGGCGCTCCAGGGGCTCGGGTTCTTCGTGATGGCGCTCGCGAGCACGCTCCCCGAGCTCTTCTTCGCCCGGCTTCTCCTCGGCGCCATGGGGGCGGCGTCGACGCTGGCGTTCATCATGGCCGGACGCACGCCCGAGAGCGGTGACGTGCGGCGGCGGGTGGCGACCCTGCAATCGGCCTCGACGGTCGGCCAGGTCATCGGGCCGCTCGTTGGCGCCATCGCCGCGGCCCGCCTGGGCATCCGCGGCTCCTTCGTCCTCGGCGGCGCGATTCTGCTCGGTTGCGCGACGCTCGTGCACTGGGCGGTGCCGCGGCCGTCGCAGGCGTCGCGGGCGAGCACGACGGACGAGCGTGTTCGTCCGCGCGAGATCGCGGCCGTCTCGCTGATCGTCCTCGGCGGGTCGATCCAGGTCTTTTTCTTCACCGCGACCCTGCCTCACGTCCTCACGGGATTCGGCGTCGACGCGGCCCGGACGCTCGAAGTCGGCGGCATGCTGATCTTCGTCTCGGGCGTGGCCGCCGCCCTGGGGGCCTTGGCGGTGCCGCGGCTGGGCGAGCTCTTCCCCGAGCACCGCGTGGTCGCCGCTCTGCTGGTGACGTCATCGCTCTGTCTCGCGGCCTTCGCCACGGCGGACTCGGTGTGGCTCTACGGCGGCTTGCGCTTCCTCCAGGTGCTGTCGATCGCGCCGGTGTTTCCCCTGGTGGTCGCCCGCATCGCCCAGCACGCCGGGGGCGCGGCGGTCGGCGTCATCAACTCGGCGCGCATCGGCGCCGGGTTTGTCGGACCGGTCGTGGCGACCACCTTGCTGGCGTGGACCTCGCCCGGCGTCCTGTACGGCCTGCTGGCGGCGATCGGGCTCGCCTGTGTGCCGCTCGTCCGGACGCGCGAGGCCGGGACGCGAGCGTGAGCACTGCCGCCCGGCCGCTCGTCGACATCCGGCTCGACGAGCTCGACACCCGGGGGGGCGTGGCCCCGGGCGTGCGCGGGCTCGCGGTGCACATCCGGTACGGGGAGTTCTTCACGTTCCTCGGGCCGCCGAAATCGGGCAAGTCCGACGTCCTGCGCGCGATCGCCGGCTTTCTGCCCATCACGCGCGGGCGGGTCCTCGTGGACGACCAGGACATCTCCGCCGTGCCTCCGCGCCTGCGCGGCGTCGGGTACGTCTTTCAGGACGGCGCGCTCTGGCCGCACCTCAGCGTGCGGGAGCATGTCGCCTACGGTCTCCGTCAGCAGCGTATGGCGAGGGAGGAGATCGAGCGCCGCGTCGGGACCGTGCTGGGCCGGCTCGAGCTCGCGGGCGCCGAGACGCTCCGGCCCGAGAAGCTGACCCTCGAGCAGCGCCGCCGCCTCGCGCTCGCACGCGCGCTCGCGGTGGAGCCCCGGGTGCTCCTGCTGGACGAGCCGCTGGCCAACCTCGACCCGACCGCGCGCAAGATGCTCCGGCTCGAGCTGACGAAGCTGCATCGCGACCTGGCGGTGACGACGGTGCATGCGACGCGGAACGCCGCGGACGCGCTGGCGCTCTCCGACCGGCTCGCGGTCATCGACGGCGGTCGCGTGCTGCAGGTGGGCGAGCCGGCCGAGCTCTACCACCAGCCGCAAAGCCGGGCCGTCGCCGAGGCGCTCGGACCGGCGAGCTTTCTCCCGGTGCACGTGGTCGAGGTTCGCGACCTCGGCGTCGTCGTCGAGACGGAGCGGGGCGACCGCGTGCCCGTCGTCGGCAGCGTCGCCTACCGGCTGGGCGACCGTGGGCTGCTGGTCCTGCGGCCGGAGACGCTCGCGATGACCGAGGCGGCCATGGCCCGGGGTCCGGGCATCCCCGGACGCGTCGCGTTGCGCGTCTTCGAGGGCGCCCGCCACCTGTACGAGGTCGACATCGGCACCAGTGTGCCGCTGCGCGTCGAGCTGCCGGCAGTGGGCGAGGCTCGCATGTTTCGCCTCGGCGACCGGGTGCGCGTCGAAATGTCGAGCGAAACCGTCGTGATGGTGCCCGACGCCTGACGGGGACCGAAGTGAGGGCGTTGAGCGTCGTGGGGTGGCGGGCGGGGCAGGCCGTGCGATCACGGACGCGCCGGGCCCGGATGGAGCCCAGCCACGACGGGTTTGCGGACGCGTGCCGCGTGGTCGCGCGACCGCGCCGATGGTCCCCGACGCCTGACGACGCGCGCGCCGAGACTAGATCGAGTAGGTGCGGTCCTGCTCGAGGATGGACACGCGGGCGCCGCCGATCCGCACCAGCTCCTCGGCCACTTCCTCGTGGAATTGCGGCTTGACGTGGAAGATCCACACGGGGACGTCCGGCGGGAGCTTGTCGAGCTCGCGCTGGATGAGCGCGGGCGTCATGTGCTTGGCGACCTGCGCGAGCGGGCCGAGCCGGTTCGGGAACGCGCACTCGACGATGACCGCGCGCAGGCCGCGGAGGCCACGGGCGGCCTGCCAGAGCGCCTCGGTCGGCCCCGTGTCGCCCGAGTAGACGACGCCGGTCGAGCCGTCGTGCACGATGAAGCCGGCGGTCGGCACCGTGTGGTTGACGGCGACGGGCGTGACCCAGAGGTCGCCGACGCGCTGCTCGACGTCTTCGATCAGTGCGCGATACTTGACGACGGGAACGTCGGGGTGGGGGATCTTGCTGAAGTCGGGCCAGAGCGCGTTGTTGAAGACTCCGGCGCGCAGCGCGCCGATCACCGGATCGATGCTGGCGATCGTCACCGCCGCGCCGAGCTCGCAGAACGCGAGCGTCTCGGTGAGATAGACGAGCCCCGCGATGTGATCCAGGTGGGCGTGCGAGACGATGGCGTGCTCGACCGCGAGCTGCTCGGGAACCGTGAGGGCGCCGCTGACGCTGCCGCCGTCGATCAGGATCTTGTCGTTGATGAGGAAGGCCGATGGGCGATGCCCGAGACCTTCGCCGCCGAAGGCGCCGAGCACGCGAATCTTCATGCTCTCGCGATACTAGCACACACCGTTGTAAGATGACGGAGCGCATGGGCGACGAAACGTTCGACTATCCGACGATGGCGCGCGCGTTGATCCTGGGCGACAAGGACACCGTCGCCCGCAAGACGCGCGAGGGCCTCGACCTGTCGCTCGACCCGAAGGTGCTCATCTTCAAGGGGCTCATTCCCGGCATGGACGTCGTCGGCGAGAAATTCCGTCGCAACGAGTACTACGTCCCTCAAGTCTTGCTCTCGGCGCGCGCCATGTACGCCGGGCTCGATCTGCTGAAGCCGCTCATCACCGCATCCGCCCGCGGCGGCGACTACCTCGGGATCGTCGTCATCGGCACCGCGCAGGGCGACCTGCACGACATCGGCAAGAATCTCGTCGCGATGATGCTCGAGGGCGCCGGGTTCAAGGTCGTGAACCTCGGGCGTGACGTCGCGCCCGAGGTGTTCGTCAAGGCGGTCGACGAGCACCAGGCGAACATCGTCGGGATCTCGGCGCTGATGACCACCACCATGCCCGCGATGAAGCGCACGATCGATGCGCTGATCAAGGCCGGGCTGCGCGAGCGCGTCAAGGTCATGGTCGGCGGGGCGCCGGTGAGCCAGGCCTTCGCCGACGAGATCGGCGCCGACGGGTACGCGAGGGACTCCACGCTGGCCGTCGTCAAGGCCAAAGCCCTCGTCAAGGCCGAGGTCGCCCCGTGAGGGCGCGTGGATGGGAGGTCGTCGAGCGGATCCGCCGCGGCGAAACGCTCGTGTTCGACGGCGGCTACGGGACGATGCTGTTCGCCGCCGGGCTCGCGAACGGCGCCTGCCCCGAGCTCTGGAACGACACCCACGCCGACGTGGTGCGGGGCGTCCACGCGGGATATTTCGACGCCGGCAGTCAGATCGTCGAGACCAACACGTTCGGCGGCACGCGACTCAAGCTCAACGAGTACAAGATCGGTGACCGCACGCGCGAGCTGAACGATAAGGGCGCCCGGCTGGCGCGGGCGGCGGCGCCGGAGTCCGGGTACATCGCGGGGTCGATCGGGCCGACCAGCCGCCTGCCGGTCGACTACGCCCTCGACGAGGGCGTCACCGACGAGGAGTACCTCGACACGTTCCGGGAGCAGGCGGAGGCGCTGGCCGAGGGCGGGGTGGATCTCTTCGCGGTCGAGACCATGATGTTCCCGCAAGAATGCACCGCCGCGGTCCGCGCCTGCAAGGCGGTGGCCGACCTGCCCGTGATGGCCACCATGTTCTTCCAGTACGAGGAGATCCACGATCGTGACCGCACGATGTGGGGCGAGAGCCCGGCGGAGGTCGCGAAGAATCTCGTCGCGGCCGGCGCCGATGTGGTCGGCATGAACTGCGGCCGCGGCCCGGACCGGGCGATCGTGATCATCAGAGAGATGCGACAGGCCACCGACGCGCCGCTCGTCGCCTATCCGAACGCCGGGCTTCCCATCACGAGGGGCGACACCGTGACGTACGAGCTCGGCCCCGAGGCGATGGCGCGCGACTACCCCGCGCTCCTCGACGTCGGCTGCAACATCGTGGGCGCCTGCTGCGGCTCCAACCCGGAACACATCCGCCGGATCGCCGAGATCGTGAGCCGACGACGCCCCCGGAAGTGACCGCGCGGCTTTCCACGGCGCCGCGAGTCCTCACGGCGCTTCCGCTGGCGATCGACCCCGACGAGGTGCTCCGCTTCCAGGGATACCAGAAGTCGGTCGACACCCCGGGCGCCGAGGTCCTGGCGCTCTTCGATGACGCGCTCGCCCTGGGGCGGGGCCTCATCACGCCGCGCGCCGTCGTCCGGTGGCTGGCGGTCACGCGGCAGGGCGCCGACACGATCGACGCCGGCGGCGTTACCTTGACGATCCCGGACGTCGGCCGCCTGTGGGGACCGGTCGAATGGGTGGCGGCCGCCGTGTGCACGATCGGCGACGGGCTCGAGCGGCGCGTCGGCGAGCTGTGGGAGGCGCGTGAGCTGCCGCTGGCCGCGATGCTCGACAGCGTGGGGTCGGGAGCCGTCGAGAGCCTGGCCGAGTACGTCAACGACGTCTTCTGCCAGGAGGCGATCCCGCTCGGTCTGCCGGTCACGAATCGGGTGAGCCCCGGCTACGGCCGGTGGGACGTGGCGCAGCAGCGGCGGCTGTTCGACGTGTGCCCGGGTGACGCGATCGGTGTCAGCCTCAACGAGGCGTGTTTCATGACCCCCGTGAAGTCCATTTCGCTGATCGCCGCGGCCGGAGCCGGCGCGAAGGTCGACCACTACTTCAGCCAGTGCGCGCGGTGCTGGATGCCTGACTGCGCCTACCGGAGGAAGCCCGCCCGGACGACCGTGCACGGATAGACCGCGCGCCGCGAGACGGCGGTCGAGGGCGGACGGCGCCCGCCGCGGCCTGCCGTCTCCCGGCGCACGATCTGATACGATGCGGGGGATGCGGCGGGATAACATCGTGCTCGTGGGATTCATGGGTGCCGGAAAATCCGTCTGCGGGCGACTGCTCGCCCGACGGCTCGGGCGCTGCTTCGTCGAGACCGACGACATGATCGTCGCGCGCGAGGGCCGCTCGATTCCGGAGATCTTCCGCGAGGTGGGGGAGGAGCGATTCCGCCAGCTCGAGGCCGAGGCGCTCGAGGCCCTCGCGCTGAAGTCCGGCGAGATCATCGCGACCGGCGGCGGGCTGCCGTGTCGTGAGGGCCGGATGGAGCTCGTGCGCGAGCTGGGGACCGTGGTGTGGCTCGACGGGGACGTGCGCGAGCTGCACGCCCGGGCGAGCCGGATCGGCGACCGGCCCATGCTCGACGGACGGTCGCTCGCCGAGATCGAAGCGCTGTACCGGCTGCGCCTGCCCTACTATCGGCGGGCGCACATCGCGATCGACACGAGGGGGCTCGGCGCCGACCAGGTCGCCGCCCGCGTCCTGGCCGCGCTGCGGGAGGCGCATGCCGTACGAGCTTAGCCGCCGCCTCGAGACGGCGCCCCTCCTGTGCGACGGCGCGATGGGCACGCTGCTCGAGGTCGTGGCGGAGGTTCTCGATGCGATCCACTGACCTCGGGGCGCTCGGCCTGGGAGCGGCGGCGGCGGCGATCCGGTCCGGGACCGTGAGCCCCGTCGAGCTGGTCGACGCGTGCCTCGCCAGGATCCGCGCGCTCGATGGCGATCTGAGAGCGTGGTCTCACGTCGACGGGAGCGGGGCCCTCGCGACGGCGCGCGAGCGTCTGGCGGAGGCGCGCGCGGGGAAGCTCCGCGGCCCGCTGCACGGCGTGCCCGTCGGCGTGAAGGACATCTTCGACGTCGCAGGCATGCCGACCACCGGAGGCGCCAAGCCCTTCGCCCACACCCGCCCCGGCGCGGACGCCCCGGCAGTGGCGCGCCTGCGCGCCGCGGGCGCGATCATCCTCGGCAAGACCGTGACGACCGAGTTCGCGTATCGCGATCCGGCGCCGACGCGGAACCCGTGGAATCACGGCCACACCCCCGGAGGCTCGTCGGCCGGGTCGGCGGTCGCCCTCGCGGCGCGGATGGCGCCGCTCGCGCTCGGCTCCCAGACGGTCGGCTCGGTGCTGCGGCCGGCCGCCTACTGTGGCGTGGTCGGCTTCAAGGGCACGCACGGCCTGGTGCCGGTCGCCGGCGTCATCCCGCTGGCGTGGTCGCTCGATCACGTCGGCGTGCTCACGGGGAGCGTGGCCGACGCCGCCCTCGCGATGTCCGTGCTCTCGGGCCAGAACCTCGATCCGCTGCCCATGAGCGCGCCGCGCCTCGCGCTCGCTCCGGAGCTTGTGAGCCGCGCGTCGCGCGAGGTCGCGGCGCACGTCGAAGCCGCCGCCGACGCGTTTCTCCGCGCCGGCGCGACGGTGTCGAAGGTCGAGCTCCCCGCGTCGTTTCGCGGGACCCACGCCGCGGGACTGACCGTGCTGGAGGTCGAGGCCGCCGCCTATCATGCGCCCTGGTTCGGCAAGTACGCCGACGACTACGGTCCGGAGATGCGGAGCCTCGTCGAGGCGGGACTTCGCCAT
>Ga0209761_1003724_pt1 | contig 10094 bp, 6 predicted proteins | sample GraSoi013_1_40cm_4_FD_185818 | JGI IMG/M metagenome (GOLD analysis project Ga0209761, IMG submission 185818) | Grasslands soil microbial communities from the Angelo Coastal Reserve, California, USA - Sample 09_25_2013_1_40cm (SPAdes) (version 2) | ecosystem: Environmental > Terrestrial > Soil >... | reverse complement strand
CTTGTACGAGACGCCTTGATCGAACCGTGCAAGCTCGTCTTTCCGTCTGCCGCAGCCGGCGCGCGGCTCCACGCCGTTGGCGTCGAGAATGCGGCAGATGTCGCCGTCGACGTCGAATTGCAATGGCGGCGTGGTGGTGTCGCGGAGGGTGCCGCCGAAGCGCGTCGCCGTCTTGGCACCGCGCATGTACTGGTCGGCGATGGCGAGGTAGGCCGAGCCGTCGAGGCCGCGCAGCAGGTCCTCCATCGCCGGCGGCACTTCCGTGGCGAACCCGTACGATGGTCCCCAGAAGATGGCGTACGTCACGCTCGCCGGCAGGACGGTCCCGCCGGCATCGTGCATCCGGATGCCGCAGTTGGCGCCGTTGCACGTCTCGTAGACCGACATCGCGATGGCCGACGGCGCCGCGACGCTCGTGGCCACGATGTGGTACACGCCCGTGCGGCCGCTCGGCGAGGTGTGGTTGCCGTTGGCATCGATGGTTCCGCCGTCGCGCTCGACGACCGACCACGTCACGCGCTGGTCGGATGTGCCGTGCACGGTCGCGCGGTAGGCCGCGCCGTCGCCGGGATGCTGGCCGATCAGATGCGGCATGTTGATGGTGACGTAGACGGGGTCCGCGCGGACGGTGACCTCAGCGGTCGCGATCAAAAGGCCCTCGAAGTCGTAGGCCGACACGTGGTACGTGCCGGGCTTCGCGGGCGCCTGGTAGAAGCCGGTATCGATGGTGATGCTGCCGCCGTCCTGCGTCCACATGACCGTCTCGTCGGCCGGCCGCGAGGTGGTGAACTGCACGATGCCGCCCGGCGCCACCGACACACTCGACGGTGCTAGCCGACTTCGTAGGGTCGGCATGTGCCGTCGCCACCACGTGGTAGACGCCGGCGGCCGCAGGCGCCTTGTAGTTGCCGTTGGCATCGACGGTGCCGCCGTTGCTCTCCGCCACCGACCAGGCCACTGCCGTGTCCGTCGAGCCCGTCACGGTGGCGCTGAACGAGAGCGAGCCGTCGGTCGAACTCTCCGCGCGATCAGGCGAGATCAAGACGCGCACCTCGGGCGGCGGCGCATTGACCACCACGGTCGCGGTCGCGGTCTTCGTCGGATCCGCGTTCGCCGTGGCGACGACTTGATAGGTGCCGCAGGTCGGCGGCGCGGTGTACAAGCCTTGCGCGTCGACGCTGCCACCCGCGCTGCCCTCGGCCACCGACCACGTCACCGATGTGTCGGCGGCGTTCTTCACCGTGGCCACGAAGCGCGCCGTCGCGCCGTACGCGAGCTGGAGCTGGTCGGGCGCGATCGTGATCGAGACGGCCAGCGGCGTCGCGGTGACCGTCACCTCGGCGGTCGCCGACTTCGACGGGTCGGCGTGGCTCGTCGCAGTGACGTGGTACGTGCCGGCCGCATTCGGAGCTGTGTAGACGCCGTCGCCGTCGATGGTGCCGCCGGCGCTTCCTTCGGCGACGGACCAGGTGACCGCGGGGTCGGCGGCCCCGGACACTACAGCCGAGAAACGCTGCGTGCGATTCACTTCCAGCGTGGCCTGACTAGCCAAGATGTTGATGATGATCTGCGGCGGCAACGACGTCACCGTCACCACCGCCGCCGCGAAAGCCTTGCGATCGGCGCGGCTCGTGGCGACGACGTGAAACGTTCCACTGTTCGACGGGGCCACATAGAGTCCCATGGCATCGATCGACCCTCCAGCGCCCTCGGCGACCGACCAGTCGACCGACCGGTCGGCTGCATTGCTGACGTCGGCGCTGAACTGCTGGGTCTGCAGCGGCAGCAGCGAGACGGCAGCAGGCCGGATCGCTACCGCGACTTCGCTCGGGGGCGGCCCTCCCGATGGCGGCAGGCCAGGGTCGGCCTTCGGATCGCCGCCGCAACCGACCGCGAAAGCGCCCGCGAGCGCCGCGCACCACGCGAGCCGAAGACCCATGTCCCCCTCCGCCGCCGGAAGGGTGGGAACGGGACGGCCGGATCTGCAGTCCCCGCTCAGGCGGCCTTGTTCGACCGCGGACCTCGCCGGAAGGAGGCTCATGGCGCGCTCAGCCAGCGCGGTGATGGTCAGCGAGGGATTGACCCCCGGATTCACGGCGACGCCACAAAGGCCCAGGTTCGATCACTGGCGGGCGCGTTGAGCCACTTTTTTGCAGGGTTGCCGGTTTTCTTTCTGGCTCAATCCGGCCTGTTCCGCCTGGTGACGTTCCCTTTCAGCCCGCCGAACTGATGCAAGTTCCCGAAGACCTCGATGCGAAGGGCATCCTTCACACTATGATCGGCTCGAAACCATCCGTCCGGATGAGGCGCGCAATCGTGCCGCTCGCGCCGGCGTCCTCGGAAGAGGAGAATATCGATGGCCTATGATGTCGCCGTGGTCGGAGGTGGGCCTGCGGGAGCGAGCGCTGCGCTGTTCGTTGCCAAGGCCGGGAAGAAGACTCTTCTCATCGATGCCGACAAGGGAATGACCCGGCGCGCGATGGTCTACAACTTCTATGGCGTGCCGGAGATTCGAGGCCCCGATCTGGTGGACACCGGGCATCAGCAGGCGGTGCATTTCGGCGCCGAGCTGATCAAGGCGGCCGTGACGGACGTGAAAAAGACGGAAGACGGCTTCAGGCTGATGACCGAGCAGGGCGACTTCCATGCCCGGCACGTGATCCTCGCCACGGGCGCCACGGCCGACCTGGCCGCAAAGATCGGCCTCGAGACCAGGCCTGCGACCGAGCCGCGCATCAAAACCGTCCTGGTCGTCGACCCCGCGGGGCGGACGAACATCCCGGGGATCTGGGCGGCGGGAACCGTGGCCGGCGTCAGCGTTCATGTCGCCGTGACTGCCGGCGACGGCGCCCGGGTGGCCATCAACGTGATCAGCCAGATCAACGGCGCCCGTTGGGTCGACCACGATGTACTGAAGCCCTGACCCGGTCAGGCCAACTACACCTTCCTCGGATACGCGAGCCGCGAACCATGAACGAACTGGAAACGATGAAGGCCGTCCAGCTCGACGCGCCTGGCCCGCCCCAAGCGCTGCACTTGCGCGACCTGCCCGTGCCTCAACCGAATGCGGGATGGGTCCGCATCCGCGTCGAGGCCTTCGGACTGAACCGCTCCGAGCTTCACTTGCGCTTGGGACTCGCCGAAGGCGTCACCTTCCCCCGCGTGCCGGGCATCGAATGCGCCGGCGTCGTCGATGCCGCTCCGGGCACCTCGTTCCACCCCGGCCAGCAAGTGGTCGCGATGATGGGCGGCATGGGCCGCGTCTTCGACGGCGGGTACGCGCAGTATACCGTGGCGCCCGCGTCGCAGGTGATCCCGATCCGCACCGATCTGCCCTGGGAAGTGGTCGGCGCACTCCCCGAGATGCTGCAGACGGCCTATGGGTCGTTGACCGTGGGACTCGATCTGCAGCGCGGACAGAGCCTGCTAATCCGAGGCGGGACCTCCTCGGTTGGGCTCGCCGCCGCCGCCCTGGCCCGCGAGATGGGGGCGACGGTTCTCGCCACCACTCGCCAGCGTGAGCGACTCGCTTCGCTGGCGGAGCGCGGCATCGACCACCCGATCCTCGACGGCGGCGAGATCGCGCCGCAGGTGCGCGCACTGTTTCCTCAGGGCGTCGACGCCACTCTCGAGCTGGTCGGCACGCCCACGCTGAAGGATTCGCTACAGGCCACCCGGGTCCACGGCACCGTCTGCTCGACCGGGATGGTCTCGAACCAGTGGATCGTGCCGGACTTCTACCCCATCGGCTACATCCCCAGCGGCGTGCGTCTCACCGGCTACGGCGGCGACGCCGGCGACCTGCCGCGGGCCGTGCTTCAGCGCTACCTCGACGCGGTCGCCGCCGGACGATTCTCGGTGCCGATCCACAAGATCTACGAGCTGGCGCAGATCCAGGAGGCGCACGCCACCATGGAGAAGAACCAGGCGGTAGGCAAGCTCGTCGTCCGCGTCCGTCACCCGAAGAAGTAAAGCGGCGGCCGACGCCGGCCGGCACGCGCGGGCCAGCGGCGCTCAGAAGGTGACGAAACCAAAGTCCGGTGCCGCGCCCGACGTCGGGTCGACCTGCAGCATCACGTACCGCTCGCTACCATCGGACCGGTAGAACACGAAGCGCCCTTGCCAGCGCGACACGGTAGTCCCGACGGTTTCCGAAGGAAACGGGATGGAGTCGCGTGCGTTCAAGCCAGGTGTTGCCCAGCGTCGCAGAGTCCGGTCGTCGGCCGGCGGGAAGAAGAACAGATCGTCGGCGCTGGCCACCGCCGAGATCTCGCCGGCAAGATTGGAGTCCGAGAGGTGCCGCAGCAGCAGCGCCGCACTCTCTGCATGCGCCAGCGTACCCGCGGCGGATAGATCATTGCTGGTGTTCGAGGCGATGAAGGCGGTCCCGCAACGCGTGAACAAACGCGTTGCCGACTCCGACAGCCAGATATCGCCACAGGTCCCACCATTGGCTGCCGCGGGGCGCGCGAGCCGTACGATACGCGGCAACTTTCCCTTCGAATTGCGCGCGTCTGGGAGCCGGCAGAGTGTCATATCGCGATGAAAGCCGCTTTGCGACAAAGAGGAATACCTCGTAGCTCCTGAACACCTGCGGAGCACCAACATCAGCGATCCAAGCCAAGAGCGCCGTCTTGTCATCTGGGAAGTGCCTCGTCGTCATCGTTCGCCACAACTTGAAACTCTTTGCGGCGGCTGCAGCGGCGACACAAACGATCGTTTCTCTGACGGTCTCAAGGCCACGTTCATAGAAATTGACCTCGAGGTCGAGCCTCCCTTCGCTCGGGGTTAGCGTTCTAAACTCTTCCATGTCGCGGCGAGCCCAACAACATGCGCGAGACCGGAGCGCCCGACGGCCCGCAGCCTGCGCCCTCCGCCAGCACCGCCCTCTCGAACTCCTCCCACTTCACGTCGGGACGGCTTCCCCACTGGACCCAGAGCTCGCGGTAATACGGCATCCGCGCCTCGGGCGTTTCAAGGCAGCACCAGCACTCCTGGCACAGCGCGAAGCATCCCTCGGCCGGTTCTCGGGACGCGTTGAACCGAAACCAGGTTACGTGGTGCTCCACCTTGTCCCAAGTTCGGCCGCACTTCCCGCACCAGCCGTATCCCAGGCTGCGCTTCCACGATGGCGCAAGTGGCGGGCAGACCGCGGCGACGATCGCTGCCAGGAACCCTCTGCGCTTCATCCGCGCCGCTCCATACTGACTCGTACTTCCTTCTACGTCGCCCGCTCGCCGAAAACACCCGCCTCGGCCACCTTTTGTTGCCTCTGTGCACCGTCGGCAGCGATGGCGGTCCATCGACGGTATGAGAGTGGAGGTTCTCGGCCGTGCGCGTGAGCCCTCCGCTGCCCCCGCATTCGAACGCGCCGCCGTGCCGGCGAGCCTCGGCGTTCGGCCTGCCGTCGTCGACCTCGCGCGCCTCGTGGAGCTCTTCAATGAGTGCGCCAGGCGGAGGGGCGATCCGGAGAACTTCTCAGCCAAGCCTGATCGTGTTCCCGTTCGGTCTTGTCAAGCTTTTGCCGCGCGTGCTCGGCCAGGTGCAGCGCCTGCATGGGCCGCTGGTTCGCGTATCGTAGCCTCATGGCCGATTCCCCAGCCACGCCCCGCCTGATTCCGCCGCGCACTTCGCCCTGCTCGAATCACAGATCGAGTTCCTGACCCGGTCGCTAATCGGGCGCGATCAAGGGCTCGGCCAGTCGGGTACGACGCCTGATAAGTCCCTCATCGACCCATTCCAGGCTCGCCGAGCAGGGCAAGGCAGGCGACTATCAGGTCGGTCCGCCGCAGCTTCTGGTCAGTTGCCACTGATCGTTCCGGTCCCGAAGACTCCAGGAGTCGGCGGGGTCAGACGATCCCTTCCGCCAATGGCATGGCATGACGTGCAGTCCATACCATTCGTCGAGCCTCCGTGGCTCCCGATAGACGCCTGTCTGATGCTCATATGGGTTACACTCAAAGTGGTTCCTGTCGTCGTCGCATTCGCCGCGGTCGAAATGGTAAGAGATGTGGCGTTGGGTATGGTCTTGATAGTGACCGTGAGCGGGGTTATTTTTGTCGCAGTCAATGTCACGCCCGTGGCCGTGGCGGTAGCCGCTGTCTTCAATGTAAAGCTGGTCGCGTTATTGACGGATGTAGCAACGGTATCGTTAGCCGGTATACCGGTACCCGAGATAATCGTTCCAGACGACAATGATACGGGTGAAGACGTGGTCACTGTGGTGCTACCACTGGTGATGTTGGCTGTAAGAGTCGTCGTCGTAGTCGTATTGCTCGGAATGCCTGTACCCTTTATCGTCATTCCCAACGTCAAAGCACCGGTGGAGGGGGTGGTCACGGTCGTGCTGCCGCTGGTCGTATTCGCGGTAATTGTCGAGGACAATCCAGTTCTACTGACCCAAGGGCTAGCCGAATTATGGCAAGCCACACAGAACGTGGGGTTGGTCGAAATATCGTAGATGCTCGTTCCGAGGTTGGGCACCTTGGACGGAGTCACGCCGTTGATGGTCACATTGGATGTCAGTCCGTCATGGTTGAAATCGATGATCGTCGAATAAGTGGAGCCCGCGTGACATTGCGCACAGCTTGTGTAAGTGCTGGGGCTCGGATGCGAGAAAGTAACGGTATTTGAAGTGATCGAAGTGCCGCTGGTCCAACCCGTCAATGTTACGATCGCTGGAGCTGCGGCGGCTCCAAGCCAGTTGGAGGCCGTCGCCGTGCCGGTCCCCGGCCACGAGTGGCACGAGCTGCAATCCTGGGTTCCGGACGTAGCCGAGAAGGTGCTGTGATCGAAAGCCGTGAACGTCGCGCCGGGTTTGGTGTTCATGTGGCAGTTGCTGCAGCGCCCCGTGGTGCCATTCATCACCAGCGGGTTCGCAGACGTGAAGTTCGCGTGGAACGCGGCCTGCGCCCATTCCCTGCCTTGGACGCTGGCAACGGTCGAGACGCCCTTCTGCGTGTGGCAGAAGTTGCAGTCGTGGCTCGAGACGTTGATGTCCGTGTGCGTGATCTGATCATAGGTGCCTGCAGGAATGCCGGCCGCAGCGTCGGCAGCTGCCGAGGTCACGGTGGACGAGTTGGTGAGGCCCACGGGCAGGTTGTTGTTGGTGCCCACCACCGAACCGCCGCCGTTGGTGAGACCATGGCACTCCCGGCAGCTGCTCGGGCTCGACACCGCTCCATGGAAGGAGTCTGACTTGCTCCAGGCGCTCCCCGATCTCTTCGCGTCGGCCGCGTGGCAAGCGAAGCAGTCCTTGCCGGCCAGGGAGCCGGAGCCATGGTTCATCCACTGGGCCATGTTGGTCGAGGTGCCTCCCATGGTCAGGTTGTAGACCACGCTGCTCTGGGTCGGGGCGTTCGCCGCCGGCTCGGAGACCAGATGGCAAGCGACGCATGCCGAAGGCTGCGACGCGAGGCTCGCGTGGAACGCGCCCGTCTGCCACAAGGTGGCGGCGATCGGCGTGTTCTTCCCCTTCGCCAACGCGCCCGCGTGACACGTCTGACAGTTCTGGAAGGTGATCTGTCCCGAAGTGTGCCGCATGGCGTAATTCACGCCGCTCGTCAAATCGGCCTTGGCCGCGTCGACCATCAATGGGTAGTGACAGACGGTGCAGTCCTTGGGCACGGCCGCGGCGATGTTCTTGTGGAAGAGCCCATCCGACCAGGTGTTGCCGGGGCTCGCGTGGCAATCGGAGCAATCCATGGCGGCGACTCCGCCGACCGAGACGCCGTTGATCGTCACCGGCGCGTTGAACACCGCGTTGTGATCCATGGGCTGCAGGTCGGATGCCGCCTTCTCGACGATGCCCGTCGGACGCATCTGCTGGTGACAGTCGAAGCAATTGATGGCCGGCTGCTGGAACCCCGAGGTCGTCAGCACGCTGTGGAACTGGCCCGGCCCGGTGATGGCCCCGGGGCTGCTGACCGTATGGCAGAGCGCGCACTTCGAAATGTCTTCGTGCGCTGCGTCACCGGCATCCAGAACAGTGGCGAGACATTGGCCACCGACGGCCGTGCAGTCCGCGTCCACCGTGCATGCTCTGGTGCCATCCTTGGCGCAGGTCCACTGGGCCCGGTGGTGAAGCATTGCGTTGTCCAGCTTGGTGGTGATCGAGCTGGTACTGGTGACCAGGCTGGGCGGCGAAGGATTCAAGGTGGTTTCCGTCAGGGTGATGTACTGGCTCTGCGAGGCGGCCAGCGTGTCCGCCGGATACCCGAGGCCCCCTGCCCAATTGCCTCCAGAGAAGTGCGGGCTGGGGGTGCCACTGTAGCCGTAGTTGGTGTACGAGACGGTAGCCTGGTGGCAGCCGATGCAATCGCCGGTGCCGCTGGTCGAGTGATCGAAGCAGGCCGTAGCCACGCCGGCGCACAAGGGCGTCGCGTTCGAAGGCAGCGCTGAATTGGTCGGAGTCAACTGGAACGCTGGCCGCTGCGTGGAGTGGCAGGCGATGCAGGTGGTGCTCGAATCCGTAGAGGGACCGTGCGTGAAAAGCCCCTTGGCCCAGTTCTGCGATCCGCCCCACGCGCCGGTTCCGGGTCCGCTGTGGCAGGTGGCGCAGTCCTGATCGTCGCCGTGACCGATGCCGAGACTGTTCGTCACGGTGTCGAACGGTTTGGTCGCAGAAGGCGCCGTGATCCAGCCGTTCGGGGCGTTCACCGTCGTGGTGGGGCGTTCACCGTCATGGCAGGGCAGGCAGGTGGCGGGGGTCGGGTCGCCCGCGCGGTGGAACTGGCCTCCGGACCACGAGGTCGTCGATTGCGTTGCGCCGCCGTTCATATGACACGACGTGCAGTCGCCCAGCGCCTCCGCGCCGGAGTGGTCGAACTGCACGTTGGCAGGGAGGGCCGCATTTGCCGAGGTGAGGAGGGCCGCCGGCCGTGAGTTGGCGTGGCAGTCGACGCAAGAGGTCGGCTGCGGCAGGTTTGCCGCTGTCAAGGACGCATGGAAGAGGGCCGGGGTCGTTCCCGCCTGATTGGTCCCCCAGGCCCCCGACATGCTCATCATCGATGGAGTCACGTGACAGACAGCGCAATCCTGGGGAACGGCGCTCGCTGCGGTCGGCAGACCGTTGCTCCAGAGGACGGCGTCGTGTTTCATTTCACCGGAGGCAGGGGTCCTCGCCGGATTGGTGGCGGTCGGGCCGACGAATCCGATCGGCACCGAACTGGCGTGGCAATCCAAGCACCCCGACGGCTGCGCCAGGTTGAGATTCGCCAGGGCCGAATGGAGATTGCCCGGGTAATACGCGCCTGCGCCTGCGTTGGCATGGCAGTTTCCGCAGCTCGCGAAAGCGGCCGCGTCCACGTGGGTCGTTCCGTGGTCCATCGGCATGGGGAGAGTCTCGGTCTGGGACCTGAGGCTCGAAATTGAGGTGTCCACATAAGACGGGATCTGGGCGTTGACCGTGAGGTCTTGCGCGGGATCACCGATGGCCCCGGAAGGAACGGCTCCGCCTGCAGTCCCGCGGGCGTGGCACGAGTAGCAGCTGGCGCTCGCGTAGGCGTATTGCGGCACGCCGCGGTGCCCGAGGGCGAGCGCGGCCTGGTCCGAGTGCTGGTGGCAGGAGAGGCAGTCGAACTGTGTGAAGCTGCTGCCGCCGCCGTGGCACGAGTTGCAGGTGATCGCCGGGGAGTCGGAGCCGAGCGCGTGCGCCGATCCGGCGACGATGGGAAAGAACGAGTCGTGCGCAGTGGGGTCGAGCATGGAGTTCCATTGCGTCGAGCTGTTGCCGCCGCCTGTGCCACACGCGGCGGCCAGCACCAGTGCGAACGAAAGGCCTGTCCGAAAGAATCGCATCGCTCCTCCTCAGCGCCTTCGGGAGCGCGACCGTGTCGGAAAAAGCTAGCACTCGTTTTACCTCGCGGAGAATGTGTGCCGCGGTGGGGAACAGTCGATAGCGAAAAACTGCAGATGCGCGCCGAGGAGGAGACAGGTTCCACATCTGCTTATACTTCCGTGCATCTCGCTTCGACGTCGCCCGGTCACTCTGGCGTACAACATCTCCCGCTCTGCCATGTTTCCAAGCATCGCTGTCGCATAGTTACCAACCATACCGCGCCGCGAAACGGTGCTGCTCTTCCTCGCGGTGGCAG
>Ga0209761_1003723_pt1 | contig 10095 bp, 9 predicted proteins | sample GraSoi013_1_40cm_4_FD_185818 | JGI IMG/M metagenome (GOLD analysis project Ga0209761, IMG submission 185818) | Grasslands soil microbial communities from the Angelo Coastal Reserve, California, USA - Sample 09_25_2013_1_40cm (SPAdes) (version 2) | ecosystem: Environmental > Terrestrial > Soil >... | reverse complement strand
TGGGGCCGGCGATGAAGCTGAACGGGAAGCTCACGAGCCGCTTCCCCCCAAGCAGCTCCGGCACCGCCGCGAGCGCGAGCCCGCCCACTAGCCGGCCGCCGTCGCTCGCCGACAGGCAGCAGAGCTCGTATCCGAAACACTCGGCGAGGCCGGTGATCCAGCGCGGGTCATGGTAGAAGGTGCCTAGCTCGCGCGCGAGCTCCGCCCAGCCGCCAGGGCCAGGCGGCTCAGCGTGCCGGGTGATCGCGAGCGATGGCATCAAACAGCGCCAGGAATCGGCCGCCGGCAGCCGCGGGGGAGTACGTCGCGCGCATGCGGCGCATCCCCGCCTCGGTAAGGCGGGCGCGGAGGGCGGGATCGGTCAGCAGACGGTCGAGCTGGTCGGCGAGGTGCTGGGGGTCGCCGTCACGGGCGAGCAAACCGGTCTCCCCGTCCACGGCGACTTCCGGGATGCCCCCGGCGGGCGTTCCTACGACCGCCGACCCCGCGAGCAGGGCCTCGACCAGCACGAGGCCGAGCCCCTCGGCCTGTCCGCGCGTCGGGAGCACAGTGATCGTGCTGGCACCGTACTCAGCTGGCATCGCGTCCTGAGGCACGAAGTCCGACCACTCGACCGCGTCGGCGATCCCCAGCTGGCGGGCCAGGGCCTCGAGACCACCTCGCGCCGGCCCCTCTCCCACCACCCTCAGCCGACAAGGAATGCCGCGCTCTCGGAGGATCGCCAGCGCTCGTAGCAGGACGTCCACCCCTTTGCTCTCCAGGAGGTTCCCAGCGTAGAGGATGCGCGGTGGCCGTGCCTTGGGGGTCGCCGCACCCGCCTCGAAGCGGTCCACCTCGACGGGCATCGGGGCGACCACGACGGGGCGCTTGAGCCGCGGGACGTGGCGTTCGATATCAGCGGCGAGAAAGTGAGAGACCGTCGTCACGGCACCCGCCTGACCGAACACGCGGCGCGCCAGGCGGGGGAACAGGACCCCCCGGTCGAGGAGCCGCACATCGCTGCCGTGGCAGGTGAGCACGAAGGGCAGTCCGGCTCCGGCGACGACCCACCCGGCGGGAAACCACCAGTGCGCATGGATCAAGTCTGGGGCGAACGCCGCGACGGCCCGACGAACGGCACGGGCGAATCCGGCGAGATAGAGAGGCAATACTAGGAGGCTGAGGGGGGAGAGGAATGCGCGAGACCGAACGTCGCCGCGGTAGCCGATGCGTTCGAGCAGCCCGGGCGCGTAGCGGAAGCGGCATACTGGGACGCCGCGATCGCTTTCCTCGGAAGCCGCCCCCGGCGTGTGCGGTGCGACGACCCACACCTTGGCACCGGCGGCGTGGGCGGCCCGGGCCAGCCGCGCTACGTACCCCCCCGCGGGATCCCCTGGGAAGCGGGGGTAGTTGTGGCTGACCACCAGGATCCGCATCGGGGGTGAAACTTAGTGCCGACGGCGGGGCCGGCAAAGCGCCCGGCGCTACTTGATGACGGAGATGAAGCCCGACTCGTTGGGAATCAACGCCGTCGTGCCCAGTCGGCTGAACGCGATGCGCCGGGGCATGCCGCCGACACCCAGCGTCTGGACGACGGAACGGCTCGCCCGATCGATGATCTTCACCAGGCCGCTGCTGGGGAATGAGGCGTACAACTCGGTCCCGTCCGGCGACAGTTTCAGGGCGAACGCGTTCGCCGCCGCGGGAATGGTCGTGAGGTCGGCGTCGGTCGCGGCATCCCGAACGTCCAGCGCTCCCGCTTCGTTCGCGATGTACAGCTCGGTCCCATCCAGCGAGACGGCGATGTCCTGCAAGGTCCCGCCGACAGCGGCGAAGCGCACGACGCCTGTCGACAGGGTGATCTCGAAAAGGCTGCCGCCGGTGCTCGTGGCGTACAGTACGTCCCCGTTGGGCTGGAACGCCAGCCCGTTCACTGGAGAGACACTGAGAGCCAACTGCCGGGTGATGGTGTTGGTGACGGTGGAGATCTCGTACAACATTCCGGTGCTCGTGGACACGTAGCAATACTGGTCGTCAGGCGCTACCACGACCCGGAACGGGTTCCCGGACGGGATCGGGATGCTGTCCACCGACCGCTTTACGCCGACGCTGATGACGCCAACGTTGAGGCTGAACTGATTGGTCACATAGGCGGTCGTCCCCATGGAGGTGAAGGCGATGTCCGTCGGGTCGCTGCCGACGCGTACGGAATCCCCGAAGCCCGCGTCCGGCAGCTGGCTCAATTGCAGGTACGGCAAATCCTGGCGGCCGGCATAGGCGAGGCCACTTCGGGAGATCGCGATCGCGAAGGGGCGCGATGCGACGGCGGCCGTGCCCGCCACCGTGCCGCTCGGATGGGTGACGACCACGACGGACACGGTCGCAGCGACCGCGCCGGCGGTCACTGTCACCGATGAGAACCCGAGGGCTCGCCCGGTGAGGAGGCCGGTCCCGGATACGGTGGCCACGGTGGTGTCAGTGGACGCGAACGTCACCGCGGGGTTGTTGAGGACGCGGGATTGGGCGTCCCGTACGGTCACGCTCAGCTGGCGGGTACCACCAAGCGGGATGTCCGCGGCTGAGGGAGTGACGTCGATGCTTGCGGCAGCGGGGGCAGGGCCGGTGCTCTCGTGACAGCCGGCGAGAGCGAGAGTGAGCCCAAGTGCGATGTACCAGCGAGGAAGGATCATGTGCGCCTCGGTTCAACGCTCCGCTCGTTCCCGGAGTCGGTCGACTTCCTGTTCCAACGCTCGGACGTCTTCGCGGACGCCGGCGACGAGCTCGCCTACGAAGCCGAAGCCGAACAGCGCGATGCCCGTGATCACCAGTAACATGATGAGGTAGAGGAGCGGCCGGTAGCCGAAATGGAAGACGTAGCGCTCGACGAGCGCGACGATGCCCACCAGGAAACCCAGGAAGATCAGGATGGCCCCGGAGAGGCCGAAGAACAGCATCGGCTTGCGACCGAAGCGTAGCTGGAACCAAACGGAGAGCAGGTCGAGCACGCCGACGGGGATGCGGCCGAGGCCGAACTTGGACTTCCCGGCCCGGCGCGGGTACAGCGGCACCGGCCGCTCGGCCAGGCGGTAGCCTTCCGCGGCGGCGACGACGACCATGAAGCGGTGCCAGTCGGGTCGCGGGGGCACGCTCGCCATCACCTCGCGGCGGTATGCTTTCACCGAGTTGAGATCCGTGACGCGGATGCCGAACAACCAGCGGCACAGCCCGTTATAGACCCAGGAGACGAACCGCTTCTCGTAGGCCCCCTGCTTGGCCCCGGTCACGACGTCCGCCTCGCCCGCGAGGATCGGCGCGACGAGGCCGGGAAGGTCGGCCGGCCGGTACTGCAGGTCGGCGGGCCAAAAGACGAGCACCCGCCCCCGCGCGGCGGTCGCGCCGGAGCGCAACGCATCAGCGATGCCGTGGGGTGCGCGATGCGTGACCACGCGGACGAAGGAGTGCTGGTCGGCGAGCTGGCGCAGGACGTCCGCGCTGCCGTCCTGGCTGCCGTCGTTGACGATCACCAGCTCGCAGGCGTACGGGAGCGGCAGCAGGGCTTCGCGTGCCTGGCGTACCAGCTCGGGGAGGTTCTCGGCTTCGTCCCGCGCGGGGACGAGGACGCTCACCTCGGGAGGAGGGAGCGCCGTTGCGGTGGCGAGGCTCATAGCCGCTTGCGCATGCGGGCCGGCAGCACGCCCAGCTGGTCGCGGTACTTCGCCACCGTGCGGCGGGCGATCTTGACGCCGCGCCGGGCGAACAACTCCACGATCTGCTGATCGGTCAGCGGATTCCTCTGGTCTTCCTCGGTCACCATCTTCTCGATCTGCGCCTTGATGCTCCGCGCGCTAGCGTCCTCTCCCGTGGTCGTCGAGAGGCCGCTCGAGAAGAAGAACTTGAGCGGCAGCAGCCCGCGCGGAGTCTGGACGTACTTCTCGTTGGTCACGCGGCTCACTGTGCTTTCGTGCATCCCGATCACCTCGGCTACCTCCCGCAGGGTGAGCGGCCTCAGGAACTCGACGCCCTTCTCGAAGAACTCGCGCTGCCGGTCCACGATGAAGTTCATCACCTTGAGCATGGTCTGGCGCCGCTGCTCGATCGCCTGGATCATCCAGTGGGCGCTGTTGAGGCGCTGGTTGATGAACTCCTTGTTCTCTCCCTGGTACTGCTTCTTGTCGCGCGCAATGTCCTGGTACGTCTTGGAGATCCGCAGCCGGGGCAGTCCCGAGTCGTTCAGGAAGACGTGGTACTTGTCGTCGATCTTCTGGACCACGAGGTCGGGGATGATGTAGACGTCGCTCGCTGCGCTGTACTGCAGTCCCGGCTTGGGATCGAGCTTGGCGATGTCGTCGGCCGCCCGCTGCACCTCCTCCGGCGAGAGGCCGTAGCGTTTGCCGATGTCGCTCCAGCGGTGCGCCTTCAGGTCTTCCCAGGCCTCCTTCACGAGGCGGTACGCGAGCGTGTCGGTGCGCTTCTGGTCCTCGAGCTGCAGCAGCAGGCACTCGCGCAGGTCGCGCGCTCCCACGCCGGGCGGGTCGAGCGTCTGCACGATCTTGAGCATCTCCTCGGCGTCGGCCAGCGTGTAGTGCTGGACGGTGAGCTCCACCTCCGACTCGGCGGCGTGCTCTTCGAGCAGCTGATTCGCGCCCTTGATGATCTCTTCCAGGGTGGCGGTGAGGTAGCCGTCCTCCGCGATGTTGCCGAGGAACTCGTCGGCGAGCAGCCGCTGCCGGGGCGTGAGGTCGAGCATCTGCACCTGATCCCGCAGATGATCGGACAGATCCTTGGTCTCCACCGGCACCGGCTCGACGTACTCTCGCGCCTCACTGAGGTCGCGGGAGCCGGCGAGCGCCTCGGCACCATCGTCCAGCAGGATGTTCTCCCAGTCGGGCTCGTCGTCCCCCTTCTTCTCCTTCTCGGCCTGGGCCTCCTGGGCGACCGGCGTCTCCTCCTCCTCTTCGGGCTCGAGGAGCTCGAGGAAGGGGTTGCCGAGCAGCTCCTGCTTGAGGTGCTGTTGCAGGTCGAGCAGGGGCATGTACAGCAGATCCATCGCCTGGTAGAGGCGTGGATTGATGCGCAGGTCCTGCCTGAGCGCCGTGTGCTGATGCAGGCCCGTCTTCACGCCGCCTGCCCCAGACGCGCGCGCAGCCGCGCGGTGAGCGTCGGACCGAAGTAGACGTCGGCCACCCGGTCGTTGAACACCAGCTCGCGCACCGTACCGGCCACCTGCACCTTCCCCTCGAACATGATGTAGGCCCGGTCCACGATGTCGAGCGTCTGCTCGACGTTGTGGTCGGTGATCAGCACGCCGATGCCGCGGTGCCGGAGGCCCGCGACAATCGTCTGGATGTCGTTCACCGCGATCGGGTCCACTCCGGCGAACGGCTCGTCGAGCAGCAGGAACTTGGGCTCGGTGACGAGCGAGCGCGTGATCTCGAGGCGGCGCCGCTCGCCGCCCGACAGCTGGTAGGCCCGCTGGCGCCGCAGGTGCTTGATGCCGAGGTCGTCCAGCAGGCGCTCGAGCCGCGTCCCCCGCTCCGCCGGCGCGAGCGACAGTGTCTCCAGGATCGCGAGCAGGTTCTCCTCCACCGTCAGCTTCCGGAAGACCGACGGCTCCTGGGCGAGGTAGCCGATGCCGGCGAGGGCGCGCCGGTACATCGGCTCCGATGTAATGTCGCTCCCGTCGAACGTGATGCGGCCCCGCTCCGGCCGGATCAGGCCGGTGATCATGTAGAAGGTCGTGGTCTTCCCCGCCCCGTTGGGGCCCAGGAGCCCGACGATCTCGCCCTGCTCGAGACGGACCGAGACGTCGTCCACCACGCGGCGGCCCTTGTAGCTCTTCACGAGGCCCGTGGCCTCAAGCACGCTCGCTCCCTGCACGCGAGGGCGCTCCCCGCCCACCGTCTCCGCCCGGGCGAACGCCTGCTCGGCCGCCCCGGTGAGACGCTCCACCGTACCCAGGCGGTCGGCGGAGACCGCGGCCCAGAAGTCCGGTCGGAACGCCACCGGCGCGTCGTGCCACAGCTGGCCCGCCGGCACCACCACAGCGCCCGTGAGCGCGAGGCGCGGCAGCACCGAGCTGCCCAGGTTCGCGCGGGCGTCGTCCACGGAGAGGTTGCCGGCCTCGGGCAAGGCGCCGCCGCGGGTGTGGGCCCACAGCTTGAGGAATTCCTCGCGGTAGGCCACCGCCAAGTCACCGAAGGCGGCGCGGCCGCCCCCGTCGGCGATCCGGGCGAGTGCGGCTGCGGCGAGCGGCAGTGAGGGGTCGCGGCCGACGAGCAGCTCGGCGAGCTCGGGCACCGCGGCGTGCGGGTCGGTCATGGGCGCTTGGGCGCGGCCGGCGCCCGCTTGATGGAGTCGGCCGGTGCCCGCTTGGTCGTGTCGGGAAGCGGCGGCCTGGGCTCGAGGTGGAGGCCGTCGGCGTGGCCGCCGGCGACGACGCGGTCCAGCTTGCCGTTCTTCAAGGCGATCGCAATGCTCGCGCCGCGGGAGTAGTTGAGGGATGGGCCGGCGGTGGAGTCCTTGTCGTCGGTCAAATGCGTGAGGGCGCGCGCCGCCCCGCGGGCCAGGATGGTGTGGAGCCGCGCTCTCAGCTTGCCGGCGGAGTCGGGCTCCGGCACCCAGTGCGCCGTGAGCGTATCGCCGGCGATGAAGTCCGGTCCCTCGACCCACCGAGCCGCCGCCGTGTCCCGGGGGGGGAGAGGGGCGGAGGAACCGGGGGCGGGAGTCCGAGCGACGGGGCGGTGACGCGCGGTGGAATCGGGCTTCGAGGTCGAGAAGGCTTTGCCGAATCCCCGCAGCTCGGTCAGCACCTGGTCGGGCGCGTCGAGCGCGAGCGAGTCGGCGTCGAATGTCTGGAGCGTCGACACGGCATGCGGCCGGGACGAGCGGCCCCAGGCGAGCGCCCGCTGCAGCTTGCGGTGCTCGAGGCCAAGGTGAATCGTGTCGGCCGTGAGGGTCCAGTCGGCGCCGCTCGCGTGCCCGGCGCCGAGGGCCTTCACGAGGTGGATCTCGCGGTTCGTGAGACCGAGCTCGATGCGCGTGCCGACGAGCGTATAGGCGCGCGCGCCGCTCGAGTCCTTCCCCTCCATGCGTGGCTGGCCGACGAGCACGCCGACCCCGCGCGTCTCGTCCAGGGCCATGGAGTCGGCGCGCGCCGCCAGGTCGCTCCGGTCGATGGTGACTTTGCCCCCGCCCCACATGCGGTCACTGCCTTTGAAGCGCACCCGATCGGCCACGATGAGGTACGGCTCGCTCGAATCAGCGGTCCCGCGGTACTCGATCGTGGGGCGGCTCGAGGCGAACAGCTCGAGCGTGTCGCGCACCCCCGTCACGGCGCGATAATAGGTCAGGTTCGGGCCGCGCAGCACGGAGCGGTTGTTGCGGTTCACAGCGACGACGTGGTTGTGCGCCTCGAGGCGCTCGTTGTTGAGGAAATAGCTGGCGACGTTCGCGTCCAGGGCGAGCGAGCTGTCGCGGATGTGCACGTTGCCGATCATATCGAAGCGCCCCGCCCCACTGAAATAGGCGACGCTGTCCGACTTGAGCCTCGTGTTCGTCCCCTTACAGTGGGCGACTACGCCGCCGCCGCCGAAGTAGTTGGCCGCCGCGCCCGCCGTGACCTGCCGCACTCGCGGCAGCGTGTCGATCGCGACCTCGCAGGGCCGTCCCGGGTTCGTATCGGCGACGGGCATCGGCGCAGGTACCGGCTGCTGGAGCAGGGCGAGCAGGGCGACGGAGAGAGACGCGAACATCGTCAGTGACTCGGCAGCACGAACTGGCCGCCCGTGCCGGTGATGTGCTTCGCCGCGACGGTCTTGAAGTCGGGGTCGGCGGTGAAGCCCACCCCCTTCAGGTGTTGGTTGGGCGAATCGAAGGTGAACGGCAGGTCAGAGCTGACCTCGTTGCGCGCCTGGCTGTAGCGCATCGCTTCGGTGTGCATGGTGCCGCCGTCGGAGCTCCGGACGGCGATCACGTTGCCGCGCCCCTCCATGTCGCCCGTGCGCCAGTGGAAGGTGCCTTCATTTGCCGTGAGCGTGGAGGTCTTGTTGCCCTGGGCGTCGTAGAACGTGACGTGCACCACCCGCAGCTCGGCCACCTGCGTCGGATTGAAGAAATACGCCGTGTCGGCGAGCACGAGGGCCCGGAGAATGCTGCTCGTCGTCACGTAGTGCTTCATGCCGATCAGCACCTGGTCGGCCGAGTCCGCGACGGTAGTTGTCGCGGTCGGTTTCACGCCCTCCCCACACCCCGACACCAGAAGGACGTCAAGGAAAAGCGTCAAGAGACAGAGCGTCGAGGAGATACGTCGACGTTTCTCCTTGACGCTGTGTCTCTCGACGCCTTCCCTCGACGTCGTTCCCGTGGTGTCTTTCACGCGGCACCGGCGCGCATGAGATCGTGCAGGTGCACCATCCCGACCACCGTGTTCCCGCCGTCCAGCACGGGCAGCGCCATGATGCCGTGCCGCTCCATCAACGCGATGGCGGCGCCGGCGAGGGTGTCGGCCGTGGTGGACTTCGGCGCCTTCGTCATCACCTCGCCGACGGGGCGGTCGAGGAACGCCTCGGTGCGCTCCATGAGGCGCGTGAGATCGCCCGCAGTGACGACGCCGGCGAGGCTGCCGCGCGCGTCCACGACCGCCACCGTGCCGCGTTTTTCGGCGAGGAGCACGACGCACTCGCGCATCGGGCGATCGGGGGTGAGGGTCGGCAGGTCGGTGGTGAGCATCACGTCCCCAACGCGTTGCAGCAGCTTGCGGCCAAGCGTGCCGCCCGGGTGGAGGGCGGCGAAGTCCTCGCGCCGGAACCCCTTCACCTCCAGCAGCGTGACGGCCAGGGCGTCCCCCAGCGCCAGGGCGACGGCGGTGCTGGCGGTCGGCGCCAGGGTCTCGGGGCAGGCTTCCTCCCGCACGCCCGCATCGAGCGCCACGGTCGCGCTGCGCGCCAGCAGGGACTCCTGGGTGCCCGTCAGCGCGATGATGGGCACGCCGAGGCGCTTGAGCTGGTCCACCAGGCCGAACAGCTCGTCGGACTCGCCGCTCTTGGAGAGTAGCACGGCGACGTCGTCCCGTCCGACAATGCCGAGGTCGCCGTGCAAGGAGTCCACGGGATGAAGGAACGTCGCGGGCGTGCCGGTCGAGGTGAACGTCGCCGCGATCTTGCGGGCGATGAGCCCGGACTTCCCTACTCCGGAGACGATGACGCGGCCGCGGGCGGCCGCGAGGAGCTCCACTGCGCGCGCGAACGACGCGTCGAGGCCGCGGGCAGCGGCTTGGATGGCCTCGGCCTCGAGCGCCAGCACCCGGCGGCCGCGGTCAACGTGATCGGGCTTCGCGCCGGGCGACATCGCCCCGCTCCTCGAGATACTGGTGCACCGTCTCCTCCCACGTCCCGCGCGCCGTGAGGATCAGCTCGGCGAGCTCGCGCACCACACCCTCTCCACCGGCGCGCCGCGTCACCACCGCCGCTGCGGCCTTGACTTCCGGCACGGCGTTCGCCACGGCGATCGGCAGCGTCACGCGGGTGAGCAGCGGGAGATCGGCGAGGTCGTCCCCCACGAAGGCGCAGGCGTCCCAGGCGACGCCCCGCCGCGCCAGCATCGCTTCGAACGTCGCGAGCTTGCGGCCCCCGCCCGTCTCGTCCTCCAGGACCTCGTCGATCTTCATCTCCCGCGCGCGAATGGTGGTCGCCTCGGAGTGGCGGCCGCTGGCGAGCACGAGCGTCACGCCCGCGCGTCGCAGCAACCATGCGCCGCTGCCGTCCTGCGCGTGGAACCGCTTGAACTCGACGGCGTGATCCCCCACCCGGCCGACGTAGATGCCGCCGTCCGACAGCACGCCGTCCACGTCGAGCCCGACGAGCCGAATGCGCTGGGCGAGGGTGCGGTCAAGCATGCTCGCACCCTTGCGTCGGGTTATGTGCGCGAGACACCCGCGGGGCGGTGCGAGCGTCCCAGGGGTTGGGTAGCATGACCGTCGTGGACGGCCGCGGAGCCCCGCGGGTGCGAGCGCACACGTCTCTAAGCACGAACAGCCTCCCGGGCGCGTTGCCACACCTCCAACGCGACCTCCAGGATCCGTGGCAGCTCGTCCAGCGGCACCATGTTCGGCCCATCGCT
>Ga0209761_1003722_pt1 | contig 10095 bp, 8 predicted proteins | sample GraSoi013_1_40cm_4_FD_185818 | JGI IMG/M metagenome (GOLD analysis project Ga0209761, IMG submission 185818) | Grasslands soil microbial communities from the Angelo Coastal Reserve, California, USA - Sample 09_25_2013_1_40cm (SPAdes) (version 2) | ecosystem: Environmental > Terrestrial > Soil >... | reverse complement strand
CGTCCTGCTCATCCACCGCCGCAACCCTCCGAACGCCGGGACGTGGAACGGCATCGGCGGCAAGCTGGAGCCCGGCGAAGATCCGTTCACTGCCTGTATCCGAGAAGTCCGCGAGGAGACCGGTCTAAACATCGACCAGCCCGCCCTGCGGGCGCTGCTGGTGATCTCTGTGAGGTCGACGGGCGATCTGTGGACGATTTTTGTCTTTACGGCCGCCGCGCCGGCGGGGGAGCCGGTTGCGTCTGACGAGGGAGAACTGGCATGGGTGGAGATCGGCCAGCTGAATTCCCTGCCCGTTCCGGCCGATCTCCCTGTGATTCTGCCCCGCGTCTTTGAGGACGGCGGAGTTATCGTAGCCCGGCTCGAATATGAGACGGAGGACGCAGCGTCCGTTCCACGCGCGGAAATCCTCGGTCCTACCTGATCCGTGGACTTTGTCATCGTCGCTAACCTGGTCATCCTGCTGCTGGTACTCACGCTGCCGCTGGTTTCCCATCGGGTTGAACAGAATCTGGAGGCCTTCCTGTTCATCATGGGAGTGCTGTCGGCTCTTGCCGCGAGCGTGCTCTCCTGGCCCCTTATCCGGGATGCGCTGACGCACCCGATCCCGATTACCCTGGCCGTCTTCGCCTCCGGCCTCGTGTTCAAATGGACCCGCCGCTATATCGGCGATGCCCTGGTGAGACTGCGACTGATCATCCCCATGCGGGTGCTCCTCGCTGTGGTTTTTACCGCACTCGCGCTGCTGAGCAGCGTCATCACCGTCATTATCGCGTCTCTCATTTTGGTGGAGTTGATCAGCGCGCTGCGGTTTAAGCAAGAGGACGAGTCTCGCCTGGTGGTCATTGCCTGCATGGCGATCGGTCTGGGAGCGGCGCTAACGCCGATCGGTGAACCGCTCTCCACGATCGCCACCGCGAAACTCCACGAAGACTTCTGGTTTCTGATGCGCCTCCTGGGACCATGGGTCATCCCTGGGATCGTGTTGCTGGGCGTGTGGACAGCCTTCCAACCCTTGCGGTACGCGGGCGAGGGCTTGACCGAAGCCGAAGAACGGGAGACGTTTGGCGGAGTGGTCGCCCGGGCCGTCCGTGTTTACCTGTTCGTGATGGCCTTAACGCTTCTCGGCGAAGGGTTCAAGCCGGTCATCGACCGATTCGTGATCCAGCTCGACGCACGCATTCTCTACTGGATCAACATGGTCTCGGCGATCCTCGACAACGCCACCTTGACCGCCGCGGAGATCAGCCCGGAGATGACTCTGCTTCAGGTGCGGGCGGTCTTGATGGGACTGTTGATCAGCGGTGGCATGCTCATCCCCGGCAACATTCCCAACATCATCGCGGCCAACAAACTGGGGATCCGCAGCCGCACCTGGGCCCGGTTGGGGGTGCCATTGGGGTTGGCGCTCCTCGTACTCTATTTCGTCATCCTCTTCATGATCTGACCAGGCAGGGTATCCTCGGACCCGACCGAACTGCGTGTCGGTACCATGCTGATTGACGCCTTTATGCCGCGCTACGATTTCCGCGAGGTGCACTCGGTCGTGATCCGCTCCGCTGCGGCCTCCGTGTTCAAGGCGATCAGGTCGGTCACACCGGCAGAGATGCCGCTGGTGGGGACGCTCTATGCCCTCAGGGCCCTGCCGAACCGGCTGCTCGGTCGCGGGCCGGGGATCAGACCTGAGGTTCAACGGTCGTTGCTGGACCAAGCACTGCAGGGCGGCTTTGTGCTGCTGGCCGAGACGCCCCAACAGGAAATCGTGGTCGGGACGGTCGGTGCCTTCTGGTCACTTCGCGGCGGGCCATCGGTCACGCTCGCGTCGGCCGAAGAGTTCATTACCTTCGCCAGGCCTGGCTATGCCAAGGCGGCGATGAACTTCTCGATGGAGCCGCTGGATGGCGACATTCGCCTCCGCACCGAGACCCGCGTCCTCGCAACGGATCCGGTCTCCCGGCGGCGGTTCGCGCGTTACTGGATGGTGATCCATGCGGGCAGCGCGCTGATTCGACGGATGTGGCTGCGGGCGATCAAGCAACGCGCCGAGATGGGCTGAGGACACCCATCGACTCCACCCCGGAGCATGGCGACCGAGACGCGGTTCATTACCGACTTGGGACTCCTCTTCCTGGCTGCGCTGGGCGGTGGGTTGCTCGCCCAGGCGGTGCACCAACCGCTGATCGTCGGCTACATCCTGGCGGGAGTGCTGATCGGCCCATTCACGCCGGGTCCCACGCTCTCTGATCCCCACACGTTCCAGTTGTTCGCAGATGTCGGCGTCGTTTTGCTCATGTTCTCCATCGGCATCGAGTTTTCGGTGGATGAGCTGTTGCGGGTGCGCAAGGTGGCACTGGCAGGAGCGCCGGTCGGGATCGCGCTGATCGTCCTGTTGACCATTCCCGTGGGAAAGTTCCTGGGCTGGACGCTTGTCCAGAGTTTGCTTGCTGGTGCCGCGATTAGCGTGGCCAGCACGATGGTGCTGTTGAAGTTCCTCCTGGAACGAGGCGAACTGGCGACGCTGTACGGCCGCGTGGTGGTGGGCATCACGCTGGCCGAAGACCTCGCCGTTGTGGCGATGACCGTGCTCATTCCCGCCCTGGCCTCGCCGGGGGAGGGCCGTGTGGCTGCGTTTGGGCGAGCGCTTCTGCAGGCCGTGGTGCTGTTGGGCCCGCTCCTGTGGCTGGCCCGCCGCGCGGTGCCGCGATTCCTGGCGAAAGTGGCCCGCTCCCGCAACATGGAGCTGTTTCTGCTGGTGGCGCTGTCGATCGCGATCGGCACGGCGGCGCTGACGGCGGGGCTGGGCCTGTCGATCGCGTTGGGGGCGTTCCTTGCTGGGCTGGTGATCAGTGAATCTGAGTTTGCGCACGAGGCATTGGCCCGCGTGCTCCCGGTGAGGGATATCTTCGTTGCGATTTTCTTTGTGTCGATCGGTACGCTGATCCGGCCTGCGTCGCTGGTGGCGGAACTGCCCGCGGTGGTGGCGTTGGTGCTTCTGGTGATGGGCGGCAAGTTTGCGGTGTGGGCGCTGGTTATCCGCGGCGCCGGCTATCCAGGGGCCACCGCCAGGAACGCGGCACTGGGGTTGACGCAGATTGGGGAGTTCTCCTACATCCTGGCGGGAGTGGCACGGGACCATGGTCTCCTCACCTCCACGATCTATGACGCCGTACTGGCGACGTCGCTGGTCACAATCCTCATCAATGCGCTGATCTTCCGCCGCACTCCACGCTGGGTACAGCGGCTGGTGAGAGGGAAAGAGACTGTGTCGCCTCCCGCGGCTGCTGCGGCCGCGCCGGAAGTGCAGGTGACCATCTGCGGATTCGGCCGTGTGGGAAGGGAGGTGGCTGACGCGCTCGACGCATTTCACATTCCTTACGCGGTCGTCGACCTGGATCCGGAGGCGACGCGCCTGGCGCGCGCCAGGGGCGCGGATGCGGTCTTTGGCGACGCCGGTAAGGAAACCATCCTGCGCCACGCTGGAGCGGACCGTGCCCGCCTGGCGGTGGTGGCGATCCCCGAGTTCGATGCCGCCCGCCGGTGTGTCACGGCCCTGCGGGCAATCAGGCCGGACCTGCCGATTCTGGTGCGGGTGCACCAGCATCGCCACCACGCGGAATTGAGTGAGATCGGCGCGACCGAGGTTGTCCAGCCTGAGATAGAGGCCGCCCTGACCATTGTCCGGCACAGCCTGGATCTGCTCGGCGTAGATCACCGCCTGGCGCGGCGATACATGGAGGGGGCTCGTGCCCACTGGCCGGAAGCGATGCGATCCGAAGGCGCGTCCGGGGAACCTCTGCAGGCGATGGAGATCGCCGTTCGAGACCCGGCCCTCGAAGGCCAGTCGATAGAGCAAGCGCACATCCGCGAACGCAGCGGCGCTGCCATCGTCAGCATCACCCGCACCGACGGGCGTGAGATCGTGAATCCACGGTCCGATGAAAGGCTGCGGGCAGGCGACCGATTGCTGGTGATCGGGACCCGGGAACAGCTCGATGCACTGCGTCACATCTGCGGGGAAGACGGAGAGCCCTATTTCCCAGGATAAGGTCGGGTGGCGTCGATGGGCAGCGATGAGGAAATCCTCGTAGTGCCTCGCCGGATGCTGATAGAGAAACCATTCCGTGGATTCACACGCGCGGGGGTCGAAGATTACCTGCTGCGAGTACGGGAGTACGGCGTCTTCAAACCGCGGGCCGGCGTGGAGGAAGATCCGTCATTCAAGCAAATCATTCCCTACCTTCTCGTACGGCATCGGGGCCGTCTGTTTCTTGTCCAGCGCAGCACGGAAGGCGGCGAGACCCGTCTCCACGGCAAATACAGTATCGGCGTCGGCGGGCACATCAACCGTGGCGACGTGGAAGGCGCGCAAGATGTGATTGCTGCCGGGTTGAAGCGGGAGTTGGAAGAAGAGTTGCTGATTCGCGGCACGTGGCAGGCGCGGCCGGTGGGGGTACTCAACGACGACAGCAACCCCGTGGGACAGGTGCACTTCGGGCTGGTGCATGTCGTTGAGGTAGATTCGCCTGACATCTCAGTGAGGGAATCCGACACGCTCGCCGGCCGGCTGGCCGCGCTGCAAGACGTCCGGGCCGTCCGCGGGCATATGGAAACGTGGTCGCGGCTGATTCTGGATGCTGCGGATCCAACCACCCTCTAGACATGGTGGCACGCATTGCAGGGAGGCGAAGAAGTCGGCCGGACGGCCGCGTAGTCCTTCCTGTTCGTCCTCCGTATGATCTGCGCCGCACAGTACAGTGCGGACAGGCATTCGGCTGGCGGACAGATAGTGTAAATGTAACCGGCGTTTTCGCGGCCAAGCGAGTCCGGTTGGCGCAGACGGCCGGCGGGATCATGGTGGAAGGCCTGAGTGATGAACGCGATCTGGTCCGCCTGAGGCACTACCTGGGTCTGGATGAGCCGCTCGAAGCGGTGGAGTCCGAACTGATGCGCGACCGTGTGCTGCGGAGGATTCTACCGCGTACCAGCGGCATCGCGCTGCTCCGTCAGGATCCATGGGAATGTCTTGTGAGTTTTATTATCTCCGCATTCAACAATATCCCCAAAATCGAACTGTCGCTGGACCGCCTGACGCGACAGTTCGGCGAAGGGGTGGCCGAAGGTGTCTGGTCGTTTCCGGAACCGGCGCGGCTGGCTGGCGCGAGATTGAAGGATTTGCACCGTTGTGCCCTTGGCTATCGGGCACCGTATGTGAGGCGGGTGGCGAGGCTGCTGGCCTCCGGCCAGGTCGACCTGTCCGCCATCGGCCAGATGCCGTTCCATGAGGCCCGTTACGCCCTGCAGGCATTGCCGGGGGTGGGTGAAAAAGTCGCCGACTGCGTCTTGCTGTTTGCCTACCGGAGGATCGAAGCGTTCCCTGTGGACGTGTGGGTGAAGCGCGCGGTTGAGCGATGGTACTTCCACGGCCGGCGCGCGACGGCGCGGCAGATTCAAGAGTTCGCCCGCAGCCAATTTGGTTCGCTCGCCGGGTACGCCCAGCAGCATCTGTTCTACTACATACGGAAACAGGAAGCGAGGAGCAGGAAACAGCAGGCATCCGACGTCAACGCGTCACTTCGATCCGGCCGTCGCCTTCCGCGGTGATCTCGCCGATATGGGCGGCGGTGGCAACCCCGCGGCGGCGGAGGGCGGCGGTGAGAGACTCCAGGCGGTCTGCGGGAACCGCCATCAGCAGTCCCCCCGAGGTCTGTGCGTCGCAGAGGAGTAAGCGTTGTCCTTCCTCGAGGCCATCGAAGGTAACTTTCGGCTGCAGATACTCGTAGTTCCGCGCCGTTCCACCGGCGATTGCCCCTTGGTGGACGAGTGTGGTGGCCTCCTCCAGAACCGGCACCCGCGAGTAATGAATCCGGGCGCGGACCCGGCTCCCCGAGGTCATCTCATGAAGGTGGCCCAGCAGGCCGAATCCGGTCACGTCGGTGGCCGCGTGGACGCCGGTTTCAATCATCGCCTCTGCTCCGGCGCGGTTGAGCGTTTCCATCACTCTGATCGCTTCCTCGGCCGCCGCGGCCGAGGTCTTGCCTTGTTTGATGCCGGTCGTAATGACGCCGATGCCGAGCGGTTTCGTCAGCACCAGCTGATCGCCGGGCCGCGCGCCGACGTTGCGGACCACGCCATCGGGATGCACGATCCCCGTGACGGCCAGTCCGTACTTCGGCTCCGGGTCGTCAATGGAGTGTCCACCCGCGATGATGACCCCAGCCTCCGTCGCCTTGTCCGCCCCACCGTGGAGTATTTCCTCCAGCACCGACATCGGCAGCTTGCTGCGCGGGAAGCCGACGATGTTCAGCGCCAAGATCGGCCGCCCGCCCATCGCGTACACGTCTGATAGCGCGTTCGCCGCGGAGATGGCGCCGTAGTGGTACGGATCGTCAACAACCGGCGTGAACACGTCCACGGTGTGCACCAGGGCCAGATCGTCGGCGAGGCGATACACGGCCGCGTCGTCCACGGTGCTGGTGCCGACGAGGAGGTTCGGATCCGTGACCTTGGGTAGCTGGCGCAGGACCTGCGCCAGGTCCTCAGGACTCAGTTTGGATGCTCACCCGGCGCAGGCGACCATCGTCGTGAGCCGGATGCGCTCCCGCTCGGTCACGGGACTCACCTCCTCTCGCGTAATGCGTGATTCGTGAAGAGTGACTCGTGATTCGCAAAGGCCGGGCCACGTCGGGGTTATTGTAACATGTGGGTGAGGAAGCTCTGCGAACTGTCGCCCAAGCCCGCATGCCACATCGGCAGGCCGCGAATCACGAGTCACGAATCACGAATCCCTGGGAGTCCAGTGTGAATCTGCATCAGTTGCGAATTTTCGCGACGGTCGCGCGGTTGGGCAGTTTCTCCCGCGCAGCGGAGGAGCTGCACATCAGTCAGCCATCCGTCAGCATCCAGGTGGCCGATCTGGAACGGGCCTTAGGTGTGGATCTCTTCAAACAAGGGGAACGGCCCATCCGCCTGACCGAAGCCGGAAGCGTCCTGGAAGACTACGCGCGCCGCATCCTGGCGCTTGTCGATGGGGCTGAAGCGGCAGTCAAAGAGGCGAAACATCTGCGCCGCCCCAGGCCCGCGGCGGATGCCGCGGTGGACGCCGAGGCGGCACCGCTTGGCGGCGCCGACGCCGGGCCCCCGTTTGAGGTCATCGAGCACACCGCCGACGTCGGCATCATCGCGTACGGCCGGTCGCTGGAGGAATTGTTCAGCCACGCGGCCATGGGGATGATGCATTTTCTGATCGACGCCGCCTCGGTCCGCCCGATAGAGCAGCGGACGAGAACGGTGGAGGCCGAAGACCGCGAGGGTTTGCTGATCAACTGGCTCAACGATCTCCTCCTGCTGCTGAATGCCGAGGGATTCGTCCCTGCCCGTTTCGAGGTCAGAGAACTCACCGGCACGAGGCTGCGGGCAGACGTTGCAGGAGAACCGGTCGATCCCGAGCGCCATCGATTTCACCTGGACGTGAAGGCGGCCACCTATCATCAACTCGATGTCCGAAAGAACGAGATGTGGGAAGCGAGGGTCATCTTCGACGTCTGAAAGGGGTGCGGGAACGCGGGAACAGGGGAACGCGGGAACGCGGCAAAACATCTCGTAACTGACGAATCACGAATCACGAATCACGAATCACGAATCACGAATCACGAATCACGAATCACGAATCACGAATCACGAATCACGAGGTAGTCTCACGGTGGCATGCTTGATCTCAAGCTGATCCGCGACAATCCGGAGCTCGTCAAGGCGGGCATCCGCAAGAAGCACCGCGACCCGGGGATGGTCGACCGTGTGCTGGAGATTGACCGCCGGCGGCGCGAGGTGGTGCAGGAGGTCGAGCGCCTTCGGGCCGAGCAGAATCGCGCCTCGGGGGAGATCCCGAAGTTGAAAGGTGAAGAGCGCGAGCAGCGCATCGCGGCGATGCGTGAGATCTCGACCAGCTTGAAATCCCTGGAGCCGCAGCTGCGGGAAGTTGAGACGGCCTTGCAACGCGCGCTCCTGGAACTGCCTAACCTCCCGCACGAGAGTGTTCCACCGGGGGAGGATGCAGCCGGGAACGTGCCCCTGCGGCATTGGGGTGAGAAGCCGCGGCTGGATTTCAAGCCACTCGATCATGTGGACATAGGAACGCGGCTGGGCATCCTGGACATGGAGCGCGGGGCCAAGGTGAGCGGTTCGCGCTTCTACTATCTGCGCGGCGCAGGCGTCCTTCTTGAGCAGGCCTTGATACGGTTGGGGATGGACGTGCTGCTGGCGCAGGGATTTACACCGGTAATTACCCCCGTTCTGGTACGCCCAGAGATTATCACTGGGGCTTGGGGAGGGGCGGAACTGGACGAGCACCAGGTCTACCGGATCGCCGGTGAAGATCTGGCGCTTATTGGAACCTCTGAGCAGGCGCTGGCCGGGATGTACAAGGAGGAAACGCTCGACGAGGCGCAGCTTCCACTCCGCCTGGCCGGCATCTCATGGTGCTTCCGCCGAGAAGCCGGAAGCTATGGGAAGGATGTCAGAGGCATCTACCGCGTGCACCAGTTTGACAAGTTGGAGATGTTCTCATTCACGCTCCCCGACGCGTCCTGGAAAGAGCACGAGTACCTGGTGTCCCTGCACGAACGGCTGTTGCAGCAGCTCGGTCTGCACCACCGGGTCGTAGCAGTCTGCGGCGGCGACACCAGCGCTCCCTCTGCCAAGACGTATGATGTGGAGACCTGGATGCCGGCCAGGGGAGAGTATGGAGAAACGTCGTCGATCAGCAACTGCACAGACTTTCAGGCCCGGAGGCTGGGGATTCGCGTGCGGCGCGCGAAAGGCACGGCGTATGCGCACACCCTTAACGGAACTGCGATGGCCACCAGCCGGGCCCTGGTCGCCGCGCTGGAGAATTATCAGCAGCAGGATGGGACCATCCGGGTGCCGGACGCACTCGTCCCCTATATGAACGGGATGAAGGTGATCACGCCAGCGCGATAGCCCGGATGGCTGTCATTGCGAGGCCGCAGGGCCGAAGCCGCGCCGCCAACTCTATTCTGTCACATAGAGAGTTTGACCGGCTTCGCTGCGCTCGCGATGACAGCGGGATGGATTAGATGCTTCCGCGGAGGATTACGTGACTCTCAGAATCGTTGTCTTCGGATCCGGCGCCGTCCTCATGGCTCTTGAGATCGTCGGCAGCCGGATCCTGGCTCCCTATTTCGGGAGTTCCGTCTACGTCTGGGGCAGCCTCATCAGCATCTTTCTGGCCGCGCTCAGCGCAGGGTACTACTTCGGCGGGGTTGCCGCGGACCGGTGGCCCCGGGCCGGTGCGCTGGCCCTGGCCCTCGCGGCGGCGGGCGTGCTGATCCTTGTGCTGCCGCTGGCATCCCGCTCCATCCTGGAGATGTTTTCGGCCCGGGACCTCGGGCCCCGTGCCAGTCCCCTGCTCGCGTCGGTCGTATTGTTCGTGCTGCCAAGTCTGCTCCTGGGTATGACGTCGCCGTTTGCGATCAAACTGGCCGCGATAGATCTTGCTACCGTTGGCAATACCGCCGGCGTCCTCTATGCGATCTCCACCGCCGGGAGCATCGCCGGCACGTTGTTAACCGCCTTCGTGTTGATCCCCACGATGGGGGTGCGCGCGATCCTTTACTCGCTGGGTGGCGCGCTCCTGGTGTTCTCCTGGCTTCTTGGTCGCCATGCCATCCGGGTGGCCAGGCCGGCGGTGGCCGTCACGCTTGTCGTGTTGCTGGCGGCCGGCGCCGCGGCACAGACTGTCGGCATCTCCCGCATCCTGCTCGAGAAGGACTCGGTGTACCATCGCATCCGGGTGCACGAGGATGCGTCGTGGCGGTACTTGCGGTTTGACCGCTCCCTACAGGGCGGAATGCTGTTGAAGGATCCGACCATCAGTCCGCTGCGGTACACGGACTATGTGCACCTGGCCTGGCTGTTTACGCCGACCATCCAGCGCGTGCTGGTGGTGGGGTTGGGAGCTGGTTCGATCCCCAAGCGGTTTCTGTGGGACTATCCGCAGTTGAGTGTGGAGTCGGTCGAGCTTGACCCCATGGTCGTAGAAGTGGCCAGGCGGTATTTCGCTGTGGTGGATGGTCCTCG
>Ga0209761_1003721_pt1 | contig 10095 bp, 8 predicted proteins | sample GraSoi013_1_40cm_4_FD_185818 | JGI IMG/M metagenome (GOLD analysis project Ga0209761, IMG submission 185818) | Grasslands soil microbial communities from the Angelo Coastal Reserve, California, USA - Sample 09_25_2013_1_40cm (SPAdes) (version 2) | ecosystem: Environmental > Terrestrial > Soil >... | reverse complement strand
CCGTCGTCGATTCCTGCAATTATTGTCTGTGCGAGGTAAGGAAAGAGGCGTCTGCTCGAAAGGATTGACGCGAATAGCTTCGCGGTGTTCTTGACTGTGCCCGGTCTTCCCCGCTCGTACCGGTAGATGCTCATGTACGCGTTGGCCTCTCGGGCAAGAACTTGCATGTCCCCAATTATCCCGGCGCAGCCGACTCCAATATTATCTGTAATCTTGAAGACTTTCTTTGCTACCTTGCTCATGACGAAGGTGCCGTATGAATATCTCCGTTCAGACGCTAGAATAGCGCCGTCTTTACAGACGAGCCCCACTGTTGTGGCTCCAGGCATGAAGCCTTCCTCGCTCATAAATCGCGCCGAGTGCGGAGACCCTAGTTCTGTTGCTATAAAGGTACCGTCGAGGAAAGTTTAGCCTGTCGCGTCGGTTGAGCTTATGCAGAAATGTGGTCTCGCAGCTTCCGATCAGGACGGGCACTGATCCCGTGCGGAATGTATGGAATGTTCCAGTCGATAGGTCCGACAGAGAATCGGTACTGGAAACGTCCCAGCACAAGGTCCCAGTTCCAGTTAGAGAATTCAAAAAATCCGTCCCACTCTTCACCTTCCAGGAACCCTGAGTGAACTAGGTCCAATTTTACAACTCCTCCTTTGGCAACTTCCCCAAACGTGACATCGACTCTCGTACGCAATCTTCGCACGTTTGGAAACTGGGGAGGCGCGATAAACTCGAACGCGAGGTGCTTCAGAGTTTCAAGAGCCAACACTTTGCACCCTTCAGTCCCTTGGAATCCTTTAGGTGCTTTCTGACTTGAGAATAGTTCGTAGCGACCGCCAACCACTAGTTCGATGTTTGCTTTCGGTACAAAGAAACTCGTTACCCCTTCTACAGTAGTCCAGGCCTTCCAAGCATCTTCAACAGTAGCAGTTGTGATCGCCTCTTTTCTTATGACCTTCGAAGAGTTGATCAAGCTCTCACTCCCTTCAAGTGATTGATGACCACCGGTGGCATCATCGATCTAGGTTGCGACCTCAAGTTTGTCCATTGTAACGCCGACCATCTTGCAGGCCTCACAAATCTCCAGGGTAGTGGGCTCACCACATGATCGGCAGGATCTTAGAACTGAGTCAGGAACGCCGGGCTCCGCAAGGGCTCGGAGCTTCGTCATTGCACGGTAAGACGAGAACAACACTCCCGGATGCGCGAGCTCAAGCCTGTTGACCATGGTCCGCAGCTCATTCCTCAAAGCCTCAGTCATGTAAGGACAAGACGCAGACTGGAAGGTCAGGCCCTCCGCATACCCATACAGCGCCACCTCCTTCTCAGGCACTTCGCATAACGGCTTGACCCGCGGCAGGAAACCGCCACGGGGATCCCGCAGGACCGGGCTAAAGCGCGCAAACCTCTCGACATCGCCCTGAAATAAGTTCAACAAGTAAGTCTGTACGACATCGTCCAAGTTGTGAGCCGTAGCGATCTTCGTCGCTCCAACCCTCTTGGCTCCAATGTTGATCGCCTTTCTTCTGAAGACGCCACAATAAGAGCACGCGGTCATTCGTTCCGGCCTTTCCCTGAGAAAATCGTCCAAACCATTACCATACAACTCCTTGAAAGAAACGATCTCGTGATCGACATCGAGCTTATCACAGTATTCTCTTGCTAGATCAACAGCTTCCTCCCTGTAACCAGCAATTCCCTCATCGACAGTGACGGCGGTAATCCTAGTCTGCTTGAACTTGGCCGATAATTTCTTGAGAATCATCAACATCGTAAGGCTGTCCTTTCCGCCAGAGACTGCGACGGCAATGTGATCCGCAGGAGAGAACATTTTCCAATGGCTTATCGTTCTCCGAACTCTTCTCTCGATTGAGTCCTTGAAGCAGCCTTTACAGAGGTTCACGCCCTCATTCTCACGTCTAAAGTAGGAAACATGTCGCTGGCAAGTACTGCAAGTTAGCCCCTGCAACGTCCATCTCTACTTCGGAAATATTGTGCCGAAGAGAACAAAGGACAGAAACAGATTCAGTCCAAGTAAGGACAATGCTATTACGCTCGCGGCCGCTCTCACATATTTCCTTGGAACATTCGGCAGACCCAGTCTGGCTAGAATAGTGTCAAAGTACCTGTCGCCATCAAACGGAAACATTGGTAGCATGTTGACCAGTGCCACTCCAAGAAGGATGAGAGACATCCAGGATAGAGTGTTGTAAAAGTGATATGGCAGAGAGACTGGCAGAAAAGAGGCGACTGGTCTGTAATATGGGAAGGTGAAGATTCCTATCGTGGCTCGACTGCTGTTGTCAGGGGCGGGTTGAGTGATGATCGAATAGGTAGTCTGAGCGTTTGAGGCGGGATTATTGATAGCGAGTAGAAGATGGTGTCCGGGTGTTAGAGGGGAAAGCACGTTTCTTAATGACTCGACAGAGTTGACAGTGGTGCCGTTGACGGAGACGAGCACTGACCAGCTTGGTATGTTGTTATTCTGGGCTGCCCCACCGTTAACCAGCCCTGTAATCAGGACCCCTGAAGATTTTGAGTCATAGAGAGGACTTATGACCAGCGCAAAGTTTGTGATCAAAAGAACTACCAAGAACCAAGTGACTACGTTTGTGAAGGACCCGCCAGCGAAGACTCGGAGTTTCGTCCGCGCTTTCCTCTTGGAAAGATCCTCTTCGTCAATCTCTACAAATCCTCCCGGAAGGAATATTGCAAGAAAAACTCCAGAAGACTTGATCGGAACCTTATCCAACACGCTGGCAACGCCATGGGCAGCTTCGTGAGGGATGAGCAATACCGCGATGGAGATGAGAATGTACGGGAAAATTTCCCAGCTTATGGTGACCCCTGGAACAGGGATGATCAGAAGTGTGGGACCCGCTTGGGATGAGCGGTGGAACAGGTTCAGCGCGTTCAGGACCAGGCTGTATATGATGAACACGAGGAGTCCAAGACCCATGGCTGCTCCAATGTCGAAGTAGGTCAGCCATGCTCTGCGGAACTTGCTTCCTAGCCGCTGCATCCAGCTATTGAAGACGCTCGTTCTCAGCATGAGATAGTACGGTTTGACAATAACTCCATGTTTGTCGGCTTTGACAAGTAGGCCTACGCCGACGATCACAAACCACACTCCTAGATACTCGAGAAGCGGAATGTAGGGGTCTAACAGAGAACTCAAGGTGCTTCTCACTCAGCGTGAAGTTGCGAGCGCAACCGACTGGGTTTCATATTACCCTTTCAATCGCTCTTGCTTAGGAACGCAGTAGTTTTTTGTTCGAATTGACTCGTTCTCGACAGCGGTCAGTTATAGAGTTCCTGTGAACAAGTCTTCTTCAGGACTTACTACAAGGAATCTGCTTGATGCATGGTTCTGAAGTCGAACTCTAGTCAACCCTCTTATGATTGCAACTGGAGTTCTCTCTCTTCCCTGGCCCATGACAAGCTCTGCAGCGGAAGCCAGTTCATCGGCTATAGCGACATTCTTGAATCGTAGTGTGTAACCGAATAGGTCCTTCTGACCCCGATAGTCAACCAAGGGATTGAGCCCCGCAACCCCGATGCTCTCCTCAACCTGTCCCTTCCTAAAGGGACGACTCCGTGTGTCGCATACTACAACCGCCACATGTTTCCCGGTCAGTCGTTCGATTCTCTTCCTCATTCTTCTGGCAGACGCGTCCGGATCTTGAGGTAGTAGAGCATACGTACTATTACCCTTAACGTTCGATTTGTCCACGCCAGCGTTCAGACAAGTCGCTCCTCGCTTGGTCCTTACGATGAATGCGTCCTTGTCTGCCCTGAGCACTTTCGAAGATTCTTTCAAAACAATTTCTACGAACTCGGCGGTCTTTCCTGTCTTCTTCGCGATCTTTGTGGCCCTTGCTGATGGGGTAACGTCACGTGTATCGATGATTCTCCCTTCTGCTTTGGACACTGCCTTTTGTCCGATTACTACGAGATCTCGATTCCTGATTCCGACACCCAGTCTCCTAGCTCTCGACACTATTATTCCGGCAAGGTCGTCTCCTTCCTTGAGCAGTGGAAGCTGATTCAGCGGGATTATTTCCAGCGCGTGTGACATTTCGGAAAAAGGCGACTTCGTTGTGGTATTCAAGCTAGTCGCGTGCTGGGTTGTCCCGACCCATCGTCTGAAGGTTGTAAGGCAACTTTATATCGGAAAAGTTGATGGTTTCTTGTTGAAGGTTAGCTCGCCGAGGAACGTATGCTGTCCGTTACCGTAACGACCGCTGCTTTCTCCCGTAGCAACCGAAACGAGAACAGACGAAAAGCGGAGGTGGAACATGCCTATGGGTTATGAAAGGAGAGGTTATGGTGGCGGCGCAAACAGATTCGGCCCTAAGCCAGTCGAGGAAGGCAAGGAATACGACGTTGACATCAAAGAGATCAGCAGACGCGGGGAAGGTATAGCTCGTGTTGAGGGTCTGGTTGTCTTTGTGCCGAACACGAAGCCCGGAGACCATGTTAAGGTCAAGATTACTCGGGTTTCAAACCGCTTCGCATCCGGCGAAGTCATACAGTAGAACCTGACGAGGGATTTTTCTCCTCCCTCAGTCCCCTTTTTTCTCGTCCTATAGTTACGAAGCATTCATCGCCACAGATGATTGTCGGCGCGACTAGGAAGCTATGTCTCTTAACGGGGATAAGCTGAAAACCTGTGAAAACTGTAGGCCGTTGTGGGGCGAAGGCTTATGAAAGCTGCCCGTGCGATACCCAATTCTAATTGTGATCCTGGGCAACCTTGAAGGTACAAAAGCCGAACTGGTTCAGCACCGTCGAGGTCCGTGATCTCATCCAGAGACGACCCTGGTCTCTTCTCTCATGGAACGCAGGCCTCGTTGCTCTGGCCTTCATCGGCTACTACGGGATTCTATCCATAGGGAACCCTCCAGCTAATATCGGAGCACAGTTTGTGGACGCTGAGTTTCCTTCTCCTTCGATATCGCCCTGGTTCTACGGCAAACCAATTACTTGGTTCATCTATGCAGCATTCCTCTACTGGTCAGCCGGACTTGAGGCACAGAGAATACATTTCCTCAATTTTTCGGAGCGAACTCGACGGTTTCTCTTCATCGTAACTGCCCTCGTAGCTTTTGGAGCCTTCTACGAAATCTTCTACAATTTCATGATCTGGTCAGCGCTAGAAGTCCTGACTCAGAGTTGCAGCCCATCGCCATGTAGTCCTGATGTGATCGCCAGTAGGTGGCCTTCCTTACCAAAGCCTCTCAACTTGGTCTTCGTAACAAAAGTCGTAATACTCGTGTTCAGCCTCTCAGTGTACTCTCTCTGGTTCCTCTTTAGAATAGACAAGGAGATAGAAAGACGAAATCCGACCCCACAGGCCGCCTTTTCACGGCAGGACCTTTATGGTGCGGACACAGTGAAGACGGCTCCCATGACCAGAGCATACTCCTTTGCCGTTACAACAAACGGACAGGATCCTCCAGATTCTCCTCAATGAAAATAGGGTGCTGAGATGGACTTTTACGACGTTGCAGTTATTGGTGCTGGGCCAGCTGGAGTTATGGCCGCATGGACAGCAGCCAAACAAGGGGCTCATACTGTGCTTTTGGAAAGGGAGACTTCCGCAGGGAGAAAGCCGTGCGCTGAAGGAGTGCTCTCAGAGGCCCTCGACGACGCCCAAATGTCCCCCCAAAGTGAGTTTGCGACAAACAGAATCACCGGGGCCTTTCTCTATGCTCCTGACGAGAAACGAAAAGTTCGTGTCGGTGGGGAAGGTTACATTCTGGACAAGCCTGCGTTCTTGACGAGTCTAGCAGACAGGGCACGCGGCGCCGGAGCAGAGGTGGTTTATGGAGCTAGAATCGAGAGCGTATCGAGACAAGACGGAGGCGTCCTACTCGGAGGAAAGCGGGACTCGCAACCATGTTCCCTGAGGACGAGTGTGGTCGTAGGATGCGACGGGACTGGATCAATACTTGCACGCCAGTTCTTCCCGAGAAGAAACTACCCGGTCATAGCAGCGTTTCAGTATGACATGGTAGATTGCCGGCTCGATGATGAGTCAAAGCTCGAGATTTTCATAGGTCACAAGAAGGCGCCTGCTGGCTATATCTGGATCTTCCCGAAGGGAAAAGGCACTGCGAATGTAGGAATCGGTCTGAAAGGATCTGGGGCCAAATCGCTCCTTGACAGGTTCATTCAAGAGCATCCAGGCGTGTTCGGCAATGCGAAGATTGAGCGGTCACAGGCCGCCCCCGTTCCCGTGGGAGGCGAAATTGAGGACTATGTCACGGACAACATGATGCTCTGCGGAGACGCAGCTGGACAAGTGATTCCTCTGACCGGTGCCGGGATTCACACCAGCATTGTATCGGGCAAGATCGCGGGCGAAGTTGCCGGGAAGGCCGCGAGGGAGGGAGACGTTGGGTCAAAGCGACTTTCGGCATACAAGGAAAGATTCGAAGCATTATGGGGCGAGAAAATCTCAAACAGTCTCAGAGCACTCGAATCGTTCGAACGTTTCTCAGACGAGGAACTCAATATCATAGCAGACTTTCTCGAGGGACAGGATCTTGTCGACATGGCCCATGGATTCCGCCCGTCAAGAGCTGTGGGCCTGATGGTCCGACACCCTATCCTCGCGATGAAAGTCGCTCACCAGCTAATGAGCAGCTAGGCAGGCTTACTCATGACCGGACCTGTAGAAGCTGCGTTAGTCGACGGGATAAGGGAGAGAGGCTGCATACACCTTGCACTCATAGATCCCGAAAAGTTCTCGAACAACCTACCCCAGATTGTAATTGATCTCGAAGACCACGGGACAACGGCAATAATGATCGGTGGATCCACTCTAAAATCGTCGACTCTGCTCGACCGAACCGTCAGAACTATTCGTGACTCCTGCTCACTTCCCACCATACTCTTCCCCAACGGACCCGTAGGAATCAGTAGATTCGCTCACGCGATATTCTTCATGTCTCTCCTAAACTCGTCAAGCACTCGATACCTCATCGAATCCCAGGTGATCGGCGCTTCTGTCGTCAGACGGTTCAACCTCGAGCCAATTCCGCTGGGCTACATGATCGTGGGCCAATCGGAAACAGCCGTTAGCACAGTTGGAAGGGCGAAACCCGTGCCGTTCTCGAAGGTCGATCTGGCGACGGACTATGCTCTTGCGGCGCAGTACCTCGGGATGAGGTTCGTCTACTTGGAGGCAGGAAGTGGAGCGGAGCACATGGTCGACCCTCGAATGGTGAGCAAGGTCAGTGAAAGAATTAACGTTCCGCTGATAGTTGGCGGCGGAATCAGAACCCCGAGCCAGGCAGAACGACTAGCCAAGGCAGGGGCTTCTGCGATCGTTACCGGAACAGTCATAGAGCAGGAAGGACCCGGACGGGTCAAGCAGATATTAGCAGCTCTGAAACGTGCCTGACAAATGCCGCAAGTTCGAAAGAGCGGCGTGTCAGGGACAGTAGACGCTTTCAACTTCATCAGGCGCGTGGGCTTCCCTTCTACCCGCAGAGTCATCGTCATCTTCGCAGGAATTGCGCTTCTGTCGGCATCAATCTCGTTATTACCGTCAGACGAGAGTCTAGCCCAGACACTGGTATTCGTGGCCGCGGTATTGGTATGGCCGGCGGTTCTCGGCGAATTTCTGAACGCAACTTTGATTCTTCAGAAGGAGAAGATCTTGGATTTCAGGCGGCTGATGGGACTCGAGATCATTTCACTACTCCCAATCGCGATGCTTCTTCCGTTATTTTCTTGGATCGGTCTACTCATCGGGCAGAAGACTCTATGGGAGTACGGGTTTCTGGTCGGGTTGGCAGTCTCCCTTCCCGTCCGATTCTTATCGACCAACGCAATGTCTTCTCTTGCTGCTTGGAGGAAACTCTCGGCCGCTCTTACAACGCCGATTCTAATTGCGGCGTCGTTTCTTGCCCTAGGCTACTTTGTATCACCGGCTACCCCTCTCCAAACGTTGCTTCCAAAGGTCCTGGTCCTGCTAGTAACCTGCTCAATCGTCTCGGCCCTAGGAGTATCTTTCATCATCCATCGAGTGGAGGTGTCCGGAAGATCAGAGGTCGGTTCTTCTCCTATGGAGCTATTCAGATCGTTCCTTCATCACTGGTTGCGTAAGACCCCGACCGCTCTCGAGGAGAGACTCTTGACTCTCTCGACCGAAGGGTCCATTGAGACGAAGATTCTGAGCCTCTCTGGAGAGGGCTCGAAGCCGAAAGCGTCATTTGTCGTGTCCAACTTTCATCCTGGGCCGTATAGGGACATGGGAAGCGGGGGTCTACCTTCCGAGCTGAAACAGTCACTGGAAGAATCGCAACACGGCGTCGTCCAGGTGCCACATGGCATCTCGAACCATAAGCTGAACATTGTGTCCCACCGGGACATCGATAGACTTCTCTCAGCGGCGAGGGAGAACTATCCCTCGGAGCACCGGGTCCGTAAAGCCTCTTCGATGATTCGGGAAAAAGAGGAAGAAGCTATCGTTTCGGGCCAAGTCTTTGGGAATATCGTACTGCTTACGATTACACTGGCTCCTATGGAGATGGAGGACCTGCCGACCTCGGTGTCTAAAGAGATCGAGAGGGAGGCGTCGAGGCTCGGGTTCGAGGTGCTTATTGTCGACGCTCATAATAGTATCGTGGGTCAAACTTCTATAACACCTCTCCAGGCTGGCCGCATCGTCGCGGCCGCGATCAGAGTGCTTGGCAGGTTGAAGGCGTTGTCACAAGGACCTTTCAGCGTCGGATCCGCATACGACGCCCTGGATTCTTACACGCTCAAGGACGGGATCGGCCCGGGAGGATTGTCCGCGATGGTGATGAAGACCGAGAATGACACCGCATCCTACATCACGATAGATGGAAACAATATGAAGCAAGGTCTCCGCGACCATATCCTTCAATCGATCAGAGAAACAGGAGTGAGCGACGCTGAGGTCATGACGACTGACACTCACCTCGTTACTGGGCTTGTCAGATCGCCTCTCGGGTACTATCCAGTGGGAACAGCTTTGCCAACTGCCGCCTTTGTGACAAAGATAACTCAGACAGTCCAGAAGGCGATGAGTAATCTAGAAGAGTCATCAGCTGGTTTTTCCGAATTCTCCTTGCAGCTTCAAGTGTTGGGCTCGGAAACTTTCCAGTCGATAACCGGGTTCATTGGCCGGATCGCACGGCAGATTGGGAGATCATTCTACAGGCTTGAAATTGCCACGTTCTTGATTGCCGTTGTAATCGTATTGGTGGTGTGATCGAAGGTTGGAGTCTGAAGAATCGATCCACTACATGCAGCTTCCGAGAGAGGTCATTGTCGGCGTCAACATTCTCGACAGAGTCGGCGAGATCTGCACCAAACAAGGGTTTCACGGCACCGCCCTGGTAGTCTCGGGACCCGTGACGTATCCTCTCGCAGGGGTCTTAGTCGCCAAGTCAGCGGCGAAAGCTGGACTTCGAGTCGACCATATCATAGTCAAAGAATCGACGGAGGCCTCGCTCAACCAGATTGTAGAGATGATCAAAAAGACCAAGCCGTCTATCGTGCTTGCGGTCGGCGGGGGGAAGGATATCGATCTGGGCAAACTAGCCTCCGCGAAAGCCTCGATTCCGTTCATGAGTATTCCAACTGCCGCGAGCCACGATGGAATCGCGAGTCCATACGCTTCCATCAAGGGTGGTCCCAAGCCATATTCGATTCGGGCCCAGGCCCCGATAGCAATCATAGGCGATATTGGCGTGATAGCCGATTCACCCTATGATCTCCTGGCGGCTGGGTGCGGGGATATTGTGGCGAAGTATAGCGCTGTGAAGGACTGGCAGCTTGCTCACAAGCTGAAGAACGAATACTATGGCGATTACGCGGCGGAGCTGGCATTGATGAGCGCGGAACTGGTCACGAAGAATTCGAAGGAGATCATTGAGCGTAGCAAAGAAGGTGTCCGTACGGTGGTGGAGGCATTGATCAGTTGTGGTGTCGCGATGAGTATTGCGGGTAGCTCTAGGCCATGTAGTGGTGCGGAGCATCTGTTTAGCCACGCGCTGGATATTGTGGCGGGTGAGACGAGTCTGCACGGTGGGAGGACCGGGGTGGGAGCGATAATGTGCG
>Ga0209761_1003717_pt1 | contig 10101 bp, 8 predicted proteins | sample GraSoi013_1_40cm_4_FD_185818 | JGI IMG/M metagenome (GOLD analysis project Ga0209761, IMG submission 185818) | Grasslands soil microbial communities from the Angelo Coastal Reserve, California, USA - Sample 09_25_2013_1_40cm (SPAdes) (version 2) | ecosystem: Environmental > Terrestrial > Soil >... | reverse complement strand
CCCTGCCCGCGTTTCTGTTGAAGATCGCCACCGCAAACCCGTGGCCAGGGGAACGTGGTGGGATGACCTACATCGTCATCCGTCGGCCTTATGCCCATCTCGAAGACGAGGTTCGACGCGTTTTCGCCGGACGGGAGGACGTCAAGGTCGTCGTGGACCGGCGCTCGGGTGAGCGGCGGGCGACCCAACAGCCGGTCAGCGTCGAGCGGCGCCGCGCCGATCGGCGAAGGGCGAAGGAAGAGCTTGTCGAAGTGCTCATTGTCGAAGGCACCGCTGGCCCGAGGCTGCTCGACCAAGCTTGAGGACTTTCCCCGGTTCGATTTGGGTCTCCACCTCATTGCTCGGGCCGGGCTTCGTTCCTACCCTTGGGTCCGTTACAGCGAAATCTAGCGATCCGGCGCGGCTCTAGCGCAGCGAGAACTGAAGCGGTGAGAGGCGATGAGATGAGCCAGGAGCTTCTGGTCGCCGACGATGATCCGAGAGTGGCCGAGATGCTCAGAGAATACCTGGAACGTCTGGGCCTCATCGTTCGTGCGACGAGCAGCGCTCAGGTAGCCCGGCAGTGGCTCCGGGAAACTGGCGAGCCGGTGATCCTCGATGGGTCGGTCCTCGGGGACATGGGCATTTCGCTCAGGGAGCTCCCAACAACGCGCGTGATCATCTGGTCAGGAGATCCGAGGCTGGTTCGTGAAGCCCGACAGCTTGGCTTGAGGGCCTTCTGCAAAGGTGATCTGCAGGATTTCCAGGGACTCTTGCAGGGTGTCGCAGACCGGAATTTCGTGAGTGTTCCGGCGGAATAGACGCTGGAGACGCGCCTCGCCCTCAGGGGCCACTAGGTTGCCTGAGCCGGCGCGGCAAACCGTGCCTCCTGAGGGTTAGGACGGTTTGGCTACGAAGAAGTGCGATGTCGGTGTGCGGTTTTCGGGCTCCGGAGAGCGGGGCAGAAACCGAAGGGGGCGAAGCCTTGCCGACGCCTGAGCTTAGGGCGGTGACGCGATGAGTGAGACGGCTCTCCTGACTGGCGCCACGGACGCCGGCACCGACGGCAACGAATCGCCGGGCACGCCGTGGCACGTTCTGTGGACGCGGAGTCACTACGAGCAGCTCGTGTACGAGCAGTTGATCGCCAAGGCCTTCCATCCCTTTCTTCCCACGATCGAAGTCTGGTCGCGTCGCGGCGGCCTCCGACACCGGATCCACATTCCGATGTTCCCCGGCTACCTCTTCCTCCACGATGCGCTGGACAAGTACAGCGACGTCGAGGTCCGCAAGGCGCGGGGGCTCGTGAGCATCCTCGGCGAGCGATGGGACCAGCGGGCGGTGGTTCCTGAGGAGGAAATCGAGGCGATCCGACGCGTGGTGAGTGCCCGTCTTCCGGCGCTGCTCCACCCCTATCTGAAGGAGGGCCAGCGGGTGCGAATCCTCCGCGGGCCGATGGCCGACGTCGAAGGCATTCTTGTGCGCACCAAGCCGAATAAAGGGCTCCTCGTGCTCTCGGTCGAGCTTCTCCAGCGGAGCGTGGCGGTGGAGGTCGACTGCACGCTGGCGGTCCCGGCGTAGACGCCGAGCGTGGGGTGACGATTCAAGGCCCCATGAGGGACAACATTTCTGAGATCCTCGAGCGGGTCCTCGACCGGGGCATCGTCATCGAATGGTGGGGCCGGATATCGCTCGCCGGGATCGGCCTGGTGACGGCCGTCGCCGACGTCGTCGTCACGTCGCTCGACACGTACCTCAGGTACGCCAACGCGTTGAACGAGGTTGCTCCGATGCCGGCGCGGTCGGTCGAGGGCCGAATCGGCCGATCTCAAGGCGCCGGGCACCGGGCCGCAGTCCGGATCGTGCGCGAGGCCTTTGCCGCGTGGAATGGTCACGAGGTCGACCGCTACGCCGCGCTGCTGGACGATGGCTACATCAGCGAGACGCACCGACGTTCACCGCCGCTCCGTGGCCGTGAGGCCGCCCGCCACGCCATGAGGGCGTCCTTCAAGGTGCTTCCGGACCTTCACTTCACCATCGAAGGCACGCTTGCCGCAGGGGACGACGTGCTCGTGAGTTGGCTGGCCACCGGGACGCCTCGCGACGAATACAGTGGCGCTCCTCTGACCGCACGGCCATTGCAGGTTCCCGGCTGTACGGTCACTCGACTCCGAGACGGGAAAATCGCCCACACTTGGAACTACTGGGATACCGACGAGATTCTGGGGGCGCTGCGGGCAACGGCGGAACGAGGCAACGATGGCCCGCAAGCTGATCATCGTGGCCCGGCAGCATGGTGAACTGTACCACTATCTGCGCAAGCGGTTCGCCGAGCGACGTATCGAGGTGATCTTGGATCGTCGGCTCGGGGAGCGCCGACGGCAAACGGTCGCCGTGGCGGCGGAGCGCCGGCGTCGGGATCGTCGGTCGCGGCGGGACATCGACGCGCGGCTCCACTCGCGATCGCACGCAATCGTGACCTTTCCGTATAGATCCCGAGTCACCCCCGCGGAAGGAGAGGGCAGCGGTCGGCCATGACGTTCAGGAACCTCAGCGATCCGTCAGAAGAACGTGCCAGCAGAGCGATGTCCGACATCGTAGAAACCCGGGACCCACGTGAGCGATTCGGTCGGGCCGGACTGTACCCGGCCGACCTGGACCCCACCGAGGACTCGTCCGTGGGTCGGCTTCTTCCGGGAGCCCGCCGCAGCCGCGAGCGGCAGCTTTCTCGCGTCGTGGCCCTGGGCGGTGGGAGCGGGTTACCCGTGGTCCTGAGAGGGCTGCGCCGGCATCTGCCCCCGGAGTGCCGGATCACGGCGGTGGTCACAGCGGCGGACGATGGCGGGAGCTCCGGAGTCCTGCGCGAGCAGTACGGCGTCCTTCCGCCGGGAGACATCCGGAACTGTCTCATCGCGCTGGCCCGCGTGGCGCCGGAAGTGCTGGCGGCGCTTCAGTACCGATTTGACGGGGGCTCGGGTGCGGCGCATCCCGTGGGCAATCTCCTCCTGACCGCCCTCGACATGGTCGCCGCCGACGAGGTGACGGCGATCCGCCTCGCCGCGAGCCTGTTGGGGGTGCGGGACGTCGTGCTGCCAGCCACCACCACACGCGTTCACCTCGTGGCGAAACTCGGCGACGGTCGTCAGGTTCGCGGGGAGTCGCAGATTCCCCGGAGCGGAGTGCCTATCGCACGCCTCAGAATCGACCCTCCCGATGCGTGCCCCGCGCCAGGAGTACTCGAGGCCCTGCGGACGGCGGACGCTGTGATCCTCGGTCCGGGGAGCCTGTACACCAGCATCCTCGCTACGCTGGTCGTTCCCGGCATGGTCGAGGCGGTTGCGGCGGCGCCCGGGGCGAGGATTCTTGTTTGCAACCTGATGACCGAGCCGGGAGAGACGGACGGCCACGGCGTGGCCGCCCACCTCGACGCACTGGCCGCCCACGGCTTACCCCGCCATACCTTCGATTACGTCGTCGTCAACACGGGTCCGGTGCCCATGAAGGTCCGAGCGCGTTACAGCGCCGAGGGCGCGGAGCCGGTGAGGGTCGACTTCGCGCCGTCCGCGGGTCCGCCGCTGGTGGTTGCCGATGACCTCATCGATCCCGGTCCCGTCGTTCGACACGCCGCCGATAAGCTCGGGCCGCTCCTCTGTACGCTGGCGGCGGGCCACTCACCCCGGGAACGCGGGGGTGATCGTGACACCGGTGCGTGAATGATCGCGGTGACACACCAGTCCGTGCGCGTGAGGTACACCATGAAAACTCTCAGCGTCGGTCTCCTCCTGGCCATCGCTGGTGGCCTGTCAATGTCCTCGGGTCAGTCGGGGGCACCGCCATCCCCACAAATGAATGCGACGGGGGCGAATCCCGAGCCGGTGGCTGTGGACGCGGCGGTGGCTTCTCCCCGACCGTCCCGTCGTGTGGCGCGCAGGCTCGACGCCAGCGACAGGGATTCAGTGCTCGGAATCGTGCTGCTGATCACGCTGCAGCAGGGCGTCCCCGCCCGCTGAATCCACAACCTCTATGACCTTCGCGTCGTCCGGAGTTTCGCCCGGTTCGTCCCTTCATCTCGGGTTGATCCTGCTCGCGGGCTTCTCCCTCCTTCTCCTGGCGAACAGGATTGCCGGGGGCCGGTTCATCCGGAGGGGGCCGCTCGACGCGGTTTCTCATGTTCTTAACCATCGCCGCCCGTTTCTAGAGCGCGTGTTGATCCTGGGGACGAGCCCCCTGGCCAGCAAGTTGATCGAGGAGATCGGGGCCCAGGCGCACCCTCGGTTCACCATCGTTGGCGTGGTCGGAGACGAGGCGGGTCTCTGCGAACTGCCGTTCCTTTACTTCCCGGGGGGCCCACTCGAGCAACTCGGCAAGATCGTCGACCTGGTCCGGCCTCATCGGATCATCGTCGCGCTCGAGGGGCGGGGGCGGTGGCCCGTTGCTCAGCTCCTCGAGGCGCGGACGCGCGGAATCGTGGTCGAGGACGGCGTCGAGGTTTACGAGCGCCTTACGGGAAAGCTCGCCATCGAGTCGCTCACGTCGACCAATGTCATCTTCTCCCTGGACTGTCCGAAGTCCTGGATCTCCCTGGCGCTCGCCCGCGCCGTGAGCTTTCTCGCCGCCTTGGTCGGGCTCATCGGCCTCGCCCCCCTCTTCAGCCTGATTGCCCTGGCCATCAAGCTGGATTCCCGCGGGCCGCTGTTTTTCGTTCAGGAACGGCTCGGGCTGCGCGGGAAGCGTTTCAAGTTGATCAAGTTTCGCACCATGCATCCCGCGAGCTGCCGGACGTCCGAGTGGGTCCAGGACAACGGCCACCGGATCACCCGGGTGGGGAAGTGGCTCAGGAAGTTCCACCTCGATGAACTTCCTCAGTTCGTGAACATCGCCCGCGGCGACATGAATCTCGTGGGCCCCCGGCCCCATCCGGTCTCAAACTACGAGCTGCTTGCCCTGGTCGCTCGAAACACCCCGGAGAGCGGCGAAGACATCCCGTACTACTCCCTTCGCTTGATGGTTCGGCCGGGGCTCACGGGCTGGGCGCAGATCCGCTACGGCTACGCGAACAACGTCGACGAAGAAACGGAGAAGTTGCGCTACGACCTCTACTACGTCAAGCACATGTCGCTCTGGTTCGATCTCCGCATCCTCTTCAACACCGTGAAGATCGTCGTCCTCGGCCGCAGGTCGACGACGGCTGCCATCTGGCCGGGCGCAGCGCGGGCGGAGCGGCCGTCCCCCAATCTCAATAGAGCGGCGTGACCAGATGAAGGCGTCCTCAACGCTGGCGCACCACCTGCGTGACCAGCGAGGGTTCCGGTTATGGTGGAAGAGTTGAGCGGACCACACGTAGGCTACCTCGGTCTGCTGAGGCGGATCGCCAGCCACTGGAGGCTCAGCCTCATCGTCTGTGTCGGTGTGGCCGCACCTGTCGCGGTCTGGGCCCTCCTGTTCCTCCCGAAGAGCTATGAGGCTGTCGCCGCCATCTTCATCGAGGATCCGAGGCGAGGGTCGGTGAGCACGCTCAGGGACTGGATGCCCGCTGGCGATGCGTCGTATCAGCAGGCCGTCCTGCGTAGCCGGTCGCTCGCCGCAGCCGTAGTAGACAACCTCCCTCAGGACAGCATGAACGAGTTGATCAGGCACGCCATGCACAGGGACTACGTCCTCGCCGGACAGAATCTGATCCGGCGGCTGCTCGGGCACGAACCGGTCGTCTTCAGCCCGCAGCAACGCGCCGTCCGAGAGCTCCTGACCGCTCGGGTACGCTTTGAGTCCCTGCCGTCGGGGGAGGTCGAAATCCGCGCGATTGCCTATCATCCGCAAGTCGCGAAGGACCTGGCGAACACCTACATTGAAGTCTTGCAGTCTCGGAGTCGGTCCCATATCCGGGACGAAGCGCGCGCGACCCGGCAGTTCATCGAGAACCTTCTGGCCCAGACGAAAGCCAACCTGCAAGAGGCCGAGGAGAGCCTGGCAAAGCACCAGCGGGGCGGTACGCTCAAGCTTCCCGAGCGGTCCTCGGTCGAGATGGCCCAGCTCGCCCAGCTCGAGAGCAATCTGGCGGATATCCAGGCCAGCGAGGAAATCGCCAAACGACGGCTGGCCGGTCTGAAGGGGGGAAAGGATTCAGCCGGGATGCCGGGCCGCGCTGCACGCCAGGCGCTCAGCGAGCGTCTGGCCGCCCTCGAGGCCAAGCTCGCGACCCTCGAGGAGAAATACGCATCCGAACATCCCCTGGTCAAATCCACCCAGGCCGAGATCAACGAGCTGAAGACTGCCCTGGCGGCGCCTCCGTCGATTTCGCCGGGAGGCCGGTCGGCCATTCGGCTGACGCTGGGCCCGGCCGATCAGGCCGCGGTGGCCAAACAGGTCGCCGATGCCGAGGTGGAGCTGGCCTCCCTGCAAAACCGCGAGGACGTCCTCAAGCAGAGGATCGCCCGCCTGTCGAGCCGGCTATCGGCGCTGGGCGCGGAGGAGTGGGAGACCTCGAAAGTCCTGCGACGAGTGGAAACACACCGCTCTCTCTACGCCACGCTCAGCGAGAAGCTTGGCACCGCCCGGGTCCAGGAACAGGGCGAGGATCGGGGTCTCCGCGTGATCGATCGCGCCACCTTGCCGTTGGGCCCCAACAACGCGCCAGCGAAAAAGATCATCCTCCTGGGGATTCTGCTCGGGTTCGGCCTGGGCGTGGGCGTGGCCGGCGTCATCGAATACTTCAACCAGCCCATCGAGACCGAGGACGACGTCTTCGACGCGACGGGGCTTCCCGTGCTGGGGTGGCTGCCAACGATCGCCGGCCATCAGCCGACGACCGGTGTCGAGCGAGAGCCGCTAAACCTCGTCAATGGCTCGATCCCCGACACGCTGCCAGTTGAAGGATGTCGCTCCATCCGGACCTCCCTTGAGTCGCTCAACGGCTCGCGCAAGCTTCAGTCCATCATGCTGGCCAGCGCGGGGCCGAAGGAAGGAAAGTCCACGATCGTCCTGAACCTGGCCTGGGTGTTCTGGGAGCTGGGGCGTCGTCTCATCTTGATTGATGCCGATCTCCGCCGGCCTTCGTTGCATCGGGGGCTTCGATGCCCCCCTCAACCCGGCCTGGCGGACATGCTCACGGGCAACGTGCCCTGGCCCCGGGCGGGCCAGGGCATCCGGGAGGGCTTCGTGTTCTTGCCTGCAGGCTCCACCGGAACGGCCAAGCCCGGAGTCCTCCTGACCGTTGCGAAGCTTCGCGGCGTTCTCGAACTCCTCACCAGCCACGCAGACCTTGTCCTCTTCGACTCGGCTCCGGTCCTGGCCGTCGCCGACAATCTGATCCTGGCCTCTCTCGTGGATGGAGTCATCCTCGTCGTCCGGGCTGGCGAGACCCAGCGGCACGACCTCGTCCGCGCCAAGGATCTGCTGGAGAAGGCCGGCGCCTCGCTGCTGGGAGTCGTGCTCAACCAGGTCTCGCCACGCGAGACGCGCCGTTACTACGGCCGGTATGGGGACTACTACGGTTCCCGCGATGGGAATATCGAACCCTGGTGGCAGCGGTGTCGTTTCTGGGCGAATAAACGAACAGGAGTCCTGCGATGACTCAGCACAACGACTGGCTTCGACGAGTCGCTCTGGTCCTGATCCTGGGCGCCGTCACCACGATGCTGCTCCCGAGGGGTCCTGCCTGGAGCGACGGGGAGTATGTGATCGGTGACGACGACGTGTTGCACATCCAGGTGTGGGACTACAAGGAACTGGATCAGACCATGCCCGTTCGCCCCGACGGCAAGATCTCCTTTCCGCTGGTGGGCGAGATCCATGCCAGTGGGTTGACGTCCTCGCAGCTCGCCAAGCTCCTCACGACGCAGTTGAGCAAGTCGGTGAGAAATCCGAACGTCTCGGTGGTCGTCCGCGAGATCCGGAGCCTGCGTGTCTTCTTCGTCGGCCAGGTCGCCCGTCCCGGCGTCTATCCCATCAAGCCCGGCACGCCCGTGCTGCAGGCACTGACTCTCGCCGGTGGGGCGTCCGCCGGGGCGGACCTCTCCGCCGCGTACATCGTCCGCAACAACGAGCGGATTCCGCTCGATCTCAGGCGCCTCATTCAGGACGCGGACCTCTCTCAGAACATCCCCCTCCGCACCGACGACACCATCGTCGTCCCGGACGTCGTCGCTGGCGCGAATCCTCAGGAGATTCCGGAGCGGCGCATCTACGTCCTGGGACGGGTGCAGCGCCCCGGCATGTACACGATCCGCCAGGAGGTTCCGATCCTGCACGCGATCTTCCTCGCCGGCGGATTCGTCGAACCGGGAACCGCGGCGAGGCCTCAGGCGGGCGAGGGCGCGAGGCCATCAGGCGGCGAGGGCGATCGCGGCGATCTCAGCAACGCGTTCGTGATCCGCGGGAAGGAGCGCATCCCGGTGGACTTGCGGCGGCTCATCCAGAAGGGAGACCTCTCGCAGAACGTCATGATCCGCCACGAAGACATGATCGTCATTCCCGACCGAGGAGATCTCCAGAATTCGGTCTTCATCATGGGCGAGGTCCCGCGGCCTGGCTCCTATTCGCGGGCTGAGGCGATGACGCTCATGAAACTCATCGCGCTGGCCGGCGGCTTCACGCAATTCGCCGCCCCCGGCCGGATCACCGTCATTCGAGAGAACGGGGTGGAGGGATCGAACGACGAGTCGAAAGACCGGCAGAAGGTCCGGCTCCAAATCAACGTGAACGCGATCCAGCGAGACCCCACGGCCAACCCGGACCCGTCCCTGCAGTCGGGTGACGTGGTCGTCGTGCCCCAGACGCTGTTCTAGACACGGCTGCGCGCCAGCGCCGCCCTTCGAGACCTCCATGGATCACGTAACCACACTGAACCAGCGCATCGAGGCGCGAACCGCCCGGCTCGCCATCGTCGGCCAGGGGTACGTGGGCCTCCCGGTCGCGGTCGAGTTCGCCGCGACGGGCTTCTCCGTCACTGGTCTCGACACTGACCCCGATCGGGTGGCTGCGCTCAGCTTCGGGCGGTCGTGCAGCCCCGATGTGACGAACACGGACCTGATGGCACTGCTGCGCGAGGGCCGGTATCAGGCCACCACCGACTTCGGCGTCCTCGAGCGGAGCGACGTCGTGATCATCTGTGTGCCCACGCCGCTTCGCAAGTCGAAGGATCCAGACATCGCTTGTGTGGTGGCCGCCGGCGAGGCGGTCGCCGCCCGGTTCCGCCCCGGGCAACTGGTGGTGCTCGAGAGCACCACCTATCCAGGGACCACCGATGAGCTGCTCCTCCCGATGTTCCGCGCGCGCAGGGCCAGAATCGGAGAGGACCTCTTCCTGGCGTTCTCACCTGAGCGGATCGATCCGGGGAACTCCATCTTCAAGGTCCGGGATATCCCCAAGGTGGTCGGCGGCGTCACGCCCGCCTGCACCCGCCTCGCCGCTGCCCTCTACAGCACAGTCGTCCCCCGCGTCCACGAGGTCTCGTCGCCGAAAGTCGCCGAGCTCGCCAAGCTCTACGAGAACGTCTTCAGGAACGTCAACATCGCGCTGGCCAACGAGTTCGCCCTCATGTGTCAGCGCCTGGAGGTCAGCACCAAGGAGGTCATCGACGCTGCCGCCACCAAGCCCTTCGGCTTCATGCCGTTCTACCCGGGACCGGGGATCGGCGGGCACTGCATTCCCGTCGATCCCCTGTACCTGTCCTGGAAGATGCGCCTCAACGGCTACGAGGCGCGCTTCATCGCGCTGGCCGACGATATCAACCGCGCGATGCCCGGGCACGTCGTGACCGTGGTGATCGAGGTCCTCAACGACATTGGCCGACCGCTGAAGGGCGCGCGAATCCTGGTGCTGGGCGTCGCCTACAAGCGCGGGGTGGGAGACACGAGGGAGTCTCCGGCGCACGAGATCATCAGCACGCTCCTCCGTCGGGGCGCCGACGTCGCGTACGCCGATCCGCACGTGCCGACCTTCCAGATCGAGGGGACGGAGCTCAAGGCCGTGGACTTGACCGACGAGATCGTTCGCCAGGCCGACTGCACGCTGATCCTCACGGACCACCGCGAGTTCGACTTCCGGCGGATCGTGGAGCTCGCGCCACTCGTCGTGGATACCAGAAACGCCACGTGGGGAATCACCGCGCCGGGCCGGGTGATC
>Ga0209761_1003716_pt1 | contig 10101 bp, 6 predicted proteins | sample GraSoi013_1_40cm_4_FD_185818 | JGI IMG/M metagenome (GOLD analysis project Ga0209761, IMG submission 185818) | Grasslands soil microbial communities from the Angelo Coastal Reserve, California, USA - Sample 09_25_2013_1_40cm (SPAdes) (version 2) | ecosystem: Environmental > Terrestrial > Soil >... | reverse complement strand
CGAAGAGCGACCCGCGCAGCCACGTGTAGTCGAACCGGGCGTTGGCGGCCTCGCCGTGGGAGTCTTCCTTGTGTGCGCGCAGCACCGGGACGAGCGGTTCGTGCGAGTTCGGTCCCGGCCGCACGATGACGTTGTCGTCGTAGAGGAAGCCGAGGCTGACCGACGCGCTCAGCCGGCGGCCCGCCTGCGCGGCGGTCTTGATCGTGTCGCGCAGCCGCTCGGCGGGCCCGGTGAGCGGCGAGCCGGGCGCCAGCTTCAGCGCCTGCTCGACCTCGGCCGAGGCCTGCCCGGGCAGACCCAGCACCGCCAGCGAGAGGCCCGTGTAGAAGCGCGTGAGCTGCTGCAGCTGCGGGTCCGTCGTGCGGCCGCGGCGGAAGGCCTCGAGCGCGCCCCGGTAGTCTTTCTTGCGGTAGCGGATGAAGCCAACGTAGTAACCGAGGCCCTCGATCGTGGGGTCGGCCTTGTACACGCGCTCGAAGAGCGGCTCGGCGCGGTCGTACTGCTGCTGCGCGAAGTACGCGAGCCCGAGCTGGAAGGCGACCGACGTGTCCTGCGGCGCCTTGGCCTGGGCGCGGGTCAGGTACTTGACGGCCTCCTCGGGCCGCCGCAAAGCCATGTGGACGACGCCCGTGTAGTAGAGCGCCTCCACGTGGTCGGGCTCGCGCTTGAGCGCCTCCTCGAGGTTGCGGATGGCGTCCTGGTATTTCTTCTCGTCGAAGTCGAGGATGGCCTGGGCGACGTAGACGTCGGCCTCGGTTGTCTGCGCGAACGCGGGCAAAGGAATCGAGCCGACGAATAGCATGCCGACCAGCAGCCAGATGAGGGCCGGGCGCACCCGAGGGTTATAGCACGAAACGTGCGATTCGGAAGCGGGATTCAGCCGATTTCGGGTCGTTTGCCGTACGCCGCGCGGACGTCGGTCTTGATGCCTCCGCGGACGTTGAAATCGCCGGTCACCTCGGCCCAGCGGGGGCGGATCGCGGCCACCAGATCGTTGAGGATCCGGTTGGTCACGTCCTCGTGGAAGGCTCCCTGGTCGCGATAGGACCACATGTAGAGCTTCAGCGACTTCAGCTCGACCAGGTGCTGGTCGGGCACGTAGCGGATCCGGATCGTCGCGAAGTCGGGCTGGCCGGTCATCGGACACAGACAGGTGAACTCCGGCACCGCCATCGCGACCTCGTAGTCGCGGTCCGGGTGCGGATTCGGCACCGCCTCGAGCCTGTGCGCGGGCTTCGTGGGCATGGCCGATTGTACCGTCAACGCGCCGTGAGGCCGATGCCCACGGCGACGGCGAGGCAGGCGAGCAGCAGATCGCCCGTCAGGCGATCGCCGGTGACGAGCGCCGCGATCGCCACGCCGAAGATCGGCTGCGTGAGAAAAAACCCCGCGAGGCCCGAGGGACGGTAGCGGCCCAGCAGCCAGAGGTTCGCGACGAAGTTGAAGCCGGCGATGAGCACGCCCTGGTAGGCGAGCGCGCCGGCCAGGCGCAGCGTCCACGCGGTGGGCGCGTGCTCGGTGAGCGCGGAGGCCACGATGAACACGGCCGAGCCGAGCGCCGCCTGCGCCAGGAGCAGCTTGACCGGATCGAGCGAGCGGACGACACGCGCCAGGTAGACGGTCCGCTCGGCGAGCACGAACGCGCTCACGAACATGATGCCGTCGCCGAGGAGACTCGACGGGCCGGCCGCCGCCTGGCGCACGAAGAGCACCACGATCCCCGCGTAGGCGACGACGACGCCCGCCGCCTTCCGGAGCGTGAGCCGATCGCCCGGGATCAGGAAGTGCGAGAGCACGACCGTGTGCACGGCGTAGAGGTTGAGGACGATCGCCGAGTGGGCCGCGCTCGTGAGCGACGTACCGACGTTCATCGTGCCGATCTGGGCGATGAAGAGCAGCGTCACGACGAGGAGCGGCCTCACCTCGGCACGCCGGAGTCGGAAGCCGGCGAGCCTTCCCGTGAGCCACGCCCAGAGCGCGATCACGATGCCGCCGACGACGAAGCGCATCCATGCCAGCCGCAGCGGCGGCGCGTCTTCGAGCCCGAGCTTGATCGCCACGGGATTGCCGCCCCAGAAGAGCGACAGGAGGAGGGCGAGCAGCGCGCCGCGGAGATCGACGTCCCTGCGTTCGATCACGGACGGTCCACTATAATCGAACGCATGAAGATCGGGCTCGTCGGTCTCCCCAAGAGCGGCAAGACGACGCTGTTCAACCTGCTCACCGGCTCCTCCGTCGCGACGGCGCGCTACGACACCGGCCGCGCGGAGCTTCACACCGGCGTGGCGCGCGTGCCCGACCCGCGCGTGGACGTGCTGCGCGGCCTCTTCAACCCCAAGAAGACGACCTACGCGACGTTCGAGGTGGTGGACCTGGCCGGCATCGCGAAGGGCGAGCGTGCGGGCCTCGAGACCAAGGAGTTTCGCAGCGCCGACGCGCTGCTGCACGTGGTGCGCGCGTTCCCCGACGAGGCGCTCGGCGCGCCCGACCCGAAGCGCGACATCGAGGACCTAGAAACCGAGCTGCTGCTGGCCGACCTCGAGGTCGTGGAGCGACGGCTCGAGCGGCTGGACGCCTCCATCAAGAAGCAGCGCAAGGAGCCCGAGGTCAAGGAGCGCGACCTCCTCGTCCGGCTCGAGGCCGCGCTCGAGGCCGAGCGCCCGCTGCGCGCCGAGAGCCGGACGGCGGACGAGGACAAGCTCCTGCGCGGCTTCACCTTCCTGAGCGCCAAGCCGATCTTCCACATCGTCAACCTCGACGAGAAGGCGATCGCCGAGGGCGAACGGGTGGCGGAGACGTTCGGCCTGGCCGAGATTGCGGCACGGCCGCGGACCAGGGTCGGCTGGGTCTCCGCGGTGATCGAGACCGAGATCGCGCGCCTCACGGGTGAGGAGCAGCAGGCGTTCCTGGCGGATCTCGGCCTGGCCGAGCCCGCGATCCGGCGCGTGCTCCGCGAGTGCTACGCGCTGCTGGGCCTCGTCTCGTTCTTCACGGTCGGCGAGGACGAGGTGCGGGCGTGGCCCATCCCGGAGGGCACGCGGGCGCAGGACGCCGCCGGGGTGGTCCACTCGGACATCGCGCGCGGTTTCATCCGCGCCGAGGTCAACGGCTACGAGGAGCTCGTGGCGGTCGGCGGCGCCTTCGCCGACCTGCGGTCGCGCGGCCAGCTCAGGCTGGAGGGCAAGGACTACGTGGTCCGCGACGGCGAGATCTGCCACTTCAGATTCAACGTCGCGAAGTAGCGGGTGATGCGGACTGGCGAAAAGTTTCGCCGGTTACGGCAGAGCGTTGCGCCCGTTCCTCTTTCCTTCCCCGGTCCGTAGGCTCATCCGGTTGCTGGCACGAAAGATGCCGGGACGCGAGGTATGAGCCTCGGGTTCCTGGTCGCTGCGTGCGCCTTCGCCCTCGTGCTGGGCTGCGCGGTGGCGTGGGTGGATCGGTGGCGAGAAGCGCGCCTCGCGGCGCCGCGGCTCCGGCCGGTGGCGCGCATCGGCGGTAACGCAAAGCCGGCTCGGCCGGCGACGCATCGCCGCGCCGCCTAGTGACATGGGGGGCCTCGAAGGGCCCCCCATACCCCCAAACGTTCGGAGCGCCCGGGGTGAACCCGGGCGCTCCTCTGCTCCGTGGTGCTCCTCGATTTCGCGACGGCCTCCTACTCGGGCTTCAGGCCCGGGATCGGCTTGAGCGGGCCGCCGAGCGCCTTCACCACCGCCGCCACGTTCGCGTCCGGCGTGTTGGCCATCAGCACGCATCCCGGCGCGACGATCAGTCCCCGCCCGCGCGTCTGCGTCACCGCATCCTCCGCCTCCGCCGCCGCGGCCTCGGAGGTCGCCTCACGCAGCGTTCGCCACTGATCGAGGCCCCCGCAGACCGCGCCCCCGACCAGCGCGGCGCCGGCCGCGAGCGCCGGCCCGGCCTGCCGATCGTCCCAGTTCCAGACGTGACCGGGCAGGCGCGCCAGCCGGTCGAACATGAGCCGGTCGCCGTGGCAATGGACGACCGTCAGGAACGACCGCGGCCGCAGCGCCTCCAGCACCCGGCGGTCCCAGGGCTCGCCGAAGCGTGCGTACATCTCCTCGTCGAGGATGCTGCCGCTGGCGGCCTGGATCGAGTAGAAGATGCCGCCGATGCCCTCGCGCAGCGCCAGCTCGTTGAAGCGCAGCACCGTCTCGCCGATGGCGTCCACAGCACCGGCGACGGCGTCCGGGCGCTCGCGCAAGTCGGCGGCGAGGCGATCCCCCGAGAGCTTGCGCGCGATCGACAACGGCGAGAAGACCGTGGCCAGCACCGGCGCGTCGCCGATGCGCCGGTCGAAGCCCAGGCGCACGATCGTCTCGAGCTGCTCGACCCACCCCTCGGCGCTCGCCGGATCGAGCGGCCGGATGCGCTTCCAGTCGTCCGCGGCCTTCACCGCGCATGACGCGCACGGTCGATGCCCCGTGGGCAGCACCTGGTCCGACTCCACGCAACCCCAGGCGTCGACGCAGTAACCGCCGCGCGGCGTGATCTTCAGGAAGTCCGAGCCGTAGTGGTCGTGGAAGCGGAGCGTCGCCTGGGCCAGCCCGGCCGGCGAGTGGTCGACGGCGGGGAAGTGGCGCCAGACGGCGTAGGGCACGCGGTCGACCGGCTCGCGATTGATGGCGGCCGTGATCCGCTCGCGCCGCGTCATCTGCTTCATGATCTCGGGCTCATCGCGCGACCCGCCCGTCGGCCAGGACCGACTTACCCGCCGGATCAACGGTGTCGAAGCCGACGCCGCGCCTGTCGGCGGCGTGGCCGCGGACCGTCAGGCGCGAGGGCAACGTCACCATGCCCGTGAAGCGCGCCGCGACGCCGCGTACGCGGCCCGGGTCGCCGTCGAGGTCGCGGGCCACCACGCGGGAGACAGCCAGGGCGAGCGTCGCGGTACCGTGCAGGATGATCGCGGGCAGACCCGCCGCGTGCGCGACGGCGGCGTCGGTGTGGATCGGATTGTAGATTCGCGCGCACTCCGTGTAGACATGCGCCATCAGGAGCGGGATCTCGACCGCCGCTTCCCAGCGCACGCCGCCGGACGTGGCCGCCGTCGCGGCCGGGGGCGGCGTCGTCGGCGCGACCTCGGCGCCCCGCAGCTCGACGCCGCGGTAGATGGCGCCGTGATCGGTGGTGGTGACGGCGACGCCGGAGCGGTCCATGGTCGCGAACCGGATGATCACGAGGGTGCCCCCGCGGAGCCTCTGCGCGCCCACCACGCGCGCGCTCGCCCGCAGGCTCTCGCCGGCTTGCGGCGGCCGGTGCACGACCAGGTTGTGGAAGGCGTGCACGCCGCGCCGGGCGATCGCCTCGTCCATCGCCTTCGCGCGCAGCGCCAGCGCGAGCGGCCACTCGTAGCAGACGGAGAACAGGGGGTGCGCCAGCGGCCCGCCATGCGCGCGTGTGTCGTAATAGCGCGGATCGGTCTCGCCGAGCGCCGCCGCGTAGGCCATGAGCCAGCGCGCGTCGACGGTGACCAGAGTAGGGCCGACCTTGAGGCCGGTGAGGCGGGCGGCATCGAGCGTCGGGGCGGCCATCAGTCCCGCGGGAAGTTCATGGCGTCCACGAAGATCTGCTCGAAGTCGGGATGGGCCGCCAGCGAGACGTGCTCGATGCGCGAGGCGATGGCGTCGGCGCGCGCGCGCTCGGCCTCGGACAACAGGCAGAGCTGAGCGCCCAGGGAGGCGGCGTTGCCGACGTAGCGCACCCGGCTGAGCGGCAGCGCCGGGATCAGCCCGATCCGGATCGCGCTGGCGATCGAGAGGTAGTTGCCGAAGCCGCCCGCCAGCATCAGCTCCTCGACGCGCACGAGCGGCACCGCCGCGACGTGCAGCAGCATCGCGATGCCCGACGCGATGGCGCCCTTGGCGAGCTGGACCTGGCGGACGTCGTCCTGGGTGAGCACGATCTCCGCGCGCGCTCCCGCTTCGCCCGGGCGCAGCACGGTGAAGACGCGCTCCTCGCCGCGCATGGCCACGCGGTCGCGGAGCGCGGGCGGCAAGCTGTCGCGCGCCTCGACGCGGATGAGGCCAGTCCAGTCGATGACGCCGGCATCGAGCAGGCCGGCCAGCAGGTCGATCAGCCCGGAGCCGCAGATGCCGAGGGCGGGCGTCTCGCCGATGGTGTGCACACGGACGTCGGCGTCGATGGTCACCCGGTCGACGGCGCCCTGCGCGCCGCGCATACCGTGGCGGATCTGCGCGCCCTCCAGCGCGGGGCCCGCCGGGGCCGAGCAGGCGAACAGGCGCTCGCGCGAGCCGAGCAGGACCTCGCCGTTGGTGCCGATGTCGACGGCCACGCGCAGCGCGGGCGAGTCGGCCAGCCGCGTGGCGAGCGCGACCGCGACGGCGTCGGCGCCGACGAAGCCCGCGACGAGAGGCAGGAGGCAGACGCGCGCCTCGGGGGCGATCTTCAGGAGCAGCTCGCGCGCGGGCAGGACCGCCGCGTGCCGCATGACCGGCGCGTAGGGCGCCAGCCCGACGTGCGAGGGATCGATGCCGAGCAGGAGATGGTGCATGCACGTGTTGCCGACGACGACCGCCTTGTAGATCCACTTCGGCAGCACGCCGGACGCGCGGCACACCTCGGCCACGTGCTGGTTCAGCAGGCCGACGATCCGCGTGTGGAGCTTGCGGAGGTTGATCGGGTTGAACTGAGCGAACGCGATGCGCGACATGAGATCGCCGCCGAAGACCGCCTGGGGATTCAGGCTCGACACCGACGCGAGCTGCTCGCCCGACTCCAGCTCGATCAGGGTGGTGACCACGCTGGTGGTGCCGACGTCGATGGCGAGGCCGAATTTCATGGCCGTCGTGTCGCCGCGCTCGACCGCGACGACCGTCCGCCCGGCGCCGGCGGCCGCGCCGCCCGAGGTGCTGCCCGAAGTGAAGGTCGTGACGGTGACGCCGGCCGGATCGTCGCGCAGCGCCTGCGGCAGCCCCACCAGCACGCTCGGCCCAACGCTCTCGGGCGCCACACCGACCGCCGCCGCGAGCTGCTCGAGGTCGGAGGTCTGGTGGTGCTCCTCGCGCGGCAGCGAGACCTTCACCAGCTCCTTGGCGATGCCGGCGTCGATGCGCACGCCGAGCCCGCCGACGCCCGGACCGGCGCCGAGGATCTGGAACGCTCGCTCCTCGAGCGGCGGGGCCACCTGGACGGTGATCGGCTCGGTGACCGTGCACTGACAGGAAAGCCGATAGCCCTCGCGCACGAGGTCGTCGCCGAGCTGGATCTCGTCCATGATCGTGGGCGGCGGGATCGTGCCCTCGACGAACTTCACGCGGCAGGACGTGCAGCGGCCGCGGCCGCCGCAGGTGGCGGTGACATCCACCCCCCCGTCGTGCGCCGCCTTGAGGATGCTGGTGCCGGCCGCGACGGTCAGCTCGCGGCGTGTCCGGGCGTCGCCCGGGTCCGTCAGGATGACGAGCGAGACGGCCATCCGGCGGTATTGTACGCGCTCGCGGCGCGTTACTGCGTGATCTCGAACTCGACGCGGCCGGTGCCCTCGCCCTCGACGGCGGGCGGGGCGGTCTGGGCGGCGAGGCGTCCGGCGTCGACGCCGCGGACGACGAGCGCGTCGCGCACCGCTGCCATCCGGCGCTGGGCGAGCGCCGCCTGCGCGGCGGCCGGCGCGCGATCGTCGGCGGCCAGTGCCGCGAGCAGCTCGTCGAGCGCGGCCGGCGGCTCGCGCTTGGGGAAGCGCCGCGTGAAGACCCGCAGCGCCTGCTCGCGCAGCGCCGCGTCGCTGTCGTCCTTGGCCCGCGTCTTCAGACGCTCGCGGAGCGCCTCGCGCTTGAGCGGCTCGACGTCGGCGAGTGTGAGGACGGGCCGGAGCCGCAGCCGGATCGCCGGCCTGTCGCGCAGGAAGGTGCCGAGGCGGTCGAGGTGCTCAGCCATCCCGGCCACCGGCGTGGCGGCGCCGGGCGCAAAGGTGACGGGATTCACGCTGAGCGCCTCGATGCGCGAGTCCTCGGTGAAGAAGAGCCTCCCGATGGTCGTGAAGGGCAGCGCGACGAGCTTCACGGCGGCGCCGCGCAGCGCGCTCCAGATCGCGTCGCCGAGGTCGAATTGCGGCGACGACAGCCGGCCGTGCACCGGCAGCGAGAGCTCGACGTGGCCGTGGCGGTCCTTGAGGAGCGAGACGAAGGTGTCGAGCGGGAGCCCGATCGGCCACTTGGGAGCCTTCGCGCAACAGTCGCGCGGCTTGACGACCTCGAGTCCGTCGGCGCCGACGTCGTTGGTCGCCTCCAGCTCGTCGCCCTCGATGCGGTAGTGCGCGGCCAGCGTGATCGCGCCCTGAGGCGCCGTCCAGCCGAACAGGGTCCGGAGGTAGGCGTTGGTGCGTGGCGCGGCGTAGCCGCCCAGCGTGAAGACGGCGTCGACGGCCAGCGGCGCGCCGACGGTGCCGAGCTCGCCGCTGATCGAGAGCGGGGCGCTCGGGCCGAGTGTCGCGCGCAGCGCGGTGCGCGCCTTGTCGGTCGGTGTGTTGCCGAGCCCGACCATGGTGAGGTTCACCGCCGACAGCTCCTCGGCGAAGTCGGGGTCGGTGGCGTGGTCCACGAACCGGCCGAAGCCGTCGGTCAGCGCGAGCGTGCCGAGCGAGAACCGCAGCGGCTCCGTCGGCTCACGCGGCCCCGGCTCACGGGTCGTCCTCGGCTTCGGCGCCGCCCGCACGCGCGGCGTCAGCAGGTCGACGAGCGGAAAGCGTCCCGACGTCTCGCGCTCGAAGAGCACCCACGGCTTCGCGATCTCCATGCGCGTGACGCGCACGCCGCCGGGCCACTGCACGTCCACGCCCTCGGCGCGCGCGTGGTCCGCGGTCAGCAGCTGGCGGTTGGCGTCGCCGATCCCGAGCTCGTTGACGGCGGCGCTGCCGCGCAGCGAGAGCGCGAACGGATCGAACCGGGCGCTGATCTGCGCCTCGCCGTCGACGTTGCCGGTCACCCGGGCGCCGACCGGCAGGTAGGGCTGCGCCGGCGCGAGCGCCACGCCCATGAGCCTCACGCTCACGTCCATGCGCGAGGGATCGACCTGGAAGGTGCCGCGGCCCTCGAGGCGGCCGCCGCGCGGCATCGGCGTGGCGAGCGCGACCTCGGCGGGCATCTTGACCGGCCAGGTGAAATTGCGCATCTCGAGCCGCGTGCCGCGGACCTGGAAGCGCGCCGCCGGCTCGACCGAGTCGTCGACGATATTCGTGCCGCCGTCCTCGAACAGCGCGTGGCGGACCGCGACCTCCGGCCGGAGCCTGCGCCTGGCGGCCGGCGGCGGCTCCGGCGCGGCCGTGACCCGCGGCCGTGCCGTGAGCGCTGCGACGAGCGAGAGCTGGCCGCGCTCGTCGCGGTCGACGAGCGCCCACGGCTTGACCACGCGCACGTCGTCCACCGAGATCTGCGCCGGCGCGCGGTAGTCGATGCCCGTGGCGTCGATGCGTCCGACCGTCAGGAGCTGGCGGTCGCCGTCGACGAGCTCGGCGTCGCTCACGCCGAGATTGCCGCGCACCTGAACGGCCAAGGGGTCGAGGCGCCCCCGCACGTCCAGCTCGGCCTCGAGGCGACCTCGCACGCGGCCGCGGAACGGCAGGTACGGCTGCGCCTGCGCGACGTCCGCGTTCCTGGCGCGAACCTTGACGCGCACGACGCGCTGGTCCAGCTCGCCGTTGCCGGCCACCGTGAGCGTGCCGCCGCCGGGCAGCGTCGCCTCGAGCTCGATCTGCGCGGGGCCGCGCGCGGGCCAGCCCGCGTTCTTCACGCTGAGCCCGATCGCGCTCACGCCGAGGCGCGCCGCCGGAGTGACCGTGGCGTCGACCAGCGTGAGCGCGCCGTCCTGAACGCGCAGCTCGCCGATGCTCACGTCTGCAGCCCGCGTACCCTCGGCGGGCACGGGCTCGCCGGCAGCGGCCTGGCGCGTGAAGAGGGCGCGGAGCGCGAGCGCCCCCGCGGCGTCGCGCTCCACGGTGGCCCAGGGCTTTCTGAGATTCAGGAATCCGACGGTGAGGCGCGACGGCCACTCGTAGTCGAGGCGGGTCGCGTCGAGGCGCTCGACGCCGATCGGCGGGTCGCCCGGCCGCGCCGGATCCGCGACGACCAGTCG
>Ga0209761_1003711_pt1 | contig 10108 bp, 9 predicted proteins | sample GraSoi013_1_40cm_4_FD_185818 | JGI IMG/M metagenome (GOLD analysis project Ga0209761, IMG submission 185818) | Grasslands soil microbial communities from the Angelo Coastal Reserve, California, USA - Sample 09_25_2013_1_40cm (SPAdes) (version 2) | ecosystem: Environmental > Terrestrial > Soil >... | reverse complement strand
GTTCTCGCCGGCGGCGCGGAATCGATGAGCCAGGCGCCGCACGTGGTGCGCGGCGCGCGTTGGGGTCTCCGGCTCGGCCCAGCCCCACTCGAGGACCTGCTGTGGGAGGCGCTCAAGGACCCGCAATGCGGGCTCTCGATGGCCGAGACTGCCGAGAGCCTCGCCGAGAAGTACAAGCTCACGCGCAAAGAGGTGGATGAGGTCGCCGTCGCGTCGCAGAAGCGGGCTAAACAAGCGTGGGATGCGTGCGCGTTCCAGGATGAGGTCATCCCGGTGACCGTCAAAGTAAAGGGCAAGGAAGTCGAGTTCCGCGCCGACGAGCACATGCGGCCCGACACAACCCTCGAGATTTTGAGCGCGCTGAAACCCTACTTCAAGAAAGACGGTCTCGTGACCGCGGGGAACGCGTCCGGCATCTCGGACGGCGGCGCCGCAACGGTGATCGCGAGCGAGGCGTATGCCAAGGCGCACGGCCTGAAGCCGCTCGGCCGCCTGGTCGCATGGGGCGTCGCCGGCGTCGAGCCGAAGCATATGGGCATCGGTCCCGTTCCGGCCGCTCGCAAGGCCCTCGAGCGGGCGAAGATGAAACTCGAGCAGATGGACCTCGTCGAGGTGAACGAGGCGTTCGCGCCGCAGTATCTCGCCGTGGAGCGCGAGCTCGGACTCGATCGCAGCCGCACGAATGTGTGTGGCGGCGCGATCGCCATCGGCCATCCGCTGGCGGCGACCGGCACGCGAATCACGATCCACCTGCTGCATTCGCTGAGACGCGAGAAGCAGCGCTTCGGGCTCGGATCGGCGTGCATCGGTGGAGGACAGGGAGCGGCAGTGATCGTCGAAGCGTTATGAGCGACATCCTCCTCACGGCAATCGGAGCGATCGCCCTCTATCTCTTTGCGGGGCTGCGCGTGCTGCGCGAATACGAACGCGGCGTCTACTTCCTGCTCGGCCATTTGCGGCCGACCAAAGGCCCCGGACTGATCTTTCTGCCCCCGCTGCTCGCCAAGATGCAGAAGGTGTCGCTGCGCGTCATGGCGATCGATATCCCGCCGCAGGACGTGATCACGCGCGACAACATCTCGATCAAGGTGAACGCGGTGCTGTACATGCGCGTGAAGACGCCCGACAAGGCGGTCGTCGGCGTGGAGAACTATCTCTACGCCACGAGCCAGCTCGCGCAGACGACGCTGCGATCGGTGCTCGGCGAGACCGAGATGGACGAGCTGCTCGCCAATCGCGACAAGATCAACGCCATTCTGCGGCAGATCATCGACAAGCGAAGTGAAGATTGGGGCATCGAGGTGTCGGCCGTCGAGGTGAAGGACGTGGATCTGCCGCCGGAGATGAAGCGCGCGATGGCGCGGCAGGCGGAGGCGGAGCGCGAACGCCGCGCCAAGGTCATCAACGCCGAAGGCGAGCTGCAGGCCGCTGAGAAGCTGGCACAGGCCGCGCATATCATCGGCAGCGAGCCGGCGGCCATTCAGCTCCGCTACCTCCAAACTGTCAACGAAATCGCTTCGGAGAATAATTCGACCACGATTTTCCCCATCCCCATCGATCTGTTCCGGGGATTCATCGAAAAGATCGGCTCCGCTGATTCCGGAAATCGCAGCTTACCGGAGCGGACGTCCGGCGAGAGCTTGCCCGCGGCGCTCAACAAGGGGAAAGCGAAAGCTTGATGGGGAAGGACCTCATCAGCCGCGAGGCGCTGGAGCGCATCATTCAGCGCGCCGCCGAGCTGCAGGCCGGCGAGCGCGACATCGGTGACGGACTCACGAAGGACGAAGTCCTCGCGCTCGGCAAAGACGTCGGCATTCCGAATCGCTATCTCCAGCAGGCATTGCTCGAAGAACAGACCCGCACGCTCGTCGAGACCGGGACGGGGTTCTGGGCGTGGTTGACGGGCCCTCGCTCGCTCGCCGCCCAACGAGTGGTGCCGGGCGATCGGGCCACGGTCGAACGCGCCCTCGCGCGGTGGATGGAAGAGGAAGAGTCGCTCCAGGTGAAGCGGCGCTATCCCGATCACACGACCTGGGAGCCGAAAGCGGGGGCGGTCGCGAGCATTCAGCGGGCGCTCGGCTCACGTGGGCGCCGCTACGCCCTCGCCTCGGCGGCCGAAATCACGGGACAGGTCACGCAGCTCGAGCCGGGGTTCTGCCACGTCGGCCTGAACGCCGACGTGCGGCCGCGTCGCGACAAACGGATGCTGGGTGGCGGAGTGGTTTTCGCGATGGGAACGTTGGCGATCGCCGCGGCCGCGGTGCTGTTCGGACCCATCGGGCTGCTGCCCGCTGTTGGACTGGTTCCGCTGGTTGGCGGGATCGCGCGGCATCATCGAGCTGATAACGAGCGGATCCACATCTCGCTGGAACAGGTGCTCGATCGCCTCGAGCGCGCGGAGATTCGCGATACGCCGTCGTTACCGGGCGTGCACCCGCTCGTGAGGATCGCTGAAGAAGTCCGCAAAGCGTTAGAGAACCCGCGGCCGCGCCCACGCGGGGGACGGTGACGATCGTGACCGACATCAAACGTGTGGGCGTTCTGGGCTGTGGACTGATGGGCAGCGGCATCGCGCAGGTCGCGGCGACCGCGGGCTACGACACCATCGTGCGCGACGTCTCGAAGGAGCTCCTGGACCGCGGGCGCGCGGGAATCGAGAAATCGCTCGCCAAATTCGTCGAGAAAGGGAAGCTGCAAGCCGCAGATCGCGACGCCACGCTCGCGCGCCTGAAGTTCACGACGACCGTCGCGGACCTGAAACCGGTCGACATCGTGATCGAGGCCATCACCGAGGACGTCGCCCTGAAGAACGCGCTGTTCAAGGAGCTGGATGCCTTGTGCGACGCAGGGACGATTTTCGCCTCCAACACCTCCAGCCTCACGATTGTCGAGATGGCCGCCGCTACGAAACGCGCGGACCGGTTCGTCGGTCTTCACTTCTTCAACCCTGTTCCGTTGATGGCGCTGGTCGAAGTCGTGCGGACGGTGACGACGTCCGAGCAGACGTTCAAACAAGCCTTTGCATTCGCGGCATCGCTGCGCAAGGAGCCCGTCGCCGCGAAGGACAACTCGGGGTTTATCGTCAACCTGCTCCTCGTTCCGTACCTGCTGGATGCCATTCGCGCCGTGGAGCGCGGCGTTGGCAGCGTGACCGACATCGACAAGGCGATGCAGCTCGGATGCGGCTACCCGATGGGTCCGCTGACCCTGCTCGACTTCGTGGGACTCGATACGACGCATCACATCGCTGAGATCATGTTCAAGGAATACCGCGAGGCGCGCTACGCACCACCGCCGCTGCTCAAACGGATGGTGCTCGCGGGGATGTACGGGAAGAAGAGCGGCAAGGGCTTCTACGACTATTCGGCGACCCCACCCATCGTCAACAACCTGGGACTGTAACCATGCTCGGCTACGACGCTGCCCGTTGGCACGCAGTGCTCAACGACCTGCCCGCGGCGCTGCTGGTCGTCGCGGTGTTGTTCGATCTCGCGGCCGCCGCGCTCAAGCGCGAGTCGCTGATGTGGGCCGGCATCTGGACGCTGTGGGCCGGGGTGATCGGCGGCTGGGCGGCGGTGATCGCCGGCGAGCTCGCCTCCGACGCGATCGATCACGGCGAAGGGATTCACGAGATCTTGGAGAAGCACGAGACGATGGCGCTCTTGACGATGAGCGTCTTTACCGTCGTGCTGATTTGGAAAATGATCCGGCGTTTCGGCCTGCCACCGCAGGAGCAGGTGATCACGCGAGCGCTGAGCGTCGTGGGACTCGTGGGACTCGTCTGGACCGGCATCCTCGGCGGCAGAATGATGTTCGAACATGCCGCGGGCGTCCCGACGAAGACCCTTCAAGCCGAGATTCTCAATCGGGCCGCTGGTCATGATCGCGAGGCAGGTGAGGAGCACCAGCACGCAGATACCACGAAAACCGCCCCGCCGCACACGCACTGATGCGACTTCAGGTCGTCTGCGCGCTTCTCGTCGCTGCGTGCACGCCGGCCACCACGCGCCCATCCTTCGCTCCGGTCCCTGAGGCGCTGCACGCCGTCATCAACGCACCGCCCAACCGGGTCACCCTCGAGGCAGGGGACATCCTCAAGGCGGACACCATTCCCGTGCACTTCTCGAGCCTGCGAGACGCATGGCTCGAGACGGCGCCGTTCGGGGGAACCTATCGGCTGCGCCTGTGGGCCGACCCCGATGTACCGGGCAAGTCGCGCGTCACGATCGAGGCTGTCTATCGCCCGATTGTAGATCCTTCGCGCACCGCGCGGGATCTCGAGCGCGCGGCTCCAGCCGGCTCACCGGGACAACTGCGCGCAGCGCAATTGCTGGCCGCGTTGGGGCAGAAACTCGGCACCACGAAGTACTAAGTGACGAGCCTCCGCCGATCCCTCGGCGCTCTCGAATACTTCACCTTCGGCTTTGGCAGTATGGTCGGCGTCGGCTGGGTCGTCGTCATGGACGACTGGCTGGGCCGTGGCGGGCCGGGCGGCGCCGTGCTCGGCTTTCTGGGTGGCGCGCTGCTGCTGCTGCCGATCGCGCTCACGTATGGGCGGCTCGTCCAGAAGATTCCCGATGCCGGCGCCGAAATCGCCTACACCGAACCCGTCTTCCCGCGCGGCGTGAGCTTTGCGGCCGGATGGATGATGGTGCTGGCCTACGCGATCGTCTGTCCCTGGGAAGCGGTCGCCATCGGCAACGTGCTGGCGCGCTTGTTCCCGGCGATGAATGCGGTCGTGCTGTACGCCGTGGCGGGCAAGGCGATCACCCTGCCGAGATTGCTCGCCGGCCTCGGGCTCACGGCATGCATTGGCCTCGTGAACTATCGCGGCATTCGGTTGAGTGGCCGCTTCCAGGATCTCACGACGCTGGGGCTGCTTGCCTGTTTCGCGCTGTTCGTCGCGCTGGGATTCGCGCGAGGCAACGCAGCGAACACTCAGCCGTTGTTCGCTCCGCCGGGCGCATTCGTCTCAGTGCTTCTGGTCGCGCAGGTCGTTCCCTATTTCATGACGGGATTCGAATCCATTCCCAAGGCGTCGGAGGAAGCGCGGCCCGACCTCGCTCTTCGGACGCTGAGCCGCACGATCACGCTCGCGGTCCTCGCTGGAGGATTGTTCTACGTGTCGGTTGTGGCGGTCGTGGCGTGGGTTTATCCCTGGAAGGAGCTCGTCACTCAGCACCTCGGGACAGAGGCGGCATTCGCGCGCGCGTTCGGCTCGCCGCGGATCGCGCGGCTCATCCTCGCAGCTGCGTTGCTCTCGCTCTTCAAGGTCTTCAATGGAAACTTCGTCGCCGCGACGCGCCTCCTGTACGCGCTGGGACGGCGACAACTGGTGCATCCGGCGCTGGCCACCATCGACGCGCGGTTCGGCACGCCCACGGTCGCGATCGCACTCGTCACGGTGCTCGCGGCAGCCGCGGCATTTCTCGGTGACGCGCTGCTCGTGCCGATCACCGAGGTCGGCTCCGCGGTCGCGGGAATCGGCTGGTGTGCCGCGTGCCTCGCGTTCATCGCACTGGCCCGTCGTAGCCGCGAACGCAGCGGCGTTGTCATGGCAGCCGGCGGCGCCGTGGTGAGCGTCGCCATCATTTGCATGAAGCTGATTCCGGCAGTTCCAGGGAGCTTCGGTTGGCCCGAATGGGCCGCGCTAGGAGCGTGGTGCGTGCTCGGGCTCGCCATTCGCCACTAAGCCCTGCACCCATTTCTCCATCTGCTCGAGGTCGATTGTCGCATCGCGGCAGGGACCGTTGGGCAGCTGCATCGTCAGACCCAACACCGGCAGCTTGCCCGCGACATCCCGCAGCCCGGTCATCATGTCCCGCTCGCAGGCGACCGCGACGACGGCGCGCGGGCGGCGCTCGCGAATCACACGGCGGGCGAGCTGGCCGCGCGTCGCCACGAACACCGGCACTTCATAGCGCCCCGCGATCTCCAGCACACCGTCGAGCGCCTGTTTTGAGAGACAGCGCGGAATCAGCACGAGCAGCTCACCCTTGCCGACGGTGCGGCCGCGCCGGACGGCGAGTGTGTTGTAGACGTCGATCGCGGCGTGCTCGACCCAGTCGCGCTTGCCGAATGCGCGCGCGGTGCGGGACGTGAAGTTCATGAGCTGGAGGTAGGGCCCTCGCTCAAGCAGGCGCTCCGGCAGGAGACTCCGACGGCCGTAGTAGGAGGCGGCCACGAGCCCGAGATAAAGCGCCTCAAGTCCTGCAAGGGAAGCGAGTGTGATCCAGAGAATCCTGGGGAGCGGCGCCCATAAGGCACCGAGCCGCGGACCGATCAGATAAAGAAGAAGAGCGAGCGCGGCCGTCGCCGCCACTACCGTCAACGCCGCGAACTTGAAAAACAGACCAGGCTCGGCCGAGAAGTCGCCGCCCCTGGGGAGCGGGCGTCCGTTCCACTCGTCCCACTCGTGACCGAGTCGCCGATCCACTTCGATGTGAATCAGCTGAGCGCGGGGAGCGGTCGTCTGGCGCGCGGGGGGCGCGGGGGGCGCGGGGGGCGCGGGGGTCGGGGGGGACGCGGCCATGGAGGAAACGAAGCTTCACGATACGCCCCACCGGTGTCAAGTTTCGAGCGTGTTGACCACCGACCCTCGCATCCGCGCCGCGTATGCCGAAGGCGCGGGCATCTACCGCATTGTTCCCTCAGCTGTCGCCATTCCATCTGATGTTTCCGACGTCGTCGAGCTGGTTCACCAGGCAAAGGGGTCGCGAACCGCGCTCATTCCACGCGGTGCCGGCAGCGGCATGCCGGGCGGGAACGTGGGCTCCGGCATCATCGTCGACATGAGCACCGGGTTCTCGGAGTTGGTGGTCGATCCCCACACCCAGGTCGCCCGTGCCGGCGCCTCCGTGACGTGGGCGCAAGTGAATGCTGCGGCGCGAGCTTACGGCCTGCGGCTGCCCACGGATCCATCGTCCGGCGCGTTCGCGACGTCCGGTGGGATGGTCGCAACGAACGCGGCCGGAGCCCGCACGGTGCGGTACGGCAGTGTCCGGGATTGGGTCGATGCCATCGAGATTGTCGACGCGGATGGGAGGGTTCGCACGGTACGAAGGGGAGATGGGGAGAAGTACGATCTGACCGTTGATGACCGACGCGTCATCGCCGAAGGCTTCCCCAAGACCCGCAAGAACTCCTCCGGCTACGCTCTCGACCGGTTCGCTGCATTGGGTGACGAAGTCGATCTGCTCGTCGGGTCTGAAGGGACGTTGGCGATTGTGACGGCGGTGCACTGGCGCCTGGACGCCATTCCTCCCGACACCGCCGGAGCGGCACTCGGCTTTGCCGATCTCGACGCGATGGCGGAAGCGGTGCCCTATCTCGTTTCACTGAATCCGTCGGCGCTGGAGCTGCTCGACGATACCCTGCTCCGCTTCGTGCCGGACGCGCCCCAAGTCACCTGCTTGCTCCTCGTCGAGTTCGAGCGGGAGACTGCCGCCGCGGCGCGAGGCGCGGTCGGCGATGCGGTCCGCGGGCTGAAGCACGTAGTCACGCACGTCGGAACCGCGATCGATCGCGCGGGACTGGAGCAGCTGTGGAGCGTACGCCGCCTCGCCTCTCCAGCCCTCGCCCGGCTGCCCCTAACGCAGCGGTCACTCCAAGTGATCGAGGACGGCTGCGTGCCGCCCATCCGGCTCGCTGAGTACGTGCGCGGGCTGCGCGAGGCCGCGGCACGGCATAGCGTCCCCGTCGCGATATTCGGACACGCGGGAGATGCCCACGTCCACGTGAACGCGCTTCCCGACGTCACCCGCCCGCAGTGGCGAGAGGACATCCGTGCGCTGTTCGACGAGGTCACCGATCTCCTCGTGCGGCTGGGCGGAGTCCCATCCGGAGAGCATGGCATCGGGCGTCTGCGCGCCGGCGTCCTGGAACGATTCTATGGAAAGGGAGTGATGGCGCTTTTCCGCGACGTGAAACGCGCGTATGACCCGCTGTGTATTCTAAATCCCGGAGTTATCATTCCCACGACCGACTGGTCCCCTGTGGCCGCGTTGAAGGTCGGTGACGAGACCGCGGTCATCCCCGAAGACATCGCGACGAGATTACGCGAAGTGGAGCGCAGCGCCGCATGGGCTACACCGAAACTCGAATTGGCACAGTAGCGCCGATGGAGATCTTTCGCGCGCCTCGCGTCTCGTTGATCGCCCGCCCACAGTTCATCGAACCCGAGCATCTCCCCGTCCATTGGCTCGGTGAAGCGAGCGACGGCGAGCGTCTGGCCGAGTATGCCGGCCGGCTCTGCTATATGAGCCAGCGCAATCCCGTGAACCGCACCACCGCCGAGTACCTCGAGAACATTAAGAAGCAGGGCCACGGGTCGGTGCTCGAGCACGCCGTGTACGTGCTTCTGATCGAGGGAATCTCGCGGTCCTGCTCGCACGAGCTGGTGCGCCACCGCGCGGGCTTCGGCTACTCGCAGATCTCGCAGCGCTACGTCGACGAGTCGCATGCGGCGTTCGTGCTGCCGCCCGCCGTCGCCGGCGATCCCCAGCTCGAGGAGGAGTGGCAGCGGCAGGTCACCGCAGCGCAGGCGGCCTACGTCCGCTCAGTCGAAGGATTGATGCAGCGCTATGAGTGGGTGACCGACAAGGTTCACCGGCGCAAGATGGCGCGCGAGGCGGCCCGCAGCGTGCTGCCCAATGCGACGGAGGTGAAGATCGTCGTCTCCGGCAACGCGCGCGCCTGGCGCACGATGCTCGAGCTGCGTTGCGGCGAGGGCGCGGAGTTGGAGATCCGGCGCATGGCGATTGCGGTGTTGCGCGTGCTCCAGCGAGAAGCGGGCGCGCTGTTTTCCGATTTTGAGATTTACGTCGGCGACGACAAACAGGAAGCCGCGCGCGTCGCGTATCATAAAGTCTGACGCAAAATTTTTTCTCGGACCTTCAAGAGAGTCTTGCGCATCCATTCGGCATTTCGTATTCTGATTCGGAATGCGAATAGGACTCGCATACAACGAGAAGCCCGACGCGAGCCCCGCGTCCGACGCCTACGCCGAATGGGATGACCCATCCACCATCGATGCGGTCGACCTGGCTCTAAGTCTCTTCGGTAACGTCGTTCGTCTCGAAGCCGACAAATTCTTCCCGGAAAAACTCGCGCTCGCGCACCCGGACATCGTCTTCAACATGGCGGAGGGGCTGCACGGGCCCTGCCGCGAGTCGCATGTCCCCGCGCTGTGCGAGTACTTGCAGATCCCGTACACCGGATCGGATCCGCTCACGCTGGCGCTGACACTGCACAAGGGCCGCACCAAGGAGATCCTCGCGTATCGCGGCGTTCCGACGGCACCCTTCCGGGTCATCGAGGCGCTCGACGACCTCGAGCGGCTGCCGCTTCCCTATCCGCTGTTCGTAAAGCCCGTCGCGGAAGGATCCGGGAAAGGGGTCTTCGTCAACAATGTTTGCGAGTCGCGAGCGCAGCTGGCGGAGCGCGTTCCTTTCCTCCTGGAGCGATACGCCCAGCCCGTGTTGGTCGAGACGTATCTCCCCGGCCCGGAGTTCACCGTCGCGATCCTGGGCAATAACGGCGATGTGCGCTGCCTGCCGATCGTCGGATTCGATTTCGCTACGCTGCCGGCGGGCGCGCCGCCCGTGTACGGATACGAAGCGAAATGGATCTGGGACACACGCGAGCATCCGCTCGATATTTTCCAATGTCCGCCGACCGGCGTTTCCGAATCGCTGTGCCGTGAGACGGAGCGCGTCGCCCTCGATGCCTACCGCGCCTTGGGATGCCGGGATTGGTGCCGCATCGACGTGCGCGTGGATCGCTTCGGAGTTCCCAACGTCGTCGAGCTGAACCCGCTGCCCGGGATTATCCCCGATCCGGCGATGAATTCGTGCTTCCCCAAGGCCGCGCGCGTCGCGGGTTACGGATACGACGAGCTGATCCAGGAAGTCGTGCGGATTGCGTGGAGACGGATTACGGGTCGTGATGTAGAGGCGCAGCATGCTGCGCCCCTCCAGGCGCCCACCGCGATCTCCGCGTGAAGGTCGTCGTCCTCTATGATCCCGGCGCCGAGGACTGGACTGCCGAGGACGTCGCGGGGGTGATGGAGGCAGTCGACGACATCGCCCGAATCTTCAGCGCGCTCAAC
>Ga0209761_1003708_pt1 | contig 10109 bp, 10 predicted proteins | sample GraSoi013_1_40cm_4_FD_185818 | JGI IMG/M metagenome (GOLD analysis project Ga0209761, IMG submission 185818) | Grasslands soil microbial communities from the Angelo Coastal Reserve, California, USA - Sample 09_25_2013_1_40cm (SPAdes) (version 2) | ecosystem: Environmental > Terrestrial > Soil >... | reverse complement strand
GATGGAGACCGCGGGACGGGCCGTCGCGTACCTGATCGTGCGGGACTATCCCGCGGTGCTCACCCGCGGGGCGCTGGTCGTCGCCGGGGCGGGGAACAACGGGGGCGACGGGTGGGTGGTGGCGCGCGCGCTCCATGCGAGCGGCATCGCCGTCTGGGTGTCCGCGCTCGATCCCAAGACCGACGATGCGATCGACAACCGCGCGCTGGCCCGCATGGACGGGGTGCGCGAGACGGGCCGGGAGGAGCCGTGGCCTGCCACCGCGGTGGTGATCGACGCGCTGCTCGGCACCGGCGCCGCCGGCCCGGCGCGCGGCGACGTGCTGGCGCTGGCGCAGCGGCTGGTCGCGTACGGCGCCCCCGTCGTCGCGATCGACGGTCCCACCGGACTCGACCTGTCGAGCGGCGAGGCGCATGGGCCGGTGCGCGCGGAGCTGTCGATCACGTTCGGGGGCCCGCGTCGCGGTCACCTGCTGGCGCGCGAGTGGTGCGGCAAGATCGAGGTCGTCGACATCGGGCTGCCGCCCGCCGATCCCGTGTGGCCCGTGCTCGTAACCGACGCGTGGGCCGGAGCGCGGCTCCCCAAGCTCACCCCGACGATGCACAAGGGCGATCGCGGCCGGGTCACGGTGGTGGGCGGTGCGGACGGCATGACCGGCGCCGCCCTGCACGCCGCGCGCGGCGCGCTCGCCGCCGGCGCGGGGCTCGTGAAGCTCGTGGCCGCGACCGAGACGATCGAGGCGGCGCGCGCCAGTCTTCCCGATGTGCTCACCGTCAAGTCGGCGCTCGGCCCCGAGCTCGAGCCCGAGGCCGCGGAGACACTCGAGTGGGCCGATGCCCTCGTGGTGGGTCCGGGCCTGGGCCGCGAGCCGCCCCGCGCGCAGTTCCTGCAGGCCGTGCTCGCGCGTCGCCCGATCCCGACCGTACTCGACGCGGACGCGCTCATGCTGTTCCGCGGCCCCGCGGAGCGGCCCGTGGTGCTCACCCCGCACCTGGGCGAGTTCCGCGCCCAGTTCGGCGACGAGCTTGCCGACGCGGCGGCCAACGACCGCTGGGCGGCCGCGACCAAGGCCGCGCAAAAGGTGAAGGGCACCGTGCTCCTGAAGGGCGTGCCCACTGTGATCGCGGACCTGCGCGGGCCGATTCACGTGGTCGCGAGCGGCAACCCGGGGCTCGCCACCGGCGGCTCGGGCGACCTGCTCGCGGGGTTCATCGGCGCGTTCCTCGCCCGTGGCAGCGCCGGACCCGAGGCCGCCGCGCTGGGCGCGCACGCCCTGGGTAGGGCGGCGGAGCAGGGAGCGCGCCAGTGGACCGCCCGCAGCCTTCGTCCCGCCGATGTCCTGGCCGCCCTGCCCGAGATCTGGCGCGCGTGGACCAACACCCAGCCAGTCGGGCCTCCCGTGCTCACCGTCCTGGAGCCGCCGGAGACGGCGTGACGCGACGGTCACTCCGCCTGGGCGGGAGCCCAGGAGGTGAGTTCGACGTCCTGCGCGCCATCTTTGCAGGGCTCGGCACCGCGGGCCGCGACCTGGGTGACGATTGCGCGCTGCTTCCCATCGGCGGCCGGACCCTCGCGATCAGTATCGATCTGTCGCTCGAAGGCGTGCATTTCCGCACCGACTGGCTCACGTTTCGGGAGATCGGCTGGCGCGCGACGGCAGCGGCGTTGTCGGACCTGGCCGCGGACGGCGCGACGCCGCTCGGCGTCCTGGTCTCACTCGGGGTACCCGGCAATCGGCAACGCCGTTTCGGCAACGCCTCACCCGCCTTGCAGATCATGGCCGGCGTCGGCGCGGCCGCGCGGAGCGTCGGAGCGAGCGTGCTAGGGGGCGACCTGGTACGCTCCCCGCGCTATCTCGTGGATGTCTGCGTGCTCGGCGTGGCCCAGCGGCCGGTGCGACGGAGCGGCGCGCGTCCCGGTAACGGACTGTGGGTGACTGGGCGCCTTGGAGGCGCGGGGCTCGCGCTCGCGGCGCTGCGCGCGGGCCGTCGTCTCGCTCCCGGCGTGCGGCGCCGCTTCGCCCGCCCCGTGCCGCGCATCGCCGCCGGGCGTTGGCTGGCGCGGCGTGGGGCACGCGCCATGATCGACATCTCCGACGGGTTGGCGGGCGACGCGGGGCAGCTAGCCGCGGCGTCGGGCATCGCGATAGGCATCGAGCTGGAGCGTGTTCCTTGCTGGCCGGGTGTCGCGCCCCGCGCGGCCGCGCAGAGCGGCGAGGAGTACGAGCTGCTGGTCGCCATGCCGCGCAGCTTCGGGTCCGCGGGCGCTCGCGCCTTTCGCCGCGCCACGGGGCTGCCCCTGACACACATCGGTGGCTGCAGCGCGGGCCGAGGTGTCCGCATTACTCAAGATGGGCGACCAATCGTGTCGCTCCCCGGCTTCGATCATTTCCCCGCGCGATGATCCGCACGCTGTGGTTCTACCTGGTGGTCGTGGTCTCGAGCGTGGTTCACGCGACGGCGGTGATCGTCGCTTCCCTGCTGGGTGTGAAGCGGCGGCCCGGAGCGGGGGACGTGTACGACTGGGGAACGAATGACTGGTCGCGCCAGGTGCTCTGGGCGGCCGGGACCCCGGTGCGAGCCGAGGGGCTCGACCGCATTCCCGATCGCCCGGTCGTGTACGCGTCGAACCACTCGTCCATGTTCGACATCTGGGCGCTCGCGGCCACGCTGCCAGGGTCGGTGCGGATGGTGGCGAAGCAGGAGCTCGCCCGCATCCCACTGCTGGGCCGCGCGATGATCACGGCCGGCCACCTGACGATCGACCGCGCGCATCCGGCGCGAGCGCTGGAGGCCTACCGGCGCGCCGCCGCGGTGATCCGGGGTGGCACGTCGGCCTTGTTGTTTCCCGAGGGCACGCGCAGCCGCACGGGAGAGCTGCTGCCGTTCAAGAACGCGCCCTTCGGGCTCGCCATCGCGGCCCAGGTGCCCGTGGTGCCGGTGTATGTCGGCAACACGTTCGAGATCATGCCCAAAGGGCGCTTCCTCCTGCGGCCGCGACCGATCCGGATCGTGATCGGCGATCCGATCTCCACTGCGGGCATGACGGTCGAGCAGCGCCAGGAGCTGCGCGAGCGGGTGCATGCCGCGATCCTCGCCCTGAAGGCGCGCGTTGACGCAGAGGGCGTCGCCCGCTAGGGTAGGGCCATCATGAGCACGATCATTTCGGTGCGCGCGCGCGAGATTCTTGACAGCCGGGGCAACCCGACCATCGAGGCGGATGTCACCCTGTCGAGCGGCGCGGCCGGACGGGCCGCCGTGCCGAGCGGCGCCTCCACCGGCGAGCACGAAGCGGTCGAGCTGCGCGACGGCGATCAGAAGCGGTTCGGCGGCAAGGGCGTGCTCGAGGCGGTGAAGAACGTGAACGAGGTCATCGGCCCACGGCTCGAGGGCATGTCGGCCGAGGAGCAGATCGCGGTGGATTACGCGATGCTCGACCTCGACGGCACCCCCAACAAGAGTCACCTCGGCGCCAACGCCATTCTGTCGGTGTCGATGGCTGTGGCGCGGGCTGCCGCTCAGGACGCCGGCCTCACGCTGTACCGCTATCTCGGGGGGCCGGTCACCAACGTGCTGCCCGTGCCGATGATGAACATCCTCAACGGCGGCGCGCACGCGGCCAACACCGTGGACTTCCAGGAGTACATGATCGTGCCGATCGGCGCCGAGAGCTTTCCCGACGGCCTGCGGATCGGCGTCGAGGTGTTTCACGCGCTCAAGAAGGTGTTGGCGAAGCGCAACCTCTCCACCGCGGTGGGGGACGAGGGAGGATTCGCGCCCAATCTCGCGAGCGACGAGGCGGCGCTCGAGGCGGTCATGGCGGCGATCGAGGCCGCCGGGCTCGAGCCCGGGAAGGACGTCGCGATCGCGCTCGACCCCGCGGCGTCAGAGCTCTACCAGGAAGGGAATTACGTCTTCAAGAAGAGCGGCGCCGGCACCAAGTCATCGGACGAGATGATCGCCTTGTACAAGAGCTGGATCGACCGCTACCCCATCGTGTCGATCGAGGATGGGCTGGCCGAGGACGACTGGGCCGGATGGGCCAAGCTCACCGCGGCGCTGTCCGCCCGGGTGCAGCTGGTGGGCGACGATCTCTTCTGCACCAACATCGAGCGGCTGGATCGCGGGATCGAGGAGAACGTCGCGAACGCGATCCTCATCAAGCTCAACCAGATCGGATCGCTCACCGAAACGCTGCAGTGCATCGCGCACGCGCGCTCCAATGGGTACGGCGCCGTGATCTCGCACCGCTCCGGCGAGACCGAGGACACCTTCATCGCCGATCTCGCGGTGGCGACCGGCGTGGGGCAGATCAAGACCGGGAGCGCCTCGCGCACCGACCGCGTCGCGAAGTACAACCAGCTGCTGCGCATCGCCGAGGAGCTGGGCGACACCGCGTACTACCCCGGCCGGCATTTGTACGGATTGTGAGGCGCGCCCGGCTGGTCGCGATCGCCGCGGTGGTGGTCCTCGCGGGATTGGCCTTTCAGGCGGGTGAGTACGGCATGCTCGACTGGCTCAAGCTACGCAGCCAGCTCGCCGAGGAGCGCCGGGCCGTGCGGGAGCTGGAGCGCCAGCTCGACTCGCTGCAGCGCCTGGCGCACGCGCTCGAAACCGATCCCGCCGCGCAGGAGCGCGCGGCGCGCGAGCAGTTCGGCATGATCCGGAAAGGCGAGCTGCTGTATCGGCTGGTGCCGAAGGTGGACGCGGGCGACGAGAACCCCGCACCCACTCCGCGGTGAGTGCGGCCTAGCTTCCTCCCACCATGATGGCCAGGCTGATCGCTTCCAGCGTTTCGCTGCCGCGCGCGCGTACCGCCGCGTCATCCAGCCGATAGGAAAGACGCAGCCAGAAGGGCCGCTGCGGCGGTCGATACACCACGCCCGCCTCGCCTCCCTGCACCCGGCCGGCGCCCGCCACCAGATTGACGTCCGAGGACAACGCCCGCCACAGCTCGACGTAGCTGGTCAGACTCGCCGTCACGATCGGCGCTTCCACGCGGGCCCGGGCCTGCCAGAACACCCAGCGCTCGGTGACGGAGTCCGTCACGTACGCCCGCACGAAGGGACCCACGCTCATTTCGAGCCAGGGGACAGGCCGCGCGGCGACCAGCAGCCGCCCTTCGATCAGATCGCGCTTCACAGCCTGATCGGCCGTTTGCAACGTCCCGCTCGAGAGCCCCAGTCCCAGGCTGAACCCGTTGAACACCACTCGGCCTTCGCCGCCGAACATCGGCCCGCGCAGCCGAACCGGACCGACCGCCCCCGCCGCCGTCGTGTCGTTCCGCACCCACACGAAGCCGGCATCTCCGCGGAACGCCAGGGTCGACCGGCCCTGCGAGTGAGCGGCGGCAGTCGCCACGAGCGTCAGCATTCCGATCGACCCGATGGTCTTCATGGGGATCTCCGGTCCGCGATGGTCTCGGGTCCAGCGCGGACCACCAGGCGCGTCGTGCGGAGGCGGGCGGAGTTCTCGGCCCGCACCGCGTCGAGTTTTTTCTTCCAGGCGTCGCGCTGCGACGCGTTGGTGCGCGCGTTGGCTTCGAGCACGCGGGGCTTGCGAGCGAAAAAGCCCACGAATCCGGCGACGCCGATGGTCGCGCCCACGGCGAAGCGCGCGCCCGACGCATCCTTGCCCGGGGCCACGATCGAGGGGAGCGCGACGGCGGCAGCTCCGGCGACGAGTCCCGCGGCGAGCGAGCGGAAGGCCGGACCGCCCGACGTCCGCTCGGGCAAAAGGGTCGGCTCTAGAGGCCAGGCCAGGGTATCCGGCATCACCTTCTTGACGTCGAGCACGACTTGGCGCGCTCGCGGCCCATCTGCAGTGGGGATCCGCGGCGTCACCTGCAGGATGTAACGGCCGTCGTCGGCAGGATTCCCCCCCGCGGTGAGCCCGTCCCACTTCACGAGGAGGCTATCGGCCACCGGGCCCCTGTACAGCTCTCGAACGGGCGTTCCGTCTTCGTGCGCGAGGGTGACTACGACGTCCGCGAGCGAGCTCGCGAGCACTCGGGCGGGCAGGCTGTCGCTCCGTGTGCGCAGCTCGGTCACGGGCGGTACCGCGACCGCGATCGCCCTGGTGGCCCGGCGGACTTCCTGAAACAGATTCGTGACCTGGGGCGGGAAGATGAGCTCGTCCGGCCGATAGCGCGGGTTGAGCAGGACCAGTTGGCGGAACGCGGCCATGGCGGAGTCGCGCCGACTCCGGAACAGCTCCGTCGCCGCGAGATACGTGAGTGCCTTCGCCCGCAGCGAGTCGGGCAGTGCCGCGGCCGAATCGTGAACGAGGCTCCGCTCGAGCAGGGCGGCCGCGGCATCGTACTCCAGGGCCTGGTAGCGCCGCACGCCTTGTCCCAGCAGATCGCTCGCCGACTGCGCGCGCACCAACCGTGCTCCGCAGACCAGCAGCGACAGGGCGAGAACCAGTGACGTGCGCAGCACGATTAGCGTTCCACCAGCGCGATGTCGGTGATGCGCAGCCGCTGCCCGGGCGCCACGTCGATCATGCGGTCGTACGGCCGGTAGCCATCGCGCTCCACCCGCAGCCGGTGCCGACCGGGCCCAACCGTGCGGTCGATCTGTGGAGTGTTCCCGATGGGCTGACCATCGAGATACACGCTGCCCCACGGGATTGCGTTGACCGACAGGAGACCGGGTTCGACGAGCCGCTGGTCCACCACCGGCGGAGCGGCGGCGGGCGGCGGCGTCCAACGCCGCACGACCGCGGCGCGCTGCGTGACTGTGGGACGAGTCGGGCGCGCGGGTGGCGGTGTCGAGGATGAAGGCGCCACCGTGTCGCGGTTCTCCCTCGGCGGTGCCGGTGCAACCTCGGGCCTGGGCGCCGGCGCGCCGGCAACCGGTTCTCGTTCTCGGCTGCCCGACGCTGGGATCGAGGAAATACCGAGCCACGCGGCGCCGCCGCCCAGCAGGACCAGGAGGCCGGCGCCGGCGGCAGCGATCCGTCCGCCGAGCGGCTTCGCGGCAGGGTCGGCGTCGGCGTCGACGATTACGACTGGAGAGCCCGCGCCCCGCTTGCGTGGGTTCGCGCCAAACCACGTCGTGCGGGCGTCCGGCCGCGTGCCGCCGAGGGCCGCGACGAAGTCGATGACGGTGGGGAACCGCTCGGCTTGGCGACTCGAGAGCGCGCGGCGCAAGGCCTGCGAAGCGTGCAACGGAAGTCCTGGAAGGCCGTCGTCCGCTGGAAGCGGATCTTCACCGAGCGGCGTCCCCGTGAAGCAGTGATACGCGATCGCCGCCAGTGCGCGCTGATCGGCGCCGGTCGGCGGCTCGGTGGCGCGGGCACCGTCGGGTGCCGCGTCGACCAGCCCCCGCATGGCGAAGTCGCCTACCAGGACCCACTCGTTGGCTTCCACGATAATGGAGTCCGGGGTCAGGGCGCCGTGGGGCACGCCGCGGCGGTGCGCGTAGTCCAGGGCGCTCGCGACCTGCTCGAAGATTCGCAAGCAGGCCGAGCGTTCGAGCGGTCCGCTCACTTGCAGCATGCTCGCGAGCGAGCGGCCTTCGACATGCTTGGTGGTGCACCACAGGAAATTCTCCGTGGCGCCGTGACGGTAGACCGGGACGATGTGCGGGTGATCGAGCTGCGCCGCGGCCTCGGCTGCGGCGTGGAAGTGATCCTCCGCCGGACCGACCTCGGCGCGTGGCAGGACCTTCACGGCCAGCACCCGCTCGTCGGCGTCACGGGCCAGGTACACGATCGGGCCGGGTGGCCGCTCGAGCAGGCTGTCGATCCGGAACTCGGCCGCCAGCTCGCGCCGCGCGTCCAGCTCACTCGGCTCGGGTGTGGGTGCTTCCGCGACGGCCACGGTCGCGCCGGAGTAGCCGCACAGCCAGCAGGTAGCGGCGGCGTCGGACAGCTCGCTCAGGGTGCAGCGGGGGCAGCGCATCAGGGCCCCGTGACCTTGAAGGGCGCACTTTGGGCGCTGGCCAGCGCGGAACTGCTCGCCACCAGGGTGTAGTCGCTGACCCCCGGCTGATCGATGCTCAGGTCAGTGAATGTGGCGATGCCGTTCACGGCGGCGACGTCCTTCGTTCCGCCCAATTGGGCGTTTCCGAGCAGGCTTCCGTTGTGGCCGATGGCGATCGAGATCGTGCCGCTGAAGGTCGTGACGACTCTGTCCTGGTCGTCCTCGGCCGCGACCCGCACGGGAGGCGCAATCGGTGCGCCCGTCGCGGCATCGCTCGGCTGCGTCAGGAAGATCAGGTGGGTCGCCGCGGGGGGACCCCCGCCTCCGCGGGACGCCGCGCCGCCGCCGGAGCTGTTGAAGAGCTTGTCGAAGTGACAGCCGGCGACCAGCGCGGTCAGCAGGATAACTCGTAGCGCTCTCATTGGCTGCTCTACAAGCATGCAAGCGTCGCACCGCGTCGGTGCTGCTCAATGAGGCTGGTTAGGCCAAATCTCTAGGGTCCGCTGGCGGCAGATGTTGGATCGGCGCAACGGGTGTATCGGGCACTCTACGGTTCGGAGGCGCACCTTGCGTTCTGCGGGGTCGCCACTCCCGCCCCCGTAGCGGGCTCGCTAAGTTCTTCCCGACACTTCGGCGGCGTAGCTCAGCTGGTTAGAGCAGCGGAATCATAATCCGCGGGTCGTCGGTTCGAGTCCGACCGCCGCTATCAGAGCCAACCCCTGCGAACGCCCGGGGTTGGCTTTTTCCTTGACCTACCCTTGACTGGCTCCCTCCACATTCACGCCATCTCACGACCGGAGATGGGAATGCGCCACGCCACGCTGTTGCTGGTTGGACTCTGGGTCCTCGCGCCTGCCGTCGCCGCGCAGGACACCCTCAAGATTGACCCAGGCGAGCGCGTGCGTCTCACGCTTGGGTCTGGCCGCAGCACCGTGGGAGTGCTCGTGACGCAGGACCGGGATTCGCTGCGCATCCGGCCGCGGCCGGATGCTCCACCCGTCGCCTTCTCCCGAGGCGGTATCGCCGGCGTCGAAGCGAGCCTGGGCCGCCACGGCCACGCCGGCCCCGGCGCGCTCGTGGGGCTGGTGGCCGGGGTCGCGGCTGGCGCGGCCCTGGGGGGGAGCTGCTCGGGCGACTTCCTCTGCCCCGGCGCGGGCGCCGGCGCCTTGCTGCTCGGCGGAACCGGCCTCCTGTTCGGCGCCCTCGTCGGCGTCTTCGTTCGCAGCGAGCGGTGGGAGCAAGTCTACGACAACCGGGTCCAGGTCGGCTTCGCGCCGCCAGGAAGGGGACTCGGCGTAAGGCTATCCATCAGGCTCTGAGCAGCGGCCCCGCACGGGGCCAGCTACTTAGGCTCCGAAATACCACCGCACCAGCGCCGTCGCGTTCGTCCCCAGGTCATGCCCTTTCACGTCCGTGGCGGTGAACGTCGCAGGGCCGCTCTGGGTCCAGGATGGCGTTCCGCTGTGAAGGTAGCCGAGTCCGACCTCGCCACCGATGCTCAGACGCGAAAACAAATGTTCCCCGCCGACCACCATGTTGGCGTACCAGCTGGTCTGCGTCTCCGCGAGCGAGGAGCTCGACGACCCGTCGGTGACACTGCGGCGCGTCCACGCGAGGCCGATGCGCGGCCCGTAGTACAGGATGGTCGGTCCGTCACCGGGCCGTTGCGTCCCGAGGAAGCCGACGCCGAGCAGGAGCACTCGGGTCGATCCGGACACGCCGCTCCCGGGAGACGACGGATTGGCCGGCACCTCGTCAAACGAGCTCGTGTGCCAGCCAATCTGCGGCTCCAGCCGGAAATGGCTGCCGAGGTTCAGCGGAACGAACACGTTCAAGGCGCCGGCGAGCTGCCCGGCGGGGTTCGCGATAGTAAACGCCATTCCAACGCCCGCCTTGGGGGAATACACCTGGCTGTCGGCAGTGGCCCGGCAGACGCCTAGGATCCCCAGCGCAATTCCGATCGCTCTCATGATCGCCTCGCAAGCGTGAGTGAGCGGGTGGCGTACCACCCTCAGTGTCCTCTAACCGGCTGAGACTACCAATCGCACCGCGATCACTCGCGGCCCTGCAATTCCTTCCACACCACCGGTCGGATGTCGCGCGAGCGCTCCGCGGCGTATGCCTGCGCCGCGCGCAGCAGCGCCTCGTACTCGCCCCGCCACTCCGGCGGCATGTTGGCGCGG
>Ga0209761_1003707_pt1 | contig 10110 bp, 4 predicted proteins | sample GraSoi013_1_40cm_4_FD_185818 | JGI IMG/M metagenome (GOLD analysis project Ga0209761, IMG submission 185818) | Grasslands soil microbial communities from the Angelo Coastal Reserve, California, USA - Sample 09_25_2013_1_40cm (SPAdes) (version 2) | ecosystem: Environmental > Terrestrial > Soil >... | reverse complement strand
GAAATCGCTAGAAGCAAACAACAGTCACGATGCTCTTCTGTATCTCGGCAACCGTCTGGCTCCAGGACAGGTGGACGAATACCGATTAAAGAAAGCCGAGTCTGTCTTGGACCGAAACTTCCTACCGCATCTTGGCAGACTACCTTCCGAACGAAGGGAAAAAGGGCTATTCCTGACAGAAATTGCTGCTCGAATAATAGAAGTCAAACTCGGACGACGGACCTCCGACGACAAGGATCATTATGCGAACAAACGACTGAAACTAGCCGGCTCCCTCTTAGCTGAACTGTTCCGAATTTCCTTCCGAAACCTCACCCGTGATCTCAAGTATCAGCTTGAGAGAATAACCATCAGACGGCACATAGAATTCTCCATTGCCAACGCGATCAGACCTGGAATAATCACAGAAAGAGTCCAGCACGCAATTGCTACCGGAAACTGGGTCAGGGGAAGAATTGGAGTGACACAACTACTAGATCGGACAAACTTCGTCAGCACTCTAAGCCATCTACGGAGGTTGCAGTCCCCCCTCAGCCGTAGCCAGCCTAACCTCGAAGCTAGAGACCTTCACCCAACTCATTATGGAAGGCTCTGCCCCGACGAGACACCTGAAGGCTCCAACTGCGGACTCGTCAAGAACCTCGCCCTTTCCAGCAGCATTTCAGTCGGAATCGAGCCCAGAGAAATGGTCGACAAGTTACGGAGAATGAGTGTAACCACGATCGAAGACTCCGACAAGAAACTCAGATCGACCGGCGGCAAAGTCATAGTCGACGGGATACTAGCGGGATACTCCAAAGATCCGGCAGCACTCGCCGGAGAACTCCGAGAACTCAGACGCGAGGGAAAACTGAGCGCCGAAGTCAATTTCTCATTCCATCCCCCAGAAGCGAGAGGGGGAAGAGCAGATTTGCACGTCAATTGCGACGCTGGAAGAGTCCGGCGTCCTCTCATCGTGGTTGACGGCGGCAGACCACGATTGACTGAAGACCATCTTATCCAGCTCGAACAGGGACGAATCGCCTGGCAAGACCTGGTCAGATCAGGAGTCGTAGAGATGTTGGATGCAGACGAGGAAGAAAACGCTCTGATCGCCATGTACGAACACGACCTCAGAAAAGATCACACTCACCTTGAGATTGCGCCGTACGTAATGCTTGGAATAGCAGCAAGCCTCATTCCGTTCCCAGAGCACAACCAATCTCCACGTAACGCTTACGAATCAGCCATGGCGAAACAAGCCTTGGGCGTTTTCTCGACCAACTTCTTCACCAGGGTGGACTCTCGATCCCATCTCCTCCACTATCCACAAACACCCATCGTCCAGACGAAACCGATGGAGGTATTCAACTATCTCGAACGTCCCTCTGGACAAAACGTGGTCGTAGCGATCCTATCTTTCCAAGGCTACAACATGGAAGACGCGATCATCATCAACAAATCCTCAGTCGACAGAGGCCTCTTCCGTTCAACCTTCTACCGAATCTACGAAGCTGAAAGCAGACAGTACCTCGGAGGACTGCGGGACAAGTTTGAGATCCCGGAAGCAGGGATCAGAGGATACCGCGGAGACCGCTACTACCGACTCATAGAAGAAGATGGAATGATCTCTCCTGAAGCTGAAGCCACAGGCAATACAGTTCTTGTTGGACGAACAAGCCCACCAAGATTCATGGAAGAATACCGCGAGTTTGAAGCAAAGGGCCCTACGAAGCGAGACTCTTCAGTCACGATGAGACCCTCAGAACAGGGAACCATCGATCAAGTCTTCGTAACCGAATCCATTGAAGGAAGCAAGCTTGTCAAGGTAAAGGTAAGAGACCTGCGAGTCCCCGAACTAGGCGACAAGTTCGCCTCTCGTCACGGACAGAAAGGAGTGATCGGGCTCCTAGTACCACAAGAAGACATGCCCTTCACAGTCGACGGAGTCGTTCCAGACGTCATAATCAATCCCCACGCCATACCATCAAGAATGACAATAGGCCAGTTCGTAGAAACACTCGGCGGAAAACTCGCATCCCAAATGGGAGAAATCATGGACGGAACAGCCTTCGAAAACATCGGACCCCAAGCCATCGGCGACATGCTGACCAAGCTCGGCTTCGAGAAGAGCGGACGAGAACCCCTCTACAACGGGATTACGGGCGAACGGCTCGCCGCAGACCTGTTCATAGGCGTCGTCTACTACCAGAAACTCCACCACATGGTAGCCGACAAGATGCACGCCCGAGCCAGAGGCCAAGTCCAAATGCTCACACGCCAACCCACCGAGGGCAGAGCCAGAGGAGGAGGACTACGATTTGGAGAAATGGAGAGAGACTGCCTCATCGGACACGGAGCATCAGCTCTACTTCGAGACAGATTGCTAGAAGAATCTGACAAATACATCGCCTACGTTTGCGAGACATGCGGCACTCTCGCATATCACGATATCAAGCAAAACAAGTACATTTGCCGTATCGACGCTGAGAAGGCCGTCATTTCGCCTGTCGCAATTTCCTACGCGTTCAAACTCCTCGTTCAAGAGCTCATGGCTCTCGGAATCGCACCGCGACTGAACCTGGAGGAGAGGGCATAGTAATGTCTCTCGCGACAATGGAAGAAGCTCACAAGGTCATCCAGAGCATCCGGTTCACGCTATTATCGCCCTCAGAGCTTCGAAAACTATCAGCGGTGGAGGTTCAGGCTGCGGACACCTACGATGAGGATGGAGTCCCGATTGTATCAGGGCTGATGGACGGCAGACTAGGGACTCTTGAGCCTCGCCAAAAGTGCAAGACCTGCGGCAACACCGCCTCAGCCTGCCCTGGTCACTTTGGCCACATTGAGCTTGCAGAACCTGTTATCCATGTCAGCTTCGCAAAACTCATCCATCGACTCCTCTCAATTACCTGCCGAAACTGTGGCAGAATACTCCTGAGTGAAGAGAAGATCGAGAAGTTCAAAGTACGCCACGCCGATCTCAAACAACGGCTCAACACCGTACCCGACGCCTTCCTGGACGAGATAATCAAAGACGCCAAGAAGGCCCAACAGTGTCCTCACTGTGGGCAAAAACAGTACCCAATCGAACATGGCAAACCCACCACCTTCCACGAGATTGTGGCCGAAGGAGGCGCGGTGCGATTGACTCCCAGTACGGTCCGTGAGAGGCTTGAGAGAATTCCTGACGATGACCTGATTCTTCTCGGAATGGATCCCAAGGCCGCACGGCCAGAGTGGGCTGTCCTCCAAGTCATGCCTGTCCCTCCCGTCTCGGTCAGACCCTCGATAACTCTTGAGTCCGGCATCAGGTCGGAGGACGATCTGACTCACAAGCTCGTCGACATCATAAGGATCAACCAGAAACTGCGAGAGGCGCTTGAATCCGGAGTCCCAATCAACATCATTCAAGAACTCCACGAACTGCTCCAGTACCACGTAACCACATACTTCGACAACGAGGTCTCAGGCCTGCCCCCTGCGAGACACAGGTCTGGAAGGGCCTTGAAGACCCTCGTTCAGCGATTGAAAGGAAAAGAGGGAAGATTCAGAGGCAACCTATCCGGCAAACGAGTTGACTTCTCAGCCCGAACAGTCGTATCCCCTGACCCGAACCTTGACATCAACGAAGTAGGAGTACCCCTCGATGTTGCAAGCCGCCTAACGATTCCTGAGAAGGCTACTGACTACAATCTCGAAGAGATGAAGCGACTCATCAGCAACGGCCCCGACACTTATCCAGGGTCACTATACATTGTCCGTCCCGATGGCCGACGGGTCCGGCTCGAATTCGTTACAGATAGAAAAGTCGTCGCGGAAGCGCTCCAGCCCGGCTTCGTGGTCGAGAGACATCTCAGAGATGGCGACATCGTACTCTTCAACCGGCAACCGAGCCTCCACAGAATGTCCATCATGGCACACCGCGTCCGAGTCCTCCCCTACAAGACCTTCAGGCTCAACCCAACCGTCTGTCCACCCTACAACGCGGACTTTGACGGTGACGAGATGAACCTTCACGTTCCACAGGGGGAAGAAGCCCGGACCGAGGCCCGCCTCCTCATGCAGGTCCAGGACCAGATCCTCTCCCCAAGATATGGAGGGCCGATCATCGGAGCGATACGGGACTCTCTGACCGCAGCGTTCCTTCTAACACAGAAATCAACACTTCTGGACCGTCCAACTGTCTCGAAGCTACTGGCGGCTGCGGGCTTCGAGGGACCTATGCCAGAACCGGCAGTGACAAAACCTGAAGAGAAATGGACCGGCAAACAGATCTTCAGCATCGTCATTCCGAAAGGCTTCAATTTCGTGTCGAAATCCAACCTCTCAGCCTACTACAAGTGTGCGGACTGCGACAAGGGAGTTCTTCACGACTGCCCCTACGATGCCTTCATCGTGATCAAAGATGGCGTCCTCGAGCAAGGCGTGATCGACAAGGCGTCTATCGGCGCCGAAAAGTCAGAGAGCCTCTTCCACCGTATAGTCAAGGACTATGGAGCGGAAGATGCAAGAACGTTTCTCAACGCGGTCACAAAACTTCTCGATCGATACATGGTTCTTCGAGGGTTCACATACGCGTTCGACGAGCTCGAGATTCCCGCAGCCACCAAGGAAAAGATCGCTAAAGCTATCGCCAAGGCGGAAGAGAAGGTCAACGAGTACATCGACAGCTACCGCAAAGAGACGCTAGAACGGTTGCCGGGGCAGTCATTGGAAGAGTCATTGGAGCTATACATCATGAACGAGCTCTCTAGAGCGCGAGATGTAGCGGGCGAGTTCGCCGACCAGTACTTCCAGATGGACAACAGCGGCGTGATCATGAGCAGGGCAGGAGCCCGAGGCTCAACACTCAACATATCTCAGATGACCGCAAGCGTTGGCCAACAATCGATCCGAGGAAAAAGAATCCTCAGAGGATATCGCGGCAGAGCATTATCATTCTTCAAACCCGGAGACGCTGGGGCGGCGGCTCGAGGATTCGTCTACAACTCCTACCGAGACGGGCTTGAACCCATCGAATTCTTCTTCCATGCAATGGGAGGAAGAGAAGGACTGGTGGACACAGCGGTCAGAACCCAGCAAAGCGGATACATGCAACGACGCCTAATCAACGCCCTAGAGCATCTCAGGGTCGAATACGATTCAACCGTCAGAGACTCCCGAGGCAACATAATCCAGGTCCGTTACGGGGAAGACGGTGTTGACACGGCGAAGAGCGATCACGGCAAGGCCGTAAACATCGATCGGTTGATAGAACGCATCCGGCTCACCATGAAGAAGGGAACCGCCGCGACCAAGGAATACGTTGAGGACGAGGTTGACAAGGCGAACAATACTCTCTCGCCCTTGATACTCAACAAGCTGCGCCAGAGCCTGGTAAACGCGAAACTGCCCAAGCCTGCTGTTGATGAGACGGTGTTGGAGGCCATAGAGAATTACAAGCGTGCCTTGGTCGAGCCGGGCGAGGCCGCAGGAATAGTTTCCGCCCAATCCATCGGCGAACCTGGTACGCAGATGACGCTCAGAACCTTCCACTTCGCAGGAGTCCGAGAGCAAAACGTGACCTTGGGACTTCCGAGACTCATAGAGATCGTGGACGCACGTAAGATTCCCTCAACTCCAAACATGACGGTGTTCTTGGATGCGAAGCACCGGGCGAGCAGAGAGAAGGCTCAGGAAGTAGCCACACAGCTCACCCATGCTACGTTAGGGGATATCGCTAGCTCATTCGAATCCGATGTCACGCGAATGAGAATCGATGTAAAACTGAACCCGCAAGCGATGCGGGAGAGAGAGATCACCGTCCAGGACGTACGGGACGCGGTGAAACCGCCGAACTGCGAGGTGAAAGTCGAAGGATACCATGTAGAGATCAAGTCGAAGGAGCTTGAGATCCCCCAGTTCAGACGCCTAGCCAGCAAACTCCTAGTCCATCACGTCAAAGGCTTGCCCGCGGTCCGAAGAGCTCTCGTTATTGAGGAGAAAGGAGAATGGATAGTCCGGACGGAAGGGTCAAGCCTCGCTTTGGCCTTCGAAGTACCGGGCGTTGACACAAGCCGGACAGTAAGCAACAACATCAACGAGACAGCCGTCGTCCTCGGGATCGAAGCAGCCCGCAACGTAATAATCAAAGAAGCCCTAGGAGTTCTAGAGGAGCAGGGTCTAGACGTGGACATCCGACACGTGATGCTGGTGGCCGACATGATGACCTCGTCAGGCGAAGTCCTCCAAGTCGGACGTCACGGTGTCAGTGGAGAGAAAGCGAGCACCCTTGCCAAGGCAGCTTTCGAGATCACAATACCCACAATTGTTGATGCTGCGGTGAAAGGCATCGTCGATACTCTAAGGGGCGTTGCGGAGAACGTTATCGTCGGTCAACAAGTACCGATGGGCACAGGTCTCATAGAAGTCTCAATGTCAATGTCCCGGAAAGGGAGCAAGTAGAACCAGTTGGACGTGAACAAACAGATCCGCATGGCCGTCAAGACCGGCAAGGTCGAGTTCGGAAGCAAGATCGCGCTCTCCAGCGCCTCCCTCGGGCGGGCTAAGCTCTTGATCCTCGCAAGCAATTGTCCAACAGATTTTCGCGAGAACATCGTATATGACGCGGAACAGTCAGAGGTTCCAGTCTACGTCTTCCAAGGCAGCAGCCTCGACTTGGGCGCGCTCTGCGAGAAACCCTTCCCAGTCGCATCAATGGTCGTTAGAGAACCTGGAGATTCTGAGGTCTTGACGCTGGCTGAGAAGAATAATGAGTAATATTGCTTATCTTGCTGGGGTTTTGAAGGGAGATGGTTATCTCTATAGAGGACAGACTGGAAGGCTACGCTTTCAAGTAGAAACGATGTCAAAGAATTTCGCAGAGAAAATTGCGGGAGCGCTCAGAGCGATGGGGTACATCCCTCGGATTGTGAGATATAGACACAGCCGGACTTGGATTCATCCAAACAAGACGTATCACTATGACTACTTGCCCTACTTGGTACGTGTTACCTTACCTTACGAGGCGGCTGATACTTTGCAAAATTTTGAACCAAACACCTTGGAAGATAAAAAGAGCTTTGTGACGGGATTTTTTGAATCGGAGGGAACGGCTCGGAGGCAAGTCCATCACAATCGAATTTGTTATCGAATAGCAATCTACAACAAAGAATTATCGCTTCTCCAGAGAGTCCAACAATTTGTTGCCACATTTGGATTAGAGATGAAATTACGAAACTATGACAGCCGCGTGCCCTTCTTGGAATTGCAGGACGGGGCAGGGTTCAACAGGTTCCTAGCCACATTTGGTGGAAAGGCATGAGACTGCAAGTAAACGTGCATTGTTTAATCCGTGAGTGGAACCGTTCACTCGGGAATGTAAGGAATATTTTTCATCATTTCATTTGGAGGATTTAGAGCAAGTGATGCTTCAACCCAAGATCAAGCTGACCAGTGAAGAAATGAAGTACATGGCTCTCTTCGAGACCACCACAGGCGCCACCGTCCAAGACTGCTTGATCGACGAGAAGCTCGGACGCATCATCTTCGTGGCAAAGCCCGGCGACATGGGACTCGCGATCGGAAAGGGAGGGAAGAACATCAACCAGCTGCGCCGGATGACAAGCCGTCAGATCGAAGTTGTAGAGTACGCGGATACCCCTGAAGGCTTGATCCGGAACAGCCTATCGCCAGCACGGCTCAAAGAGATTCGGGTAACAGAAAGGCCGGACAAGAAAATCGTGGTTGTCGAGGTAGACGCCCAGGATAAGGCGATCGCGATCGGAAAGAACGGCCGGACGATTGACAAGACACGCTTGCTTGTGAAGAGATACTTCGACATCGACCACGTAGTCGTCCAGTAAACCAACGATTCCAAACTATTTTTCGGACGGCGGCAATCTTGGATACTCTCCCCCTCAACCACTCTTGCGTCACCGAGATGCTCTGTGCAATAACCCTTTTTTCAGGAGAAAATTTTCTGTCTGGCATTGATAATGGGCGAGTCTTGCGATTTTAGGGCGCAGTCCGGGCTTTGATCACAAAGCAAGCTAACGTGTAATTTAGGCCAGTTCCCGAACGATTCTGGGTGCGCCTTTGTGTGGCTTGTTCCAGATTCGAGATTAGGGCTGGTTTTGGGCGACTATTTTCCGAGCTGGTTGGCGTCAATCTAAAAAGCAACCCAGCGAGCCTGCTGTCTATCAATACATGGTGGATGAATGGCTAAGGCGTCGAGGGGGCTGTTCGCAGCCCAGAAACTCCGGAAGAGACGGAAAGAGTTCAGGTGGGCCTACGCACCCTACAAGCGACGAATGCTTGGCCTCGACTACAAGTCCGACCCACTCCAAGGAGCGCCACAAGGAAAAGCCATCGTCCTAGAGAAGGTCGGGGTGGAATGCCGCCAGCCCAACAGCGCAGTGCGGAAATGTGTCGCCCCTGGGACAAATTTACTCTTGGCAGATGGAAACTCATCTCCAATTGAGAAGCTTAGGCAGCACTGGCGAATCAGCGAAATTGCAACGTTTGATCCGCAGACGAGAGCTGTAGAAGGGTCGCCAATCGTAGATTTCTTCTCTCTTACCGAGTCGGAAGCCAGACAAATCGGAGCTCTAGAAGTTGTTACAAAAGAGACTGGACGCAGGATCGTCTGTAGTGCTGATCATCCCTTCTATACTTCGAACGGAATCGTTGACGCCCGAAGACTAAAGTTGGGAGACAAGGTCATAGTAATGCCCGTTCCAGGTGTCGAGAAGCAGCCGTCGCGCAAACGTGTCCTCAACGACGAAGACGTCCTGGAAAACATTCCTCCTTCTTCAAGATCTAACCGCATCATTTCGGAACTCTATTCCAAAAGTCTCCTTCCATTAACCTACGACAGCGGGAAGATTGGTCAACTCGCACGAATTGTCGGCCACGTTTTCGGTGACGGAACGCTCAGCTATTCGAAAAGTGGGAATGGATGGACCGGCAAATTTGTCGCATCAGGTAATCCAGAAGATCTGGAAACCATTGCCGTGGACCTGAGTTCACTCGGATTTCATTCAAGCCCTGTTTACGAGGGTGAATCTACGAGCGTAATCAACCTGCACAATGGCACCCAGCAAGTAATCTCTGGACACTATCACATCTTAGCTTCCACCTCAATCGTCCTGTTTTCTCTTTTGAAGTCACTCGGGGTACCGGTGGGTCGAAAATCTGATCTTGCATACGATGTGCCGCGGTGGATAATGAAAGCGCCTTTGTGGGTCAAGAGAGAATTCTTGGCATCCTTCTTCGGAAGCGAGCTGGAGAAACCTCGAGCCCGCGGAAGGAACGGGACCACTCTTCAAACTCCGAGTTTCACCATCTGCAAGTCGGAGGGCAAGATTGAGAGTGGCAAGAGACTCATTAACAGTATACAGCGGCTTCTCAAGGAATTCGGCGTTGAATCCTCTGAATGTTCGATGAAACCTTCCGTCATCCGACGCAACAACCTGAAATCGTTCCGACTCACAATCTACGTTGATTCGGGCTTCGAGAATCTTCTCTTGCTCTTTGGAAAAATAGGCTACAGGTATCAGAAGACCCGAGAGGCTTTCTCCCGATATGCCTACGAATACCTTCTAATGAGAAAGCGTCGAATAGAACGCGCCAAGGAAGCCTACAGTCGTGCCCTCGAGCTGAGGGCTAAGGCTCTCACCATCAAGCAGGTTTCTGAAAGGCTACGAGATGAAGGATACGATTTTGTGAGAAGCGTTGTCAATTTCTGGACTTCGGTTGGAGTCAGAAGAACTGAAAGGTTGGGCTCAACAGCTCGTATCGGTCCTCCCTTCGCGGAGTTCGTCCGGCAACAGTCAGACTTGAACGACGGTCTCGTATGGGAAACTATTGCAGAGGTCAAGCCATCCAACGAAAATCGATTATTGGACCTTACAACCGCCAGTAACAATCACAACTTCTTCGCCAACGGCTTCCTCACCTCCAACTGTGTGAGGGCCCAGATCATCAAGAATGGAAAGACCGTGACGGCTTTTCTTCCGGGCGATGGAGCGTTGAACTTTATAGACGAGCATGATGAGGTGGAGATCGAGGGTATTGGTGGTGCTGAGGGTAAGGCGTACGGTGATCTTCCGGGAACGCGCTACCGCGTTTTCACTGTCAATGGTGTCA
>Ga0209761_1003706_pt1 | contig 10111 bp, 6 predicted proteins | sample GraSoi013_1_40cm_4_FD_185818 | JGI IMG/M metagenome (GOLD analysis project Ga0209761, IMG submission 185818) | Grasslands soil microbial communities from the Angelo Coastal Reserve, California, USA - Sample 09_25_2013_1_40cm (SPAdes) (version 2) | ecosystem: Environmental > Terrestrial > Soil >... | reverse complement strand
TCTGCTCGTAGGACACCGGGATGAGCGGCGGATCCTGCTCGAGGATGTCCTCCGCCTTGCGGACCATCGCCCTGCGCCTGTTGTCGTCCAGCTCGCGCTCGATCTGGTTGGCGAGGTCGTGGAAGCCGGGGTTCGTCCAGTACGAGTAGTTCTGCGGGCCGTCCTTGCCGTACCAGGCGCTGAAGTAGTCGGACGGATCCATCAGCGAAGAGACGATCGCGCTGATACCGAGATCGAAGTTGCCGCCGCCGACTTCGTCGAACCACTGCGAGATCTGCACGACTCTCAGGTTGCACTCGATGTTGAGGTGCTCCTTGAGCATGGCCTGGATGGCGACCGCCCAGAGCTTGAAGGTGTTGGCGTCGCGCACCACGAAATCGAGCCCTTTGATGCCCTGACCGTAGCCCGCCTCCTTCATGAGCCGACGCGCCTCCTGCACGGCGGGCTTGATGTCCTTCTGATAGCCCAGCTTCTTCTCCAGCTCGGCGCGCGGTGTGGACATTTCGTGGAAGGGATAGACGAAGCCGCCCACCTGCATGGGCGCCGTGTCCTTCACCACCTCGACCAGGGTATGGCGATCCATCGCGAGGTGCATGGCCCGGCGCACCCGGACGTCAGCGAGCGGCTTCTTCTTCATGTTCATCCAGACGGCCTGGATCACGCTTTGATTGAAGGCCGCCGCCGTCACCCCCGACATCTCCTTGGCCTTGCGCCAAGACACCGGGTCCAAAAGGCGGGCGTAGTCGAGCTTCCCAGAAAGGAAGGCCGAGCCCAGCTCCGCCGAGAACGGCATCATGTGGTAGACCTCGAGCCGATCGACCAGCGGCAACCCCTTGTTCCAGTAGTCCGGGTTCCGCTCCATGATCCAAACTTCCTTGTCCTTTCGCGAGACGTGCTTGAAGGGCCCGGTCCCGGGGTAGGCCATGACCTGCCGGAGATTTCCCTGGTTCTCCTCGAGAGTCTTCTTCCGCACGATGATGTTCCAGCCGCTGGCAAAGGCCCCCAGCATGAAGGCCTTCGGTCGTGGCTCGGTGAGCCGGAACTCGATCTTGTGTGGATCCACCACGACGATGTCGCCCACCGTGGCGAAGAGGGGTGTGCGCGGAATGACCACGCCCTTGGGCGGATGGGCGATACGATCGTACGTCGCCTTCACGTCCTCGGCGGTGAAGTCGGCGCCGTCGTGGAACTTCACGCCCTTGCGGAGATGGAAGGTGTACTTCTTGCCGTCCGGTGAGATCTCCCACTTCCAGGCGAGGTCGGGGATGATCGTCTGTCCGTCCTTGGGACTGCGCCGCAGCAGCGTGTCGTACATCGGGCTCTGGGCCCCGATGTTGGCCACCGTGCCGGACTGGTGGACGTCGAAGTGGGCAGGGGCCGTGTGGACCCCGTAGCGGAGCGTGCCGCCGCGCTTGGCGGGCGGGTCGGGCCGAACCGTGGCGTCCTGCGCGGCGGCGGACCCGGGTGCCTGAAGCCGCGACGCGATGACCGCACCGGCGCCAGCGGCGCCCGCTCGCTTCAGGAAGGTCCGACGGTCAACGCTGGAACGACGCTCCGGCTCACTCGTGCGATCGCTCATGCTTGCCTCCTGTCGGTCAACCCTTGGCTGCAATTCCTCGCGGACTTCGAGGCGTCCGGACCATAGCAGAAGTCGGTGAAAAAGGCCACCACGCGGGGCGCTAGGAAGCGCCCGTGGGGCGCCAGGAAGCGCCCGCGGTGAGCTCGTCGCGCACGAGCCGTGCGCCGGCCACCAGCGCCGCGAGCTTGGCGACGGCGCGGTCGCGCGGCAGATACTTCATCCCGCAATCCGGTGCTGGGACCAGACGCTCCGGCGGCACATAAGCCAGTGCCTGCCGGATGCGGCCGGCCACGACCTCCGAAGTCTCGACGTTCGGGTCGCCTAGATCGAGAACCCCGAGGACGACGGTCTTCGACGGCAGCGAACGCAGGATGGCGCAATCCAGTCGGGGCTGCGCGGCCTCGATCGAGACATGCGTGGCGCGGCATCGCTCCAGCTCGGACAAGAACGAGTAGCCGCTCGGCTTGTCACGCACGGTGTGCGCATAGCCGAAGCAGAGGTGCACGATGGTCGGCCCGGCGACACCGTCCAGCGCGCGGTCGATGGCCGCCACCCCGTATTCGCGAGCGCGGTCCGGCCACGCCTGGAGGTACGGCTCGTCGAGCTGCACGAAATCCGCGCCGGCGGCCTTGAGGTCGCGCAACTCCTCGTTGACGACGGCGGCGTAGGCCAGCGCCAGGCTCGGCGCGTCGGGATAGTACTCGTTCTGGGTCAACGCGGTCAGCGTGAACGGCCCGGGCACGGTGATCTTGATCCGGCGGTCCGTCTCCGCGCGCAGGAACGCGGTGTGGCGCGCGAGCACGGGCTTCGGACGCGTGATGGGGCCCACCGCCCGCGGCACCGGCGTCGGTCGCCCGACGCGGCTCATCGCCGTTCCCGGTCGCGTGACGTCGAGCCCGGTGAGAGCGGGCGCCAGCCAGCTGAAGTAGCTCTCCCGGCGCACCTCGCCGTCGCTCACGATCTCGACGCCGGCTCGCTCCATGTCGCGTACGACCAGCCGCACCGCATCGTCGTGGGCCTGCTCCCGGAGCTCCTCGGGCACGCGCCACAGCGTCGGCCGGGGCACCCGTGGCACGCCGCCCGCGAGCAGCGCCGCCCGGTCGACGAGCCACTCCGGCTGGGGGAAGCTGCCGACGACGGTGGTGGGCAGGAGCGGGAGAGCGGGGCTGGAGCTCGTCACGGGCTCACGCCGCCCGGACCGCGTCGAGCGCCTTCCGGTGGTCGGCCAGAACCTCGCGGATCAGCACCGCGGCCGCCGGCTCACTTGATGGCGTACGGGTTGATCGGCGTCCCCACGCCGCGCGTGACCGGCAACGGCGGCGCCACCAGCAGAAACGCGTAGCGCGCGTCGGCGGCACAGTCCGTCGCCAGCTCCTCGAGATAGAAGATCTCGCCCAGCGTCAGCCCCATGTTCGGGATGGCGCAGATGTGGAAGGGACTGCGAAACGGCGGCAGCTGCGAGGGCCGCACTTCGACCGCGTAATTGTCGGACGCCACCGCCGCGATCTCCTTGGCGTGCATCCACGGGGCCGTGTGCACCGAGACGCCCGGCGAGTCGTCGAGGTCGTAATTGCGCCAGTCGTTGCGGTCGAGATAGCGCGACATGTGGCCCGTGCGGATCAGGAGGATGTCGCCGCGCCGGATCTCGACCTTCTGAGCCGCGGCGGTCGCGTCGAGATCGGCCGGCGTGATCGCGTATCCGGACTCGAGCGCGCGCACCCCCTTCCACCGCGCGACGTCGAGGAGCACACCGCGGCCGGCGATCCGGCTCTTGGTCTTGTCGATGCTGTTCTTCGCGGTGCCGCTGCTGGTGACGAGGGCGGCATCGTAGCCGTTGTACATCTTGCCCTCGTAGAAGACGTGGGCCAGGCTGTCCCACTGGGTGACGCACTGGAGCGGCATCACGATCCAGTCGTCGGAGCCCCCGTACCCCTGCAGCGCGACCACCTCGGCGGGCGTTCGCGGCTGATCGCCGCCGTCGCGGAACATGGTGTGGATCGGGTTGAAGCGCTGGCGGGCGCCGCTCTGCGGACCTTCACGCTGGAGCGGAATGCCCAGCGCGAACACCTTGCCCGTCGTGGCGAGCCGGCAGGCGGCGGCGACGGCCTCCGGCGTGATGAAGTTCAGCGTGCCGATTTCGTCGGCCGCGCCCCACCGCCCCCAGTTCCGCACCTGCATCGCGAGCTTCCGGAGCGTCTCTTCGCTCATGGCCGCCAATCTTACGACAACGGGCCGGTCCCGGGCTGATAATGTCATCCGTGCTCGCTCGCACGGACCGGCTCCTCCTCGCCAACGCGATCATGGGCCAGTTCCTCACCGGCGTCGCCACACGGATCTTCATCATTTCCCTTCCCACGCTCGCCAGCGCCCTGAACACCGACATCCTCGCCATCTCCTGGGCCGTGATCGTCTACCAGCTCGCCGGCATCAGCCTCTCCGTCGTCTTCGGCCGGCTCGGCGACATTCACGGCCGGCACGTCATCTACGGCCTCGGGTTCGCCATCATGGCCGCCAGCTCCCTGCTGTGCGGGCTCGCCGCGAACGCCACGCACCTCATCCTCTTCCGTTTCCTCCAGGGGCTGGGCGCGGCCATGATCTCGTCGGCGACGCGCGTGCTGGCGATGGAGGCGATGCCGGAAGGCTCCGAGGGACGCGCCAACGGCTACATGACGATGGGCTTTCATTCCGGGCTCTTGATCGGGCCGCCGTTCGGCGGGTTCGTGATCGATCTGTTGAGCTGGCGCTGGATCTTTTTCCTCCTGGTGCCGATGGGGCTCGTCGGCGTCATCCTGACGGTCCTGCGCGCCGAGGGGCGTCGGACGATCTCGAACGGGAGAGCGCCATCGATCGACTATCTCGGCGCGGCGCTGCTCATCGCCCTCACGATCATGCTGACCTTGCTGCTCGACCGGCGGAGCGCCGCGACGATCGGAGCCGAGCGGATCGGCGTTCTGGCGCTGGTCTTCGGCGCCACGGCGCTCGGATTCCTCGCGCACGAGCGGCGATCGGTCAACCCGGTCGTGAATCTCTCGCTGTTCAAGATACGGATGTTCACGTTCAGTATCCTGAGCCTGCTCCTCATCGCCACGACCAACAGCGTGCTCGGGTTCCTGATGCCGTTCTACATCCAGGACGTGCTCCACTTTTCCCCGTCGCTCATGGGGCTCATCTTCCTGGCGGCGCCCGTCTTCACGATCGGGCTGGCGACGGTGAGCGGCCAGCTCACCGACCGGATCGGTCCCCGAGCGCCGGCCTCGATCGGCGTCCTGGCGACCCTCGGTGCCTTCGCCATCGGGGGCTTCCTGAGAACGGATTCGCACTGGATGCTGCCGGCGAGCATGATGGCGCTCGTCGGTGTCGGCTCGGGGTTCTTCAACACTCCGAACCAGGCGGCGATCATCGGCTCGGTGCCCCGGGAGTACCGGGGCTTCGCGACCGGGATGGTCCAGACCATCTTCGGCATCTCTGCGCTGCTCGGGATCTCGCTCGGCGGAGCGCTCCTGACCCTCGCGTTCCGCTATTACTCCGGCGTCGACGACGCCACGCCGAGCGCCGTGCATCCCGGCGCTTTCGTCGCCTCCATGAACCTCACGTACGTCGCGTGCCTCGTGCTCATGGTGGTCGCCCTGCCGGCGTCGTTCATGCGGGGAGGCACCAAGATCGAGGCCGCGTCGAGCTCGGGCTGACCGTGGCGTTCGCCCTTCCGTGTCACGGGATCTCGAAGACTTCTATAATGCGCCCGCAGTGGATGATCAGTCCCGTGCGGGAGGTCGCGGATGAAACATTACGACGTCGCCGTCATCGGACTGGGCATGGTGGGCGCGTCGGCCGTCTACGCGGCCGCGGGGGCAGGGGCGCGCGTGCTGGCGCTCGACGCCGGACCTCCCGGCGGCGGGACGAGCGGCACGTCGTTCGCCTGGCTGAACTCGGTCAGAAAAGAGCCCGACGTCTACCATCGGCTCAACGCGGCCGGGATGACCGCCCACCGCGAGCTGTCGCGAGAGCTCGGAGGCGACGCCGGCTACCACGATGGCGGCTCGCTCGAGTGGGCGGATGCCGGCGACGAGGAGCGGGAGCTCCGTGAGCGGGTCCACCGGCTCGCGACCCGCGGCTACCCCGCGGAGTGGATCAGCCGCGAGCGGGCTTCGAAACTCGAGCCCGGGCTGGCCATTCCCGTGGCTCGACGCTCCCCGATTGATCGGGCGTCTCCTGGCGGCGGCGCGCGGCGCCGACGTCAGGGAGGGCAAGGCCGTCCGGTTTCTCCGGGCGCGGGGCGATCGGGTCGAGGCGGTCGTCGTGGACGACGGAGACCTGGTCGCACAGTCGTTCCTCGTCTGCGTGGGGCCGGCGACGCAAGCGTTCCTCGAGCCGCTTCGCGTCGCCATCCCGGTCGGCCGCGTTCCCGGCCTGCTCGCGGTCACATCCCGCCCGGCGGAGCCGCTTCGCCGTGTGGTGCATGCGCCGGGCATCCACGTCAGGCCCGATGCCAGCGGGGGGCTCCTGCTCGGCGCCGAGGACGTCGACGCGCTCGCGTCGAACGCGGGCTCGGCGGCGCCGCTGCCGGAGCTCGCCGCGCTCTTGCTCGAGCGCACGGCCCGCGTTTTTCCGGCGGCGCGCCACGTGAAGATCGCCGACACCCGCATCGGGGTGCGACCCATGCCGGGCGACCGGCACACGATCGCCGGCCGGGTCCCCGGATTCGTCAACGCCTGGGTGATCGCGACGCACAGCGGGATCACGCTGGGACCGCTGCTCGGACGGCTGCTGGCGGACGAGATCGTCCGCGACGCGCCGAGCCCGGCGCTGGCGCCCTTCCGTCCCGATCGCTTTTTGACCGCCGCGGCGACGACGGGGTAACGATCAAAGGGGCGCGACACGCGGCTCGGCGGAAGAGTCGCGACCGCGCCGGGAGATCAGAACCATGGGACGACTCGAGGCCAAGGTGGCGATGGTGACGGGAGCGGGCGGCGAACACGGGCTCGGCCGAGCCATCGCCCAGCGGTTCGCCGATGAGGGCGCCGATCTCATCTTGACGGACGTGATCCCGACCGGGCTCCGGGTGTCGTCCGCGACGCCGCCGGGAGCCTGGGGTGGCGTCGACGCGGTCGCGGAGGAGATCCGGGAGCGAGGACGCCGGGCGATGACGGCGATCGCCGACGTCCGCTCGGTCGCACAGATCGAGAAGGTCGTCGCGGGCGCCCTCGCCGAGTTCGGGCGCATCGACATCCTCGTGAACAATGCCGGCGCGCCGGGAAGCCTCGACCGGACGCTGGTGGTCGATTTGCCCGAGGAGGCGTGGGACACCGTCCTCGATACCAACCTCAAAGGCACGTTCATCACCTCGCAGGCCGTCGCGCGCTCGATGCTCGAGCGTCGCGTGCGCGGGCGCATCATCAGCATGTCGTCCCAGTGGGGCAAGAAGGGTGGCGCCCGGCGCGCGGCGTACTGCGCGTCCAAGTTCGGGATCATCGGCTTCACGCAGTCGCTGGCGCAGGAGCTGGCGCCCGCCGGGATCACGGTCAATACGATCTGTCCGAGCGCCGCCGACACCGAGCGCCTGGATCACATGGGCCTGCGTGCCGACGGCACGTTCGACCCGAGGCAGCGGGAGGAGCGCATCAAGCAGACCGCCGCGATGACCCCGCTCGGCCGCATCGCGAGGCCGAGCGACGTCGCCGAGGTCGCGGCGTTCCTGGCGGGCGACGGCGCCGAATACATCACCGGTCAGTCGATCAACGTGACCGGTGGCGGCGTGATGCACTGAGACGACGCCGGGTGCCATCGCCTTCAACCTCGTCCTCGATTGCTTCGTCGAAGGTCTCACGGCCGCGGCCGACCAGTAGCGCGATGGGTCACTCGCCGCCGGGACCCTCCTTGGCGAACGGCGACTGGACTTGCCAGAACGGCGCGTCCTCGGTCGTGACCACGTCGAGCACGATGGGTTCGTTCGCGCCCGCCACCCGATCCAGCTCTCCGACCAGGTCCTTCAGCGTCTCGACGCGGATACCGACACACCCCATGGCCTGGGCGATGCGCGCGTAGTCGCTGCGCCCGAGCTCCGAGGCGATGAATCGGTTGCCGCGGCGGCGCTGGCCGTCCTTGACCCAGCCGAGCACGCTGTTGTTCAGCACGACGGTCACCACCGGGATGCGGTACTGCGCGGCGGTGAACAGCGCGTTCATCGTCATGGCGAAACCCCCGTCACCGCAGACCGCGACGCAGTCGCGCTCCGGGTACGTGAGCTTCGCCGCCATCGCCGCCGGCAGCGCGTACCCCATGCCGCCGATCGAAGAAGGCTGGTAGACGATGCCCGCGCCCCTGGACTGAAAGAAGTGGGTCATGTAGAGACGGTTCGCGCCCGCATCCATCGTGACCACGGCACGCTCGTCGAGCCGGCGCGCGAGCTCGGTGATCACGCGCTCGGGCCGGAGCGGGACGTCGTCCGAGCGCTGCTCGGGCTCGGCGAAGTACCGATGCAGGGTCTTGAGCTCGGCCAGGTGCGCCGATCGACGGCGCGCCGCGTCGCGCCGCGCGGCGGTGATTCGCGGCCGGAGCTCGGCGACCAGCGCCGCCAGCGCCTCCCGCGCGTCGGCGACGATCGCCGCGGCCACGGGGAAATGGCGCCCGATATTGAGCGGCTCGATGTCGACCTGGAGGAATCTCTGGCGGTCGGCGTCGAGGAGCTCTGGGTTCTCGAAGGCCGTGTCGGTCGGCGCCAGCCGGGAGCCGACGACGAGCACCGTATCGGCGGTCGAGACGACCTCGTTGGCCACCGCCTGTCCCCAGTTCCCGAACACGCCGAGCGCCAGGGGGTGCACCTCGGCCATCGCGCTCTTCCCGGTCGCCGTCGTCGCCACCGGAATCACGACGAGCTCGGCGAGCTCCGCGAGTTCGGCCCAGGCGCGCGCCGCGTGGACGCCGTTGCCGGCGATGATCACCGGGCTCGACGAACCGAGGAGCGCGTCGGCGACACGCGCGACGTCGGCGCCGGCGGGTCGGGCGATCCCGTGCGCCAGCACGCGGGCGGTCGCGTGGACGCGGGGGGGCCGCCGGGTCTTCACCGTGCCGGCCAGCGAGCGGCTGCCGAAGATCACCGCCACCGGACCCGGCGTGCCGGTCGTGGCGTGCTTGATGGCGAGCTGGATCGTCTGGACGGCTTGCTTCGGCTCGGAGACCGCTGCGGTGTACTTGGTCGCGCTCGCGAGAAGATTCCGCAGGTCGTGGTTTCCGTGCTCGCCGGTGCCGGCCTGGTACGGCGCGTGGTGCATGAAGGGCGCCATGTCCGTGAAGTCTCCGAGCAGCAGCATCGGAGACGCGCCCTTCACGGCCTCGAGCGCGCCGAAGAGCGCGTTGCACGCGAGGAAAATGCCCTGGCCCATGACGACGCCGGGCTTTCCCGTCAGACGGCCGTACATCTCCGCCATGATCGAGCCCACCTGCTCGTGGCGGACGAGGACTGTCTGGATCTCCGTCGAGTCGTGGAGCGCGTCGAAGATGCGCCCGGTGTCTCCACCGGGCATGCCGAAGACGAACCGGATGCCCGCCTCGGCGAGGACCTGCACGACCGCGTGGGGAACGTCGATCTCGTCGCGAATCACTGGAGCCTCCACGTTAGCGCCAGAGCTGAGCGGAGGCCAGGCGCGCGCCCTCGGCCATCGCCTTGAACTTCGCCCAGGTGATCTCCGGCTCGACCTGGTTGACGGAGCGCGCGAAGGTCGCGAACCCACAATCGGTGCCCGCGATCACGCGCTCGCGTCCGACCACCTCCGCGTAGCGGACCAGACGCTGGGCGACCAGCTCGGGGTGCTCGATGAAGTTGGTCGTCGAGTCCAGCACGCCCGGGATGATCACCCGGTCGTCCGGCAAGCGGATCTCGCGGAACACGATCCATTCGTGCTCGTGACGCGGGTTCGCGCCCTCGAAGGACAGGGCCTGGGGCCGCGCCTTCAGGGCGACCGGCAGGAGCTGTCGCAGCGGGATATCCCGGTGATGCGGCCCCTCGTAGTTGCCCCAGCAGAGGTGAAGGCGAATGCGGTCGGCGGGAATGTCGCGCAGCGCATGGTTGAGCGCCTCGACGTTGGCCGCGGCGATCTTCAGGAACTCGGCGTTGCTCAGGTCGGGGAACGCGAGATGCCGCCCCATGGCCAGGTCCGGACAGTCGACCTGGAGGACGAACCCGGCCCGATGGATGGCGTCGTACTCGTCCTTCATGATGTCGACCAGGCGCGCCAGATACGCCTCGCGGGTCGGGTAGTGCTCGTTCTTGAGGAAGTGGGCGATGACGCCCGGCGAGGCCGCCGTCATGAACGCGTCGGTGGGCTTCACGCCGGCCAGGGCCGCGCTGAAGTTGGCCACGTCCTTCTGCACCGCCGTCAGGTCCTTCCACTCGATGGGGCCGTCGCACGACGGGCGCGAGATCGTCGAGCGTCGCTCGGATCGGGCGGCCGCCTCGGGAAAGTCGGCCCAGTCCGCTCGGACTGGAACCGCGGCCCGGCCCCCGAAGCCGGTGAGTCGATGCCGCACGTAGGTGGA
>Ga0209761_1003702_pt1 | contig 10116 bp, 9 predicted proteins | sample GraSoi013_1_40cm_4_FD_185818 | JGI IMG/M metagenome (GOLD analysis project Ga0209761, IMG submission 185818) | Grasslands soil microbial communities from the Angelo Coastal Reserve, California, USA - Sample 09_25_2013_1_40cm (SPAdes) (version 2) | ecosystem: Environmental > Terrestrial > Soil >... | reverse complement strand
TCCGGGTTTTTCGGGACTGCCTCTCCGGGGCAGCCCAGCAGGAGATGCTCGGGGACTACAGCGAGTTCCTCGAACTGCATCAGATGCGACAGGTCGTCGAGGGCTTCATCCCTCGTTACACGGAGTACGCCCGGGAGGTGTTAGAGGCCAAGCGGTTCACGGCGGCGACGAGCCTGCGGGATATGACGGATGAAGAACTCCAGTCGATGTCGGCGGCCGAGAAGTGGAGCCTCTTGGTTGATGATCCCTCCGGCTTGGACCCTCACCAACTCCGACGAGAGCTTGCACGACTCTTCATGTGTCTCAATTTCGACCTCTTTCATGATCCCGGCCTCGGCGAGTCGGCAGTTGAGTTCAATGTCTACCTCGACCTCCTGGAGAGACTCGGAACCGCTTCCGACACGGCCATTGAGGAGCTAAGGGCCCAGGCTATCACCGCCCTGAGGGGCCGCGATCATCGAGATGTCTCCGCGGTGGAGGCGGCCTTGACGACCCTGGGGGAGGCCATCGGCCGGTCGGTAGGCCTCATCCCCCCTTTCGATCACCTCTTCAGCGAGCGGATGGAGCGATGGCCCCGGACTGCTCCCACAGAGCTTCGCCCGGTGGTCAATCCTGAAATCAGGGCGGCGGTGGAGGGAATGAATCCGGAGCAGCTTCGGGCCTCTCTCCGAGTCCTCCTGGAGCTGATGAATCTGGAAGAGCAGGGGCGAGAGCTCGCACCCCTCAAGGCAACGTATCGCTCGTTCGACGACATCCCCGCGGAGGCCCTCGCGACCCTTTTGCCCCGCCTGTCGATGCGACTGGGAGATCGGAATATCTGTGATTTCGCCCTTCGATACCGCTCAGGGCGGCTCTGGGCTCAGGAGCGGGTCAACCCTCAGGCCTGGAAGCTCCTCCCTTTGCAGGACAAGTTCATGGTCCTCGAGGCGGATAACACGGCGATGGATCTTCTTCAGGTCTCGCGTCACTTGACTCGTCTCCTGCTCACCGAGCGATACGAGCTCCTCTTCGATCCGGCGTATCAGGTGGGCCTGACGTACGAGCCCATCTATCACCGTGTCCTCGCCCATTGCATGGGAGAGCTCAGCGACTCAGGTGCGCTCAAAAACGTGAACCGGCAAATCACGAGAATGATGTTGGAGCTCGAGGAGCTCCTGCCGGATGGCGAGAGGCCGGCCCGGTTTCGCGACATCCGGGAGGTCATTGGAACCGGCCTGAAGCTCGCCCCGATCTCTGAGGAGCCGTGATTGGTGGCGCCAGGAACTCCGAACGAGATTGTAGAAACTTTAGAGGCTCAGGCCCACGCTCAGGAGGCACAAGGGAATCAGATCGGCTTGCTCGAGACCCTGTCGACGCTGGCAACCGTGCTGAGAGAGCTCGACGACGAAGGCCGGGCGCGAAGCGCCCTGGAGCAGGCGTACCGAGTCGCCCTCACCATCCAGGATCAGCAGGGAATGGCCCCGAGCTTGCGCCAACTGGGGTTTCTCTACCATTTGCAAGGGGGATGGGATCGTGCATTGGAACTGTACCACCGGGCGTTGGCTTTACAGAGAGAGGCAGGGGATCAGACGTGGGTCGCCATGATCCTCGGCAATGTCGCGGAAGCCCTCCAGGGAAAGGGAGAGTTCCGGGTGGCGCTCGAGACCTATGACGCGAGCCTCGCTCTGAAGATGGAGCTCCAGGACGAGCGAGGGCTTGCCCTCACCTGGAACAACATCGGGACGGTGAAGGCCCGCATGGGAGATCTCGCCGGCGCCATGCAGGCGTTCGGCAAGGGTCTCGCGATACAGGAGAAGCTCGGGGACATCCTCGGCAAGGCGGCCACCCTGGCGAACATCGCCGGCATCCACCAGGGCCAGAGAAGCTGGCGCGAAGCACGCGAGCTCCTCGAACAGAGCCTGGCGCTCTACGAGATGGTTGGCGATGCGATGGGCAGGGCCGCCACCCTCAACACGCTCGGTTTTGTTCAACGGCGATTGGGTGATCTGGAGGGAGCCTATCAACGTTACGCGGGGGCCAAGGATCTGCTCCAAGGGTTGGGCGACGTTCTACGAGTCACGATCCCTCTTCATAATATGGCGCTGATCCATGAAGAGCGGGGGGAATATCGGGAGGCCCTCCGTCTTATGGAGGAAGTCATCAGCATCGACAAGCGGATCGGCCATCCCGACCTGCGACGGGACCTCCAGACCTTCGGCCGGATTCGAGAGAAGCTGGACAGGCGGAGAGATCAGCGGTTGTCCAATAACTGAGTTTCGCGAGCGCCCCGTAAAAATTGGTCCTTGACAGCACCCTTAATTCAGCATAGTTTACCGCCCACTTGCTCACCGCCAGCTTCTGCTAGTACCGGTGCAGCGAGCTCTCACCGCACGGCGGTAGACCTTATCGAGCGTAAGGGAGGTGGTCGGGGACAACTTCCGATAAACGATGAACCGGGATAATAAGCCTCTGTGAACGAGTGCGCGGTGTGTCGCTCCCTAACGTTTGGGAACGGCCCAGGGACCGCGGGGAGATAGAGATGAGCGCAGAGGGTTACATCAATCGATGGTGGCGGGTCGTGGGCGGGCTCTCCATGAACCTCGCTCTTGGCTCGGCCTACGCGTGGAGTGTGTTCGTCGCGCCGCTTGAGAAGGACTTCGGCTGGAAGCGGGCCGACACCGCCATGATCTTTACCATCCTCATCTTTGTGTTCGCTATCAGCTTCGTCTTGGCCGGCCGACTCCAGGACAAGAAGGGTCCGTTCTGGGTCTCCGTGATCGGTGGCGCGCTGGTCAGCATTGGGTTCTTCCTCAGCGCCTGGACGACGTCGCTCGCCTGGATCTTCTTCTGGCTCGGTGCCATCGGCGGCATCGGCAACGGCTTCGGCTACGCGACGCCCATCCCGGTCATGGCTAAGTGGTTCCCCGACAGGCGGGGCCTAGCGGTTGGGCTCGCGGTCGCCGGCTACGGCGGCGGGTCGGCGATCTTCGGCCCGCTGGCCGGGAACTGGCTGATCCCGACCTACGGGTGGCGGACGACGTTCCAGATCCTGGGGGTCATCTTCTTGATCATGACGATGGCCGGGGCCTTCCTGCTGAAGAATCCCCCGGTGGGCTACAGGCCGGCCGGCTGGGTACCGGCTCCCGCGGCCAAGGCTGCGGCCACGACCTACGAGTTCTCCCCGAGCGAGACGCTTAGGACACCGACTTTCTACCTGATGTGGATCGCCTACTGCCTCGGCACCGCCGCTGGGCTCATGGTGATCAGCCAACTCGTGCCATTCGCACGCAGCCAGGGCGTTCCGCTCGCACTCGCAACGACCGCGATCCTCATCGGTGCCGTCGGTAACGCGGCTGGCCGGATCTTGTCGGGCTGGATGTCCGACACCCTCGGCCGCCTCAACGTGCTGCGGCTGATGATCGCCATCTCGGCGGTGGCCATGCCGATCCTGGCCCACACGGGCGGCATCGTCGATCCGCCCCTGTTCATGTACGTGATGGTGTTCATCGTCTACTGGTGCTACGGCACCCAGCTCTCGGTGAACGCCTCCACGACCTCGGACTTCTGGGGGACCAAGAACGCCGGCATCAACTACGGCATGCTGTTCACCTCGTGGGGCGTGGCCGGCATCGTCGGACCCAGGATCGGTGGCGTGCTCTTCGACAAGTACGGGAACTACCAGGCCGCCTTCTACACCGCGGCAGGTCTGGCGGTGATCGCGCTGATTGCGGAGCTTCTGGCACGGCGCCCTGCCGTGCCGGAGGCGGTTCCGGCGGGGGCGAGGGCGAGGGCCTAGCCGCGCCGACAGCACCATATTGTTCGCGAATGGAGGCCAGCATGGCAAAAAGTTATCCGGTGTTAGCTTGGCCGGCGGTTCCGACGCCGACCCCGGATGAGGTCTATAAGGGAGAGAGCGATAAAGCGAAGGAATACGCCCTGTGGCTCGAGGAGAACCTCCGGCAGAGCAAAAACTTCGAAAAGCCTGAGGCTCTGACCAACATCAGGGTCCTCGACTGCACCTCGACGATGATCATCGGCCACTGGTGCTCGTCGCTCTTCGCCGAGCTCGGGGCAGAGGTCATCATGGTAGAGCCGCCAGGTGGTGATCCCCTCCGGAAGCTTACCCCGTTCGGGCGCCGGGAGTACATGTTCAAGGACAGCGCCACCGGGGAGGAGGTGGGTGCCCGCTTCCTGGCGGAGGCGCGGAGCAAGCAGTCCATCACGTTGGACCTCACGAAGGCGGAGGGGCGTGAGATCTTGAAGGAGCTCGTCGCCCACGCGGACGTCATTGTCGAGAACGCCCCTCCCGGACAGTGGGATGAGTGGGGGATCGGTTACCGACAGCTCTCAGAGATCAACCCCCGTCTGGTCTACTGCTGGGTCGGGCAGCTCGGCCAGTGGGGCCCGTTGAAGGACAAGCCTGGCAATCTCGATCCCACCGCGCAAGCGGCCTGCGGGTTCGTGCACGGCACCGGCGCTCCGGTGGCCTTCGGCGGCACCCCAACTCGGTCCGGGTGGTGGATGGCCGACCAGGTGGGTGGGACCGGCGCCGCCATCGGCATCATGTCGGCCCTCTACTACCGCGAGCAGGTCTCCGGCCGCGGCCAGTTCGTCGAGGCCACCGCCGCTGCCGGCGTCATGCGGATCCTCGATTACAACTGGGCCTGGTACGGGGTGGACGGCAGCATCCGGCCCCGGTACGGCAACTGGGACCTGGCCATCAACATCTATGCCGTGAACCCCTGTAAGGACGGCCAGATCATGGTGGGTGGCGGCCACGACCGGCTCTGGTACCGCATCTGGCGGACGGTCGGGAAGGATCGGCCGGATGTCGAGCAGCACATCGTGGAAGACCCGAATATGCGGGAGGTGACGGCGCGGCTGCCTCACTACAGGCAGGTCGAGACCTATACCTCCCTCTGCGAGTGGATGAAAGACAACACCCGGTCGGAGGCCGAGACCAAGCTTCAGGCCGAGGAAGTTGCGTCGGGTGGCGTGTCGTTCATCGACGAGGTCTGTGAGTTTCCCCACTACAAATACCGCGGCCACATGGAAGTCATCGACGACGTCCACTACGGGAAGGTCCTGATCGGGTCCTCGGCCTTCATCGGCCAGCGGACCCCGGGCCGGGTGAAGTGGATCGGCCGGCCGACCGGCTACGATAGCGAGGACGTCTATCGGCGACTCATTGGCCTCACCAAGGCGGAGATGGATAGCCTCAAGGCGAAGGGAGTGATCTAGAAATGGCGACCGTAACGGCGAAGATGACCTTCGAGGAGTATTGTCGCAGTGTCTTCGACCCGAAAAAGGTCTTCTCGAAGCCCGAGCCGCTGAAGGGCACGCGGTTCTTGAGCTGCACGCAATACATCCTCGGTCCCTCCTGCGCCAATTACCTGGCCGAGCTCGGCGCCGAGGTGATCAAGATCGAGTTGCCGCGCCGGGGCGAGCCGATGCGCCACACCACACCTTTCAATGAGCCCAAGCTCTATCCCCTTTCCAAATGGATGCCGGAGATGGGCACGGGCCTGGGCTTCTTCGGGGCCAACCACAACGAATATTTCCTCGCGGTGGACTTCCACAAGCCGGAAGGACAAGAAATCGTGCGGATGCTGGCCGCCAAATGCGACGGCGTTGTGGAAAACTACCGAGCTGGCACCTTCGACCGCTGGGGGATCAGTTATCGTCAACTGAGCCAGATCAATCCCCGGCTCATCTATCAGTGGCTCGGAGGCTTCGGCGGCTGGGGCCCCGGCCGGAAGCGGGCCAGCTACGACATCCTGGGTCAAGCCCAGGGCGGCTGCTTCTCCGTGACCGGCTGGCCACTGGATAAGGGAGGCCTTCCCTCCAAGCAGACCATCTGGATCATGGACTACTGGGGCGGGATGATGGCCGCCTTCCAGATCCTGGCGTGCATGTACTGGCGCGACAATATCTCCGGCCTCGGAAACTTCATGGAGTACTCCCAGGTCCAAGGAGCGCAGCGGCACCTCTCCGACTGCATCGCCCTCTACGGCCGCTATGGCCTGGTGCCCCAGCGGTGGGGCAACTGGGACGCCCTCCTGTGCGTCCACGGGATCATCAAGTGTGGCAAGTCGTCCTATCCGAACTCCAAGAACCCGCAAGAGCTGGAAGAGGGATTCATCCTGGTCAGCGCGTACACCGATGCCGACTTCGCCAAGCTGATGCGACTCATCAGGCGGGAGGATCTGGAGAAGAAGTACGCGACGCGGGATGAGCGGATCAAGGCCGAGAGTCAGTATGAGATTTACCCGGCCCTCGAGGAGTGGGCTAAGGACAAGACCAAAGAGCAGGTCCGGGACATCCTGAATAGAGAGGGGTTCAACAACCAGCCGGTCTGGAACTCGAAGGAGGTTTCGAACCAGGAGCACTTCCACCTCCGCGGGGAGCTCGAGTGGCTCGACGATCCCCACTTCGGTGAGGTCCAGAGCCAAGGGCCGGCCTTCCATCTGTCCGAGTCCCCGGCCCGCCACAAGTGGGCCCTCAAGCCCGTCGGGGCGGATAACGAGTTCATCCTCGGTAAGCTGTGCGGCTTCTCCAAGACCAAGATGGCAGAGCTAGAAGCGGACGGGGTCATCTAAGCCCCGACATACGCCCCAATAATGAAGGAGGCATGCGGATGTCCGAGGTGAGCTACAAACAGTGTTCCCTGCTGTTGGAGTGTCCGAAATGTTCGGCGATCAACTACATGGACCCCTTCAGCTTCTGGAACTTCAAAGGGAAGATGAAGTGCGCCGGCTGTGATTCGATCTTTGCCGTTGGGTACTCCAACGGCCAGAGGGTCATGGGGCCGGATCCGGCCCAGGGTCCTCACGACAAGCTGCCCGGCTGGGCCCAGACCAAGGACTACAAGACCGAGTTCTCGATGCCTGGCAAAGTGAGCCCGCCGTCCTACGCTCGCGCCCCCGACCAGAAGCATGGGCCCACGTACAAGAATGTCCGGGGGAACTTGATATCGGCTGGCAAACTGGCGGCCGCCGACCTGGCGGGGAGCCGACCTCGCTTCATCATCGAGGGCAAACCCTATAAGTCCGCCAGCTGAGGGGAAGCGAGGCGGGAAGGAGGATCTCGGGATGGCGAAAGGGACGTGGCCAAAGGATACGTATCCTTTTGAATGTCCGCATTACACGCGGGCGCTCGATCCTCATATCGCTTCGGCGTACTGGGGGTACGATGCCGTGTCCGAGTGGCCCTACACGAAGAGCGTGCCGAAAGGGAGCGAGCCGCCCGCGTGTGACTACTGCAAGGGGGCGACTCCGATCCGGAAAGGCTTCCCCTTCGAATAGAGGGGGGTTGTTGCGAGGGATCCCAAAAACTCCATCACGACCGCTTCGGCGGTCGTGATGTGCTTATGGCCGCGCGTGCAGAGCGGAGGTGATTCGGGTGAAGATAGAGTTCTACTACAGCGGTAAGCAGGCGCCTGGGCCGCAGTTCCCTTGCGATAATGCGAAGGCCCTCGAGCTCTGCAAGCAGTTGGTGAAGAAGGGGGTTAGCGTCAAGACCCAGGACTGCGGCGAGCAGCCGGCCGGCTTCATGACCTACAATGCCGCCGTGACCGGTCCCCCCTCCGCAAAGCGCGCGGTCTTCGGGGCCAAAGGCGCCCTGGAGGAGGATTTCGGGAAGACCGTTCCTGCGCTGCTCGTCTTTGAGAAGGATGCGGAGCGATACCCCACCGAGGTCTTTCCGAGGAGCGATCGAGACCTGAATCGGGTGGTTGGGATCGAGGAAGCCCTGCAGAATCTCCTGGGCAAGTCCTGAAGGACCGAAAGGAGGAGTCGCAGGGATGGGGAAGATTCCAGAAGGATACCTCCCGCCGAGGGAGCTCTGGCCGACCCGCATCTGGACGCTTCCGGAGCACCGGACCTACCCGCAGAGGCTCAACAGCACCGAGGAGCTGTTAGACAAGCAGGTTGCAGCGGGTAAGGGAGATCGCCCCGCTGTGCTCTTCGAGGATAAGAAGCTCCCCTACAAGGCGCTCCTCGGCATGGTGAACAGGGTTGGGAGCAGCCTGAAGGCCTTGGGCATCGATGAGGGCGACCGGGTCGCCCTGCGAGCTCCCAATATCCCGCCCGCCCTGGTGGTCAACTTCGCCGTGCTGAAGATCGGCGGCATCTTCCTGCCGACCTCGGGCTTGCTTTCAAGAGCCGAGATCGCCCATGTCTTCAACAATGCCGAGGTCAAGGCGGTGGTCGTGGCGGCGCCGCTCCTGGAGGAACTGGAGAAGGCCAAGCCCGACCTCAAGACCCTCGAGCACATCATCGTCATCGGCGGGACGCCGGAGCAGCAGGCGCAATACAAGCGACAGGGTTACTTGCCGTACCAGGAGCTACTCGACGGCGGGAAGCCAGAGTGTGACCCGGTCCGCCGCGATCGGATGGACGTCTCGGTGCTCATCTACACTTCCGGGACCACCGGGCCCCCCAAGGGGACCGCCCATTTCATGGAAGAGGCGCTCATCGTTCCCGACTCGTTCGGCAAGTACTGCTGGGGCGTCACCGAGAGCGACGTCATCCTGAGCGCCGCGCCCATGGCCATGGCGGCAGGGTACTCAGCGGCAGCCACGATCCCTTACCGGTTCGGCGCCGCGGCCTCGATCTTCGCCCGGTTCACCCCGGAGGGGATGCTCGAGCAGATCCAGAGCCACAAGGCGACCATTCTCTCGGCCCTCCCCACGGCCTACCGGAAGATGCTCCAGGTGCCGGGCGCCGAGAAGAAGTACGACATTACGTCCCTTCGGCTCTGCACGGGCGGGGGCGAATCGCTCACGGCCAAGACCTATTTGGATTGGAAGGCGAAGTTCGGTCAGGAGATCTTCGAGGGGCTGGGAACCACCGAGATGATGTTCGTCTTCATCTCCTCCGCGGCCACGAAGAGGGTCAAGCCCGGCGCTATCGGGCCCGCTATCCCGGGATACGAGCTCAAGGTGGTCAACGAGGAGGGAAAGGACTGCAAGCCGGGAGAAACCGGACAGCTCTTCGCCCGGGGACCCACGGGGACCGTGTACTGGCGGGACAATGATAAGCAGAAAGCCTCGGTCCGCGACGGCTGGTGCCGGGCCGGCGACATGGTCAGCGTGGACGAGGATGGCTACATCTGGTTCCTGTCCCGCGAGGATGATCTGATCAAGTCCTCGGGCTATCGAATCGGGCCAGAAGAGATCGAGGACGTTCTGGTCACCCATCCGGCGGTGGCCGATGCGGGGGTGGTCGGGGTGTCCGATCCTGTGATGGGACAGAAGACGAAGGCCTTCGTCCAGCTCAAAGAGGGAACACAGCCGTCCGAGGCCTTGCCGCAGCAGCTGATTGAATTCTGCCGGGGCAAGATCGCGGTCTACAAGCTTCCGCGCGAGGTGGAATTCATGGACAAGCTCCCTCGAGCGCCGGGGCCCGGGGGCCCCGGAACCGGTAAGCTCCTACGGCGTGTGCTGCGGCAGCGTGAGGAGGAGAGGGCCAAGGCGTAGTCGACGAGCGACGCGAAATTCGAAGAGCACAGGCGGAAGGAGGGCCCGTTCCGATTACGGGCCCTTCTTTTTAGTGCACGATCGAAGGGTCGGGAGGGATTCGTGGTCTGCAGGCGGTGCGGGGTTGAGCAACTTCGCCGGGTGGACAGCTTCGAGCGGATCTCGTTAGCGGACGATCCCGCCGATCCCAACTGCGGCCACTACTATGTCGACATGGTGCACGTGGTGCGATGCGCCGCCTGCGGCCATCGCCAGGAGAACGTGGCGAAACGATCGCCCTTCCCGAGCTTGAAGGAGGCCCAGAAGGAATTGGATAGCTATATCATCGGTAAGGGCTGACGTTGGTGTCGCGTGAGATCGTGTCCTCGTCCTTACGGCCCCTCTTCCACCCCGCACGGATCGCCGTCATCGGGGCATCCACCAATCCCGAGAAGAAGGGGTTCCAGATATTCCGAAATCTCCGCGACGCCGGGTTCCCGGGGGAGATCATCCCCGTCAACCCGAAGGGGGAGGCGATCCTGGGAACGCCTTCCCTCAAGTCTGTGGTGGATCTCCCCGACGGCATCGACCTCGCCGTCGTCATCATCCCGGCGAAGCTCGTCCCCGCCGCCATCCTCGAGCTGGGAAAGCGGAAAGTTCCCACCCCGATCATCATCAGC
>Ga0209761_1003701_pt1 | contig 10116 bp, 7 predicted proteins | sample GraSoi013_1_40cm_4_FD_185818 | JGI IMG/M metagenome (GOLD analysis project Ga0209761, IMG submission 185818) | Grasslands soil microbial communities from the Angelo Coastal Reserve, California, USA - Sample 09_25_2013_1_40cm (SPAdes) (version 2) | ecosystem: Environmental > Terrestrial > Soil >... | reverse complement strand
CTCATGGTGAGCCGCGCTGACATCATCGCGTTCCGGCTCGATCACACGCCCGAGGAGCGGCGGAAACTGGTGCGCGAGAGCAGCTTGGACACCTTCCAGCCCCCGGCGACCACGTCAGCGTCGGGGAGGTGGAGTTCACGGTCGAGGAGATGGACGGGCCTCGCATCGCGCGCCTCTCCGCGCGTCGGCGTGGCGCGCATGCTGCCTCCGAGGATGGCGGTCCGCGAAGTGGCGCGTGAGCTCGTCTGAACGGTCGGTTTTGTTCAAACCATTCTCTCTGGGGACGCCAACTACAGGGGCAGCTAGAACAAGATCGTCAGCGCGGCCGCCGCGAGCGGCAGCGGCGGACCCAGCGGGTTGGGCCCGTTCGCGATCGGCAGTGACCCGCGCAATCTGATCGCGCCGGTTCCCACGTGCACGCCGCCGAGCCCCGGCGAGTGATTGAGCCATGCGCCGCCTTCGAACGCGAAGGCGAAGGGCCATGCACCGATATCAACACCAAACGATGGACGAACAGCCGTCCCCCCGGGTTGCGCGGAGGCCGCCGTGGCAGGCGCAAGGACCGAGATGAAGACGAAAACAGCAGAATTGCGCACACTTCCGTGACCGTTCGTACGGAGGCGAGGCCACGATTCCGCTGTAGGGTCATGTCACGCTACCTGTTCGTGCAGAGCAGCTTATCGCCCTGCAGTTCGAGACCTCCTGGCCTCGACCACCGTCGCTTTCGCGTTGAACCTCGCAGGTATCAACCCGATGAAGGCGCTGATCTACAGCCCTGATCTACAGCCCTGATCAACGGCCTGGTCGCGGTGCCGGTCATTGCGATGACGCGTGGCGCGAACGAGCCTGCGCTCCCCCGCGCGGATGTAGCCGATACACGCTCGGTGGGTTATACGAACTGATCGTGCTGCGGCGTAGCGTCTCCTTCCTTCTCCTTGTGGCGGTCATCGTCGCTCCGGCGGTGACCAGCACCCGGCTGTTCTGCCGGTACACGGGCCAGGAGATCGTCGGGTGTGCGGAGACGGCCGCGCCGGAGCACGCGCAGGTGCGCGAAGGCGCGTGCTGCCAGAAGAGGACATTCCACGCGCTCGATGGGGTGCGGCTGGCGAAGGAGGAGCGGCAGCAGGCGCCAACCCTCGTCGCCGTCGCCGCCGCGCCGGTGCTGCTCGCGGAGGTATTCGCGCTCGCCGCACCCGAGCCCCATCGTACAATCGCACCATCCGCCGGACCACCGGCGTTTCTCAGCCATCGAGCCTTGCTGATCTGAGCCTCGGGTGAATCGTCGCACCGGGCACGTCCGTGCCCGGGTCGTGCGCGTTCGTTCACCCAAACCGCTGCCCTGCAGCGGGAGGCTAGCAATGATCGCAGTGCTGCTTTTGGCGCTCGCCGCGCCACCCCCTCTTCGCCTGGCGGACCTCCTCCGCGAGGCGAGAGAGAAGAATCCTGACTTGAAGGCCGCGACGGCTCGCATGCGCGCTGCGCAGAGCGGCGTCGCGCCGGCAGGCGCGCTGGACGATCCGATGCTGATGGTCCAGCTCTGGAACACGCCCGCCGATTTCTCCACGGTCCCGGTCATGGTCCAACTCAGCCAGAACCTTCCGCTGGGCGGAAAACGCGGCGCGCGCACGGACCTGGCGCGGGCCGACGCTGCCATGGCGGAAGCGGACCTCGCGCAGAAGCAACTCGAGGTGGAGACGCAGATCGCGTCCGCGTACTCCGATTTGTTCCTCGCGGACCGGACGCAGCAGGTCGACGACGAGCTGGAAGCCATCCTGCGCGTCGTGCTGCGCTCCTCGGAAGCGCGCGTTTCGACGGGAAAGGCCGAGCAGGTCGAGCTGCTGCGGGCGCAGGGTGCGCTCATCCAGGTCCGCTCGGAGCGGGAAACCGCGATCGATCATCGCCGCTCAGCCTGGGCCAGACTCGCCGCGCTTCTCGACCGCGATCCGGCTTCTCCGCCCGGCACCACCACGCAGCCAGGCGTACTCGCACAACTTCCGGACGCGGTCGCGCTGACGGAGCGAGCCACCCGGGAGCGTCCTGAGTTGGCCGGCTCGCGCGCGGCGATCGCCGGAGCGCAGGCGCAAGAGCGGCTGGCGCGCGCGAATCGCGTCCCCGACTTGGGCCTGTTTGCGGCCGGGATGCACATGTTCCGCAATCCGACGGGCGTGTCTGATTTCCTCTTCGCCGGTTTCCAGGTGAACTTGCCCATCTTCCTCGGCAGCAAGAACGAGCCGCGCATTGCCGCCGCGCAGGCGCAGCTCGTGGCGGCGCAGGAAGCCGGGCGCGCGCTGCGCAACCGCGTCGCCTCCGAGGTGGCGGAGGGCCACGCGCACCTGCTCGCAGAGATGCGCCAGATCGACTTGCACCACCAGCTCATCCCCATCGCCCGGCAGGCGGTCGAGAACGGGCGGACCAGCTACGCGACGGGCAGGGCGGATTTCACGACGGTGCTCGAGGCCGCACGCGACTTGCGCATGCACGAGATGAACCTGGCGATGCACCTCGCCAGCTATGAGCAGCGGCTCGCGGAATTGCAGCGCGCCGTCGGCAGCGACCTGGGACTCGAGCGAGCCGCGGAGGCGGGACATGAAGAGCAACACTAAGTGGGCGGTGACAGTCCTCGTCCTGGCTGCCGCATGCGCCAGGTCCAACGGGACCGCCGCTGACGCGCTCCACGCTGGAGACCTGCTCGTACAGGTCGCGATCGATCCCGATCCACCTCGTGCAGGCGACAACGTGATGCATGCCACCGTGAAGGATGTGAACGGCAAGCCGGTGGACGGTGCGAGAGTCGAACTCGTCTACGACATGCCCGCGATGGGTGCCATGCCCCAAATGAAGGGAAGCGGTGAAACGAAAGCGCTCGGTGGCGGCAAGTACGACGTCGGCTACGGCCTCTCAATGCTGGGTGACTGGTACGTCACGCTCGAGATCGAGGCGCCGGGCCACCCGCCAGCCCAGCTGAAGTTCAAGGTATCGCCGCCGCGCAAGGGTTACACGGTCGAGTCGCGCGGCGCCGGAATGGGCGCGACGCGGGAAGGCGCTCCACAGATGCTGGAGTTGAGCCGCGAGCGTCAGCAGCTCATCGGCGTGGTCTTTGCGAAGGTGGAGCGCAGGCCGCTGTCGCTGTCGCTGCGGGCCTCCGGGCGCGTGCAGGTCGACGAGACGCAGGTCGTAGACGTCGTCCTCAAGTACGATGCGTACGTCGAAAAGCTGTTCGTCGATCAAACCGGTCAGGCCGTCAGAGCAGGCCAGCCGCTGCTCGTCCTCTACAGCCCGGAACTGCTCGCGAGCGAGCAGGACTACCTGGTTGCGATCCGCAGCGAGGGCGTCCCAGGGAGCGACCAGTTGGTCCGCGCGGCGGAGGAGCGGCTGCGGTTGTGGGGCCTGTCCGATGCGCAGATCGCCGAGCTGCGCAAACGCGGCAAGGCCGAGCCGCGTGCGACCGTCCGTAGCCCTGCGAGCGGAGCCGTCCTGGAGAAGAACGTGGTCGCCGGGACGCGCGCGATGGCCGGAAGCGTCCTGTACCGCATCGGCAACCTGGGGCGGATATGGGTGCTCGCCGACCTCTTCGAGTCCGATGCGCCCTACCTGCAGCCCGGACAGCCAGCGACGATGACACTGCCCTGGGCGAGCGGCGCCAACTGGAAGGGAACCGTGCAGTTCGTCTATCCGACCGTCGAAGAGAAGACGAGGGCGGTGCGCGCGCGCCTCGCGTTCCCGAACGCCCAGCTCTCGTTGAAGCCAGGGATGTTCGTGGGCGTGAACGTGGAGGTTCCGCTCGGAAACCGACTCGCCGTTCCCGACAACGCTCTCCTCGCGTCCGGAGAGCACCGCTACGCTTTCGTGAAGCGCGGTGAAGGTCAATTGCAGGCGACCGAAGTCAAGGTCGGCGCGATGGCAGGCGACTACGACGAGGTGCTTGCGGGCCTCAGCGAAGGCGAGGAAGTCGCAACGCAAGCGACCTTCCTCCTATCGAGCGAGGCGCAGCTTCGGAGCGCGCTGCCGCGGTGGGGCCGCCCATGATCGCGCGCATCATCGGCTGGTGCGCGAACAATCGTCTGGCCACGCTCCTGCTCGTAGCTCTGGGAACGGCGTGGGGCATCTTGTCGCTTCGCAGCACGGCACTGGACGCCGTCCCTGACCTCTCGGACGTGCAGGTGATCGTGTTCTCCGAGTGGATGGGACGCGCACCCGATCTGGTCGAGGACAACATCACGTACCCGGTCGTGAGCTCGATGCTCGGCTCGCCTCGCGTCACCGCGGTTCGCGGGCAGTCGATGTTCGGGATGTCCTTCGTCAACATCATCTTCGAGGACGGGACCGACATGTACTGGGCACGCAGCCGCGTCCTGGAGAAGCTCTCCAGCATCTCCAACAAGCTGCCGCAGGGCGTAACGCCCATCCTCGGCCCCGATGCCACCGGCGTGGGCTGGGTATTCGAATACGCGCTGGTCGACAAGACCGGCCATGCGACGCTTCAGCAACTGCAATCGCTGCAGGACTGGAACATCCGTTACGCGCTCCAGGCGGTGCCCGGCGTGGCCGAGGTGGCGAGCGTGGGAGGGTTCGTCAAGGAGTACCAGGTTGACGTCGAACCCGACCGGCTCGCTGCCCTCGGAATTCCGCTCAGCAAGGTGGTCGAGGCAGTCCGGATGTCCAACGCCGACGTGGGAGGACGCGTTCTCGAGGTGAGCGGAACGGAACACTACGTGCGCGGCCGCGGCTATGTGAAGGATCCGCGCGATCTCGAGAAGGTCGTGCTCGGCGCCCAGATGGGCACGCCGGTGCTTTTGCGCGACGTGGGCGCAGTGCGCATCGGTCCCGCCCAGCGGCGGGGACTGGCCGACCTGGATGGCGAGGGTGAGGTGGTCGGCGGTGTCGTCGTCGCGCGCTCGGGGACGAATGCGCTGCAAGTGATCGACGCGGTCAAGGCACGAATCGAGGAGCTGCAGGCCACGCTGCCACCAGGCGTCCAGGTCGTCCCCGCGTATGACCGCTCCACGCTCATCCGCGCCAGCATAGAAACGCTGAAGCACACGCTGATCGAGGAGCTCATCGTCGTCACCCTTGTCATCCTCCTCTTTCTTCTCCATTTCCGGTCGACGCTCGTGCCCGCGCTGCTCCTGCCCATCGCGGTGGTGCTGGCCTTCGTCCCGATGAAGCAGATGGGCCTGACGGCGAACATCATGTCGCTGGGCGGGATCGCCATCGCCATCGGCGCCATGGTCGATGCAGCGATCATCGTGGTCGAGAACGTGCACAAGAAGCTGGAAATCTGGGAGACAGGCGGCCAGAAGGAGCCTCGCGCGGAGATCGTCGTGGCCGCGCTTCAGGAAGTGGGCCGGCCCATCTTCTTCTCGCTGCTCGTCATCACCGTCGGCTTCTTGCCCGTGTTTACGCTCGAAGGCACCGAAGGGCGGCTGTTCTCGCCCCTCGCGTGGACGAAGACGTTCTCCATGGCCTTTGCCGCCGTCCTCTCCGTGACGCTCGTGCCGGCCATCGCCACCACCTTCATTCGCGGCCACATCCGGTCCGAAGAGCGCAATCCGATCTCGCGCGTCCTCGCACGCGTCTATGACCCCGTCTGCCGGTTTGCGCTGCGGTTCCGCTGGCCGGTGATCGGCGGTGCCGTTGCGCTCATCGTGATCACCCTTCCCATCGTGCGCCTGCTCGGGAGCGAATTCATGCCCCCGCTCAACGAAGGCACGCTCCTGTACATGCCGACCAGCGTTCCCGGGATGAGCGACGCAACGGCGAGCGACGTGCTGCAGCGGCAGGACCAGGTGCTGCGGCGATTTCCGGAGGTCGAGCGCGTCTTTGGGAAGGCTGGCCGGTTCGAGTCCCCCACCGATCCCGCGCCGCTCTCGATGTTCGAGACCGTTGTTACGCTGAAGGACCCGTCGCTCTGGCCCGAACGCGAAGATTGGGATGCCTTGGTGCGAAAGCTCGACGACGCCATGCAGTTTGCGGGAATGCCAAATGTCTGGTGGATGCCCATCCAGACCCGCACCGAGATGCTCGCCACGGGTGTGCGCAGTCCGCTCGGAGTCCTGGTGCTGGGGCCGGACACGAAGGAGATCGATCGCATCGGAGCGGAGATCGAGGCCGCGTTGCGCGAGGTGCCGGGCACGCGGAGCGCCTTTTCGGAGCGCATCGGCGGCGGATACTTCCTCGATTTCGACGTCGACCGCGACCGCGCGGCGCGCTATGGCCTGAACGTCGGCGACGTGGAGGACGTGGTCGAGACTGCCGTAGGCGGCCTCACCGTTTCTACTACAGTCGAAGGACGCGAGCGGTACCCCGTGACCGTCCGGTACGCGCGGGACTTCCGGTCCGACCTGAACACCCTGGGGCGTGTGCGTGTCGCCACCATGGACGGAGCACAGATCTCGCTCGGCCAGGTGGCGAACCTGAAATTGCGGTCCGGTCCCTCGATGCTCCGGGACGAGAACGGTCAGCTCGCTGGATATGTCTTCGCGGATACCGCGCGCCCGATCGACGACTATGTTCGCGACGCGAAGAAGGCCGTCGCGGAGAAGGTGAAGCTCCCCCCTGGCTACCGCCTCGACTGGGCCGGCCAGTACCGTTACCTCGAGCGCGCCAAGGCGCGGCTCGCCATCGTCATCCCGCTCACGCTCGCGATCATCTTCATGCTGCTCTTCTTCAATTCGGGCAGCGCGGTCGAGGCCCTGCTGGTGATGCTCGCCGTGCCGTTCTCCCTGGTGGGGGCGTTCTGGCTCTTGTGGCTACTCGGCTACAACATGTCGGTCGCGGTGTGGGTCGGACTGATCGCTCTCGCCGGCCTCGACGCCGAGACCGGAATCGTGATGCTGTTGTACCTCGACCTCGCCTGGAAGGACCGCCAACCTCGGACGCGTGATGAGGCACGCGAGGCCGTCGTCGCCGGCGCGGTGAAGCGCATCCGCCCGAAGATGATGACGGTCGCCACGATCCTGGTCGGTCTCGTGCCTATTCTCTGGTCGCACGGCACCGGCGCCGACGTGATGAAGCGCATCGCGGCGCCCATGGTGGGCGGCGTGGTCACCTCCGCCTTGCTGGAGCTCGTCGTCTACCCCGCGCTGTACCTCGTCTGGAAGGGGCGGGGCCTTCCGCAACTCGCACAAGGAGCAACGACATGAAGGCCATGCTGATCGCCATGCTGCTCGCCGCAGCGCCTGCCGCGCGCACGATCGATCTCGCGGTGACCGACAAGGGATTCGAGCCGAGCAAGATCGACGTGAAGAAAGGCGAACCTTTGCACGTCGTCGTGACCCGGAAGACCGACGCGACGTGCGCGAAGGAGTTGGTCATCCAGGACCAGGGCATCCGCAAGGAGCTGCCGCTCGACAAGCCTGTCGCCATCGACTTCACGCCGCAGAAGTCGGGCGAGATCCGCTACGCCTGTGGGATGGGCATGATTGGAGGCGTGCTGCTGGTCCAATGACCAAGGCTCTTCGGGCGCACTCCGCTCCACATATTGGAGAGGCGTGCACGCCCGAGTTCGACATGGCGCCGCCCCTGCGTTCGGGGCGCGGCTTCGCCGGCTTGCCGCCCATGGCAAGGTGATGACAGAAGGTGTGCCGCAGGATATGGACCTAGCCCTTGTCCACGGCCACTCCCTTCCTGGACGACAGGGCGAGTCCCGAGCGCTGAACGCAAAAAGGGAATTCGGGCAGGCCCCGTTCCGACGAAGGTCGATGGCGGGAACGCACGAATCCAGGTCGGTTACGTTCGGCCGCATTTCCGGACGAGGAAGCGGCGTTGACACCAAATCGCGATTCAACCTAAACGGTGCGGCTCACTCGGAGGGCTACACCATGCGCAAGTGTACCGTTCTCTTGCTCGCACTGTCCGCCTGCTCTGGAAGTGGAACCGATGCCCTCCATTCGTCGGACTCGCACGCGCTCAGCGCGCGGGCGACCCTGACCGGCAACGTTCCACCGTGGGCAACGTCCGCCAATTTCAAGCGCGCGGCCTCCGACACTGACTGGGTCGGCGTCCGCGTGTATCTCGACTGGCAGGGCGCCGATCAGGCAGCGGCGCTCGCGGCGGCGGTGTCGGATCCGACGAGCAATTCGTATGGAGCGTTCCTTACGCCGCGGCAATTCCGGCAAAGATTCGCCCCGCCGCAAGCCAGCGTTCAGTCCGTCCAGCAATGGCTCGCCGCGCAGGGTTTCAGCGTCGTCTATACACCGCAGAACAATCTCTACGTTACCGCCGAAGGGACCGTGGCACAGGCGGCCGCGGCATTCGGCGTCACATTCGGGATGTACGCGGTGCAAGGGCTGACACTCCGCGCACCGGGCAATGACCCCTCTGTGCCGGCAAGCCTCGCCGGGATCGTCACCGGTGTGCTGGGACTCGATCAGGTGGACCAACTCGTCCATACGAACATCGCTCGCGACCCCGATGCGCCGCCGGGACCCGGCTTCGTCAATCCGCCGGACACTTGCAGCGCATACTGGGGCGAGAAGTTGGCTACCGAGGTTTCCAACCCGTACGGCGGCGGAGCGCTGCCGTTCGCTCCCTGCGGGTACACACCGCAACAGGTGAAAGGAGCTTACGGCATTTCCGGATACGACGGGTCGGGCCAGACCGTCGCGATCATCGATGCCTACGCCTCGCCGACGATCCAGCAGGACCTCGATCAGTGGTCTGCCAATCGCGGCTTGCCGTCGACGCGCGTCACGCAGGTGGTGGCGCCGGGTACGTACCGCCATCCCGAGGCCGGGCTGAAGCAGGACCCGCAGGGTTGGTATGGCGAGGAGACGCTCGACGTGGAGGCTGTGCACGGCATGGCCCCCGCGGCGAAGATCGTCTACGTCGGAGCGCCGAACAACTTCCAGGACCTCGACGCCGCGCTGGTGCACGTGGTCGACCGGGGGCTCGCGCAGATCGTCACCAACTCGTACGGCTTCAATACCGAGCTGCTTCCGCGCGGATTCGTCAAGCCGTATGAGTCCATCCTCATCCAGGCTGCCGTGACGGGCATCGGGGTGTACTTCTCGTCGGGCGACAACAGCGACGAGTCGCTCGTCTCCGGTTACGTAACGGTTGACTGGCCGGCATCGAGCCCCTGGGTGACGGCGGTTGGCGGGACGAGCATCGCGATCGGCGCCGGAAACCAATACCTCTTCGAGACCGGTTGGGGCACGACCCGCAGCCGATGGACCGACAACTCGGGCAACTTCTGCAACAAGAATGGAGGCCCCGGTGTGAAGTGGACTCCGAAGCCGCCAGGCGTTTGGATCTATGGCTCGGGCGGCGGTGTGAGCCGGATCTTCGCTGAACCTTCGTACCAGAGCGGAGTGGTGCCGCAGTCCGTATTCGATGCGAACGGGCGTGTCGGACGCGCCGTGCCCGACATTTCCGCGCTCGGCGATGTCACCACGGGCTACCTCATCGGACAGACGCAGCAGTTTCCGGACGGCACCCGCTACGGCGAGTATCGCATCGGTGGCACCAGCCTCTCCTCGCCGATCATGGCCGGGATCATGGCGCTGTCGGACCAGGCCCGCGGATCCCCCCATGGGTTCGCCAACCCCGCGCTGTACGCGTTGGCAGGGAGCAGCGCGGTGCGCGACGTGACCGCGCCGAGATCCACCGTAGCCGCGGTGCGCACGGACTACTGCGACTTCGTCTCGCCGGCGAGCGGACTTTTCTACACGCTGCGGACCATGGATCAGGATCTCAGCCTCCGCACCACGGGCGGGTGGGACGACGTGACGGGCATCGGCACACCGACGTCGAGCTTCGTCGGGGCGCTCTCGCATTGAACGGAGAGTGGCTGCGCTGGTGAGCTCGGAGGGGTGGGTTCGTAGTCACACCTGCCCATCCTGAAGGAGAGCGGATGGACTGGGACGAGCGATTCCTGCGCGGCGACGAGCTGCACGGATACGTGCCCTCGCCGCCACTGCCGCAGGCGATCGAGGGCGTCGCGCCGGGTCGCGCGTTGGATCTCGCCTGCGGTGCAGGACGGCACGCGCTCTTCCTCGCGGAGCGCGGATGGACGGTGCACGCCATCGACGGCTCTCGGGTCGGCGTGCAGCGGATGCTCGACGTGGCGTACAAGCGTGGCGTCTCTCGCCGGATCCTGGGCGAGGTCGCGGACAT
>Ga0209761_1003697_pt1 | contig 10120 bp, 8 predicted proteins | sample GraSoi013_1_40cm_4_FD_185818 | JGI IMG/M metagenome (GOLD analysis project Ga0209761, IMG submission 185818) | Grasslands soil microbial communities from the Angelo Coastal Reserve, California, USA - Sample 09_25_2013_1_40cm (SPAdes) (version 2) | ecosystem: Environmental > Terrestrial > Soil >... | reverse complement strand
CCGCTCGGTAACCGGGAGACGACCGCATGGGCATCGCCGACCTGCACCCGCCCCGCCCCGCCGTCCGCCGGTCCGGCGCCGCCCTGAGCCTCGCCGGCCTCGACCCCGCGGGCGTCGTGCACTGGAACCTGACGCCCGCCGAGCTCTACGAGCACGCGGTGCGCCGCGGCGAGGGCCAGATCATCGAGCACGGTCCCTTCTGCGCGATCACCACGCCGCACACCGGCCGCAGCCCCGGCGACAAGTTCATCGTCCGGGAGCCGGAGTCGGAGGGCGACGTGTGGTGGGGAAAGGTGAACCAGCCCCTCGCCCCCGAGCACTTCGTCCGCCTGCGCGAGGACATGCTCCGCTATCTGAATGGCCAGGAGCTCTTTGTCCGCGACGTTTATGCTTGCGCCGACCCGGCGTACCGGCTGGCGGTGCGGTTCGTGACCACCAACGCCTGGCAGGCCCTGTTCGTCTACAACATGTTCCTGCGCCCGCAGCTGGGCGAGCTGGCCGGGTTCGGTCCCGCCTTCCACGTGCTTCACGCCCCGGAGTTCCAGGCCGACCCGAACGCCCACGGCACCAAGTCGGGCACCGTCATTGCCATCAGTTTCGCGCACAAGACGATTCTCATCGGCGGCACGCGCTACGCGGGGGAAATGAAGAAGGCGATTTTCAGCGTGCTCAACTACCTGCTCCCCCGCCAAGGCGTGCTCTCGATGCATTGCTCGGCGAATGTCGGGGAGGCGGGTGACGTGGCGCTGTTTTTCGGCCTGTCGGGGACGGGGAAGACGACGCTCTCTGCCGACCCCGAGCGCAAGCTCATCGGCGACGACGAGCACGGATGGAGCGATCAGGGAGTGTTCAATTTCGAGGGCGGGTGCTACGCCAAGGTGATCCACCTCTCCCGCAACGGCGAGCCGGAGATCTTCGCGACGACGCGGATGTTCGGCACCGTGCTCGAGAACGTGGTCGTGGACCCGGAAACGCGCGCGATCGATCTGGACTCGGCGGCGATCACCGAAAACACCCGGGCCTGCTACCCGATCCACTTCATCCCCAACCACATCCCGGGCGGCATGGGCGGCCATCCGGCGCACATTCTCTTCCTGACCTGCGACGCCTTCGGCGTCATGCCGCCCATCGCGCGCCTCACGCCGGCGCAGGCGATGTACCATTTCCTCTCCGGCTACACGGCCAAGGTGGCGGGCACCGAGCGCGGGGTCACGACGCCAAAGGAGACCTTCTCGGCGTGCTTCGGGGCGCCGTTCCTGCCGCTCCACCCCCACGCCTACGCCGAGATGCTCGGCGCCCGGATCGCCCGGCACGGCGTCCAGTGCTGGCTGGTGAACACCGGCTGGACGGACGGGCCAGCGGGCACGGGCCACCGCATCAGCCTCTCACACACTCGGGCGATGGTCCGCGCCGCCCTGTCGGGCCGGCTGGATCGCGTCCCCACCGCGCGCGAGCCCGTCTTCGGCCTGGAGGTGCCGCAGCGCGTGCCCGGCGGCGTGCCCGACGCGGTCTTGCAGCCACGCGGCACCTGGGCCGATTCGGCGGCGTACGACGCGCAGGCGAAGCGGCTCGCGGAGCTGTTCCGAAAAAACTTCGAGCAGTTCACGGACCGGGTGCACGGCGCGGTGGGCGAGGCCGGCCCCCAGGCTTGACGCAACTCGAGGTCGTCCGCGACCCGCTGTGGAATAACATCCGCCTGGAGCCGGAGGCGCTGGCCGTGGTCGACACGCCCGCGGTGCAGCGCCTCCGGTACGTCCGGCAGCTGGGGCATGCCTTTCTCGTCTACCCCGGCGCCACCCACACCCGCTTCGAGCACATGCTCGGCGCCTATCACCTCGCCCGTCGGGCCCTCGCCCAGCTCGAGGAGACCGGCCACCGCGTGGACTCCGCCGACGCCCGGCACATCCAGCTCGCCGCGCTGCTGCACGACATCGGCCACTACCCCTTCTCCCACGCGCTCGAGGAGGCCGGGCTTCCGAACCACGAGGCGCTCGCCGAGCGCCACCTCGACGCCGGGGAGCTGGCCGTCGCGCTGGAGCGCATCGACGTGGATCGCCAGCGCCTCCTCGCGTTGATCCGCGGGGGGCGCGGCGAGCCGCTCGCGGGGCTCGTGTCCGGCTCGCTCGACGTGGATAAGCTGGACTACCTCTCGCGCGACGCCTCGATGTGCGGCGTTCCTTACGGGGTGATCGACGTGGACCGGCTGCTCATGTCCCTCACCGTCGTACCGGGCCGCGGGCTGGCCGTGACGGAGAAGGGACTCGCCGCCCTCGAGTCCCTGCTGTACGCCAAGTATCAGATGTACCGAAACGTCTACTGGCACCACGCGGTGCGCAGCGCCACCGCGATGTTCAAGCGGCTTGTCCGCCAGGCGCTCGCCGCCGGCCGCATGAGCGACGACGACGTGGCAGTGGCGACCGACGACGGCTTGATCCACGAGCTGCAGCGCGCCGACACGACCGGCCTCGCCCAGGCGTTGCGGGAACGGCGGCTTGCCAAGCGGGCGCTCGATCTCGCGGCCACGGAGCTACCGGACGGCGCGGGCGAGTGGCTGGGCGCCGACCCCGATCTCGTCGCAAGCGTCGAGGATCGCCTCGCGACGGAGGTGGGCCTCGAACCGGGAGAGCTCTTCATTGATTTTCCGGTGAAGCAGGACATGCTGGGACTGGACCTGCCCCTCGCGCGCCGGGACGGCAGTGTGGTGCAGCTGGCCGGCACCGGCGCGGAGTCCTACCTGGGATTGGCCCGCGTCGCGCGGGAGCTCGTCCGCTCCGCGCGGCGGCTGCGCGTGTTCGTGCTGCGGCGACGCGATGTGCCTGCGAAATCGTTGATCCGGATGGCCGCTCTGCCCGGCGACGAGGTGCGCCGGCGCCTCGCCGAGGACCGGCCGTTGCTGCGCCCGGGCTAGCGGACCACGGCGCGAACCCCCGCCCCACCGCGGGGTACTCCCTCCAGCCGCAATCGGGAGGATCGCATGACCCGCATCGCACTCATTGTCGCTTGCCTCCTGGTCCCCGCCGCCGCGGGCGCACAGCAGGCACCCCCACCGCACGATAGCCTCCGGGGCGCGGTCCGCACCGTGGATCCGCGCGCACGCACGGTCGCCGTCACGACCGGCGTCGGCATGGCGCTGCGCGTCGTGCAGCTTCGCGTGCCCACCGAGCTCCGGGTGAGCGCCGGCGGCGCCGCGCTGCCGCTCACCGCCCTCCAGCCCGGCGACATCGTCCGCGTCTCCTTCGGCTGGCGCCCGGCCGGCCTCGTGGCGTACACGATCGAGCGCGTCGGTCACATGACCGACGGCGCGGGACGCTCGCCATGAAGCGGGCGGCACTCACGTGGGCGGTAGGGCTCGCCCTCGCTGCCGTCGGTGCGTGCCGTCGGCCGCAGCCCGGCGATCCCCTCCCCGGCCTCTCGGCCGCCGAGCGCGACCGCTTCACCCAGGGTCGCGCCGTGTTCGACAGCACGTTCACGCCCGCGACGGGTCTCGGGCCGCTCTTCAACGCCGACGGGTGTAAGGAGTGCCACGAGACGCCCGTGTCGGGCGGTACGGGGGACGAGGTCGAGCGCCACGCTACGGCGTTTCACCCCGGTGGCCCCGGCCGGCCCTGCGACGAGCTCGCCGCCGAGGGCGGACCCGTCTTCCAGAAGCGGGTCACCCCGGCCCTGCACGCTGCGCTGAACATCGACAGCGAGCCGGTCTCGGCCCACGCGACCGCCATCGCCGCACGCACGACGCCGGTCATTCTCGGGTTCGGCTTGCTCGACGCCGTGCCCGATTCGGTGATCCTCTCGTACGCCGACCCCGATGACCGCAACGGCGACGGCATCTCGGGACGTCCCAACCGCTTCTTTGACGGCCGGCTGGGCCGCTTCGGCAGGAAGGCGCTCGTGCCGACGCTGCGCGAGTTCAACGAAGGGGCGCTGTCGGCGGAGATGGGGATTACCAGCCCCGCCGTACCGAACGAAGAGACCGTGGGCGGCCGACCCCTGCCGGCCGGCACGGATCCGGCCCCTGATCCGGAGCTCTCCCAGCAGGCGACCGATCAGCTGGACGCGTTCGTGCGCCTGCTCGCCCCGCCGGCGGCGCAGCGGCTCACGAGCGAGGCTCGCCGGGGTCGCGAGGCGTTCGCCCGCGTCGGCTGTCCGGGTTGCCATGTGCCGGCGCTGCGTACCGGAGACAGCCCGATCGCCGCCCTACGTCACCGCGAAGTGGCCGCCTACACCGATCTGCTACTGCACGACATGGGGCCCCAGCTCGCGGACATCTGCCTGGGCCTGGCGACAGCGTCGGAGTTCCGCACCGAGCCGCTGATGGGGGTTCGCCTGAAGTCGGAGTTCCTCCACGACGCGCGGGCGAAGACGCTGGAGCAAGCGATCGAGCTGCACGCCGGGGAAGCGGCTGGGCCGCGCGACCGGTTCCTGGCGCTCCCGGCAGGCGACCGGGCGGCCCTCATCGCGTTCCTGAAGACGTTGTAGGAGCAGGAGGCGAAGCTAGCTAGCGGCCGACGCCCCGCATCGCCTGGGTGGTGGTCTCGGCTTCCGGCGCCTCGACCACGTCGATCCGCACGATGATCGCCGTGATGTTGTCCAGGCCGCCCAATCGGTTGGCCTCGGCGATCAGGGCATCGACGTGCTGCTGCGGCTCGCCCCCCTGTCGCAGGATCTCGAACAGCTGCTGGTCCTCGAGCATCCCAGTCAGGCCGTCCGACGCCAGCAGGAAGAGATCCTTCGGTTTCACCGTTCCCACGTAGACGTCAGGCAGCACGTCGCTGTTCGCGCCGACGCAGCGGGTGATCACGTTGCTGTAGGGGTGGGCCCGGGCCTGGTCGGGCGTCAGGTACCCCGCGTCGACCTGCTCCTGCACGTACGAGTGGTCTTTGGTGACTTGCGAGAACTTGCCGTCGCGCAGCAGGTAGGCCCGGCTGTCGCCCACCTGGCCGATGAGGAACCGCGCGTCGTACAGCACCAGCGCGGTGGTCGTGGTGCCCATGCCGCGCTTGTCGTGTTCAGTCAGCGTACGCTGGAAGATCGCCGCGTTCGCGGCGCGGATCGCCTGGCGCATCCGCTCGGCGACCTGTTCGTCCCCCAAACCCTTGAGCGAGCCGAGCTCGCGGGCGATGAACTTGACCGCCATCTCGCTCGCGACTTCCCCGGCGGCATGCCCCCCCATCCCATCGGCCACGATGAAGATGCCGCGATCGGGGACCATGAGGTAATTGTCCTCATTCCCCGAGCGGATGACGCCGACATCGGTACGGCCTGCGCAGGTAATGTGCACGGTCCCGGTTACGAGAACATCCAGTAGGCGAGCGCGGTCACGCTCAGGAGGAACACGGCCGCGCTGCCACCGCAACCCTTGCCTTTCTTTTCCGCGACCGGGGGCGGGATCGGCCGCTTCGGCGCCGCGAGTTTGGCCGGCGGTGGAGGGGAGGCCGGCTTCGCCGCGGGTTTCGCCGCCGGGGGGGGAGCCGCCATCGCCTGCATCACCTTGGTGCCACCGCCCTTGGCCACGCCGAGCGCGTCGTCGGCTTCCGTGGTCTCGAAGACGAGTTGGACGTCGCCCAAGCGCACCAGCGCCCCGGGGGCCAGCGCGGCATCGCTGGAGACCCGTTCCCCGTCGGCGAACGTGCCGTTGGTCGAGCCGAGGTCCAAGAGGATCCAGATCCCTTCGCGGCGTTGCAGCTTGGCGTGTTGGGTCGACACCGACTCGTCGGGTACCACCAGATCGTTGTAATCGGCCCGGCCGATGTTGACGATCGGCGTCCGCACCAGCAGGCGCTGGCCCTTGAGCGATCCGTTCTTGACCAGGAAGCTGGCCAGCGGGGCGCCGCCCGACGATGGCCGCCCAGCGCCGGTGGCGGCTCGCGGCGCGGCTGGTATGCCATTCACTGTGTCCGCCAACTTCGGGGGCGCGGCCGCCGGCGGCTTTGCGGCCGGCCCCTCAGGAGGGCCCGGAGCGGGTTTCGGCGGATCGGCGTAGAAGCGGAACTGCTCCTCGCCGAGCTTCAGCACGTCCCCTCGCGCGAGGAGGCGCTGGCCCTCCACGCGCTCTTCGTTCACGAACGTGCCGTTGGTGCTGGAGTCCACCAGCAGGTAGCCCTTGGGGGTCTGGACGATCTCGGCATGCCGGCGCGACACGTCCTTGCCCGGCACCACCACGTCGCACCCGGCTTCCCGCCCGAACACCAGCGAGGCGCCGGTGATGGTGTACTCGCGGCCGTCCGTCAACGACACCACCCGCCCGCCGGTATTGCCCGTTGCCTTCCCGGTAACGGCGCCTTTCGCCGGCGCCTCGGGCACCTTCATCGCCGAGACGTATTGGGTACTGCCGCTGCGGCGTTCGTCCACGAAGGTGAATTCGTGCCCGGCCACCTGCACCTTGTCGCCGTGGAGAAGGGGAGTCGGCTCGGCGCCCAGACGGACACCGTTGATCGTGACTTCGGCTTCGGGAACAGCCTTGCGGACGACGACCTGCCCATCCGGCGTGCCCCGGAAAGCCGCGTGCTTGGCGAGCACTCCGGTTCCCCCAAGCTGGATGGCGCAGGCAACATCACTGCCCAGGAACACTTCGCCGGCCGGGATCGTGAACCGCTTCCCGCCCATCTCAAGCAGCGCCATCGCCGGGTACTCCTCCGGGGAGAGATCGAGCCGGAAATTACGACCGCCCGCGTAACCGCGCAAGGAAACGTGGGTTACGCCTTGCGCGCCACCGTCTCCTCCATGTGGACGAGGCCGCTGCGCATCCAGCGCCAGAACAGAAACGAGCCGAACGCCACCGTCGCGTAGCTGTTGATGAACCGCCAGATCAGGATGTAGCTCGGCAACAGGGTCCGAGGGACGTAGATCGACATCACCGTCGCCGACAATAACTCGGCCAGCCCCGAAGCGCCGGGCGTGGGGGCGAAATACAAGAGGAAGGTGATGAACGTCTGGAGGAGCAGGATGTCCACGAAGTTTGCGTGCAGTCCCAGGGTCCGCATGGCGACGTAGCCGGCCAGCAGCTTGTTGGCGTGCGACGGGGCGGACAGCAGCACCGCCCACAGCAGCGACAGCCAGCCCCTGGGGCTTCGGAACACCACCATGCAATCGTGGGCCCGGTCGATTCCGGCGCGCAGCTTGGCGATGCGCGCGGCGACGCGCCGGCTGCGGCGCTCGATCCGCCCCGCCAGCCACTGGACGAGGTCGCGCGCGTGCCGCGGGAACGCCATCGTCGCGAGCATTACGACCCCGAGCACCACGAAGACCTTGAGACTGGTGCGGAACAGGTCGTACAGCGTGATGTTCAGCACAACGTTGTGCTGGGCGAGCGATTGCCCCGCCCCGAAGACCAGGGCGAGCGGGCCGGCGATGGCGAAAAAGGCGATCGTCGCCACGAACGTCATGAACGCCGAGGTCATCGCCTCAGGAAGCGTGACCCCCACCCGCGTCATCGTCCACATCATCATCGGCCCGGCGCCGCTCTGAAACGGGGTCAGATACGCCCCCCACGCACTCATCCCGCCCGAGATCACCATGTCCCGCCAGCGCACCCCCGGGTGCACGTGGCGCGCCATCACCCACAGCCGCGTCCCGCCTCCGAACCAGTCCATCGAGGCGAGCGCGAGCCCTACGACAAGCCATTGGAGCCGGAGGGAGAACAACGCCGACCAGAAGGCGTGAAAATTGTCGCCGTAGAGGAGCAGCCCCCCCACGCCCAGCAACGAGATGACGGCGAACAGTTCGAGACCGCGGCGCAGCAGCCGCGGGGACAGGGCGAGCGCCATTGGGGGGCGAAACTACGGGTGTCAGGTGTCAGGTGCCAGGTGTCCGGAGGCCCCACCCGGCACCCGGCACCCGACACCTGTTATTATTGCGGGTTATGCGTGCCGCTCCCGACCGCGTCATCCTCCGCAACGTACGCCAGCACAACCTGAAGGGGATCACCGTCGAGCTGCCGCGTCGCGCCCTGAGCGTGATCACCGGGCCGTCGGGGTCGGGGAAAAGCTCGCTGGCCTTCGACACGCTGTACGCCGAAGGCCAGCGACGCTACATCGAGTCGCTCTCCACGTACGCCAAGCAGTTCCTGGAGCGGATGCCCAAGCCGAGGCTCGACGCGCTCGAGGGGCTGTCGCCCGCCGTGGCGATCGAACAGAAGAACCCGACCACGTCGAGCCGGTCCACGGTCGGCACGGCCACCGAGATCTACGACTACCTGCGGCTGCTGTGGGCCCGCGCCGGGACGCCGCACTGCCGTAAGTGCGAAGCCGTGGTGAAGGCGGACACGGTCCAGGGCGTCGTGGACCAGCTGATCGGCGGGCACGAGGCCGCCAGCATCGCATTCCCCCTCCCCGTCTCGGCCCACCGTCCCGACGTCGAAGTGGCGGCGCAGTTGCGCGCCGCCGGATTCGTCCGCGCTGAGGTGGACGGGAGCGTGATCCGACTCGACGACACGGACGCCGAACGTCAAGTGCGGGAAGGAACCGAGGTGCTGGTCATCGTGGACCGCCTCGCCCCTGCGGAGGCCAACCGCGGCCGGCTCGCCGACGCCGTGGCAACGGCCTTCAGCGAGGGTGAGGGCATGGTGGTCGCCGTGCAGAACGGCGACCGGCGCCGCTTCTCCGAGCACCCCACCTGCTCCGCCTGCGGCACCCCCGCGCCCGCTCTTACCCCCACGCTGTTCTCGTTCAACAATCCCCGAGGCGCCTGCCCTGGCTGCAACGGGTTCGGGGCCGTTCTCGAGTATGACGAATCGCTGATCGTCGCTCACCCCGAGCGCTCGCTCGCCGACGGGGCGCTCGATCCCTGGACCAAGCCGCGCTACGAGGGCCGCCGGCGCGTGCTGCGTGAGGTCGCCCGCGCCAAGGGCATCCCATTCGAGCGGCCGTGGCGGGAGCTGAACGACGAGCAGCGGCACTTCCTGCTGAACGGGGCCGCGGGTCGATACCTCGGCGTCTTCCCGTTTCTGCAGCGCCTCGAGGAGAAGCGCCAAGCCCTGCCCGGCGTGCGGGGGCGCGCGGCTCAAGGGCGAAGCCCTCTCGGTCAAGGTGATGGACCGGACCATCGCCGAGGTCGCCGCGCTCACCGCCGCGGCTCTCCAGGAGTGGCTGGCCGGGCTCCGGCTGCCGCCGTTCCAGCAGCAGGTCGCCGTGCATATCCTCCGCGAGCTCGCGGCGCGCGTCAGTTTCGTCAACGATGTCGGGCTCGGCTACCTCACCCTCGACCGGCAGACCCGCACCCTGTCGGGAGGCGAAGCGCAACGGATCGCCCTGTCCAACGCCCTCGGCTCCCACCTGGTGGACACGCTGTACGTGCTCGACGAACCCACGATCGGGCTGCACCCCGGTGACACCGACCGGCTGCTCGGGCTCCTGCGCCGGCTCGCCGACGCCGGCAATACCGTCGTCGTCGTCGAACACGACCCCGCGTCGATGCGCGCGGCGGATTGGATGGTCGAGCTGGGGCCCGGCAGCGGCGCGCACGGCGGCGAGGTGGTCTATCAGGGGCCGGCCGCCGACGTGCAGCAAGCGGGGACGCTGACCGGACAGTACCTGTCCGGCGAGAAGTGTATCGGCGTGCCTTCCGCGCGGCGGCCGGCGGTGCGCTGGCTCGGCCTGCGGGGGGCGCGGCTGCACAACCTGCAGGGCGTCGACGTGCGGCTGCCCCTGCACACCCTGACGGCCGTCACGGGCGTCTCGGGGTCGGGCAAGTCGACGCTCGTGCATGACGTCCTCTATCACCAACTGGAGCGCCGGCTGACCGGAGCGCACAGCGCCAAGGAGCACCTCGGCGAGACCGCCGGGGAGGTCCGCGAGCTCGCCGGGTGGGAAGCCCTCGCGAACGTGGTGCTGATCGACCAGTCCCCGATTGGCCGGACGCCGCGCTCCAACCCCGTGACGTACGTCAAGGCGTTCGACGAGCTGCGGGCGCTGTTCGCCGCGCAGCCACGCGCCCGTGAGCGCCGCTACACGCCCAGCACGTTCTCGTTCAACGTCCCGGGTGGGCGCTGCGAGGAGTGCGAGGGCGCGGGCCACGTGCAGGTCGAAATGGTGTTCCTCGCCAATGTGTTCGTGCCGTGCGATGCCTGCGGCGGCCGGCGCTTCCGGCGCGAGGTTCTCGACGTGAAGGTGGACGGCGCCTCGAT
>Ga0209761_1003695_pt1 | contig 10124 bp, 6 predicted proteins | sample GraSoi013_1_40cm_4_FD_185818 | JGI IMG/M metagenome (GOLD analysis project Ga0209761, IMG submission 185818) | Grasslands soil microbial communities from the Angelo Coastal Reserve, California, USA - Sample 09_25_2013_1_40cm (SPAdes) (version 2) | ecosystem: Environmental > Terrestrial > Soil >... | reverse complement strand
GGGGTAGCGCGCAAGGAGCGGGCGGGCGGCCTGGGACTCCAAACTGAAGCCCATCGCCTGCTCGTAGCGGGCGCGAAGCTCGGCCGGCGTGGGGAACTGGCTCAGCGGCCGCGGGCTGGTCGTTTGCTCGGTGATTTTGTCGTATACGACGAACGGGTGGCCGTTCGAGGCGAAGGCGAGAAGGACGTTGAGGCGGCGGCACACGGCGTAGGTCTTGGCCTGCTCGAGCCCATGCGCTGGTGGCAGATGCTCGGCCTTCGCCTCGAGGAGCGCGACCGCTACGGGCTGGCTGGCGGCGTTGACCTTGACTCGGAGCGTGTAGTCAACGCGACCCTTCGGCCGCCGGCGGGCACGCTCACCAACCACCTCGACCGCGCCGGCCGTCTCTTCGCGGCGGATCAGATCCTCGGTCCAGCCGCGGGCGTGGAGCGCGGGGTCGATCAGCTTCGCTCGAGTGTCGGCTTCACCGAGCGGCATGCGTTCTGCAAGTATAGTGTATGGCCATAAGATGTCGGTATGGCCATGACTACGATCCGGTCAACATACGCCCTCGACGTCGAAACGATGCAGGTGCTCAAACGAATCGCGCACAAATGGAAGCTTTCGAAGTCCGAGGCGCTCAGGCGGGCGATCCGCGCGGCCGAAAGGCGGAAGCCGCGCGCGCCGAACAACGCTCTACGAGCCCTTGATCGGCTCCAGCGGTCGTTGCGGCTCACTCCTGCGAAGGCGAAGGCGTGGGCGAGGCAAGCTCGTCTGGACCGCGGGGGGTCGGCCACGCGCAGCGAGCCGCACGGCCGATGATTTATCCCCACACCGACTTCTTCATCGTTGACGGCCAGGCTGTTCAACCCTCGGCTACTCCCGCGTGGCCGTGAACGGGCAGATCTGGCTGTAGGCGCAGCTCCGGCAGGCGTTGTAGGACGGCGTCGCCGCGAAGGCGCGCGCGCGGATGCCGGCCGCCGCGGCCTTGACGGCGGCGATCGCTTCCTCGAGGTCCGTCTCCGCGGGCGCGTGCCGGCCCACCAGGTTGGACTCGAGGAAGCGGAGCTCGACCCGCTGCGGCAAAGCGCCCGTCATCTCCCGCCACGCGAGCGCGTAGAGCTTGAGCTGGAGGCTCTCGGCCGCGCGACGGTCGGCGACCTTCTGCTTCGCGACCTCGCCGGTCTTGTAGTCGATGATCGTGGCGCCCAGCAGGTCCTCGTCCACGCGGTCGAAGCGGCCGCGGACCCGGTCGGGCCCCAGCGTGAAGCCGAACTCTTTCTCGACGTGCGTCGGCTTCTGGCCACTCGCCTCCTCCTCGTGCCAGAAGCGCGTGAGCGCCTTGCGGCCCGCGGCCTGACGCGCCTCCTCGTGCTCCCACGTGAGGAACCCCTGGTTGTCCCACTCGCGGTCGTAAACGCCGAGGAGGTCCTCGAGCGGCGTGTAGTTGCCGGCCGCACGGCGCAGCAGGTAGTACTCGACCACCCGGTGGATCGTGGCGCCGTACACCACCGTGTGGTGGCGCAAGATCGGCACGCGGAGGACGTTGACGTAGCGATACTTCAGCGGGCACGTCTGGTAGTCGTCCACCTGCTTGTGGCTCAGCAGGAGCTCCTGCTCCGGCGGGATGGGCGCGAGCCGCGCCTCGGCCGCCTCGGCGGGCGGCGCGAAGCGCTGGATCTCCTCGATCGCCTTCGCCGCGAACGGGCGCGCGGCGTCTTTCGGCAGATCGAGCGCCTCGAGGACGAACTGGCTCACCTTCCGCGCGCGCGTGCCGCCGTAGTCACGCGCGCTCGTCAGGTGGAGCTCGCGCTTGGCCCGCGTCATGCCGACGTAGAAGAGGCGCCGCTCCTCCTGCTTGTGGAAGTCGCCCGAAGGGAGCGGCTCCTTGATCAGCTCGACGGGCAGCTCGAGCGCGTCCCTCCGCCCGCGCAGCGGGAACTTGTCCTGGACGAGCGTGACCAGGAACACCACCGGGAACTCGAGCCCCTTCGCCTTGTGGACGGTGAGGACGCGCACGGCGGGCGTCTCGACCTCCGCCTCGGCGACGGCCGGGTCTTCACCCGCGTCGATCAGCGCGTCGAGGTGGTTCACGAACTCCCGCACGTTGTCGTAGCGGAGCGCCTTCGAGGCGTCCTGGATGCGACGGAAGAACTTCGAGACGTTCTGCACCTCGGCCTCGTCCCGCGCCGTGGCGGCCTTCGACATGCGCGCGAGCCAGCCCGAGTCCACGAGGAACTGGTAGAGCAGCTCGCCGGTCGGCATCTCCCGCGCCAGCTCCATGTACCGCGTGAGATCGGCGACCAGGCGACGGATCGCCTCGAGCCCCTCCGCGTCCACCTCGTCGCGCAGCTCGCGGATCGTCTCCACCGTGCGGAACACGTCGAACAGCCACCGGTGGCGGCGGTCCGCGTAGGTCGCGCAGCGGGTGAGGTCCACGATCGGCACCTGGTAGAGGTCGGACGACGCGAGGTAGTGGACGCTCACGGAGTCGTCCGGATGGGCCACCGCGCGCAGGAACGCGATGAGCAGGCGGATCTCCGGCCGCCCGTAGAGTCCCGCGTTGCCCGAGAAGGTCCAGGGGATCGCTCGAAGGTTCAACGAGCGCAGGAACTGGTCGGCGTCCGCGTTCGAGCGGACGAGGATGGCCACGTCGTCGTACCTCCACACCCCGTCGGCGACCCGCTCGGCGATCGATTGCGCGACCGCGTCCGCCTCCTGCGTCGCGGTCTCGAAGTGGAGGTGCTGGGGCTCGGGGCCGTCGGGCTCGCGCGCTGCGGCGAGCTTTTTGGTGACTCCGTATCGCCGGCCCTCGTCGCTCTCCTCGAGCCGGTCGGGATTGTTGAGGATGAGTCGGTACGCCGCGTCGAGGATCCGGTGGTGCGAGCGATAGTTCTCCGTGAGGATGACGACACGGGCCCGGGGGAAGTGTCGGACAAAGACCCGGAAGTTCGACACCGCCGCGCCGCGCCAGCGGTAGATTGCCTGATTGTCATCGCCAACGGCGGCGACGTTCGTGTGCCGCGCGCCGAGCAGCTTCACGATCTCGAACTGGGCCCAGTTCGTGTCCTGGAACTCGTCGACGAGGATGTACTTGTACTTCCGCTGGAGCCCGCCGAGCACGTACGGTCGCGAGCGCAGGAGCCTGAGGGCGTGGACGATCTGGTCGCCGAAGTCGATGGCGCCGCTCGCGCCCATCAGCTCCTGGTACTTCGCATAGGTTCGCGCGAGCTCGAGCTGCTGGGCGGCGCGCTCCCGCAGCGCCTCGTCCTCGGGCGCCGCGTGGGCGAGGGCCGCCAGGCGGTCCGCGTGGGCCGCGTACTCCTCGGGCGAGATGTCCTCGTCCTTGCAGCGGCTGATCAGGGTGATGAGCGCCTGGAGGTGTCGGGTCGGATCACCCAGCGGCCGGTAGCGCTCGAGCGGCAACTGGAAGAGCCGGTCGCGGAGGAAGATGACCTGCTCGGCGCGGTTCAGGACGCGGAAGTCGGGCTGGAGCCCGAGCTCGAGGGCGTGCTCGCGCAGCAGCCGGTCACCGAACGCGTGGAAGGTGGCAATCTCGACGTCCGCGTACCCGTAGGGCACGAGGGTGTCGACGCGCTCTTCCATCTCGGCCGCGGCCTTGTCGGTGAAGGTGAGCGCCAGGATCTCTTCGGGCCGGGCTTTCTTCTGGGCAATGAGCCAGGCGATGCGGCGGGTGATGACGGTGGTCTTGCCCGTGCCCGCGCCGGCAATGATGAGGAGGGGGCCGGCGTCGTGTGTGACGGCCTCGCGCTGCGTGTCGTTCAGGCGGTCGAGGATGCGGTCCGCCGCCATCCGCCTACGACTATACTACGCCGCGATCAACGACGGACGTCGGGCCCACCGCCGAGGACCTCCTCGACGTCACGCGGCGTGACCAGCGCGATGTCGCCCCACATCGAGCACTTGAGGGCGCCGACGGCCGTGCCGACGTCCACCGCCTCCTGGAGCTCGCGCTTCTGGAGCACGGCCCAGAGGAATCCGGCGACATAGGCGTCGCCCGCACCGATCGGATCGACCACCTGGACCGCCGGCACGCGCCGCGGACGGTAGACGCGGCCCCCGTCGAGCACCAGCGACCCCGCCTCGCCCAGCTGGAGGCTCACCGTCGCCCTCGGCGCCAGCCGCGCCAGCGCCTCGAGCGTCTGCTCGGCCGTGCCCGTGAGGCTGAAGATCGTTCGCGCCTCCGCGTGGCCGAGGAAGAGATAGCGAACCTCGGGGAGCACCGCATCCAGGAACAGCCGCGCGTCGGCCGGCGCCCAGAGACTCGCGCGGTAGTTGACGTCGAACGAGAACGCGGACGCCTCGCGGATCGCGCGCCGCACCAGTCCTCTGGCGCCCTCGCCGAGCGCCGGCGTGACACCGGTCAGGTGGACGAGTCGGGCGCGCCGCACCGGCTCCCAGTCCACGTCACCCTCCGTGAGCCGCGCAAACGCGGAGTCTTGGCGGTCGTAGAGCACGCGGACCGGCCGCGGCGGCACTCCGTACTCGAGGAAGTAGACGCCGACGCGGGCGTGCTCGGTCATACGGACGTGGGCGCAGTCGACGCCGTGCCCCACGAGCTCGCGCCGGATCCGCTCGCCCCACTGGTTCGCGGGGAGGGCGGAAATCCAGGCTACCTTCAGGCCGAGCCGTGCACAGGCCGCCGCGACATTCGCCTCGGCGCCGCCGATCTGGACGTCGAGCTGGCGCGCGGTCTCGAAGCGGCCGGGCGACGGGATCGCCAGTCGCAGGAGCACCTCGCCCAGCGTGACGAGGTCGTGCACCTAGACCGACCGCAGCTCGATCTTCACGGAGGTGCCAAGGATGAGCGACATCGACATCAGCTCGGGACGCCGGTCGCGGCCGAACGTGACACGCGCGGGCTCGCCCTTTTTCGCCCACGACGAGAAGCCCGTCAGGTCGCAGAGCGCCGTGGGCTTGCCGGAGACCGGGTCGGCGTCCACCTTGAGCGCGAACGGGACCAGCTCGGCGCGGTACAGCCGCTGGACGTCGTCCGGGCCCTCGTTGTCCATCCGCTTTCGCCGGACGAGGTACGTCTCGTAGCTCCCGTCCACCCGGGCGGGCCAGACGCCATCCGCATAGTTGAGGGTCGCGCTGATGGAGTCGTCCACATGCACCCCCTCGGGCACCTGCACGAGATCGTCGCCGATGCGCAGGCGGCGCAGGAAGAAGGTCTCGCCGCGGAAGTGGTACTCGACGGTGCGGCGGACCCAGTCGTAGCGGACCTCCGAGCGCGATTCCCGACCTTTCACGCTGAACCAGGAGCGCCCCTCGAGCGGCACCCAGCGCCCGTCCCGGAGGAGCCCACGGGACTCGATTCGGTTGGCGATGCCGTCTCCCTCCCCCGCGATCGTGACCTGATAGTGGCCGGCGGCCCGGTCGATCGCCTCGCTGAGGGCCCCGTCCAGGCGAAAACTGAGCAGGCCGTAGAGGATGCCAACGTCCGCGGTGTACGTCCTTTTCCGCTCCTCGGAGGTGGTGGCGGCCCAGCCCCGGGCCGGCCAAGCGACGTGCGGAGCCAGGAGGAACGTGAGGGGTAAACCAAGAAAGTGGCGACGGCTAATCAGGCGTCTAGACATGTCAGGTTGGTTCGCCTATTCTAACAGTCTCCCGGTATAGAACTTTTGTCGTAACCGGCTTACTCCTGTTAACGTAAGCGCTGGGTTTTTGTGGCGAAAACCCGAATGGCCACCATCGGAGGGAAGCCCGGCTCATGAAGCGCCAGCCCGTGATCACGGGCCTCGGCATCGTCTCGCCGATCGGGGTGGGGGTGGAGAAGTTTTGGGCCGCCGCCTGCGCCGGGCAATCCGGCGTCGGCGCCCCCACACTGTTCGACGCGTCGAAACTTCACGCCCAGTGCAGGGTCGTTGGAGAAGTTCGCGATTTCGATCCACGAAAGTGGATGCCAGGCCACGCCTATCGTATGGCAGGACGATTCAGTCAATTTGCCGTCGCTACTGCCACAATGGCCCGTTCAGACAGCAGGATTCAGGATACTGAAATACCGACGGAACGATTTAAGGTCGCTATAGGCACTTCGATGAACGGCCTTACAGATGTGCATCAGCCCAACTTCCAAGCCTTTATTAACGGACGAGATATCCAGTCTTGGGCATCTATAGAATTCCCGGCTCATGCCGCTACGAACCACGTTGCGACAAGTTCCGGTGTGCATGGTCAAACAATGACGTTTGCCACGGCGTGCATTGCAGGACTGGATGCAATCGCATGGGCAGCTGACGAAATTAGGTGCGACCGGGCCGCCGTCGTCATCGCGGGAGCAACGGAAACTCCGCTATCCGAGTGCACCGTCGCCGCGTGTCAGGCCTCGGGGGTGCTTTCAGCGTGGCCGGGCCCACCCGATGAGGCAAGTCGTCCCTTCGACCGTCTGCGGTCCGGTCTCGTGATCGCTGAAGGCGCCGCTGCAACCATCGTCGAGGAAGAAGATGACGCTCGCGCTAGAGGCGCAAAGATCTACGCTAGGATCCTAGGGTTTGGAAGCGCTTCTGACGGGGGCAACCTTCGAAAGATCGACAGGAGCGGTGAAGCAATAGCGCACGCGATGATTGAGGCTCTCACAAACTCAGGGCTCGGTCCAACGGACATCGATTATATCTGTGCCCATGGCAATTCGATGGTCGACTACGATGCCGCGGAAACTGCCGGTATCAAGAGGACATTTGGTAGCCGAGCCTGGAGCATTCCGATCTCCTCCTTGAAGTCCATGTGCGGGCAGGCGCTTGCGGCAAGCAGCGCCATCCAACTTGTCGCGGCATGCCTCGTCATAAGACACGGCATCGTCCCCCCCACGATCAATTATCAGGTTCCGGACCCGGAGTGCGACCTTGACTACGTTCCCAACGTGGCCAGAAAGGTGAGGGTCCGCAACGTCCTAGTGCATGCCCAGAGCATCGGTGGTTCTCATGCCGCGCTTATCTTGAGCGCACCCGAATAATAATCCGGCGTGACATCGATCTCCCTCTTCGGGATTGCGGGGGTCTTGGCGGCTCTGGCAATCTACGTCTTCCGCGCACGTCCCCGACATAGTGTAAATCGCTGGTTTGCAGCTTACACCGCGACGCTCACGGGTTGGGTACTTGGCATCGCCGGGCTCCACAGCGGCATGAACCCTGAGGTATGGAGCCGCGCTACTTTCTTGAGTGCGAGCCTCATTCCATGGTCCTTTCTCGGTTTCACGCAAAACTATCCAACTCCAGGGAGCTGGCCGCCGCCGCGCGTCCTGCGAGCTTCGTTTGTCATCAGTACAGTCTTTGCTGTGCTTTCCCTGGCGACGCCGTTAATCGTCCACGACATTGCCGTGACGCCAGAAGGGCCGACTCGAGAGCCTGGGCCCCTATATCCCATGCTGGCCGTCTACATCCTTGTCGGCTGCCTCACGCCCCTAGGCGTTTTCATCGGAAAATGGCTGCGAGCAAGGGGACAGGCTCGCGCCCAACTTCAGTATCTAGGCACTGGTCTATTCATCTTAGGCGTGGGCGGAATCGGCGCTAATCTTCTGTTCCCGCTCCTAACGGGCCGCTCTCCGTATAGCTGGCTTGGCCCTTTCTTCATCGCGCCCCTCGTCGCTCTCGTGGGCCACGCGATCATCCGGCATCGGCTGATGGACCTTCGACCGTTCATCAATCGCGGCTTGGCGTACGCGCTCGCGACAGTTGTTGCCTCGGCGGTACTCATAACCATCTCACGATGGACCATACCCGAGACTCAGACCTTCTCTATCAATGCTGAGATGCTGATCGTTGTAGTCGTTGTTCTCGCTCTCCTTTCTAGTCCAACGCAGCGCTTCTTCAGTCGTGTCATCGACCCCTACCTTTATCGCGGGCGCATCGATCACGCGTCAGCATTGCGGCACGCCACCAGACAGTTAACCCGTCTCATGCAGCCGCGCGAACTCTCTGCAACGCTCCGGCAGATTCTCACTGAGGCGTTTGTGCCCGAGTCCTTCTCGATGTCAGTGCTTCCCTCTCAGGGTAAAGCCCTCGAACAGCTCTCGGAGGGCGCACCGGTAGGTATGGACCTACAGACTCTTGTGACCCTATCGACGGATCGCTCAAGCCCGATGGTGGTTGTCGTCAATCCGGCCGGCGAGACCGATGCACGCAAGGCTACCCACGATGCCTTGCGAGCAGCAGGGATCGAAGTCGTGGTTTCCCTCGGGCGAAGAGGCCAACTGCTTGGCGCGGTCCTCCTCGGCTCACGGAGAAGCGGCGACGCTTACTTCGGAAACGACCTTGCCTTCATCGAATCCCTCTCAGAATTGGCCTCCATCGCGTTAGAAAACGCCCTTCTGTATCAGCAACGTATTCAAATGCTCGAGTATTCCGATCGCTTGCTCGAGTCGCTCGATTCGGCGGTTGTTGCGATTGACATCTCTGGAAGGATTACGAGTTTCAATCCTGCAGCGACCAAGCTCCTATCCTTGACGGAACGCCACCGAGGTGCACTTCTTGATGTACTGCCCTCAGAAGTCGGTTGGGCATTGGCCTTCGCAGCGGCGGGCTTCTGGCAGCCGCGTGATGCAGAAGTGACGATTGATCACGATCAGCGTGGCGTCTTACACGTCATCCTCTCTACGGCCGTGCTGCACGATGATGAGGCTCGGGTTACCGGTGCGCTTGTCGTTGTAACAGATCTATCTGCCGTCAAGACTCTCGAGAAAAACCAACGCCGGATTGAGCACTTCGCTATCATGGCTCGTTTCTACGCCGGGTTAGCACACGAGATTAGAAATCCGCTCGCGGCGATCTCTAACTTCATTTCCATGCTCCCTGACAGGTTCGATGATCCCGAGTATCGCGACACCGCGGTGAGGCTCTTGCCCATCGAAGTAGCCCGCATTGTTCGTCTCGCCGATCGACTTCGTCTGATGGCTCCAAGCGAAGGCGGAAAGCTTAGCGTGGTCGCGTTGCCGCCCTTGCTAAACGATATAGTCGCGATCCACTCGCCGACGGCGCAAGAGCAGCGGGTTAAAATCTCCCTCCAATGTCCAGAGGAATTGCCGAAGATCCAAGGTGATCCGAGCCAGCTTGTGCAGCTGTTCGTCAACCTCCTGCGAAACGCGATTGAAGCCATGCCGGATGGCGGCACGGTTGGTATCGAGGCGGAGTTCCTCTCGAGCAGAACCACTGGCGATCGGGTCATCGTCCGTGTCATTGACGAGGGCCCAGGTATTGATCCAGCCGTCCGAGCAAAGATCTTTGAGCCCTTCTTCACTACCAAGCCCTCAGGAACAGGACTCGGGCTATCGATCTGCCAGGAGATAGCTGACTTTCATCGAGCTAGGCTGACGCTCTTCTCAAGAACGAATTTCGGCGGAACCGTCGCCGAAGTTGAGTTCCCCTCTCCGCCGGCTGACCCTACCAGATGATTTCGTTCTCTCTACTCGTCGTCGCCAGCACCGCTGCTGCCCTTGCGATGTTTGTGTGGCGTGCCCGTCCCTACAGCACAGTCAATTGCTGGTTCGCGGCCTTCACCATCTCCGGCGCCGGATGGGTTCTTGGGGTAGCCGCCCTTCACGCCGGACGACATTTGGACGCGTGGTCGCGCCTCACATTTGCAAGCGCAAGTCTGATACCGGCCATGTTTTTGTGTTTTGCACACTCATATCCAACGGCCAGTCGCTGGCCCTCCAGGGTCTTCATCCGTGTCGCTCTCTGTGCTGCAATCGCCTTCTCCCTCTTGTCGTTGACGACGCCTCTCATCGTCTACGACACTTCTCTGACAACGGCTGGGCTCACTCGCAAGTCTGGTCTGCTCTATCCTTTGTTCGCCTTCTACTTCCTTATCGCGTGGAGCAGCGCCTTAGGAGTATGCCTGCATAAGTGGCGGCAGGCTCGCGGCCAGGAGCGTGTTCAACTTCAACATCTTGGTGCGGCAATGCTTCTCACGGGTGCCGGCGCCATCTCCGTGAATCTAGTGTTGCCGCTTGTCACCGGACGATCTATGCACAGCTGGATCGGCCCGTATTTCGGCCTCGTCTTCATCGCCCTTGTCGCGCACGCGATCATCCGACACCGGCTGATGGACCTGCGGCTGGTGATCCATCGCGGGCTGACGCTGGCGGCGGCGATTCTCGTCTCACTGCTCCCGGTCGCCATCTTCAT
>Ga0209761_1003692_pt1 | contig 10126 bp, 9 predicted proteins | sample GraSoi013_1_40cm_4_FD_185818 | JGI IMG/M metagenome (GOLD analysis project Ga0209761, IMG submission 185818) | Grasslands soil microbial communities from the Angelo Coastal Reserve, California, USA - Sample 09_25_2013_1_40cm (SPAdes) (version 2) | ecosystem: Environmental > Terrestrial > Soil >... | reverse complement strand
CGACCAGGGCACGATGTCGATCCGCTCGCCCCCCAGCTCATTCACGACGGCCTGCACGCGCGAGCCCTTGAGCCCGACGCAGGCGCCCACCGGATCGATGCCGTCGTCCCGGCTCGACACCGCTATCTTGGTCCGGCTTCCCGCCTCTCGGGCCGTGGCGCGGATCTCCACGATCTGCTGCTGGATCTCCGGCACCTCCAGCTTGAAGAGGGCCTTCACGAACATCGGGTCGGCGCGCGACAAGATGAGCCGCGGTCCCTTGGGGGTTTCCTCGATCCGCTTCAGCACCGCACGGATCGTGTCCCCCTGGTGGAAGTGCTCGCGATGGTTCTGCTCGCGATAGGGGATGATCGCCTCGGCTTCCCGGAACTTGTTCAACATCACCACGATCTTGCCGCGCTCGATCTGCTGCACCTCGCCGGGGAGCAACTCGCCCACCTTGCCCGAGAACTCCTCCCGGATGCGGGTCCGCTCCCCTTCCCGCACCCGCTGGATGATGCGCTGCTTGGCGGCCTGCACCGCCGTGCGCCCGAACTCCCCGAACGGCACCTCCTCTTCCAGCACGTCGCCGACCTGGAACTCGGGGTCTTCGAAGCGCGCCTCCTCGAGAGAGATTTGGGTGCCCGGGTCCTCTACGGTTTCGACGACCGTCTTCAGCACGACGATCCGGATCGTCCCCTTCAGCTCGTCGATGCCGATCTCGGCGCGCACGTTGGGCCCGTAGCGCTTGACCAGAGCCGCGTGCAGCCCGTCCTTCAGGAGATCGATCAGCTCCGCCCGCTCGAGCTGCTTGGTGCTCGTCAGCTCGCGGATCGCGGAAACCACATCGGGTGCATTCGCCATCAGTCTTTACCTCGAGAAGCCGTCAGCCATCAGCCGTCAGGGGAGTCTCACCAGTCCACGGCAAGACGCGCGTCGCGGATCGCCGCGAGCGGCACCGGCCTGGGCGCCCCGCCTTGCGGCTGCAGGATCACGGTGGCCTCGTCAGGCACCGCCACGATCCGGGCCCGCACCCGCCCCAGCCCTGCCAGTTTCGCGGTCACGTCCCGGCCCACGAACCGGGCCCAGTGCCGGGGCCAGCGCAGCGGGCGCTCCAGACCGGGGCTCGATACCTCCAAGACGTAGCGTGGGCCGAGGGGTCCCCCGTCGTCCAGCCAGGCCTCCAGCGCCCGGCTCGCCGTGGCGCACTCCGCCACGGTGACGCCCCCCGTCCCCCCCGCCCCGCTCCCCGGCGAGTCCGGCGGCCAGTCGATGCGAACTTGGACCAGCGGCCGGTTCGGCGTGCCGCCGATGCGGAGGTCGGCCAGATCGAAGCCCAGCGCTTCCAGCCGGACCCGAAAGGCCTCGACGAGACTGTCGGTGAGCATAAAAAAAAGCGCGGGCCGAACTTCGCCCGCTTCACTTGGGGGAATGTATCCCGCCGCCGGGCGGTGTCAAGCGATGGGGCGCCCCAGGTAGGCCACCTGGCGCCCGTCGGTCCCCCCGGACGCCCGGTGTGAGAAGAACTGGGCCCGGTCGTGGGCCGTGCACCAGGGCGAGACCGTCACCACGCCGATGCCGAGCTCGGCCGCTTGTGTTGCCAGCACGCCACGCAGATCGACGTGTGCCGACGCTTTGCTGGCATACGTGCCGAGCTGCTGAGTGACTTCAGAACCTACTTCATAACAGCTGCCGCAAATTCCTACGCCACAGTGCATTACGATGTCACTGGCTGGGGAAGACGCTTGCCGAGTGAGGACCTCCACGCCCCGCTCCAGAATCCGTCCCGCCGTTCCGCGCCAGCCGGCGTGGAGCAGGGCAATGGCGCCCTTGTCGGGCACGGCCAGGTAGATCGGGATGCAGTCAGCCACCGTGATGGTGAGGAGCAATCCGGGCACGGTCGTGGCGTGACCGTCCGCTCCGTCCAGGATGAGCCAGTCGGCCCCGTTCGCGGTGCGGTCGTGCCAGCGCACCTCCGTGCCGTGCACCTGGTGGCTCAGCACCTGGGCCGGGAAGGACCCCCGCATCGCGGCGCGGAAAGCGCGCCATCGGGTGATCACCTGCCCCACCGGCTCCTCGCTCCAGAGGCCCAGGCTGAAGCCGTGTCCCCGGGTGGTGACGCCCGCCACGATGCCGTAGCGGGAGGCCCATTCGGTGAGCTCCATCCGGGGCACGGCCGGGTCGGCGACGGAGGTTTCGCGGAGCACCACCGGTCCGTCAGCAAGCCGGTCGGGCGGACGGCGAGTTTCGGCGCCGTCGGCCGCCTGCGCGGCCGAGCGCCTGACCACCCTATCGGCCGCCATCCCGCCGCTCGATCTGGGCCCCCAGCGCCCGCAGCCGCTCGTCAATCTGCTCGTAGCCTCGCTCGATCTGGCCGATGTTGTGGATGACCGACTCGCCCTGCGCCGCCAACGCGGCGAGCAACATCGCCATGCCGGCCCGGATGTCGGGGCTTTCGACTTCCTGCGCGCGCAGCTGGGACGGCCCCGAGATCACGGCGCGGTGCGGATCGCACAGCACGATGCGGGCCCCCATGCCGATCAGCTTGTCCACGAAGAACAAGCGCGACTCGAACATCTTCTCGAACACGAGCAGCAGGCCTTCGCACTGGCTCGCCACGACGATGGCGATCGAGATGAGATCCGCCGGAAAGGCGGGCCAGGGTCCATCCTCGAGTTTGGGCACGTGGCCGCCCAGGTCGGGCCGCACGCGGCGCTCCTGGTCGGCATCGACGATCAGGCGCTGGCCGTCGAGGCGCGGGTGCACGCCGAGCCGGGCGAATGCCAGCAGCGTGGCGCGCAGGTCCTCGGCGCGCACGCCGTCGATCGTGACCGCGCCGTTGGTGACTGCGGCCAGCCCGATGAACGAGCCCACTTCGATGTGGTCCGGGCCGAGGGTGTAGGGCACAGGAGGGGCGGCGAGCGAGTTGCCGCCGCGCACGGTGAGCGTATTGGTGCCGATGCCCTCGATCTCGGCGCCGAGGACCTGCAGGAAGCGCGCGAGGTCCTGGATGTGCGGCTCGGACGCGGCGTTGCGCAGCACGGTGGCGCCGCGCGCGGCGACCGCGGCCATGAGGGCGTTCTCGGTCCCGGTCACACTGGGCTCGTCGAGGAAGATGTCAGCGCCGGCGAGGCCCCGGGGCGCCTCGAGCTGGTAGGTGTCGCCCACGGTGATCTCGGCGCCGAGGCGCTCGAGGGCGAGAAAGTGCGTATCGATACGCCGCCGACCGATCACGTCCCCTCCAGGGGGCGGCAGCTGCACGCGACCGAACCTGGCAAGCATGGGGCCGGCCAACAGAATCGAGGCGCGGATGCGGGCGCACAACGCGGGGTCGAGCTCGCGCGGGGCGGCGGCGCGGGGGTCCACGGCAACGGTGTTCGGCCCCGTCCACTCGACCACCGCACCGAGATGCTCGAGCAGCGCGAGCATCGTTTCGACATCGCGGATGTGGGGGACGTTGTCGACGCGGCAGGGGCCGTCAGCGAGCAGCGTTGCGGCCAGGATCGGCAAGGCGGCGTTCTTGTTGCCGGCGGGCCGGATCGTGCCCTTCAACGCGCGGCCGCCGGAGACGCAGAACGTCGCAGCCATGAGTGCCCCAAGCTACGGCGACGCTTGCGCCGGCGTCAAGCGTTCGCGAACGTTGGCCGCGTGAATCCGATGCTCGCGCTCGCGCTCGTCGCCATCGCCGGCATCGCGGCGACGCGACTCCCGTGGCAGTCGTGGCGCCGATCGCCGAACCGGGATCTCGTGCTGGCGACCGGGCTGCCGCTGGTGCTGACCGGCGTGCTGCTCGGCCCAGGCCTGGGCGTCCTGGACGGCGCCCTGCTCCGCGCCCTCGCGCCCGTCACCGCCCTCGCGATCGGCTGGCTCGGGGCGGTGTTTGGCGCCCGCCTCGAGTGGCGCGTCGTCCGTCGCATTTCCCGGGCGGACTGGGGACTCGGGACCGTGCGGGCCGCCGTCACGTTCGCGCTCGTCGCGCTCGCGGCCTGGAGTCTCTCGCGCGCGCGGCCCGCGCTCGGCTCCGCGTGGGCCCCCACCCTTCCGGGCCTCCTCACCCTTGGCGCCCTGGCCGTCGTCTCGGGGCCGGGCGCCGTCGCCCAGACCGCCCAGCCCGCAGGCATCAGCCGCCGCGGCGCCCGCGCTTGCCGTCTCGCCGCCACGCTCGACACGCTCCTGGGCGCCCTCGCCTTCACCCTCACCCTCGCCCTCTACCACCCTCGCGTCCCTGTGGGCGGTGCGACGCTCGGCTGGCTTCGCTGGCTCGCCCTAGCGAGTGGCAGCGGGGTTCTCGTGGGAATGTTGTTCATCAGCGTGTCACGGCTCCGGTCTGGCCGGGACGATCTCGGACTCGCCCTCTCGGGCGTCGTCTTGTTCGGCGCCGGCGTGGGCTACGCGGCCGATCTTTCGCCGTTCGTGGTCTGCACGATCGCCGCGGTGGTGATCGTCAACCTGTCGCCTCACCGGCGCCGGGTGCAGGAGCTGCTCCTTGACTGGGCGCACCCGATCTACGCCGTCATCCTCATCATCGTGGGCGCGCTGCTCGTGCTGCCGACGGCGTGGCTCCTGCTCGCCATCCCGCTGCTCGCCGCGGTGGGAATCGCGGCCAAGTGGGGCGCGGCGCGCGCCGCCTTGCGATGGCTGCGCGTATCGGGGTGGCCGGCCAACGTGGGCGTCGCCACGGCGGCCTCTGGGGGGGGGGAGGGGGAGGAAGGCGTAGCCCTGGCGCTCGCCCTCAACTTTCACCTCACCTTCCAGGGAGCCGGAGCGGGTGGGATCCTCACGACGATCACACTGGGCGTCATCCTCGCCCAGCTCGCCGCGCCCCGGCTCATCACACACACACACGCACCCGCCCCGTTGACACCGCCCCCCCAGGCGCCGGAGGTTACAGGATGATTCCCCCGTGGGCGGCCGTGGTCGCGGCGTTGTCCCTGGCGATCATCGCGCTGGCCACGATCGTGGTGGCGGGCTCCGCCCTCGCCACCGCCTTCGGGATGCGGGCCTTCCTGCGCGCCGTCGAGCACTTGAGCGGTCCCGCCCTCAGCGACGTCCGCGGACTGATCGAAACCATCCGCACCGAGGCGGACGCCATCGCCGGCACTTCACGCGACATCCGCCTGCGCATCGTGAAGGCCGCCGACGCGGCCCAGGGCCGGTTGGCCGATCTCGGGGCGGTGCTCGACGTCATGCAGGAGGAGGTGGAGGACACCGTGCTCGACGTCGCGGCGACCTCGCGCAACGTGCGCCGGGGGTTGTCGGTGTGGCGGCTGGGTCGCCGCGCCCTGCGGCGGGCGCGTGCCCGCAAGGGGAGGCCGAGCTGAAACGCGGGCTGGGCTGCGCCCTCGTCGCCCTCAGCGCCGTGGTGTTGTTCCCGGGGGTGGCGCACGCGTGGACGCCCGGCACGCACATCTACCTGGGCGAGTCGGTGCTGGCCAACCTCCATCAGCTGCCCGCGCTCATCGCCGACTTGTTGCGCGCCTTCCCCCACGACTTCCTGTACGGCAACATCGCCGCGGACACCTCGATCGCCAAGAAGTACGCGCCGGTGGGCCGGCACTGTCACGCCTGGCACGTGGGGCAGGAGATCTTCGATCTCGCCGGCTCCGACCCGCTGCGCGCCTTCGGCCTCGGTTACCTCTCACACCTCGCCGCCGACACCGTCGCCCACAACTTCTTCGTCCCGCGCCAGCTGGTGTTGACCTCGACCACCGCCGCGCTGGGGCACTCGTACTGGGAGAGCCGCTTCGAGACGCACTTGGGCGACGCGTACGCCCGCACCGCCAAGGAAGTGATTCAGCGAGACCACGGCGAGAGCGACGCCCACCTCGATGCCATCTTGTCGCCGACCCTGTTCAGCGTGCGCACCAGCCGCCGCCTGTTCCGCGGCATGGTACACCTCACCGAAAGCCAGAGCTGGCAGTGGGTGTTTCAGGTGATCGCCGAGAACAGCCGCTGGGACCTGCCCGACGCGGACGTGGAGCGCCACATGGCCGTGGCGTTCGAGTACGTGATGGAGCTACTCGGCCAACGGGACGCGGCAGCCCGGCGCCTCGACCCCGCTGGCGAGCAGGCGCTGATGCTCGCCAAGCGGATGCGCCGCCAGGCGCTGCAGGAAGGCGGGCGGCAGGAGCCCGAGCGCGTCGCGGAGACGGCGGAGCACCACTTCGGGCTGCCGTCGCCCGCCCTCGAGTTCTGGCGCGCGTCGCAGGCGCAGCGGCCCTGGCAGAGCGGCCAGGGCGCCTAGGCCCGCAGCCGTTCCTCCAGCAGCCTGGGCGCGAGCTTGGGGTCGGCCTTGCCCTTGGACGCCTTCATCACCTGCCCGACGAAGAACGCCATGAGCTTGGTCTCCCCGCTCTTGTAGCGCGTCACTTCCGCGGGGTGCGCCTGCAGCACGTCGTCCACCCACTGCCCGATCACGTTCGTGTCGCCCACCTGGATGACGCCGAGCGCCTCGGCGACGGTGCGCGGCTCGCCGCCGCCCCGGACCGCCAGCTCCGCGAACACCCGCTTCGCGGCTTGGTGCGACAGGGTGCCGCCCTGCACCAGCGCGATCAGCTGGGCGAGCGTGCCCGGCGGCACGCGCAGCTGCTCCTGATGGTCGTTGGCGTCGGCCAGCACCTCGCCCATGACCCAGTTCGCGGCCGGCTTGGGCTCGGCCCCCGCGTGCACCACGCCCTCGTAGTACTCGGCCACCCCGCGGCTCGCCGTGAGCACCGCCGCGTCCTGCACGCTCAGCGCGTACTGGGCGACGAACCGCTCGCGCTTCGTCGCCGGCAGCTCGGGGAGCTGGGCCTGTTGCTCCGGGACCCACTCCGGCGGCAACACCAGCGGCGGGAGGTCAGGCTCGGGGAAGTAGCGGTAGTCATGGCTCTCTTCTTTGGCGCGCTGCGGCCGGACGCTGTTCTCCTTGGCGTCGTACAACATCGTCTGCTGCGCGACGGTCCCGCCCGCCTCGAGCGCGGCGATCTGGCGATCGCGCTCCGCGGCGAGCGCCTTCTCGACGTAGGTGAACGAGTTGATGTTCTTCACCTCGGCCTTCGTGCCCAGGGCGCTCTCCCCGGCGCGCCGGATTGAGACGTTGGCGTCGACGCGCAGGCTGCCCTTCTCCATGTCGCAGTCCGAGACGCCGCTGTACTCGAGCACCTGCTTCAGCGTCTGCAGGTACCACCGCGCCTCCGCCGGTGAGCGGAAGTCCGCCCCCGTCACGATCTCGATGAGCGGTACGCCGGCACGGTTTAGGTCAACGGCGGTCGCCCGGGGGAAGCGGTCATGCAGCGACTTGCCCGCGTCCTCCTCGACGTGCAGCCGGACGATCGTCGCGGTGGCGACCCCGCGGTCGGGCGAGAGGTAGGACAGCTTGCCGTCCGTGGCGAGCGGCTGCTCGTACTGGGTGATCTGGTAGCCCTTCGGCAGATCGGGATAGAAGTAGTTCTTGCGCGCGAACACGCTCCGCGGGTGCACCGTGCACCCCAGGGCGAGCGCCGTACGCACCGCGAGCTTGAGCGCCCGCTCGTTGGGCGCTGGGAGCGCGCCCGGGAGCCCGAGGCACACCGGGCAGACGTTCGTGTTGGGCGGCGCACCGAAGGCGGTCGAGCAGCCGCAGAACATCTTCGAGGCGGTACGCAGCTGCACGTGCGTCTCGAGCCCGATCACGGTCTCCCAGCCCCCCCCTGCGGGCGCCGTCACACCTCCTCCACCGACGGCACCGCCCGCTCCAGGGCGTAGGCCGCTTCCAGCATCTCGTCCTCCAGGAACGCCCTGCCGATCAACTGGCCGCCGACCGGCAGCCCCTTCACCCGTCCGATCGGCAGCGACATCGCAGGCAGACCGGTGAGGTTCGCCGTGCACACGAACACATCCGACAGGTACATCTGCACCGGGTCGCCCAACTTCTCGCCCGCCTTGAACGCGGGCGTCGGCGTCGTGGGCGTAAACAGCAGGTCCACGCCGCGGTCGAACACGTTGCGGAAGTCCTGGGCAAGCAACGCCCTCACCTGCTGCGCCTTCCGGTAGTAGGCGTCGTAGTAACCGGCGGAGAGCACGTACGTGCCGACCAGGATGCGGCGCCGCACCTCCGCACCGAACCCCGCGCCGCGCGTCGCGCGGTACAGCGCCCGCACGTCCGCCTCCCCCCCCCCGCCGTCGAGCCGCGGGCCGTAGCGCACCCCGTCGTAGCGCGCCAGGTTGGACGACGCCTCAGCCGGTGCGATCACGTAGTAGCATGGGACGGCGGAGGCGGTGTGTGGCAGCGACACTTCCCGCACCACCGCGCCCAGCTCCCGGAGGATCTTGATCACGCGGTCGCAGGCGCGGCGCACCCCGGGGTCCAGGTCCGCCGGGAAGTACTCCCGCGGGACGCCGATGACGAACCCTTGGAGGCTCTCGGGGACCGTCGGCAGCCGCAGCGGGTCCCGGTCTTCGCAGGTGGCATCCTTGGGGTCGCGGCCGCTGATCGCCGACAGCACGCGCCCGGCATCGTGCACGCTGCGCCCGAACACTCCGATCTGGTCGAGCGAGGAGCCGAACGCCACGAGCCCGTAGCGGCTCACGCGGGCGTAGGTCGGCTTGATCCCCACGATGCCGCAGAAGGACGCCGGCTGACGCACCGAGCCGCCCGTCTCGGAGCCCAGCGCGGCCGGGACGACGCCGGCCGCCACCAGCGCCGCGGAGCCCCCCGAGGAGCCGCCCGGCACGCGCGTCTTGTCGAGCGGGTGCAGCGTGCGGCCATACGCCGAGTGCTCCGTCGAGGAGCCCATGGCGAACTCGTCGCAGTTCGTCTTGCCGGCGATGAGCGCGCCTGCGGCCTTGAGCTTGGTCACGGCGGTGGCGTCGAACGGGGAGCGGTAGCCCTGGAGGATCTTCGAGCCGCAGCTGGTGGTGAATTCGAGCGTGCAGATATTGTCCTTCACCGCGACCGGCATGCCGTACAGCACGCCGCCGGGGTGGGCGGCGGCGGCCTGCTGCAGCAGCGACTTGCGGACTTCCTTGAGGGGGGTGAGCAGTGCGTTGAACCGCTTCGCCTTGGTCAGCCGGTCGGCGGCGGCCTTCGCGCTGGTCAGCGCCTCCGCTGCATCACTCACTTCCCCGCCTCCCCGCCGTCGAACGCGCCGAGGCGCGGCACGACGAAGAAGCCGTCCTTGAATGCAGGCGCCAACTCCGCGGGGCCGAAAGCGAGGGGCCAGGGCTTGACCTCGTCGGGCCGCGGCCGGATGGCGTCGGGGCCGGCCAGGAACGGCCGGGCCGACTCGCCAGCCGGGACCTGCGCCAACTGCGCGACGTACTCGAGGATGCGCGACATCTGCTCCGTCAGCGCGGGGAGGGCGTCCTCCTCGACGTCCAGCTCCGCGAGCTGCGCGATTCGCAGCACCTCCTCACGCGATACGCTCATGCACTCTCCCAGTCTCGCTCGAGGCCCGCGTAGGCCACGAGCAACTGCTTGGTTCCTATTGCGGCGTCGTCGAATTCGACCGTGACCTTCAGGTCACGCCCCATCCCCGAGACCGCCCGGACGACCCCGCCCCCGAACTTGCGGTGCCGCACGCGCTCGCCCGTCAGGTACCGCGGCGCGTCCTGCGATGCCTCCTCGGCGAACTCCTCCGGCACCACGGCGCGCGGGCCCCGGCGCGCCGCCGCCGCGGCGCGGCGCGGCAGCCGGCCACCCTCCCTGCCCCGGTCCCACAGCGGTGTCGTGCTACGCTCTTCGACCACGTGCGGCGGCAGCGCCTCCAGGAAGCGCGACGGCTCCGAGAGTTCGAGCCGGCCGTGCCGATACCGCGTGCGCGCCCATGAGAGATACAGTTTTTCGCGCGCCCGCGTGAGACCCACGTAGCACAACCGGCGCTCTTCCTCCAGACCGCCCGGCTCGCCCGCCGTGCGACCGAGCGGGAAGAGTCCTTCCTCCAGACCCGCCACCGCCACCGCCAGCCACTCGAGTCCCTTGGCCATGTGCGCCGTCAGCAGCGTGACACCGCTGGCGCCGCCCTCTCGTCTTCCTCGTCGCGTGGCGTTTTCATCGGTCGGCGTGATCAGGGCCGCCTGAGTGAGATACCGCTCCAGCAACGTCCCTTCTCCTTCCTCCGCCGCCTCAGCCACCTCTGCCCACTCAGCCGCGCCCGCCACCAGCTCGCGCACGTTGTCCAGCCGCTCG
>Ga0209761_1003691_pt1 | contig 10128 bp, 9 predicted proteins | sample GraSoi013_1_40cm_4_FD_185818 | JGI IMG/M metagenome (GOLD analysis project Ga0209761, IMG submission 185818) | Grasslands soil microbial communities from the Angelo Coastal Reserve, California, USA - Sample 09_25_2013_1_40cm (SPAdes) (version 2) | ecosystem: Environmental > Terrestrial > Soil >... | reverse complement strand
TTGTGTCGTTCGCCGCGATGAACTGGCTCGTGATCACGATCCGATCATCGATCGAGATGTGATAGGCATCAGCCGTGATGGAAATGTTGTCCCGTGGGCGCCACGTCGCGCCCAGGCTCGCGTTCAGCGACGTCTCCTCCTTCAACGGAGGAATGCCGAACGCCTCGGTCACCCGGCTCAAGTTGTTGCTCGTGAGCACTTGCTGCGGCTCGAGTGCCCCCGCGACCGTCACAAACTGCGTGCTCACGTTGTTGAACCACACCTGGTGGAGGGAGGGTGCCCGGAAACCGTTGCTCAGGGCGCCGCGCAGGGCAAGACCCGGCACCAGCTCGAGCCGCGCCGCGACCTTCCCCGTCACCGTACTGCCGAAGTCGCTGTAGTTCTCGTACCGGCCGGCCAGGTCGAGCGTCACACGGTTGCTCAGCTGGCTCTCGAGGCCGACGTACCCGCCGATGCTCGTGCGAGGCCGGTTGATCTCGTTGGACGGCTGGAACCCGGGAAACCCCTGCGCGCCTGCGAGCTTGGGCTGCCCGCTGGTCGTCGAGTCCGGCCCCAGCAGCCAGGACGGCTCGTCGCCCGCCTCGATCCGGTAGGTCTCCAAGCGGAACTCGCCTCCCAGCACTAGCGACATCGCCTTCACGGCCGGCAAGGTCACTGGCCGCACCAGATCGAGGTTCCCCACCGTCTGCGCGAAGCCGAGCCGCCCCGCGTTGAAGGTCGTGGGACTCGAGGCCCCCATGGACGCGTTGACGGTGTTCTCGATGAGGAACTGGAAGTCGTTCCTGCCATGCGTCAGGGAGATGTCGACATCCCACCCGTTCGTGCTGCCACGAACGCCCGCGCTGAGCGAGCGATCGGTGATCCCCGTGTTGATCAGGGGAAGGAAGCCGTAGCGAAAGATCTCAGGCGTGACCTGCTGGTCCTGGTCGGGGAAGCGACGGAACGCGCCTGCGTCGCCCGCGCGATTTGAGAATCCGCCGAAACTGTAGAACTCGGCGTTGGCCGCGAGTGGGAACATCGTATTGTAGAACACCGTACCGAACGTCGCGGCCGACTGGCCGATCCGCATATCGAAATCATTCCGCGTCAGGCCGTACGCCGTGAGCGAGTCATTATCGATTTGCCGCAATGAATCCGTGTATGCCGCAGCATTGCTGGGTGCGGGGCGCACGAAAATCGGACCCGAATAGGGTCCTGCCCGATTGGTCGCCTGCCGGTCGAGATAATCGGCGGTCACATTAAAAAAGCCCCGCTCGCCGATTCCGAATCCGACGTTCATGTCGGCCCTCACTTCCTCGCCGTCGCCCTCCCCCGTGACGCCGGCCGTGCTCGATGCCTGAATACCCGACGCCCGATCCTTCAACACGATGTTGATCACCCCAGCGATGGCGTCAGAGCCGTACTGGGCGGCGGCGCCGTCGCGCAACACCTCGATCCGCTCGATGGCCGCAGCGGGGATCGCGTTCAAGTCCACGCCCACGGTGCCCCGGCCGAACGTCCCGTTGACGTGTACCAGCGCCGGCGGGTGCCGCCGCTTGCCGTTGACCAGCACGAGCACCTGGTCGGGGCCGAGGCCGCGCAGGCTCGCCGGATTGATGTGGTCGGAGCCGTCGGCGATGGTCTGGTGGGACGCGTTGAACGACGGCGCGAGCGTGGCGAGGATCTGGTTCACCTCGGTGTGGCCCGTCTCCTGCACCTCCTGGGAGGTGATTACGTCCACCGGGACGGGCGTCTCGACGGCGGTGCGCGACGTGCGCGCGCCGACCACGACGATCTCGTTGAGCGAGAGGGGCGTCGCGGTGAGCTTGAAATCGACGGTGACGGTCTGCCCCGCAGGCACTACGACGCGCTCCTCCGCCGCTTCGTAACCGATGAGCCGCGCGCGCACGCTGTGCGCGCCGGCCGGGACGCTCAGGTGATACTGTCCCTTCTCGTTGGTGAGGACGCTGCGCGCCGTCCCGACGACCACGACGCTCGCCCCGACCAGCGGCGCGCCCGACTCGGTTGCCGCCACGGTTCCCGAGACCGTACCGGTCTGTTGCGCGACCAGCGGGACGAAGGGGACGACAAACAGGAACGCGATACGCAGCGGAAGCACGGGGGTCAATCTCACAGGCCACCTCCTGGAAGATGACGGGTTGCTGATCCAGGTGTGGCCTAGTAATACGGTCGGTCCGGCCGGTGCGCTACCTCGGCTTCCGCGCCCGCACGAAGGCTCCCGTGATCCGGCCCCCGACCTCCCGCGCCAGCACAGCGGCGTCGAGCCCGTCCTCGAACTCGTAGATTCGCGTCGGCTCCACACCGATCTCCTCGAACCCGGCCTCCGCCAGCAGCCGCCGATACTCGGCTTCCTCCAGGGCGCCGGCGACGCACCCAACCCACAGCTCCATGCTGCTCCGCACGGCCGCCGGCACGTCCCCTCGAACCACAACATCCGACACGGCGAACCGGCCGCCTGGTTTGAGAACGCGGAAGGCCTCGCGCAACACCTCGCGCTTGTCGGCCGAGAGGTTGATCACGCAGTTCGAGATGATCACGTCCACCGACGCATCCGGGAGAGGGATGTGCTCGATTTCCCCCTTCAGGAACTCGACGTTCGCGACTCCCGCCTTCCGCTGGTTCTCGCGCGCCAGGCCGAGCATCTCCTGGGTCATGTCGAGGCCGTAGGCTTTTCCGGTCCGGCCCACGCGCTTGGCGGACAGCAGGACATCGATCCCACCTCCGGACCCCAAGTCGAGTACCACGTCCCCCTCGTGGAGCTCGGCGAGAGCCGTGGGATTGCCGCAGCCGAGCGACGCCAGCACCGCCCCCTCAGGGAGCGTCGCCGTCTCCGCGGCATCGTAGAGGTTCGAGCTGACGGGATCGCAGCCGCAGCTGCCGGTCCCCCCACAGCTCCCGCGCTCGCCGCCGGCTACGCGGAGCGCGGCCTGTCCGTACTTCTCCTTCACCGTCTGCTTGATCTCGTCGCCACCCATGTGTGCACCGCTCCTTATCAACAAATCTTGATGGGTTAGGCACCAAAAAAACCGTCTAGCTGCAGCACGCCCGGGCGCAGCTGCCGGCGTGCTTCCCCGGCTTCACTTCGGATGCGAACTCGGCGATCTCGTCGAGCGCTTCGCGACTGAGCGAGTAGTAAACCCACCGGCCCTCTCGCCGATCGCTCACGAGTCCCGCGTCCTTGAGCGTCTTCAGATGGAAGGACAGACGCGACTGCGCCGCATCAAGCACGTCCTGCAGCTCGCACACGCAGCGCTCCCCGTGCGACAAGAGCCGCACGATCTCGAGCCGGGTCTCATCCGAGAGCGCGTGAAACCGGCGAGCCGCGCGGCCGACGGCGGGAAGGGTCGTTACGGGCATGCACCGCAATATATCAAGTTGTGTTGATATGTCTAGTGCGGCTGGGTCGGCTTCATCATGTGACGGTGCTGCTGCATCCACGCCTGCATGGAATCGGCCCATGCCTTGAGCTTGGTGCGCTGCGCATCGTCGAGGACCGCCTTCGCCTGCACCGCCGAGACGAGCGACAACCAGTGCGCCTTCCCCATCGCGGCGTGCGCGGCCGCAAAGTGGGTCTTCAAGGCAACCGTGTCGGGGGTGAGGCCAGCCGCGGCCTGCTGCATGGCCTGAACGTGGCGCTTGGCGTCCGCCATGGCGGCTTCCGTCCCGGTCTCGGCGGCGTTGCGCAACGTGCTGAGGCGCGCGAGTTGATCACTCGTGAGCCCGAGCGCGTCTTTGCGTGCGAGGAGATGCTGCGGCGTGTAGACCAGGACCTGCATCATCGGGCCCATCAGGTCCTGCAGGGCCATCGGGTCGCCCATCATTGGATGCCCGGGCGCAGCCGGGTGCTGCGCGGCGAGCGGCGCGGTTCCGAGCACGAGCGCAGCGAGTAGTGGCCTGGCATTCATTGGGGCAACTCCTTTCCCCAATACTAACGCGGGCGACTGCGTGGCAAGTCTTGCTCTGGGGGCCCAGGGGCGGGATGTTCTCGCTGGTGCCTGGACTCATCCGCGGCGTGCTCGCGTTCGGGACTTTCGGCGCGTTGGGGCTGGCGCGACCGACGCCGGCCTCCGGGCAGACCGGCCCGGACGCGTGGCAACCGCAGACGGTGCCGCTCTTCGGAGCGAGCTACTCCCCCGACATCGGGCTGCTCGTCGGGGCGGGCATCAGTCACACGCGGTACGGATTCCGCGCGCTGCCCCCGAGCACTCGCCTGCTTGCGGAGGCCGCGTACGCGACCAGCGCCGGCACGTACCGTATCGACGTGGCAGGTGAGTTCCGGCGGCCGCTCCTTCCGACAATTCTCTCCATCGAGCTGCGCGCGTCGGGGCTCGAGCTCATTCGGTTCTACGGAGTAGGCAACAAAACCAAGGGGTCGGAGCCGGACAGCGTGTACCGGGTGCGCCAGAAGGAGCTGCTCGTCGCGCCGCGCGTGGGGATCCCGTTGTCGCCCCGACTCCGGCTCACCCTGGGGCCGCTGCTCAAGTACGCGCACACCCCGAGCGACTCAGGCACCGTCCTCGCCACAACAGGTCCCTATTACGGCACGGGTGACTTCGGCCAAGTCGGGGCGCGCGCCGCGCTCGAGCTCGACACGCGCGACTTCCCAGCCGCTCCGGCCCGCGGCCTGCATGTGAGCCTCGCCGGGCAGTGGTATCCGGCCGTCAGGACGTCGTCTCCGCGTTCGCGAGCGTCTCGGCGGAGGCTTCTACCTACCTCTCGGCAGGCGACCCGCCATCCGCGACGCTCGCGCTCCGGGCGGGCGGCGCCGCGGTGAGCGGCACGGTGCCTTTCCAGGAGCTGGTATACGTGGGTGGCGGGCTGACGGTGCGGGGCTACGCCGAGCAGCGGTTCGCCGGACGACGCGGTGCGTATGGCAACGCCGAGCTGCGGCTCCTCGCCGGCCGCTTGCCGTTCGGCGACGTCGGCATCTTCGGCTTGGCGGACGCGGGGCGGGTCTGGATCCCGGGGGAGTCGTCAGACCGCTGGCAGGCCGCGGCGGGGGGCGGGCTGTGGCTCGCCTGGCAGCACCGTCGGGTCAACACACTGTCGATCGCCGCCGCCAGGAGCCCCGAGCGCACGGCGATCTATTTCCGCATGGGGTTCATGTTCTAGAGCCGTTGCGGCGTTGCAACCCGGGTTGCCCGTCCGGCTGCGTTACCCGAGTCAGCCGGGCGGCCTCTTTAGCAAGGAAACGCCCCGGCCCCCGGAACGTCGAGCAAGTCCCGTATCGGCCATAACCCTCAGCTTGCAACAGCGGACGCGACCTTGTCTTCTAGCGCAGCGCGCCTGAAGCACCGATGGAGCCGCGACCGTACCGCGCCCCTCCTCCGCCCGATCGCCGGTATCGACGTGACGGTGATCATTCCGGCGTACAACGAAGCCGCCAGCGTCGCCGACACGATCCGGAGCCTGCAAGGCCAGACCACGCCGCCAGCTGCGATCGTCGTCGTGGACGACTGCTCGACCGACGGGACGGGCGACGTGGCCCGCGCGCTCGGGGTCGTAGTCGTCCGACCGCCGACGAACACCGGCTCCAAGGCAGGGGCACAAAATTTCGGGCTCCGCTACGTCCGCACGCCCCTCACCGTCGCCATCGACGCCGATACGGTTCTCGCACCGGACGCGCTCGAGTGCCTACTGCCGGCCTTTTCCCGTCCGGCCGTCGCGGCGGCATGCGGTTTCGTGCTCCCACAGCGGGTGCGGAGTCTGTGGGAGCGGGGGCGCTACATCGAGTATCTGTTCGCGTTCACCTACTACAAGCAGCTGCAGGAGTACTATGGGAAGCCGCTCATCTCCTCGGGCTGTTTCTCGATGTATCGGACCGAGATCCTCGGGGCGCACAACGGCTGGTCGAATCGAACCCTCGCCGAGGATGTAGACCTGACCTGGAGCCTGTACCAATCAGGCCATGAGGTGCGTTTCGTGCCGGAAGCGGTGTGCTACCCTATCGAGCCTCGCACCCTCACGCTGATGGGAACGCAGCTGCGGCGCTGGTCACACGGGTTCGTTCAGAACGTGAAGCTGCACTGGCGCGGGCTCCTCGCGGTGCCCTATTTGCGCTCCGCGGTGGCGGTGGCGTTCTGGGATGCGACGATCGCGGCCGCGGTCTACCTGGTGCTGCTGCCAATCCTCGCGCTCCTGCTCGCGAGGCCCTGGGTGCTGATCGGTTACGTGATCGATGCCCCTGCCGTGCTCGTTCCGGTCCTCGCTGGCGCCGCACGGCGGCGGGAGATCCGCCGCGCGATCGCGAGCATCCCCGCGTTCTTCGTGCTGCGAACGGTCAACGCGGTCTTCTTTCTGCGTGCGGTCTGCGCCGAGCTGCTGCTCGGTCGCTCGCTCCGCGTCTACGAGAAGGGGCACTGACCGTGACGGCCGGCCTGCCGGGGACCGGGATCGGTGGGATGTTCTACCTGATGAGCGCGCTGGCGACGCCCCTGCGGGAAGCGTACCTACGGGTGCGGGGCCGTAGGTCGCGTGGGTGGGGCATGGTTGCCACGCAGACGGCGATCGCGGGCGCCATCCTCGCGGGCGTGTGGGCGACGGGCTGGCTCCTCGGCCTCGCGCTCAGCGCCTCCCGCAGCGTCATCCCGGCCGTTGCCACGCTGCATCCGGGCAACCTGTTGCCCGCCGTGGCGCTCCTCTTCAGCGTCGGGACCCTGGCCGCCGTGCTCCTCGGCGTCGAGGTGTTGCGCCTGTGGATCCGCCGGCGGCCGGACCGCGAGACCTCCATCAAACGGTACCAAGGCCGGCGTGCCGTCGCGGCCGGCGGGCGCCGGAGGCGGATCGTGCTACTGGTCCTCGGAGCGGTCGTCACGGCTCACGCGCGCCCAGCCGCCGCACAGAGCGGGAACCTCACCACCGGCCATCTCGGCCGCGCGGACTCAGCGTTCACAGCCGGGGATACGCGAGCCGCCGCACAGGAGTACGCCGCGGTGCTCGCCGCCGACCCGTGGAATTCCCACGCCACGTATCGCCTCGCGCAGCTACACCGACATGACCCCCGGTTGGCGCTGCGGCTGTTCCGCCGCTACGTCGCGCTCGAGCCGTCGGACCCCTGGGGGTACATGGCGCTGGCGGAGATGCTGGCGCGCGCAGGGCGCTTCAGCGCGGCGCTGCGGTGCTACGACGATGCCCTGCGCCTCGCGCCCGACGAGCGCGATGCCGTGGTGGGGCGCGCGCGGACCTTGGCGCGAGCGCGCCGAGCGGGTGCCGCCATCGCAGTCTACGAGGGTTGGCTCACCGCTCACCCCACGGACGCCGAGGTACGACGCGAGCTGGCGGCGGCGCGGGTGGCCGCCGCCCCCGCCATCATGCCCCTGGTGGGCGGCAGCCGTGATTCTGACGGGAACGCCACACTCCGGCTGGGCGGCGCCGCCGAGCTCGGGGCCTCCGGGCCGACCCGGCTCGGGGTGCGAGCGACCCGCGAGCAGATTCGCGACGGGGTCACCGCCATCGGGCTCGACGAGCTCACGCTCCGTGCCGCTGCGCTGCCCCGGGGCACGCTGCAGGTCGATCTGGAGGGGGGAGCGACTCGGGTCGACGCCATCGGCGGCGCGCGCGCCACACTCATCCCCACTGGCCAGCTGCGCGCCCGCTGGCGTGACCCGGTGGGCGGACCGGCCATCGACCTCCGCGCGCGGCGGAACGTGATCGACGCGAGCCCGCTCCTCGTGACGAACCGGGTGGTGCGAACAGAAATAGGCGCGATCGTCGAGCTGCCCGTCGCGAGAGGACTCAAACTCCGCGGGATCGGCCGCACGGCCGCGTTGAGCAGCTCCTTCGATGTGAACCACCGGACGACCTTCGCCGGCGTGGCGGCGGTGGCCCTGACGCCGATTCTCGAGGTGTCGGGCCAGATCCACGAGATCCGCTACTCCCGGCCCTCGAGCGCAGGGTACTTCGCGCCCCGGCTCGTTCAGATAGCGCAGGCGGGATCATACATCGAGCTCGAGACCGCCCGGTCTATCGTGCTCGCCTTCGATCTCGGCGTAGGCGTGCAGCGGGTGGCCGCCCGGCAGGGGGCTGCGGTCGGGCCCTGGCGTCACGCCTTGCGCCTCTATTCGCTTATCGCGGTGCCGCTCGCACCGGGGCGCGAGCTCCGGTTCGAGCTGGACGGCGACGATTCCGGCGTCGCCACCGAGGTCGCCACCGAGTCGGCGACGACCGCGCAGTGGCGCTACGTCTCGATGCAAGTCTCGCTGCGCGTTGCCCTGCCCTGAACCACCGCCGCCGGACCCTTGAACTCCGACCCGTCCCCGGCGTATACAGAGTGGCGTTGACGTCCCTACCCCCCCGCCCTCGTGAGGAGCATCGCATGCGCGTCGCCCTGTCCAGCATCGTCACCATCCCGCTGCTCGCCGCCTGCGTCGCTCCAACCCCGGGCGCCGTCCGCCAGGTGCCCGATCCCGTTTCCACCCGCTACATCAATCCCGGAACGCTCGCGGCGTTGCCGGGCTTCACACACGCCGTGCGCATCGGGCCGACGCTGTACGTGTCGGGTGAGGTCGCCCTCGACAGCACCGGCCGCCTCGTCGGTCCCGGCGACCTGGGCGCCCAGGCCGCCCAGGCGTTCGCGAACCTCGCGACGGTGTTACGGATCGGCGGGGCGACCCCGGCCGACGTCGCCAAGCTCACGATTTATGTCGTGAACTTCTCGCCCAAGGACATGGAACGAATCCGCCAGGCAGCGCCGGATTTCTTCCCCCAGCGGAACCCGCCGGCGGGAATCGTGATTGGGGTGCAGTCGCTGCCGCAGGAGGGGTTGCTGATTGCCGTGGACGCAACGGCAGTGGTGCGGGCAATGATTCTCCCCCGCGACCAGCGTCGAGAGCGGCCCTACTAGCTCACTTCCCGACGAGCCCCGAGAAAAACGGCAGCACGATCGACACGGCGATCAGCACGATGATGATCCACTCGAGCAGCTCCATCCGCTGCGTCGCCGCCCGGTCCGCCATTTTTCCATAGATCCCGTCGAGCGTCTGCAGCTTGCGGGTGATGCTCACGTCCCACTCCGCGAGGTGGAAGCGACGCGACACGTGGCCGTACACGCGGGTGAGGTACTGCTCGCCGATCAGCTTCAGCGCGTTCGTCACCTGCTCGAACAGGACCGCGGCATCGAGCTGCAGCCGCCCGAGCCGGCGGAGCGGAAGCCCATACGGACTGGGCAAGAACCGGCGCAGGCCGGGCGTGCGGCCGAGCAGGTCGTAGGCCCGCTCGAGTGCTTCGTCGAGCTGCGCGTCCAGGTACCGCATCTCGAGCAGCTGGGTGTTGGCGAACTCGATCACCGCCCGCACGTCCTCTCCCTCCGGATCGAACAGCAGCGTCGCGTCGGTGTCGATCAGCGTCGCGTCGTTCGGCCCGAACGAGAGGCGCGATGTGAGGGCGTCGCTCACTTCCTGCTGCGACAGGGGGCGTGACTCGGCCCGCAGCACCTGGGCCACCGTCTGCGCGTGCTCGGTCCACAGCATGGACGCCTCGAGCGGCTCGCGGAACGCCTCGATCTGGAACACTACGTAATCTTCGACGAAGTCGGCGAGGCGGGACCGAATCGCGGCGTCGCCAAGGGCCTCCACGAGCTGCTGCACCCGGCGCCGTGAGTCCGTCTCGAGCTGCTCGTTGCCGTACAGGATGGTGCTGAGCCCCGGGAGCCCCGTGAAGGGGCCCTGGAGGGGGATGGCGTAGCTCACCGACATCGCGCCGAAGTCGTAGAGCACGAACTCGACGTAGGGCGCCGTGACGTGCTCACCGACGGCGAGCGACTCCGCCGGCTCGGTCACGCGCAGGGGAGCGGGGTCGTACTCGAAGAACGCCGGAGCGCGCCGCTTCTGCTTGACCGTCTGGCGCTGGGTGGCGCTCGCCAGCCGCCGCTCCGCCGCCGCGAGGTCGAACGCGTGCGCGACGTCGTAGGCGAACAGCACGTAACAGGTGCCTTGGGCGATTATCGGTGAGGCCATCCGTCAGTCCTCCCTCTGCAACGCTCACCAGGCACCGGTACTTCCGCTAGGCCGGCTCCTTCCCTTCCCGCGCGACGGTGGGCGTCGCAAACGTCGGCGCCGGCAGCGACGGAATGCCCAGGTGCTCCCGCGCCCGGTTCAACGCGTCGTCGATGTTTCCGTGAATGTTTTCCTC
>Ga0209761_1003688_pt1 | contig 10130 bp, 10 predicted proteins | sample GraSoi013_1_40cm_4_FD_185818 | JGI IMG/M metagenome (GOLD analysis project Ga0209761, IMG submission 185818) | Grasslands soil microbial communities from the Angelo Coastal Reserve, California, USA - Sample 09_25_2013_1_40cm (SPAdes) (version 2) | ecosystem: Environmental > Terrestrial > Soil >... | reverse complement strand
GGTCGTCGCCGCGGAGCGCTGCCCGCTTGAAAACCACGATCAGGAGCGCCAGCCCCATGGTGAGCTGGGGAAAGAGGTAGTGGTACGTGACGGTGAAGCCGAACTGGAACCGGTGCCAGAAGAGGGCGTCCGCCGCAGAGCTCACAGGCTCTAACCCGCGGCGAGGTCGCCGAACGCGAAGCCGTGGTGGGTGAAAAAACGCACCAGATTTCAGGTACCACACGCGGAATCCGCGCACCATCGGTTCGATGACCGGTTGGACGAGCTGCCTTGTGCGCCCGGGGGGGGGCTGTGGCAAACCCCCGCCGCGCTCTGCTAGGCTCCCGACCCCATTCTGAATCGGCCTGGCCGCGAAGCGTTCCCTGGCCGAGCATCGCGCGGTCCGGGTCTCGGAGATCGGCCGGCGTCGTCCGAGCAAGAGGAGGTGGAAGACGACAACCCAGTTTGAGCACCGACTGGTGCTCAGATCGCGAAGTGGACGCATCGGAACCGTTGCAACGTGACGAGACCTCTTAAGGAGGGACGGAATCCATGAAGAGAGTGGCAATCGCACTGATGACGATCGCGGCGCTGGGGTTTGCTTCCACGGCGTCGGCCGCCGACAAGAAGGTCAAGATCGGCGTGACCATGGCGCTGTTCGACGACGTGTGGCTGACCTTCGTGCGGGACTCGATGACGAAGTGGGGGGCGGCCCACAAGGACATCGACCTGACCATCGTCGACGCCAAGAACGACAGCGCCAAGCAGGTCGGCCAGGTGGAGAACTTCCTGGCCCAGAAGATGGACGCCATCGTGATCCTGCCGGTGGACACGGCGGCCACGGGCCCCATGACCAAGGAGGTCACCGCCGCCAAGGTCCCGCTGGTCTACGTGAACCGCAAGCCCGACAACCTCCCCAAGGGCGTGCTCTACGTGGGCTCGGACTCCATCGACGCCGGCCAGTTCGTGGGCGAGGAGGTCAGCAAGGCGCTCAGCGGGAAGGGCAACGTCGTCATCCTGATGGGCGAGCTACAGAACGAGGCTGCCATCAAGCGGACCGAGGGCACGAAGAAGGTCCTCACGAAGTACCCGGGCATCAAGATCATCCGCGAGCAGACCGGCAACTGGCAGCGCACGGAGGGCCGGACCATCATGGAGAACTGGCTCGCCTCCGGCGACAAGATCGACGCGGTCGCCTCCAACAACGACGAGATGGCGCTCGGCGCGCTCATGGCCATCAAGGCCGCGGGCAAGCTGGGCAAGATCTACGTCGGCGGGACCGACGGCAGCCCGGACGCCCTCGACTCCATGGACAAGGGTGAGCTGAACATGAGCGTGTACCAGGATCCCGTTGGCCAGGGCGAGGGCGCGATCGAGGGGGCCTACCTCGCGGCCAAGCACCAGCCCAATCCGCGCGCCAAGAACGACGTCATCTGGATCCCGTACCAGAAGATCACCAAGGAGAACTACAAGTCGTTCATGAAGAAGTAGCCTGACCGAAGGACCGGTCCCCGCCGGCGCGCTCGCGTCGGCGGGGCTTCACCGGAGGGCCGCGGCGATGAGCGAGCACGTCCTCAGGATGCAGGGCATCTCCAAGCGGTTCCCCGGCGTTCACGCCTTGGACCAGGTCCAGCTGAACGTCCGGAAGGGGACCGTGCATGCGCTCATGGGAGAAAACGGGGCGGGCAAGTCCACGCTGATGAAGTGCCTCATCGGGATCTACGCGCCCGACTCCGGGACCATCGAGTTGAACAGCGAGCAGGTGAGGATCGTCAACACCCACCACGCGCTCTCCATGGGTATCTCGATGATCCACCAGGAGCTGTCCCCCATCCCGCACATGACGGTGGCGGAGAACATCTTCCTGGGGCGCGAGCCGCTCACCTGGTACGGGCTGGTGGACATGAGGGAGCTCAACCGGCGCACCCGGGAGCTCCTCGGCCGGCTCGGCATCGCCGTGGCCCCCGAGAAGAAGATGGTGGAGCTCTCCATCGCCAACACCCAGCTGGTCGAGATCGCCAAGGCGATCTCCTACGACTCGAGCCTCATCGTCATGGACGAGCCCACCTCGGCCATCACCGAGGCCGAGGTGGCGAATCTGCACAACATCATCCGCTCGCTCCGGGACCGGGGCGTCTCGATCATCTACATCACCCACAAGATGGATGAGGTGTTCAACATCTGCGACGAGGTCACCGTCCTCCGCGATGGGCGCTACGTGGGCACGAGCCCCATCCAGGCCCTCTCGCACGACCTCCTCATCCAGAAGATGGTTGGCCGCGAGCTGACCGACATGTTCCACAAGGAGGAGACGCCCGTCGGCGAGCCGATCCTCTACGTGCGAAACTACTCCGGCAAGCGGTTCCGCGACGTGACCTTCCAGGTGCGGCGCGGCGAGATCTTCGGACTGGCGGGCCTCATGGGCGCCGGGCGGACCGAGCTGCTCGAGACCATCTTCGGCGTCCACCCGCGGACCTCGGGCGAGATCTACCTGCACGGGAAGAAGGTGGAGATCCGCCGGCCCTCGGACTCCATCCGGCACGGGCTCGCGCTCCTCACCGAGGATCGCAAGCTCACCGGCCTGTACCTGAACGCAACCGTGCGGGACAACATCTCCATCGCCAACCTGCTGCGGTACCTGGCCGGGCCGTTCGTCCGGTTCCGCAAGGTCGTCGCCGACTGCGAGCGGATGCGCCAGGCGCTCCGCATCAAGACCCCCAGCCTCCAGCAGAAGGTGAGGAACCTCTCGGGCGGGAACCAGCAAAAAGTTTTGCTCTCCCGCTGGCTGTTGACCGAGCCGGAGATCCTGATCCTCGACGAGCCCACGCGCGGCATCGACGTGGGCGCAAAAGCGGAGATCTACCGGCTGATGGTCGACCTGGCGCGGAGCGGCAAGGCCATCATCATGATCTCGTCCGAGCTGCCCGAGGTCCTCGGCATGTGCGACCGCATCATGGTGATGCACGAGGGCGACAAGGTGGGCGAGGTGGTGCGCGGGGACGCGACCCAGGAGCGGATCCTCCAGATGGCCACCGGCCTCAACCTGTCAACCGCCAACGCGTGAAGGGAAGCCGCCGTGAATTCGACCGCCCCACCGACGAGCAAGGCATCTTCCCCGGAGGCAGCGCCGATCTCCGCGGCACCCTCCCCCAAGGCTACCCCCTTCTCCGTGGTTGCCCGCCACGCCACGGGCGACAAAGCGAGGGCGGTGATCTCGCAGTACGGGATCTTCCTCATCTTCGGGGTGATGGTGATCGTGGCGTCGTTCCTGTCGCCCGCGTTCCTCACCACCACCAACATCGTCAACGTCATCCGGCAGATGTCGATCATCGGCCTCATCGCGCTGGGGGTGACCGGCGTGATCGTGTCCGGTGGCATCGACCTGTCCTCCGGCTCCGTGGTCGGCGCCGCCTGCGTGGTCGCGGCCAGCCTGGCGCAGCTCCCGGACCGGGCCTTCTACCCGGCCATTGCCGGCAGCCCGGTCGTGGTCGCGATCCTGGCGGGGTGCGGGGTAGGGGCGCTGGCCGGCCTGATCAACGGCCTGCTCGTGGCCAAGACGGGCATCCCCCCCTTCATCGCCACGCTGGGCATGTACACCGCCGCTCGGGGGGCGGCCATGCTCTACACCACCGGCCGGCCGCTCTCGCACCTCTCCGATGCATACAACGTCATCGGCCAGGGGGATTTCCTCAGCGTCCCGGTCCCCATCCTGATCCTGGTCGTCATGGCCTTCGCGACGCACATCCTCTACTCCCGGACCAAGTTCGGGAAGTACATCTATGCCATCGGCGGCAACGAGCAGGCGGCCCGGGTCTCCGGCATCAACGTGGGCCGGTACAAGATCCTCATCTACACCTACGCCGGCATGCTCTCCGGATTGGCCGGCCTGGTCGTCTCCTCCCGCATCGGTTCGGGCCAGCCGGGCCTGGGGGTGGGGTACGAGCTCGACGGCATCGCCGCGGCCGTGATCGGCGGGACCTCGCTCTCCGCCGGCGGCATCGGCACCATCCCCGGCACCATCGTGGGCGCGCTGATCATCGGCGTGCTCAACAACACCCTCGACCTCGTCAACGTCTCGGCCTACTGGCAGCAGATCATCAAGGGCGGGATCATCGTCGGCGCCGTGGTCCTCGACCAGCGGAAGAACCGGGGCGATCGATAGGCGCTGTCGCGCCGCAGGCGCGACTGTGCGCCTACACACGCGGAGCGTGACCCTGGCTGTCTCCGTGAAAACGGAGACAGCCTACAGGAGGACGTCGTGAACCCTCGTGAACGGCTATCGCTGAACCGCATCCTGAGCCCCCAGCTGCCCCTCCCCGAGTTCCTGAAGCTCACCGCCGACCTCGGGATGAAGATGGTCGAGGTCCGGAACGACTTCGCAGACAACAGCGTGCTGGACGGGCTCTCCGAGACGCAGCTCAAGAAAGCCCTCGCCGAGACCGGCGTACGCATCATCACCATCAACGCCCTCTATCCCTTCGAGCACGGCAAGCACTTGCAGGCCAACGTGGAGAAGCTGAAGGGGCTCATCGCGGAGGCGGGCAAGGTGAATTGCCCGCACATCGTCATGTGCCCCTTCAACGAAGTCGGCGACCCGCGCACTCCGGCCCAGCGATCCGCCGATCTATTGGTTGCACTGAACGCCTACGGCCCGCTTCTCACCGAGGCAGGGATGGTCGGCCTGATCGAGGCGCTCGGATTCGAGCGCAGCGCGCTGCGCACCAAGCGAGCCGCGCTGGACGGCATCGCCAGGTGCTCCTACCCGAAGGCCTTCGCGCTGTTACACGACACCTTCCACCACTACCTGAGCGGGGAGACCGAGCTCTTCCCGCGCGAGACGAAGCTGATCCATGTGTCCGGCGTGGTTGCGGGCAAGGCGAAGCCTGCCATCGAGGACGACGATCGGATCCTGGTCGACGCCTCCGACGTCTTGGACAGCCGCGGCCAGGTGGCGGCGCTCCTGAAGGCCGGGTGCCAGGCGCCGATCTCGTTCGAGTCCTTCTCTCCCAAGATCCGCGCCCTGCCCGTGCCCGAGCTCAAGAAGGCCGTCCGGGAGAGCGTGAATTACCTCATCGGCTGATCGAGGCCGAGCACCCAGCAGCATCCGGAAGAGCAAAGCCATGGCATACAAGGTCGGCGTCATCGGGACAGGCGCGATCGGCGTCGAGCACGCGCGCCGGATCAACCAGCGCATCGGCGAGGCCAACGTCGTGGCCGTGACTGACATCGACGGCGCGCGGGCCAAGGACATTGCGGCAGGGATCGGGGCCCGGGCCCTTCCGACGGGCCGCGACGTGATCGCGGCACCGGACGTGGACGTCGTGGTGGTCACTTCCTGGGGGCCGACCCACGAGGAATTCGTGCTGGCCGCCATCGCCGCCGGGAAGCCAGTGTTCTGCGAGAAGCCGCTGGCCACCACGGCCGCGGGCTGCCTGCGCATCGTCGAGGCCGAGGTGAAGCACGGTAAACGCCTCGTCCAGGTCGGTTTCATGCGCCGCTACGACGCGGGGTACCGGGCGCTGCGCGAGGTCGTGGCCGCGGGCAAGATCGGGAACCCGCTCATGGTGCACTGCGCCCACCGGAACGCGGCGGTGCCCGACAGCTACACCACCGACATGGCCATCACCGAGACGGTCATCCACGAGATCGACGTCCTGCGCTGGCTGCTGGACGACGACTACGTCTCCGTCCAGGTGGTCTACCCGCGCAAGACGCGCAACGCCTCCGGCCAACTCCGCGATCCGCAGCTGGTGATGATGGAGACGGCCAAGGGCATCCGCATCGACGTCGAGGTCTTTGTCAACTGCAAGTACGGCTACGACATCCAGTGCGAGGTGGTGGGTGAGACCGGGGTGGCCCGGCTGCCCGAGCCCGCCAGCGTGATCCTGCGCAGCGAGGCGCGACGCTCGGTGGGGATCCTGGTCGACTGGAAGCAGCGCTTCATCGACGCTTACGACGTGGAGCTGCAGGCCTTCTTCGACGATCTAGGCCGCGGGGGCCCGACTGGCCCGTCCTCCTGGGACGGCTACGCTGCAGCGGTGACGGCCGATGCCTGCGTCCAGTCCCAGCAGAGCGGCAAGGTGGTCCCGGTCTCGACGCGGCAGCGCCCTGGCTTCTACGGCAGCCCCCGCTGACCTCGGGGCCGGCGGCGCAGTTAGTCTGGCCGCTGAAGCGTACACGATCCGCTGAACCGAACTGAGACACGCATGCGTCTCCTCGTGACGCGTCACGACTTGCAAGCACGCGACACGAAAGCGCTAGGTCCGATTCGAACACGGGAAATCGAAGAGGTGCAATTCGCCGGCGCGGACTCCTCGCGCAGGGGGAATTCAAATGGAAGGGAAATTGATCCGGTTATGCACCGCAATGGCGCTCGTCGTCGGCTGCGCGCACCAGAAGATGTTCGAGGCAAAGCAGGACCAGCCTGCCGCCCAGCCTGCGGCGGCTGTTCCTCAGCCGGAGTCAGCGCCCGCGTCCGTCGCTGCCGAGCCTGCGAAGCCCCCGGAGAGCCAGGGCCTCATCACCATCACGACTTCGTCGGCCGAGGCCGCGGACGCCTATGTCGAGGGGGTGGACTGGCTCCTCGCTGGGCACCAGGACAAGGGCCTCGTGTTCCTGCGCAAGGCGCTGCAATTCGATCCCAACCTGCTGGTGGCGCAGGCGATGCTCAACCACAACACGCCCGGCGCAGAGGCGATGCAGAAGGTCGACGAGGCGGCGCAGGCGAGCACGTCGCTGCCCGAGGCGGAGCGGACGGAAATCGAAGCGATCGATGCCGCCAAGCACGGCGATTACGAGAAGGCCCGCGAGTTGGAACTGAAGCTGCTTTCGCTCGCGCCGCGCGACTGGCGCGCGCACGCCTACGTGGGCGCTACCGCCTTCTTCTCCGCGCACCGCGCGGAGGAGGCGGCGAGCCACCTGCGCGAGGCGGCTTCCCTGAACCCGAAGGCGATCGGGCCGTGGTCGATCCTCGGCGCCATCGCGGAGGAGCAGGGCAAGAGGGCCGAGGCGGTCGAAGCGCGCGGCAGGGTCGCCCAGATGCGGCCCGACGATCCCGCGGCGCAGGCGGACTATTCCTACGTGCTGCTCTTCGCCGGCAAGCTGGACGAGGCGGAGCAAGTGGCGCGCAGTGCGGCGGCCCTCCCCACCCCGGACGCCAAACCGCTGGCCGCGCTGGCCAATGTCGAGTTCTACCGCTCGCACTTCGCGAAGGGTCGGGAGAGCGTGGCAAAGGCGCGCTCGCTGTCTACGGACGAGAGCGAGCGCCTTGGACTGGCCGAGTTCACAATCTTCACCCACGTCGCGGAGGGAAAATACGACGCGGCGCTGCAGGCGGCTTCCGTCCTGGAGAGTGAAGCGCGTGCGGCGAAGAACCCCAACATGGTCGTGATCGCGGCGATGGACCGCGCCTTCGCAGCCGCGCTGGTTGGCAAACACGCCGAGGGTCAAAAGTACGCTTCCGAGGCGTGGGCGCGCAGCGAGAGCGAGGCGCTCTCCGGCATCGGTCGCAAGGACCTCCAGCGTGGCATCCTGGTGGCGCATATGTGGACGCAGGCCCTGGGAAAGAAGCCAGCCGACGCGGAGAAAACCCTGGCCCTGATGGAGAAAGACGCGGCCGACTCTCCCAATGATGCCAACGTGCGGTCGGCGGCAGCATGGGGCCGTGGCGTCCTCAAGCTGGGGAGGGGCGACGCGAAGGGGGCGGCGCAGGAGATGTCGCAGTGCATCGCCTCCGACGATCTCTGCCATTTCCATCTCGCCGTGGCGCAGGAGAAGGCCGGCGACAAGGCCGCCGCGCAGGCGACGCGTGCTGCGCTACTGTCTCAGCAGCGGACGCAGAATTCCTTCTACCTGGTCCTGCGCCAGCAATCGCTGAAGAAAGTGGGCGACAAGATGCCCTTGCCGAACTTGTGAGGTGCTTCAGGACTTCGTGGCAGGCTCGTCCCGACCCTGGGAGTTTGCGTGTACGAACGGTTGTCGCTATAGTACGTACATGGTGAAGAAGCTGACGCGCACCGGGAACAGCGTCGCGCTCGTGCTCGACAAGGAACTCCTGGAAGCCACCGGGTTGGATGCCGGCTCGACGGTCGAGGTGTCCACCGACGGCCGGGTCATCGTCATCTCTCCGCCTGCGGACAAGCAGCGATCGTCGAAGCTGGACGCCATCCTCGGCAAACTCGACCGTCGCTACGGTGCGGTCTTCAAGAAACTCGCTGAATGAAGCAGCCGCGCTTCCTCTTGCTCGAGGAAGTGCTCCGCACCCACGCTCACCAGATCGAGCGATACGGCGGCTCGTTCGGGGTCCGCGACGCTGGCCTCCTGCTGTCCGCCGTCGCGGCGCCCCAAGCATCATTCGCTGGTGGCTTTCTCCATGGAACGCCGTTCGAAATGGCGGCCGCCTATCTGTTCCACCTCGCCAGAAACCATCCCTTCCTCGATGGAAACAAGCGCGCAGCTCTCGCTGCGGCGCTCGTCTTTCTGGAGTTGAGTTTCGTTTCCGTCGACGCGCCAGACGAGGAGCTCGCCGAGCTTGTCCTGCGTGTCGCGACTGGCGAGGCGTCCAAAGCCGAGGTTGCCATGTTCCTCGCGCGGCACGCTGTGCCGCCGCATCGCTGACGCTTGAGAAGCGGGTCGCTGCAAGTTCAGGTTGCTCGAGCTGTTGGGAACCGACACCGGCCGCGACGCCGTGTTACGGGACCGCCGGCACGCTTCCGCGAAGCATGAAGAAGATGACCACGCCGGTCACTGAGACGTAGAGCCAGATCGGCAGCGTCACCCGGGCGATCGCGCGGTGCTTCACGAATGCGCGCTTCCAAGCAAAGTAAAGGGACGTGAGAGCCATGGGGACGATGCCCATGGAAAGCACGATGTGGCTCGTGAGGATGACGAGGTACAGCGCGCGGATGGGTCCTCGGCCCTGGAACTTCGTGTCGCCGTGAACGAAGTGGTACGCGAGATACCCGATGAGAAAAAGCGACGACGACGCGAACGCGGACACCTGGCAGTATCGGTGAAGCTGGACCGCCTTGCGCCGGATGGCCACCCATCCCGTCACCAGCAGGCAGGCGGAGAGCGCATTCAAGCTCGCGTTCACAGCGGGCATGAAGCGCAAGTCGAGCCCGGTCCCAGCGGTTCCGCGGCGGATGACCAGGATGTAGAACAAGAAGGCGACGGCGCTCACGGAGACTACGGCGTTGAAGACGAAGAAGTTCCGGTCCGACGTCGGCTGCGATCTCGCACTGGCTTCCATGCCCGGCTCTCATACCACGACGCTGCGGACGGCGAACTCCACCCAAGCGTGTCCGCGTCGCTGAAGTTGCCCGACTCCCCACCGCGCGTCATCACATCGGCGGCACCTGGCCCTTCATTCCGACGTTCACGCGCGCGGCGGTCAAGCTGCCATCAGCCTGCTTCTGCGACACCACGAACACCCGGGCACCGGGCTTGAGCTCGCTCTTGTCGACCGGCGCATATGTCACCACGACCGTGTCCTTGGTGACGAGAATCTTCTTCTCTCCGCCTTTGTACTGCACGGTCATCACGCGGTCGTTCGCCACGCTGACGATGTCGGCGACATTCGCGTTGGTCATTTTGCTGTCGGGCTTGAGATCCCAATCGTAATGCCCTTCGCCTGTGCCGCGCATGCTCTCAGGGAAGATGTGCACTTCCTGCGCGACCAATGCGCCGTCGCGCTCGCCCACCGTGGTCGTGCCGATGAACTTGCCGCTGGCGATGTCAGCAACGCTTCCCTTGAAGATACCCACGACCACGAAGTTGTCAGCGAGCCTGACGCTCATGCTCTGCCCATTGCGATCCTTGATGGTCAGGTTCTGCCCCTCGAGCTTTTCGATGTTGCCGCGGATTCTCACGGGCGGATTCGCGGGCGCCTGCGCGAAGGCGTTTGCGGCTACGGCAGCGACAAAAAGTCCGACGGTGAAACGTATCATCATGTCCTCCAGGAATGAGCAGCAAAAGCGCAACCCAGAACGCCGAGCAGCTTCGGCTGATGCGCGACGATCGGCAAGGCGACGGAAGTCGCCAGCGTGCCGGACCGTGATCTCGCTCAGCAGAAGCGGCGAATGGTGTCGACGAGGCGGCGCAAGCTGACCAGCGTCCCTGCTGCTTGCGTAACCTCACTCCGGATCGATTCC
>Ga0209761_1003683_pt1 | contig 10133 bp, 7 predicted proteins | sample GraSoi013_1_40cm_4_FD_185818 | JGI IMG/M metagenome (GOLD analysis project Ga0209761, IMG submission 185818) | Grasslands soil microbial communities from the Angelo Coastal Reserve, California, USA - Sample 09_25_2013_1_40cm (SPAdes) (version 2) | ecosystem: Environmental > Terrestrial > Soil >... | reverse complement strand
CTCGTGCTCGGATTGCGGCGCCGTCTGAGCCGGGCGGGTCACTCCGCCAACGGCGATGTGCTGCCGTGGGTCGACAGCCTGGAGCTGGCGATGCGCGGGCCGCAGGGCCGCGCCGCCGTTCGCCGGCTGCATCATTTGCTCACCGCACGCGATCGCAACGCGCAGCGCGTGCTTGAAACCGCTCAGGCCGTGGAGGCTGTGTGGGAGGAACTGCGCCCGCGCACGACGCGCAACGCATCGTAGAGGCTTTACGCAAAGTGGTGCTGGGACAGGAGGCGGCGACGCTCGAAGTGCTCGTCTGCCTGCTCGCGCGCGGGCACATCCTACTCGAGGGCGTCCCGGGCACCGCGAAGACGTTGCTCGTGCGCACGCTCGCGCTCGCGCTCGAGGTGCGGTTCGTGCGCATCCAGTTCACCCCGGACCTGATGCCCGCCGACATCACCGGCATCACGTTGCTCACGGGCACGCATCAATTCTCGTTTCGACCGGGTCCGATATTCGCGGATCTCGTCCTCGCGGATGAGATCAATCGCGCCCCCGCGAAAACGCAGGCCGCGTTGCTCGAGGCGATGCAGGAGCGGACCGTCACCGTCGACGGCGAGAGTCACCCCCTGTCGCCGACGTTCACGGTGTTCGCGACACAGAATCCGATCGAGTTCGAAGGCACCTATCCTCTGCCCGAGGCCGAGCTGGACAGGTTCATGGCGAAGGTGCTGGTCGGATATCCATCGGCCGACGTCGAGCAGGGGATCCTCACCCGCTACGTCGACGGCTTCGAAGCGGATCGCCCAGATACCTACGGCGTGAGCCCGCTGATGAACGCAGCAGGCCTCGAGCTCCTGCGCGGGCAGGTGGACACGGTGCGCGTCGAGCCCCGGATCACGGGATACATCACGGCAATCGTGCGCGCGACGCGCGAGGCCGCGTCACTGACCCTGGGCGCCAGCCCGCGGGCCGGCGTGGCCCTGTTCAAGGCGGCACGCGCCGCGGCGCTGCTCGACGGCCGCGACTTCGTCATCCCGGACGACGTGAAGCGGCTCGCGCCCTCCATCCTGCGGCATCGCGTCAGTGTCGCGCCCGAGCTCGAGCTCGAGGGCGTCACGGCGGATCAGGCGCTGAAGGCGATTCTGGACCGGACCGAGGCTCCGACCGCGTGAACCTGCAGCCGCTGCTGCTTCCCAGCGCCGCCATCGCGGCGTTCGTCGGATTGTGGTATGCGCTCGGCAGCGTGGCGGGGATTCTCTGGACGCCGCGCGCCCTGCTGATTGCGGGACTCCTGACAGTCGCCGGCGTCTCCGGGTTCTGGACGCCGTGGGGCCTCGATGTGATGCTGCTCGCCGACGCCGTGCTGATCCTCCTGATTTGGCTCGACGCGACGCTGGCCCAAACGGTGGTCGTCACGCGCGAGCCGCTGCCCGCGCTGTCGGTGGGACATGCTGGTGAAGTCACCTATCGGTGGACGAATCCCTCACGGCGCCGGGCACGCCTGCAGGTGCGCGAAGTGCGTCCCGATATCCTCGGGGGCCCCCAGCCGCCGCGCGCCGTGAGAATTCCACCAAGGGGGGTGACACGCGAGCGGGTCGCGGTGATTCCGCGACGGCGCGGACGGGAAGCCGGGGGCGGGGGCGGATTCGTGCTCGACAGCATCGGGCCGCTCGGACTCGGGCGGCATCGGTTTCGCGTGCCGTTGCCGTGGGATGTGGTGGTCTATCCGCCGCTCGTGTCGGTGCGGCTGCGCGCATCGGTGGCCGAGGCACTGCGGCGGCGCGATGCCGGCATGAAGCCGATCCGGCGCCTCGGCGAGGGACGGCTGTTCGAGTCTTTGCGCGAGTGGGTCCCCGGCGACGATCTGCGTCACATCGATTGGAAGGCGACGGCACGGCGGGACAAAGTCATCACGCGCCAGTACGAAGCGGAGCGGCGCCAACAGGTGTTGCTTGTCCTGGATACGGGCCGGCTCATGACGGCGGAGGTCGGTGGGGTAGCGCGGCTGGACTTCGCGGTGCAGGCCGCGCTCGAGCTCGCCTATGCGGCGGCGCAGCACGATGACAACGTCGGCATCATGACATTCGCCGACGGCGTGCAGCACTTCGTCGCGCCCGAGCGGGGCCGCAGCGGCGTGCGGCGCGTGATGGACGTGCTCGCGGAAGTGCAGCCGAAGCTCGTCGAGCCCGATTATCCTGGAGCCTTTCGCTATCTCGCCGCGCGCAACCGCAAACGCGCGCTCACGGTGCTCTTCACCGATGTCATCGACCGGTTTGCGTCCGATGCGCTCGTCGCGAATGTGGCGACGCTCCGACCCCGGCACCTGCCGCTCGCCGTGACGTTGCGCAATCCCGAGCTCGATGCCGCCGCCGGCGGACGGCCCACGACGTCGCGCGACGCGTTCCGCAAGGCGGCTGCCGAGGAGCTGCTGCACGCGCGGGAGGAGGCGCTGGGACACATGCGGCGGGCGGGCGTACTCGTGATTGATGTCACACCCGAACGCGCCGCGCAGGCGGTCGTGACGAAGTATCTCGACCTCAAGCGCCGAGGCACGCTCTAAGTCACTGTCTGGCCCGGGCCACCCGCGTATTGTATGTTCGGTCCTCACGTACACGGATTGGCCTGGATGCGCGGTCTCAGCCGAGCTACCCCCATCGTGACTCTGGCAGCGGCGCTCTTCGGGGCCACCTGCGCCTTCCCAACCGACAAAAGCGACAAAGTTCTCGTCACGCTGGAGGCGCCTGCCCACGTCGTACTGCGCGGGCAGGAGATGTCGGTGTACGCGCGGGCGTGGCAGGTCGTGGGCACGGACTCGCAGCCGATCAGCAACGTGGACTTCGCCTTCAGCACGGGCAGCAGCACCATCGCTCGGGTCGAGAACAATGGCGGCGGGTATGCGACGGTGACGGGGGTGAACAGCGGGAACGTGGACATTGTTGCCCGCGCCGTGGCGTTCGAAAAAGCTCAGGCAGCCGACCTGGTCTTGCGTGTCTCGAATCCGCTCGAAATCGACAGTGTGCGTCCGAAAGTCGCGCGGTGGGGAGAAGTAGTGACGGTATACGGTGTCGGCGTGGATTCGATGTTTCTGGCGAGTTTGGCCGGCGCGACGCTGATCGAATATCCGTTTTCCCGCAAACGCGACAGCGCCACCGGCCTGGGCCGCATGTCGTTCTGGGTGCCGCTGCCGGCCCGTTCGGACTCGTTGTTCTATCTGGGAGCGGGCGTCTTCGGCAAGGACACGGCAATCACCGGGGTCTTGAAACACGATATTTACGAGCCGAACGACACGTTCCCCTCGAATATCAATCTCGATTTGCCCGGCCCGTGGCCGGGAACGCTCCTCGCGCCGGTTCGCTTCACCAACCCCGCGTTGGCGTTCGAGCCTGTGGATCGCGCCATCGGGCTCGGCGAAGACTGGTTCCGCTTCACCACGAGCGATACGACGCAGGCGCTGACCTTCTTCATTACCTACCCGTCGGGGTTCGGCGACACCGCCGGGACGAGGACTTTCCTGCTCGACTCGCTCTACTATGCGACCGGGGCGGCGGGCGATCCGGTCGAAAAATTCTTTGGCAAACCCAACGCCGACTACATCGGCTCCGATTTCTATCTCTGTCAGGGAAAGCAGTTCAACCCGTCGCAGCTTTCCCGCGAATCCACGACCGTCGCGTTGAAGACGCTACCCGGCCACAACCTCCACGTCATCACGTTCTTCTCGCGCGTCCAGCGGTACGGACTGACCGTGGCGCAGGGATACTTCACCGCGGACCCGCGGATTCGGCCCGACGCCTATGAAGAGAACGACTTGTGCCACTATGCCGACAGTGTCCCCGGCCAGCCGAATCCTCGAGGGCGCATTCATGTGACCACGGCGGGCTTCAGCGATACCATGAACATCGACAACCCGTTCGAGCTCGACTGGTATCGGCTCGAAGTGCCCTCCCACGGTCTCGGTGATTCGGTGCTGATCCGGTTGCAGGGCAGGCCCTTCGTCGCGGGTCAGGATTCCTCCGACATCGATCTCTACGTGTTGACGGTCCCGGATTCGGTGAACGGCCTCACGCAGGTCGCATCGTCCGTCAATGCGGGGTCTACCGAGAATCTGATGGTGGATCTGCCACAAGGGTCGTACTACCTGGCCGTCGTGGATTTTGCGGGCGTCGCGATGCGCTACTCGATGTGCATTCGTGGTATCCCGGTCCTCACGGTGCCCTCGTGTAACCTGATTCTGCCCGGACCACCCGCGCCGGCTCGCAGCAAGCGCCTGCCGCAGCCGTCGGCGACCGTCGATCAGAGCGCGCGCAGCTCCTTCTTCGGCGCGCGCCGGCGCCAGTGACGGGTACCGCGGGATCCGCGATGGAATGCCTGAAGTGCCACACCCCGCTCCCCGACGGTAGCAAGTTCTGCTACGCGTGCGGCGCCGATGTCACCGGCGGCGGCACGATGGGCGCGAGCAGCGGCACCGAGGGCCTGATGCAACGGCTGCAGCGCCTGGTCGAGGGCAAGTACAAAGTCGAGCGCATCCTGGGCAAAGGCGGGATGGGCGCAGTCTTTCTCGCCCACGACCTGACGCTCGAGCGCGAAGTCGCGATCAAGGTCCTGCCTCCCGACATCTCGATGGACGAGCATATCGTCAAACGCTTCCAGCAGGAAGCGAAGACGTCGGCGAAGCTCGACCACACCAACATCATTCCGATCTACCGCGTCGAGAGCGAAGGCGGACTCAATTACTTCGTCATGAAGTACATCGCGGGCACGTCACTCGAGGACGTGCTCGATCAGAAGCAGCCGCTGACCATCGACTACATCCAGCGCGTCTTGTGGGAAGGGGCCTGCGCGCTCGGCCACGCGCACCAGCGCGGCGTCGTGCATCGCGACGTGAAACCGGCCAACATCATGTTCGACCACGACGGCCGAGTGATGCTCACCGACTTTGGCATCTCCAAAGCACTGCAGGCCGCGACCGGCTTCACCGGGACCGGCATGATCATCGGCACGCCGCACTACATGGCGCCCGAGCAGGCGAAGGGCGGCACGGTGGACGGGCGCGCCGACGAGTACTCACTGGGCGTCGTCGCCTACCGCATGCTCACCGGAGAGCTGCCGTATACCGGCGACTCGGTTCACACAATCCTCTATAAGCACATCTTCGAGGAAGTGCCGAGCGCCGCCGCCAAGCGCAGTGACACGCCGCCATTCCTGGCCGCGGCGATATCACGCGCGCTGTCCAAGGAGCCTGATCAGCGCTTCCCAACCATGGAAGAGTTCGCGACCGCGGTGTGGCCGGAGCAACCGGTTGCGGTCCCGAAAGCGGGTACAGCGAAGAGCCACCGGAGGCCGCCGCCGCCGCCGTCCCGCACGGCGACGGCCGACGCGCCGACAGAAGTGACCAGCGCTCCGACCACGCCAATCCCCCGTGCCGGCATGAAGGTCCCGGCGGACAAAAAGAAACGCTCGAGCGTCGGCATGGTGGTCGGCGCGCTCGTAGTAGTCGCCGCCGGTGTCGGTGGTTATCTGGCGCTGGGCAGACCGAGTGCGGCGCCTCCGGTTTCGCCACCACAGGCCGGGCCGGCTCCGGCGCCGCCGCCAGTCGCCGTGCCGGTCGCCACGAATCCTCCTCCGCCGCCGAGACGGGGGAACGACAACCGGCGGCAGAGCGCGCCGCCGCCGGCTCCTCCGGCCGCGGCCGAGGGTACGATCACCGTCGCAGCTGACCCGTACGGTGAAGTCTTTATCGACGGCACGGATGTCGGTCAGACGCCCCTCGTCGAGTACTCCGTGCGCGTGGGAAGACACACGATCCGGGTCGAACGGGCCGGCTACAAGACGGTGAACGAGACGGTGCAGGTGTCGGCCAACAATCCTGTCCGCAAGCGGTATACGCTGTTTCCGGAGTGACACCATGAAAGCTCACGCCCTGGTAACGGCAGCGATCTTGAGCGGAAGTACATTGGCCGCGCAGACGATTCAGAATCCCACCTTGCGCCGCGCGCAGCAGGCGTTTGATAATCTCGATTACCGTCAGGCCCTCAGCGGCGGCCATGCCGCGTTGCGCGAGCGGCTGACCGGCTTCGAGCGCGCGCGCGCCTATGAGCTGCTCGGCTTCACGTACAGCGGCATGGATTCCATCCTGAAGGCGGTGGATGCCTTCAAGCAGGTGGTCCTGCTGGAGCCGGAGCGGACGCTGGATGCGAACCGGACCTCACCGAAGGCGTTGAGCGCCTTCCAGGTCGCGTTGACCCAGGTGCTCGTCGTGCGACAGTTGCTGGTGGATAGCGTCACGTTCGTGGGTGGCCAGGGAGTCGTTCCGCTTCGCTATACCGTGACGCAACCGGCACGGGTGGTCACCCGCGTCGTCGGCGGCTCCACGTCCCTGCGAGTCGACTCGACCGTCGCGACCGGGCAAGTCAACATTCGCTGGCCTGCGCGCCTGCCGAACGGCGATCCGGTTCCGCCCGGCAACTACACGGTCGTCGTCGACGCGACCGTGGGTCAAAACAGTTTCTCGACATCGCAGCCGATCCGGGTCTCGCACGGGACCGTGGACACCCTGGCTCATCTGACCAGCTTGCCCGGCTACACCTATCTGCCCGAGACCGAGGTGCCACCTAAGAGCTGGCGTCCGATGGGTCTCGCGCTCGTGTACACCGGCGTTGCGCTCGCCGGCACCTCGGCGCTGTCGAATGGCGATCTCGGATCGGCCTCAATGCGGGAGGGTGGCACGATCGGGGCCGGTATCGTCCTCGCGGGGTTCATCATGACCCTGAAGAAACCGGCGCCGCAGCCGGCGCGCGGCAACATCCTGTATAACCAGCTGCTGCGTGACCAGATCACCCGGCGCAATGCCGAAATCGCGCAAGAGAACACGCGCCGGCGCCAGCAAGTGGCGCTGACGGTCGCGCCGGTGCCGCGGGCCGGAGGCTCGCGATGAAAGCGCTGTGGGGGGGGTGCCTGCTGTTACTGGTGCTGCCGGTCGGTCTGGCGGCGCAGCACGTCGCCATCGGCCCGCAGGTGGTGTTCGGCGATTATCGTGAGGTCTCTTCCGATCTGCATTATCGCGGCGCCGGCATCGGTGCCAAGGCGACGCTCGAGTGGAAGAAGTTTTCCGCGGATATCGCGCTCTCGAAAGTGAAGTACAAGCCCACCGGCGACGGCACAGCGACGGCGGAATTTGACGCGTCCGAGGTGGACATCCGGTTACGCTACTACATCTCGGGTCCGGTCTCCGGCGAGCTGGGATTCGTCAACCGCAAAGCGGATCCGGAGTTCGAGGCCCAGTCGGTCGGGGCGATCACGGCCGGTGCGCAGATGGCGTATCTGCTGGGACCCGGCGTGCGGATGGCGTTGCGCGGCGGGCTGATGTTCGGCGCCAAGTATTCGGGTGGGGGCACGACGTCAGGTCTCGGCGCGCTGCAGCTGGGTCTGGGCCTCACCGTCGACGCGCTGCATGGCCGTGTGCGCGTGACCGGCGATTACGGATTCCAGCGCTTTTCGCGCAAGACGGATGATGGGAGCGGACCGTTGCCGGCGCCGATCCAGCAGTCGCTCAGCAGAGTGGGATTCGCGATCGCGTTTTGAGGAGTGCGATCCCCTAGTTGACGTGAATGCTGCCCGTCATTCCCGCGTGAATCCTGCAATGGTAGGTGAAAGTCCCCGCGGTCGGGTAGGTGTGGACGAAGATCTGTCCTACCGGCAGGGCCGTATCGAACGCCCCACCATCGTCGGTCACGGTGTGAGCCACTGCACTGCTGTTCTGCCAGCAGACCGACTGTCCGTGTGTAATCGTCGTGCTGTTGGGTGAGAACTGATTCGAACTGGACGTGTTGACGTTCGCAGTGGCCCCGCTGCTGCCACACGAGTTCGCAGGGCTCGTAGAACTTCCACAGGCCAACCCCAATAAAGCGAAGAGCGGAACGCCGACGGCAAGGACGGCACGCATCAGATTGCTCCTGTTCGAGAGCAGTCGGTTGTAGGGCGACGATTGTGAAGACTCTGCTGAGGCGTGCTACGTCACGAACGCGAACTGCTGATAGGCAACCAATGCGCCAGCCGCGATTCGAACGCGGGACCTTCGGCTCCGGAGGCCGAGCAGCGGCTGGCTCTCTTGGGGACGGCACCCTATGATGTGAATCGCCCGAGCCCCGGAGCCGCCGTTGGCGGATCCATTTCAGCAGTTGCGAGCTGCACTAGCCGACCGCTACGCCTTCGAGCGCGAGCTCGGCCGCGGCGGGATGGCGACCGTCTACCTTGCCCAGGACCTGAAGCACCATCGCAAAGTCGCCATCAAGGTGCTGCGGCCCGAGCTGGCCGCGGCGCTCGGCCCGGAGCGGTTCCTCCGCGAGATCGACACTGCTGCTCGGCTCACCCATCCCCACATCCTGCCGCTGCACGACTCGGGACAGGCGGGCGGGTTCCTCTACTACGTGATGCCCTACATCGAAGGGGAATCGCTGCGGGACCGGCTCGAGCGCGAGGGCCCGCTGCCGCTCGAGGACGCCCTGCGCATCACCCGCGACGTGACGAGCGCGCTCAGCTACGCCCACAGCCACGACGTGGTGCACCGCGACATCAAACCGGAGAACATCCTGCTGTCGGGGGGCGAGGCGGTGGTGGCGGACTTCGGGATCGCGCGGGCGATCACGGCAGCTGCCGCCGGTACGCTGACCGAGACTGGGATCGCCATCGGGACGCCGCGCTACATGAGCCCGGAGCAGGCGACGGAGAGTGAACGGCTCGATGGCCGGAGCGACATCTACAGTCTCGGATGCATGCTGTACGAGATGTTGGCTGGCGAGCCGCCCTACACCGGCGCGAATGCTCGGAGCGTGATTGCGAAGCAGCTGACCGACCCGGTGCCGTCGGTGCGGCGCCTTCGGGACACGATCCCGCCGGCCATCGATGGGGCCGTGTCCAAAGCGTTGGCGAAGGCGCCGGCGGACCGGTTTGTGAGCGCGGCCCAGTTCGCCGAGGCGCTGGCCGCGCCGCCCCCGGTCCCAGCGCCCGTGCCGCGGGCTACCGCGAATGAAATCGTGCACGTGCTCGATGGCCTCACGACGCCCCGCGATGGAACGGCGCCGTCGAGCGGTCCGGGACGCCGTTCGCGAATCATCGCGGGCGTGCTCGCCGGGATAGTGATGCTCGCCGGTGCGGCGGCAATAGTGCGCATGCGTCGTCCCGCGCAGTCTACGTCGCCGATCCGGCTCGTCCAACGACGTGTCGCCGTCGCGCCTTTCGAGAACCAGACAAGCAATCGCGCCCTCGAACCCATCGGACATCTTACGAGCGACTGGATCACTCAAGGACTCGCGGAAGCGGGCTTCGCCGAGGTCGTTGATCCGCAAACCGTTCAGCTCGCGATGGGCAACACACCCCTCAGCGTGCGCGGGCTCGCGTCCGCGACAGGTGCACGCCTGATCGTGTCGGGCACGTACTATCTGGAGGGCGACAGCTTACGATTCCTCGCGCGTGTCACCGACGCGTCGCTGGACAAGCTGCTGCGGGTCATCGGTCCCGTGACCGCGCCGGCGGCGACTCAAGGTCAAGCGATCGCCATGCTGCGCGAGCGCGTGCTCGGCGCGGTCGGAGGTCTCCTCGATGTGCGCTCTGGCCAATACGCGGCCTTGTCGGGGCTTCCGCCGAGCCTCGCCGCCTATCAGCGCTGGTCGCTCGGCGTCGAACACTTCTACAAGAACGAGTTCGCACAGGCGGGCGCTGAGTTTCTCGCGTCGGCGCGTCTGGACTCAGCGTTCGTGCTGCCTCTGCTCTGGGGCGCCGCGGCCTACATCAATGTGGATTCGCTGGGCAAAGCGGACTCGCTCCTCCGCGTCGCGGATCGGTCGCGCGACCGCCTCTCTCCGTCAGACAGATACCTCCTCGACGTGAAACGCGCCGAACTTCACGGTGACTTCAGGACTGGCTTGGAGGCAGCGCGTGAAATGCTGCGCGCGTCCCCCGGGTCGGCAGTGGCGATCATCGTGCTCGCGTGGGATGCCCTGCGAGTCAATCGTCCGCGCGAGGGTATGGCGGTGCTGAGGCAGATGGATCCTGAACGTCCTCCGGCGCGAGTGTACCCGCCATACTGGGACGTACTGACGCTGTTGGAGCACCTGGAGGGCGACCATCGTGCGGAACTGGCGGACGCGATGCAT
>Ga0209761_1003672_pt1 | contig 10151 bp, 9 predicted proteins | sample GraSoi013_1_40cm_4_FD_185818 | JGI IMG/M metagenome (GOLD analysis project Ga0209761, IMG submission 185818) | Grasslands soil microbial communities from the Angelo Coastal Reserve, California, USA - Sample 09_25_2013_1_40cm (SPAdes) (version 2) | ecosystem: Environmental > Terrestrial > Soil >... | reverse complement strand
GCCATACAGGAAGCCCCACAATGGTCCATAGGCGGCGCGGAGGTATGGCAGCTGGCCACCAGCCTCCGGGTATGCGGCGCTGAGCTCGGCGATAGACAGCGCACCCAACAACGACACCACCCCACCCAAAACCCACGCCAGGACCATGGCGCCCGATCCCGGGATCAGCGCGGCTACGGTCGCGGGGACGATGAAGATCGCAGACGCGATCATCGTCCCCACGTTGATCATGGTGGCGTCCAAGAGGCCGAGTTCGCGGCGGAGATCGGTGGTAACGCCAGGTGCGGATGTCATGGCGCGAAAAGGATGAAGCACGCCGTCCAGCGGCGCAAATCAGAGCGCAGCGTCGGTATAGAAATCCAGTCGCCATCCCACAGGCGAGCGGATCGCTCTGCTCACGTCGAGCCGCAGCAAGCCGTCGAGGAAGCTCGCGCCGGCGCCCAGCCCCGCGAGCGGCCGGGCGAGTGAGAGGTGATCGCGCGGGCCCGCGCGGCCGACGTCCCCAAACAGCACGATGCGGGCGGCCGGCCACGCGTTGGCCAGCTCCAGACGGGCGCGCCAGAAGGCGTCGCCAGTCAAAGCCGCTCCACCGTATCCCCGCAACGTGCCCGGTCCACCCAAGTACCACTCGCTCTGGACCGGCACTCGTCCGGCGCTCGTGCCGCCGGCAATCTCGACCGCACCGGCGAGCGGGCCCCCAAGAGGGGCCGTCACGCGCAACGTCGTGCTGCCACGACCGAAGTCATACGTCCCGGTGCCGCCGTCGATGGTGACGTCGGTCGACCATTGCGTGTGCTCGGGATCGATGCCGCGTTGCGCGCGGAAAGCTAAGACAGCGCCGAGCTGATCGGCGGAGTCCGCCATGACGTTGGGCCGAAACAGATCCTGTTGATCGAAGGCATGAGGCAGCGAGAAGTCGGTGCGCTTGAGCGCGCGGCGCTGCCGCTCGGCGTACAGGCGAATCGAGAACCGCCGCGCCAGCGTTACCGCAGGGACGACCGTCACCTCCGCACCGGTCGCGCGGAAATAGTCACCGTCGTCCCGGCCGAGGATCAGGGCGCCCAGCGAGTTGCCGATCGCGAGCGACCGCGCGGTGGGATCCACCGCGGCAAGCCGATGGTACGCGCCGAGCCGGAACCTGGTACTCGGCGTTTCGCGGACGAGACCCGCTTCGAGATCGGGTGCGGCGTCAGTGAACGCCACGCGCCCTGCCCCATCGAGCTGCAACCGTCCCAGATCCAGTCCGCCGCGCGCGCCGAGCGACAGGCCTTCGACGCGGTTGTAGCGCGCGAGTACCCAGCGCGGCCGTCGCACATGAAACTGCCACGGTGCGCCCGGGAGTTGTCCCAAAGCGTGCATCAGCTCTTCCATCTCACCAGCGGAGACGAGCGAGTCTCCACCGGAAGTCCCGAAGGGAGGCGGGAGGTAGGTGCTTCCCAGCAGCAGCTGGGTATCGGGAGGAACCGCAACGACGAAGCCGCGGCAGGCGCCGTTCCGGCAGCGGCAGTAAACGTTGGCGCCCTGCGCGCGGCAGCGGGCGCGCGTCGCGGAATCGGCAGACTCCTCGGTGACGGGCGGACGAGTCGCGCGCGGCAGCGCTGTGTCACCCGTGACTTCGTAATCGGCGTACAGCCGCTCATAGCGGACGGGCACTTGCAGGAACGACCCCGCCGTCGCGACCGCATCCACCGCGATCAATCGCGGCAACCACCAGCGGCCGGACCACAAGCCGTAATCGACGGTGAGAAACCGGATCTCGATCCGGATCGGCTTGATGAAACCCGGGACGTCATCGTCCTTCTCGTCGGCGAGGTCCTGCTCGAAGTCGAACGCGCGAGCCGGCCGTATCAACGCGCGGACGACCGCGTGCGAGTCTTCATCGATCCAGAAGGAGCCCGACATCAAGCGAAACTCCAGCCGTCGCGGGATCACGCGCAGCTCACGCAGGCGGATGGTCCGACCGTTGGGGAATACGACGACGCTCGAATCTCCCGTTGCGAACCGGTAATCGCGCTCGCTATTGGGTGCGAGTGGATGGCTGAATTCCACCCCCCGATCTTTGGTGGAATCGCGATTTTTTTGGTTTCCAAACCCGACCGTCAGACGGTCGTCGGCGGGATCGAACGCATAGTCAGCGACTTCTCGCTGTACGTGCTTGGGGACTTCCGGATCCGGGACGGCAATCGGCACGGCTTCACGCGCACCCAGCACCTCGATGCGGCCCAACGAATCACGCCGCCACTCGATCCGCAACGCGAGCTCGCGCCGGTAGAGCATGCGATCGCGGCGCAGCGCCCGAACGCCGACGCCGATCCGCTCGCGCATGGTCGTCTGGTAGGCCGTGATCGACCGGTCGATCGTCTCGCGGCGACGCCGCGCGGCCGCAACGAGCCGTCGCGCCTCCGCATCGAGGTACGCGGTGCTGTCACCCGCGGGGGGGGCGGGGGGGGGCGTTTGCATGGCGAGGACGGCGGCAACGAGAAGTGCTGCGCTCACGTAGGGCTCTGTACGGAATCGAGTGAAGGATAAGATTCAGTGATGATTCGTTCTTACATGCAGGCGAGCCGAGCTCCCCGTTACAGCCTGCTGTTCGCGTTGCCGCTGCTCATCATCTACCAGATTCTGGCGGCCTTGGTACCGCCCGGCCCTGGCGGCGTTGGCGTTCGAAACGGCGCCGACGTGGTGCTCGAGTCCGTCTTCGTGTGGCTCGCCGGTGTCTGGGGTCCGCGGCTGTTCATGATCTGCCTCATCGCCGCCGGCGCATGGATCCTCGCAAAGGACTTACGAACGAACCGCGGTACGCTGTCGCCCGCCGTCCTGGGTGGAATGTTCGTCGAATCCGTCTGCCTCGCCCTCGTGTTCGGCATCGTGGTCGGCGGACTCACCGCCGGCCTGCTCGGCGCCCCGCCACCTCCGATGGCGCTCGGGATCCCGGGCGAACGCCTCGGCCGTGGGACCCTGGTGATGCTCTCGATCGGTGCCGGCATTTACGAAGAGCTGCTGTTTCGCGTCGTGCTGGTCGGTTTACTGGCCTGGGGCGCGAAAACGCTATTCGGATGGCGCCCCCTCGTTGCGGGCATCGTGGCCACAGTCCTGGGCGCACTGATCTTTTCGGCCTTCCACTATATCGGCCCGTACGGTGATCGCCTCGATGTCTACTCCTTCGTGTTCAGAACCATCGCGGGACTGTTTTTCAGCGGCCTGTATTTACTGCGGGGATTCGGCATCACGGCGTGGACGCACGCTCTCTACGACGTCTTCCTGTTGCTCCGCTGAACCGCTTTGCTATCTTAGGTCGCCATGAAACGACAACTGATCGCGTTGCTCGTCCTCGGCGCACTCGCCGCGGTCGGGTGCAGCAAAAAGCGCAACACGCGGAATGAAGTCGCCGAGTGCAGCTCGATCGCACTCGACGCCAAGGGCACCGCTCAATGCCTCGTGCAGCTGTATCGCTGGAAAGTTGCCGATGCGCAGCAGGCGGCGACCGCGCGGATGCGCGAGCTGGATTCGCTCAAGGCGTCGCGTCAGGACTCCGTATGGCACCTCGATGCCGCGAAGCACAAACGCGATTTCCAGAACTGCCGCAAGAGTCCCGATCAGCTCGGCAATTGTTTGCTCGTCGCCGGCTGGCCGCTTTCCCGCGTGCGGGCAAGCGCCGAATCGCTCTGGACAGCCGACCTGCCGCAGCATCGCCGCGAATTAGAGGCCTGCATGCGCAAACGCGACATGAACCTCTCGTCTTGTCTGACGCTCTACTACAAGTGGGACTCGGACCGGGCGCTGCAGACGGCGGACTCCGTCGCGCGCGCGCGACTCGGCGGTGTTCCGCAGAGGCATTAGCGGTTGGATCGCAAGAAGTTCCTGTTCGTCTCTCTCGACGGGCTCATCGCAGACATCGCTTGGCAAGTGGTGAAGGAAGGCCACGAGGTCAAGCTCTTCGTCGAAGCGCAGAGCGAGCGCGAGATCGCCGACGGCTTCGTCCCCAAGACCGAAGACTGGATTCGCGAGGTGCCCTGGACTGGCGAGATAGGCACGACGATGTTTTGGAGGGAGCCGACACGCCTGTTCAACGCCACGCTCAAGAAAATGGAAACGCGGCTCCGCGAAGAGCGCTACGTGGGCTACATCGACGTGAACTGCATGGTCAACTCGAACGGCATCTACCCACTCGAGTTCACGTCACGCTTCGGCTATCCCACGATCAGCATTCAGCAGGAGGGCATGCTGACCCCGATCGGCGACTGACGAAAGACATCAAGTATCAGCCGCTCATCCGCCCGCAGGACCGCCCGGCGATCGAGCTAAACCGCGACGTGATGGCGCGATACCGGCCGCAGATGCGCCGTTACTACTATGATCCGAGCAAGTACCGCACGTATCTCGAGCAGTTGGGGATCACGTATCCGACGGAGCGGGCGGCGGACGGAAGTTGTACAGGCGGAGCGACGCCGTAAAAGGCGCCGGGCCCCACTCCCATGTATCATGCTGAAGAGGCGTGCGCCCCCTTCCATATCACGGCCGCGTCATAGCCATGGATCGTGCGGACGACGTCTGAGTTCCAGCTCTCGAGACCTCGCATGGCCAGTGGCCGCAGCGCGCGCAGGTCGATGACTTCATGACCCGTGGCATTGGCGTTGGGCAGGACGCGCGTGAGGCGTTGGTCGCCGGCGCGGAATTCGTCGAACTCATCGCTCGAGACCGATCCGAAGCTCCGCCCGGGGCCGAGGACAGCCTGACGCGAGCCGGGGCCCGGGAGCACGAGGATATGGAACGCGCGAGCTCCGCCGAGGGCCGCCACTTCGTCGGTCATCGCGCCGAGATCGAAAATGTTGACGTAATTGGCGCCGCGGATCATGTGGTTGTAGCCGAACTTCATCAGGACCTTTGGCGGCGATCCTCGCTCTTCTCTGAGCCGCTCGGCCAGACAATTCCGCATCCAGCGCGCGCGGCGGTCCGAAGAATCCCAGGCGGTGCCGGTCCGTCCCACCGCGTTGATGGCGAGTGTTTCCTCGAGCGTTCGTAGGATGGTGTCGCTCTCGCGATCCGCGTGGGGCCAGGCGGCTCGGACCGCCGACACCACGGCGGGATCTTGCTGCGAAAACAGAAACGGGGTTTGCTGGGCCCAGGCATTCGCTGACGCTCCCTTCAGACGCGTAAACGCTTCCCTTGCGCGCGGCGGCACCTTGGGCTCGAGCCTGGCGATCAAATAGCGATCGCTGAAAATCTCCCGGTCGCATCCCCAGAGCACGCGCTCATTCCTCAGCGCAGCGCCGATGACCGCCGCGAGGAATTGCGCTTCCTCACGCAGATACATCGGGCTCCACGTGGTGGGTACGGCAAAGAAATCCAGGATCCCCTGGAGGCCATAACGCCGGCCTGCCGCCTCGATGTCCTGCGCAATGATCGGTGAAAGCTCGATCGCCATCCGGCTGTAGCCGGATCCGCGCAGCGTATTGAAGAGGGCTCCTGCGAGCTGGGCGGTTTCGGCGACACCGTGTTCTTCGCCGATCAGGGTGAAGCGGGCATCGCGCGCTTGTTGGACGAGCCAATCCCAGCCGGGTCCGGCAGGACCGTCGGTCATGGTCAGGGGAAGCCGATTTCCTTGAAGCGCGGCGAGCAGGCGCGCTTGCGGAGTCGTGGGAGTCTGGGGCTGCTGAGGAGGTGGCGCGGCGCTGCGCCGGAAAGGGCGCAGGCTGGTAAGTAAGGACATTCCAGTGGCGAAGAGCAGATCGCGTCGACTGATCGACATGGCCATTCCCCCCCATCGCAGCTTTGATAGGCCAAACCGTCATAAGGTTGGGATACAACAAATGGGAGCACCCCGGATTCAGAACAGGAAACGGACGACGCTACTGTGCGAAGCTGAACCGGGACGTCATGGCGCGCTATCGTCCCCCCATGCGCCGCTACTACTACGATCCGACCAAGTACCGCCCAAGTACCGCACGTATCTAGAGCAACTGGGCATCACGTATCCCACCGAGCGCGCCGCCGACGGCAGCTGCGCGGGGAGCGCGACGCCGTAGCCAAAGCACCCGGGTTTCGCGAACTCACGCATTTCACTATAGTGACGTATGGTCCTTTTGCCTTGCGAGAAGGCGTAACGGCCCCGCGTCGAAGCACGCCAACCGGCTCGGATCGGACCCTGCTGCTCGAGTGCCGGCTCGAGCAGCTGCGGGGCGCGCTCGACGAGGCGCGCGCCGAAGCCGATCAAGCCCGCCTCCGGCTCGCCGAGGCTCTCGCCCGTGAGGCCGGTGAAACCCAGCGCCTGAGCGTGCTCCAGGACGAGCTCTCCCGCGCCCGTGCGGAAGTCGCCGCGCTGCACCGGCGACTGGAACACTCCGAGGCGCTGCGCGCCAAGCTCCAGGGACATCTCTTCGAGTCGGAAGGTAAGGGCGACGCGCACGAGCTGGTACGCCTGCGGCGGGAAGCGGCTGCGGCCCACGAGCGCATCGCCGCCAGCGAACAGACAGCCTCGCAGCTGCGGGCTCGCGTGGACGAGCTGCTGGCATCCCGCGAGACGTTGCTCACGCGGGTGGTCGAGTGGCAACGCGCCGTGCGCGATGGCGACACTGAAGCCGTCGACCTTGCCGAGTTCATCGCCAGCCTGCGCCGCGCGGTGCTCGATCTCGAACGAGACAACGCCCTGGGAGAGCGCCGCGAGGCCGCGCTGCGCGAGCAGCTCGAGCAGGCGACAGCGCCATCGGCGGTGCCCCCTCCCCCGTCCCCCGTCCCCCCTCCCCCTTCTCCTGCGGACGATCTGGTCGCGGCACTGGCGGCGGCGCAGCACCCACAGGACCAGGTGGAGCTGCTCCTTCGGCTCGGCCGTCGTGCCGGGGGGGGGGACGACGCGTTTTATGCCGTCCGGCCCTGGGCCACGGCTGAAGATCCGAACGTTCGCGCCGCGGCCTACCAGTCGCTCGGCCGGCTGCTCGAACGGGACCCGCAGCGGCTCGAGCCCCACATCCGCTGGGGGATCGCCGACTCGAACCCGCACGTGCGGCGGCGCGTCGTGCTCGCCGCGGCCGCGGCGCGCGGCCTCGCGCTGAGGCCGCTCCTCGAGCCGCTGAGCGGCGATCCCGACCCCCAGGTGCGCCGCATCGTGCATCGGATCCTTCGCGCCACCTCCCAGGACCCTCAGCGCACGGAAGCCAACATCGTGCAGCGAGCTTCATAGTGGAGATCCGTTACAAGCGAAGCCACTTCGCCAAGCTCCTGGGCTTCACGGACCAGCAACTGTCCGCCGCGGACAAACTGCCCGAGCTGAAGGCACTCGGCGGCGGACCCGCTTCGTACCAGCCGCGCCACCTGTCGGCGTACCGCAGGGTGCTGGACCGCCACCCTCGCCGGGAACCGTCGCGCCGCCAGCTCTTCCTCAACTTCAAGGGTGGCACCGGCAAGACCAGCCTCTCGGTGGCGTACGCTTACCGGCTCGCGGAGCTGGGCCATCGGGTCCTGCTGATCGACCTCGATTCGCAGGGGCACGCGACCCAGCACCTGGGCCTCGCTGCCCAGAGCCTCGAGCGCACGGTCTTCGAGATCCTGGTCAAGGGAGTACCGATCGAAGACGTGATCGTGCCGCACGCGCTCGCCGAGTTCGATGTGCTTCCGGCCAACCTGCGGATGACGACCATCGACATCTCGCTCATGCCGATGGCCGGGCGCGAGTACAAGCTCCAGCGGGCCCTCGCCGGGGTGTTGGACCGCTACGAGTTCATTGTCATGGACGCCCCGCCCTCCTTTGGGCTGCTGAACCTCAACGCGCTGATGGCGTCCGACGACCTGTTCGTGCCGGTGCTCCCGGATTTCCTGTCGTTTCACGGTCTCAAATTGCTGTTCGAGACGCTGAGCCAGCTCGAGGACGACCTGAACCACCGGCTGCAGCGGATCCGGATCGTCATCAATCAGTACAACCCAACGACCCGGATCGCGCGCGAGGCCAAAGCCGCGCTGGAGTCGCACTATCGCGAGTTTCTGTCGGACACGATTGTGCGGCAGTGCACGCAGTTCGCGCGGGCATCGAGTGACTGCCTGCCCATCAATGCCTACGCCCCATCGTCCAAGGGAGCCAGGGACATCGACGCCCTTATCACCGAGATGATGAGCGCGCGCTTCGAGCGCGCGATGGAGAGGAGCGCGTGACCACCGGTTTCGACGCCAACGTTCCAGCCCGCAAGCCGCGGACGATCTCCCGCGTGCTCTCCGAGCTCACGGCCGTCCCTGAAAACGGAAAGCCGCCGGCGACTATCGAGCTGGCTGCCACCGCGCCCGCGCCCGACGTCACTCCTCCCCCTGCAGCTCCGAAACCAAACCCGCGCGCGGCGCGCGGGAAGAGCGGTCCGGAGCGGGCGGGGGCCGCATCGCTGCGGGAGCGTCTGGCGATGACCGCTCACCGGTCCGCCGCTGGAGCCGAGCCGCAGCAAACCGCAGCCGCGGTGCGGGAGCTGATCGAGGCCATTCGTGCCCGGCTCGAGTCCGCCATTGAGGAACGGACCCGGCTAGCCGGGGAGCTGGAGGAAGCTCGCGCCGCGCTCGGGCGGGGCGAGGCCGAGTTGAAGAAGGAGCGCCGGGCCCGGGCCGCGCTCGAGGCTCAGGCCGAGGAGCGGCGGCGGATCGCCGAGGAAGCGGTGGCCGAGGCAGAAGCGCTCGCCGCCGAGCGCGATCAGGTGCTCGAGGAGATTACCGGGCTGCGCGGGCTTGAAGACCAGGCGGCGCTGCTGCAGGAAGCTGAGGCGGAGCTGGCCGACCTGGACGGGCGGCTGCAGGAGGCGCAGTCCGGTCGCGCGCGCGCCGAGGCACGTTGCCGGGAGCTTACGTCGGAAGTGGAGCGCCTGTCCGCGGCCGGCGAAGCGCTCGAGGCTCTTGAGTCGCTGGTGAGACGCAGTCCCTAGCGCAACGCGCGCGCGAGCATCGCAATCGCGCCGACCACTTGATGAGGTCGCCGACGCGGCGCTCGAACCGGGTCTCGAGCCTCGCGAACCCTACCTGCATCTCTTGCCGCAACTCGGCAATGTCCGCACGTAACTGGTCAAGGCCACACCCATCGCGGCTCGCAATGATGAGCGGTACCAACCAGCGAGGAACGCCTATGTACCGAAGGACTTCGGGTACTCCCGCTGTGTAGTCACGCCAAGAGGTGGCATTGCTCGCGATCCCATTCCTGCTCGGGCGAGTCGTTTACGTGCAGGCGTCAGGGGTGGCGGGCAGCGGGAATGAATGGTAGTCGCGTGACCTGCGGATCTCATTGCCCCATCTCTACGATGGCTTACTCTCAAGGGATCTTAAGTCATTCTCCTGCACGCACCACCAGCACGCTGGCGCCAACAAGCACAAAACCCGCTCGGTTTGGTGACGCAAGTACCCCTCGGTTCCTGTCGAGTTGTCACAAGGTTGTCACGAGCATTAAACGTTCAAATAATCCACCCACCGTTGGTTGACGGACCGGCGCCCTAAAGCGATCTCTATCCTCCGTGGGTCTCCGCCACGTCCTGCCGCCGCTACTACTCGCGTGCCTCACCTTCGCGTGTGCGAACGCGAGAACGCGCGCGTGTCAGTCCGTCGCCGCACGAGCTGATAGTACCAAGAGGGCTTCAGGCGTCGTAGACGACGCGTCCAGCTATCGGCGTCGAGTGTTCTACAGCGCCAAGCTGGAGACGTGCATCGTCGCGGAGGAGCGTCTCACCGGCGTCGAGTCAGGTGTCTACGACCTTAGCAGCGAGGTCGTGAGAGACATCCCGGATTTTCCCTTGCTGCATTGCGATCGCGACGGGGCGAGAGTGGTAATGCTCGACTCAATCCGGGCCCTACGCGGCTACGTGACCAATATCCCTTACGAGAGGTGGCTTGACGACGGAGGGGGCGGACCTCCCCGCGGTCTGGTGAATCCTGTCCCGATCCCCTACACGGCAGAGCGCTGTCACGCTCTGTTCGCAAACTTTCTGGAACGGCTTTAGACGGTCACCGCCCTCTCGAATGAGGGGCCCTTGAGCACATATTTGTGAACCAACCCAGTGCGCTCACGCCTTCCTGAACAGCGTCGCGAAGTCGTGCTTGTGGTCCTTGGACGATCCGAGGGCGTCGATGTCAACCGCGTAGTTCGCTGCTGCCACCAAGCGCTCGTTGATGTAGCTCTTGCTGCCGTCCTTGCTCTC
>Ga0209761_1003667_pt1 | contig 10157 bp, 10 predicted proteins | sample GraSoi013_1_40cm_4_FD_185818 | JGI IMG/M metagenome (GOLD analysis project Ga0209761, IMG submission 185818) | Grasslands soil microbial communities from the Angelo Coastal Reserve, California, USA - Sample 09_25_2013_1_40cm (SPAdes) (version 2) | ecosystem: Environmental > Terrestrial > Soil >... | reverse complement strand
GCAACTCCGTCGCGAAGAAGCTGGCGAAGATGTTGCATGTTTCCCAGTCGATCGTCCGCACCGATCTCTTGCCGACGATCCGAACACTGTTCTCCGGGGACGAGGAGCTGCGGATCCACCTCACCGCAGAACTCGGCCTCGACGAACGGGAGGTGGCCTTTCTCCTCGACGAGTCGGAGACGAGCCATGCCGTGAAGCATCTTTTGGAGAAAGCCGCCAAGATCAAGGGTCTTCCAATCGGAGAACCCGGACGAGGTCGGCTTTCCTCTTTCGACACGGAGGACGATGCGGCCTGAGGGCGGAGTCCGACAGCGGGGGCTCGTCGACCGGCGCATCGTCTTCTTGGACGAGGAGCTGGCCGCGAGCTACGTGTTCCCGTTCGTCGATCGACGGTGGCGCGTGCCGTTCGTGGTCCTGGCTCTGTCCGCGGGAGCGCCGTTGGTCCTCGACGGCCCCCTTCGAGTGGATCAATTCCGATTCCGGACGGCGCTGCGCACGAACGACCTTCGACGGATCGAGTCAATCCCGCTGGAGGATCTCGAGCAGCTCGTCCATTACGATCCCTGGTGGATGTTCCGTCGCGTCTCCGGCATCGGCCGCGCTTCGATCGAAGCTGTGTTCGCCACGAACATCGCCACTCCGTTCCGCTATGGAGGCCGAACGCACAAAGTCCGGGACCTCATTTTCTCCGCCGAACTTGATCGCCTCGAGGAAATCGAAGCAAGGGTCGGACTCTTTCGATCCGTGACGTTCCATCCGGGCGACGTCGAATTGCTCAGCTTGCGACCCGCGCCTCGGGCGCAGTCGAACCTTCGGACGGTCCGGACCGCGAAAGCCCTTTAACCCACTGCGTCATGCCGCGTCGAAATGGACCCGGAGAAGCAAGAGGTCCTCGAGCGCCAAGGCTATCGGATCGTCGGCGAGCACAGTGGCGTCAAACTTTGCCACTGGACGAAAGCGAGCCTCACGAAAGGCGTCGGGTGCTACAAGCAGACGTTCTACGGAATCGAGAGTCACCGATGCCTCCAGATGACGCCCGCCGTGGACGCGTGCAATCTGGCGTGCCAGTTCTGTTGGCGGACGCAGGAATGGGGATCGAATTCTCTCCTGGCGGCGGACGACCCTGCGTTCATCGTCGACGAATCGATTCGCGGACAACGCGAGTTGCTGACGGGGTTCAAAGGCAATCCGAACGTGAGCCGCGAGCGGTTCCTCGAAGCGTGGCACCCGACGAACGTCGCAATCAGCCTCACGGGGGAGCCGACGTTGTACAAGCGACTCGGAGAAATGATCGACGAGTTCAAGCGTCGCAAGATGTCGACGTTCCTGGTGACGAACGGTACGACGCCGGCCGTCCTGCGACGGATGCACTCGGAAGGCCGCCTCCCGACGCAGCTGTACGTGACGGTGGCGGCGCCGAACGCGGAGATCTACCGGAAACTTGTCGCCGCCAAGTCCGATCACGAGTGGAACAAGCTGCGAGAAACACTCGCCCTCCTCCCGACGTTGCCGACCCGGACCGTGGTCCGGCACACGCTGGTGGAAGGCTGGAACCTCGGTTGGGAGGACGAGTACGCGGAACTGGACCGACTCGGGAAGCCGATGTTCATCGAGTGCAAGGGATACAGCTTCGTCGGCGAGAGCCGGCTCCGGCTTCAGGCGGAGAACGTCCCGAGCCACGCCTCCATCCGGACGTTCGCGGAGCGCCTCGCGGATCGCCTCGGCTATCGGATCGCGGCCGAACGCGAGGACAGCCGCGTGGTCCTGCTCACCCAGGACGGCGCCCTCCATCCTATTTTCCAATGATTGAATCCACGGCGGCGGCTTTTATTACCCACATCGGATACGACGCCGAAGGCCGTGGTCGACCTCCTCCAGATCCTGAATGATGCATACAACACTCCGTGGCTGTACATCCTCATCGCGTTCGGCTATGCGGTGCTCGTGGCGCTCGTCTTGCCCATCCCGATCGAGATCGCTCTCCTGTTGCCCCTGATCGAAGGCCGTTGGGGATACCTCGCGAGCATCGGCCTGGCGATCGCGGCGGGGAAGACGCTCGGGGCCTGGCTGATCTTCTGGCTCGGCCTCAACCTCGAAGGCTCCGTCCGCAAGTGGTCCGAACGGTGGCGAGTCGCCCGGTGGTTCGTCGCGAGGGCCGAACGGCTCGTCGGCAAGACCGGATACACCGGCCTCTATCTGCTCCTCAGCGTCCCGATGATGAGCGACACGATCCCGATCTACGTCTACTCGCTCTTCAACGAGGAAGGAAAGGCGCTCGAGCGCAACATGTTTCTGATCGCGAACTTCCTCGCGGCCGTCAATCGGGTCGCGATCCTCTCGATGGCGTTCGTGATTGGCGCGAACCTCATCCACGGCTGACACCCACAGCCTTATCCTGCGTGCGTGATTCGAGCGGCTGTGTTCGAGCTGCCCTCGATCCTGACGGCCGAGTCCCTCCTGGACAAGGCGTTCGGGCGGGCCGCCAAGGCGACCGCCACGGGACCGGATCGGATGACGCGGGCACGCAACCTCGCGGTCGCTCGGGTGCGCGGAGCGGGGCAGGCGATCGAGTCGACGTTGCGTGGATATGTGAAAGGCTTCCCCAGCCTCGACCGCCTACCGGCATTCTACCGCGAGCTCGTCGACGTCCTGCTGGACTTGGGCCGACTGAAAAAACATCTCGCCGCGCTCGACTGGGCGGCCGACAAGGTCCGGGACATCACCCGGCACTACCGTGGGCGGATCGGTCGCGCCGCGGGGAACTCGATCAGCGAATTGCGCCGCGAGGCGTATGGCCGGCTTTCTTCGGTTGTGAACCAAATTTCTCCCGATCTCGACGCTCTGGTCGCCGCTCGGGTCGCCCTACGGCGGATCCCAGAGGTCGACCCAACGATCCCGACCATCGTGGTCGCAGGCTATCCGAACGTCGGCAAGAGCTCGTTCGTCCGCGCGGCCTCCACGGGCCGTCCGAAGGTCGCGGACTATCCCTTCACGACGAAAGGGGTGTCGCTCGGCCACTTTGACCGCGGCCTACACCGCTACCAGATCCTCGACACGCCCGGGCTTCTCGACCGGCCGATGGACAAGAGGAACAAGATGGAACGGCAGGCCATCGCAGCCCTCGCCCATCTCGCGAACGGCGTGCTGTTTCTCCTGGATCCGACGGAAACGTGCGGCTATCCGCTCGACGACCAACGTCGGCTCCTCGACGAAGTCCGAGCGCTGTTCCCGGACGTGCCGATCATCGTCGCGGCAACGAAGAGCGACCTCGAAAGCCCCAGTTCCGATGAACTTCGGGTGTCCGCCTTGACCGGGTCGGGGGTTCGGGAGGTGCTGGACTTGCTCCTGGAGCAGGTCACCAGCCGCGGTCTTGCAACCGCGCCTCGACCGGCAGCGCCTTAGCGTCCATTCCTTTCATCGCGAGGCCGATACCTTTCGAGACCTCTGCGACGGTCGAAGGGTCATCGAAGTGCGCGACCGCATCGACGATGGCTCGGCCGCGGCCCTCCGGATTCTCCGACTTGAAGATCCCGGACCCGACGAACACCCCGTCACAGCCCATGAGCATCATCAGGGCGGCATCGGCGGGCGTCGCGACCCCACCGGCCGCGAAGTTGACCACCGGGAGGCGCTGGATCTTCTTGACCTCGGTCAGGATCTGGAACAGCCCTTCGGTGATCGTGTCGAGGTTCTCGTTGGCGAAGACGACGTCGGCTTCCGTGACGCTGGCGAGCTCGCCGTGGGCGCTGCGGATCTCCTTGAGGAGTACCGTGTAGCTGTCCGCAAACTTCGTGGCGATGAGGTAGAGCTGCTCCTTGTTCTTGCTCTGTAGCTCCGCGATCGCGCCGTTCACGAGCCGGACATGCCGGACGGCTTCGATGATGTCCCCCGTGCCGGCCTCGCCCTTCGTGCGGATCATGGCGGCCCCTTCCCAGACCCGCCGGACGGCCTCGCCGAGGTTCCGGCACCCGCACACGAACGGGACGCTGAATCCCCTCTTGTTCACGTGGAAGAACGGGTCGGCGGGGGTGAGGACTTCGGACTCGTCGATCATGTCGACACCCATCGACTCGAGGGCCCGCGCCTCCGCCTCGTGCCCGATCCGGCACTTGGCCATCACCGGCACCGTGACGGAATCCATGATCTCCTGGATGCGGACCGGATCGGCCATGCGCGCGACCCCGCCGGCGGCCCGGATGTCCGCGGGCACCCGCTCCAGGGCCATCACCGCGACCGACCCCGCCTCCTCTGCGATGGCGGCTTGCTCCGCGTTCGTGACGTCCATCACGACGCCACCCTTCTGCATCTTCGCGAAGCCGCGCTTCAGCAGTTCGGTCCCGAATCGCATCCGTGTCAGGTCGAGGTCGAGGGGGATGGTATTCCTCCGGGCCGAGCTTACGGTCCGTGGGTATTTCTATGTTACTACCCGCGTCCCTGCAAGCCGAGAATGTCCCCCGGCCGCTGCATGCGAGCCTCAAGCATCGGCGCCTCTGGATGCAAGGAGGCCTGATGCCGTGCAGTCATGCGGTTGAGTCTGCGAACCGGCGTGCGAGCAAGACCGCGAGCATCTCAACTATCAAGCCAAGGATACCAAAGAACGCGCCGAAGAAAAGTGCGCTAAGGTAATCGTGAACGGGGAACACATAGCGAAATATGACCAGGACCGCGACCGTAGTAGGGACGCCGGCGACCAGCGCGACGACCCTGTCCCGTTTGGTCCACTTCAAGGGGTTAATGCCGGGCACGCCACGCCTCCGAAAAGCAGAACGCGGGAGGAGCCAAGAACTTGCGTCTTGCGGGTGCGTCCCACAGGTTTCTATTTTGCGTGGCGGGTTCCCTCGATAACCGGGCTCCTGCGGTAGGACTTTGCCGGGGTAGAATGATACGTGTTGGGTGGAGCTCAGGAACAGCGCATCCCGCCATCTCCCGTTCATCCAACTCGCGACCGCAACCATCGCGTTTGCTTCGGGATCCGTCGCTGTCCTCGAGACGTTTCCCAGGCAACCGTTGTTCGAACTCCAATTCATCTACAGCACGGTCGTTTTCTTCGCTGAAATGGCGACGGCCTTCGGGCTCGTCGGACTTCTGTTGATTCCCGTCACCCTACATGGCCCTGGGTGGAGACAGTGGGTCTTCGTCGGCTCAGTCCTGCTTGCGTCGGCAGGCTTGTCCGGCGGCCTCTGGGTCATTAGCCTCGTCGGACGCGCGAGTTAGCTGGCGTCTGGCAGGAGGCGCAGAGTCCATCAGACGTCGCGGGAAACGCTTAAGTGAATCCTCCCTTTCATCGCGGGCGTGAAGGTGGTCTGCGTCACCGGCATGCCGGGATGCGGGAAGGAAGAAGTCCTCGTTGTGGCGAAGGACCTCGGGTTCGCAATCGTCCGGATGGGCGACGTAGTCCGCGAGGAAGCCCAGCGTCGAGGCCTCCCCATCACGGATGCCGCCGTCGGGGGCATAGCGCATGCCGAACGAGAGTCCCACGGATTCGGAATCTGGGCAGAGCGCACGTTGCCGCGAATCCACGGTGAGCGCGTCGTCGTCGATGGCCTGCGCGGTCGGGCGGAGCTCGAGGTGTTCCGAAAGGCGTTCGGCGAGGCGCTCGTGGTCGTCGCCGTCCACGCGTCCCCGAAGACGCGCCACGAGCGGATGCTGCGACGCAAGCGCCTGGACGATGCCCTCACGATCGAAGCGGTCCGAGCGCGGGACCTCCGCGAGCTGAGCTGGGGGCTCGGAGACGTGATCGCGACCGCCGATGTCATGCTCGTGAATGAAGCGAGCCTGGACGAGTTCCGGCGGCAGGCGCGAGCGGCCCTGGAGCGGCTCCATGGCTGAACTGCCGATCCGCCGCATCGAGGCCCGCACATACTGTCACGCAACGGAAGCGGAGGAACGGGTGGTTGCGGCGCTTCTCTTCGCCGTTCCGGAAGGCGAAACGTCTCGGGAGGAACTCGAAGGCCACTTCGGGAATCCGTTGGTCCGATTCACCCGCCGGGTCGAGAAGCGTCCGGGCATCCGAGCGGTCTGGGAACGCTGGTCCGCGACAGGAATCCCCGCGGCCATCGCAAGAGACGTGGAGGCGCGCGTGGACGAGGACGGCGTCCTGCATTTCCGGCTCGACAAGCAAGCCGCGTACCAGGAGCGCCTGGATCTCGCGAAGGATTCGGATCCGATCGACGTGCGATTGAAGCTCATCGCCTACCCAGCGAAGCCGGCGGAGGCCCGGCGGGTCGCTCACTCGATCCTCGCGGAGGCGCCGTGAATGCGCCTCACGCGGGCGGAGCGTCACTTGCTGGACGAAGGCACGGACGCACAGCGCAAGGCGATGGGAATCCTCCTCACGGTGGGCCGCCTCGCCGAAGCAGCGCGGCTCGTGCCAATCACCTCGGCGCACGTGTCCGGTGCATCGTACAAGATGATCGGCGACCCCGGCCTCGAGTTCCTCGAGGACTTCGCCCAAACCGCGCGGGTCTCGGTGCCCACGACCGTGAATCCGCTGGGGACGGACCTCGCCCAGTGGCAGGAGCTCGGGGTCCCGCCGACGTTCGCCGAGAAGCAGGGACGCATCGCCCGGGCCTACGAGGCGATGGGCGTCCGTCCCACGTTCTCATGCACGCCCTACCTGCTGGGGGTCCGCCCGGGCTTCGGCGAGCATATCGCCTGGGCGGAATCGAGTGCTGTCTGCTTCGCCAACTCGGTCCTCGGCGCGCGCACGAACCGGGAAGGTGGACCCGCGGCCCTCGCGGCGGCCATCGTCGGAGCGACGCCAGAGTATGGGCTCCACACGGACAGAGGAAGAGAACCGACCGTGGTCGTGAAGGTCCGCACGAAACCGCACGGCATGGACTACTCCTTGATCGGACTCGTCGCCGGCGAGCGAGTGGGCGACGGACTCCCATTCTTCCGCGGCTTTCGCGGTACAGAGGAGGACCTCAAGTGGCTGGGAGCGGCGCTCGCCTCGTCCGGCGCGTGCGGAATGTTCCACCTGGAGGGCGTGACGCCGGAGGCTCGCGGGGCACGCGTGAAGGGTCTCAAGTCGATCACGATCACTCGCGATGACCTCACGACCGCGAAACGGGCGCACAGCGATGGGACAGAGGCCGACCTAATCGGCCTCGGGTCCCCGCAACTTTCCGCGGAGGAGCTGCAAAGGATCGCGCGACTCGTCGACCGCACGCCGCCCCGGATCCCGGTCTGGGTCTTTACGAGCCGGATCGTGCGCGATGCGAATCCGGATGCCGTTGGAATCATCGAACGGCATGGTGGTCGTGTCCTTGCAGACACTTGCCTGGAGGTCACCCTCCTCGAACATCGGTTCGGCACGGTCGCCACGCCTTCGGGGAAAGGGGCGTACTACCTGCCGAGCCTGTGCAAACAGAAAGTCATCTTCGACGATGTGGGGGCTTTGTTGGAGCGCTACGCATGAGACTTCGCGCGCGCGGAATCGTTCCCGGCCGGGCGTCTGGCACCGCAATCGCTTCCTCGGCTGTATTCTCGTTCGTCGGCGGCGTGGATCCGGCCAACGGATCGATTCTTGATGAGGCGACGGGCATCGCGGGCGAACGGCTGGAAGGCCGAATCTTCGCATTCCCCACCGGGAAAGGAAGCACGGTGGGCTCGTACGTTCTCTACGGCCTCGGGAAGAGGGGTTACGGTCCCGCCGCGATTGTGAACCGACGCGCGGACGCCGTAGTCGCGGTTGGCGCAACCCTCGCGGGGATCCCGATGGTGGACCGTGTGGACGTCGGCGGTCTGCTCACGGGAGATCGAATGGTCGTCGATGGGAATCGGGGTTCGGTCGAGCTGCCGGACGTGAAGGCAAAGCGCGTCGTCACGGCGATCCTCCGAAACCAGGGACGCATCCTCATCGTCCGTCGCAGCGAGAAAGTCGGCGCCTTCCGAGGACGCTGGTCCGCCATCTCGGGGCACATCGAGGGCCGCGAGAATCCGAGACCTCGGGCGATTGTAGAAGTCCGTGAAGAGACCGGGCTCCGCGGAATCGTGTTGCGCTCAGGCGGGGATCCGGTCTTCGCGCGCGACGGGGCGACGATGTATGTCGTCCATCCATTCCTGTTCGACGCCCCGAGCCGACGGGTGCGCCTCGACTGGGAAAATGTGGAGCATCGATGGATTCGTCCGGAGGAGTTGCATCGCTTCGAAACCGTCCCACGTCTCACGGACGTCGTCGCCGCCGTCCTCGGGCCTCCGGCGTGAGACCATGATGATCATTCGGAGCCGGGGGCGCTGGATCCCGTCGGTACGTCAATGACCCGATCCACTTCCCGCTCGAGCAACGTCATCTGATGGGCATCGAGGGTCGATGGATTGACGGACAGGAGCAGGACTCCGTTGTTCACGGCGACCTGATCGCGGATCGACTGCACGAGACGCAAGACCGTCAGGAAGTTGTTGTTCGTCACCAGGTATTCGACGGCGTCCAGGAGGACCACGCCCTTCTCGCGCGAGAGAAACTGCTCCGCGGCCAAGGACAACTTCTCGAGGTCTTTCGGTCGAATCGTGTCCTCCTTCCCCACGTTGCTGAGCCACAGGATCGGGAGATCGGAGAGGCCGAAGCGTTCCCGAACTTTCTGCGGGAAGATCCGCGTGATGACTAGTCCTTTCTTCCCCGCCTTCTGCGCAATCAAGAACAGGCGGTACGCCTCCTCCGGCGTCGTCTCCCGAACGAGGTACGAGGAAGAATCCTTCAGCAAGGGCGGAGGAGCCTCTCCGATGGCGCCGCTCGGGACTGTTGTGGGACGAAGCGTCTGCGGTGCCCCGCACGACGGACACTCGGAAGAGCCGACGGGGATGAGCTCCCCGCACGCGACGCAGGGCACGCGGGACGGCGTCCCGTGAGGGGCCTGGCCCGACAACGCGAAGCCGCACACCGGGCACGCGTCGGCGCCCGGCGGAATCGCGGAGTTGCATCGAGGGCATGGAGTGGCTTCGGTCATCATCGCCTCCCCGCATCGCGGACAGCGCCGCATCTCGGACGGAACCGAGGCTTGGCAGATGCGACAGATAGACCCGACCTTCTCCGGTGAGGCGAGGAACTCGAAGATTCGATCGATGTCGCCTGCGGCGAGGCCGTCGACGGCCACCAGCTCCTGTTTCGTCGCCGCGCGCAGTGTCGCGAGGCTCTTGTAGCCGGCGTCGAACAGGGCCATCGCCTTCTGCACGGTGATGCCCGGGATCCGCGTGAACTCGCGGATCGCCTCCGAGAGATGGAGCGGCGTCACACCAATCGTCACGACGTGACCATCGACATCCTTCCACTCTACGACGTGTTCGGATTCCACGGGCTTGTCCGTGAACGTGAGGCTGCGTGACCGTGTCTCGCGGGCGATGAACGCCTTCTGCTGATCAAGGCTCGCCGCGAATTCCTTGTCTGTGTTGATGACGGCCGCGATGAAGTCGTCCACGTCGAGATCCAAGTCTTTCCGCATCTGCTGGATCCGACGGATCAATTCCCTCGCGTGCGCTTCGGCCTGCAGTTCTGGCGTCACGCGAAGGTCGAGGAAGACCTCACCGTGAGGCGTTTCGACGCGAGCGACGTCCGCGGGGAGCCCTTTCTCGAGACGCACCATCGATGGTTCGATCGACAACGTCTGCCCTTCCACCTGGAGGGCGTAAGACCCTCGCTCGAGTGCCTTCCGAATCTCGTCCGCGGGGCGGGCTGCGAGGAGCTTGACGATCTTGGGCGCGAGACCCTTGTAGGTCTTCCCGATCGCGGCGGGGTCGGGTTTCGCCACAACGATCGTTCCGGGAAACTCGTCCGTGGACGCCAGGATCGCGAGGTCTCTTGCGTTCACCTGATCCAAAAAGATGCTTCGAAGGGAGGCGAGCGCCTCGGCCGCGTCGGGGGTCGCTGTCCGAACCGCGATTAGCTTGAGGGGCCACCGGAGTTTGCGGCCTCCCTTCTGCCGTTCCTTGGAGACGACTTCCACGAGCTCCTGAACGATCGCCATGGACCTCTCCAAGTCCGGCCGGAGTCGCTGGTCGTGGACCACAGGCCAGTCGAGCATGTGGACGCTCAGCTTTCGTCCATCGAGACGTTGGTAGATCGCCTCTGCGATGTGCGGCGTGACCGGGGCGAGGAGGAGGGCCACCGTGCTCAGGGCTTCGAAGAGCACCTGATAGGCCGCCAGCTTGTCCCGGTCGTC
>Ga0209761_1003665_pt1 | contig 10162 bp, 7 predicted proteins | sample GraSoi013_1_40cm_4_FD_185818 | JGI IMG/M metagenome (GOLD analysis project Ga0209761, IMG submission 185818) | Grasslands soil microbial communities from the Angelo Coastal Reserve, California, USA - Sample 09_25_2013_1_40cm (SPAdes) (version 2) | ecosystem: Environmental > Terrestrial > Soil >... | reverse complement strand
GGGCCCCGCCGCTCCGGCTCGGCGCGCCGGCTGAGATCACGCTGCTCGAGCTTCAGCCATCGCCGCGGTGACGAGCAGGGCGCGCACGATGCCGAGCGCGCCCTTGTCGTTTTCGTACCACTCGGTCGGCAGATGGGCGTCACCCGCTCGACCTCCCGCTCCCAGGGCGACGGCCGGGACCCCGAGCGCTATCGGGATATTGGCATCGGTCGAGGCGCACGCGAGCTGATGCTCGTGGCCTACCGCCCGGGTTGCGGCGACGGCGACCTGCACGAGCGGGTGACTGCGCGGGGTGAGCCCCGATGGCCGGTCGCCGACGCGCCGGACCTCCAGCGTCATGGGAGGCGTCCCGGGAACACGGTGCCGATTCTCCTCGTCGAGCGCGTCCGCGACCACCGCCTGAACCGTCTCATCGATTCGCTGGAGCGAGCGCGGATCTTCGCTGCGCAGATCTACCTCGAACCACGCCGTTTGGGGAATCGAGTTGAGACTGGTGCCACCTCCCAGCCGCACCACCGCGTGCGTCGTGCGCGGTGCGTCGAGCGAGGGGTGATCGGCTAACACAGCGACTGCCCGTCCCACCGCATTGGCGGGATTCGCGACGCCAAACGCCGCCCACGAGTGCCCACCGGGCCCCGCGTACGTGACCCGGTAGCGTCGAGCGCCCAGCGCGCGGTGGACGATGCGCTCGATGCCGGCACCGTCCAGCGCGATGAATGCATGCGGGCGGATGCGGCCGTCGAGCAGGTGACGCACGCCGCGCAGATCTCCCGATCCTTCCTCGCCCACGGTTGCGGCAAACAGGATGGGGCGCTCCGTGGCCACGCCCGCGTGTGTGAGCGCTTCACCGATCGACACCAGCGCCGCGAGACCGCGCGCGTTGTCAGCGATGCCGGGTCCTTCGAGGCGTGGCCCGCGCCGCGCCACGGAGACGTCCAGCTCGGGCCCGAACACCGTGTCGAGGTGGGCGCTCAGGACCACACAGTCACCGGCCCGCCCCGTTCTCTGTTGACCATGCCATGCCCGCACGTTGCCGACCTCATCGATCTTCACGTTCGCGAGGCCGATCTCCTGAAAGAACTCGGCCACGCGCGCGCCGCGCGCTGCCTCCGCCCCCGTGGGTGCGGGGATCGCGGACAACGCTGCCTGGCGGGCGAGCGTCACCTCGTCCGAGCGCTCGATGTGCGCTCGGGCGGCGCGGATCCGGTCATGGGCGAGCAGTGCGGCAATCACGCTGGCAAACTATGATGTCGTGTGGCGCGGGGGCAACTTGACCTGGATTGGGGGCGGGGCGACACTAGACCCATGGAGGAGCGGCAGCTCATCTACGACTGGAACAGCGCCGGCGGTACGGACGGTCACTTCGATTGGACACGAGCCCGTGTTGACCTGAACGACGAGACGCTGCGCGACGGGCTGCAGTCCCCCTCGGTCACGGATCCGTCGCTCGAGGTCAAGAAGCGGCTGCTGCACCTGATGGCCGATCTCGGGATCGTCGCGGCTGACATTGGCTTACCTGGCGCCGGCCCGCGGGTCGTGGAGCAGGTGCGCGCGCTGGCGCAAGAAATCCGTGATCACAAGCTCCCGATCGCCCCGAACTGCGCCGCCCGTACCGTGGTGGCGGACGTGGAGCCGATCGTGCGCATCTCGGATGAAGTCGGTATCAAGATCGAAGCGGCCACGTTCATTGGGTCCTCGCCGATTCGGCAGTATACGGAAGACTGGACGCTCGACCGGATCGTCGAGGCGACCGAGGAGGCCGTGACGTATGCGGTCAAGCACGGCCTGCCGGTCATGTACGTGACCGAAGACACGACGCGGGCTCGCCCCGAGACGCTCAAGGTGCTGTATGGGGCGGCGATCGACTGCGGCGCTCAGCGCATCTGTCTGGCTGACACGGTAGGACACGCCACCCCCGACGGGGTGAAGGCGTTGGTGAGCTTTGTAAAAGAGGAAATCGTCAAAGAGAACCCCGTAAAGATCGACTGGCATGGACACCGCGATCGGGGGATGGGACTCATCAACTGTTTGGCGGCAATCGAGGCGGGAGTCGATCGCGTGCATGCCACCGCCCTTGGCGTCGGTGAGCGAGTCGGCAACGCCGAGATGGATCTGCTGATCGTGAATCTCAAGCTGCTCGGCGCGCACCAGGGAGATATTCGCAAGCTGCCGGAGTATTGCCGGCTCGTGGCAGACGCGGTCGGCGTCCCGATTCCGGTGAACTATCCCGTCGTGGGGACCGACGCATTCCGGACGGGCACGGGCGTGCATGCGGCCGCGATCATCAAGGCGAAGAAAAAGGGCCACAACTGGCTCGCCGATCGCGTGTATAGCTCCGTCCCGGCCGAGGAGTTCGGCTTCGAGCAGCGCATCGAGATCTCGCCGGTGTCCGGCATCTCGAACGTGAAGTACTGGCTCGAGCATCACGGCTACGATCCGAATGACGAAACGGCCTGCCGCACCTTATTCGACGCTGCCAAGCGGACCGACCGGGTGCTGTCCGACGAAGAGTGTCACCGGTTGTTGAACGCATGAGCTTCCGGGACATCGAGAAGTCGTTTTTCGATCTCTACTGGCACATGGATCCGGTCGCTGCGACCCAGGCCGGCGTCCCCGGCGGGGGCTATGACGATCGCTACGGGCGCTTCAGTCCCGCCGCGCTCGCCCCCCATCTTGCCGCGCTCAAGTCCATCGCCACGTCACTCGAAGGAGTGAACGCGGCCGATCTGGACGAGGAGATCGACCGCACGGCGCTGCTCAACGAGATCCGCGTCATGCTACGACGCTTCGAGAAGCTCAAGCCGCAGGCCAAGAATCCCGAGTTCTGGCTGTCGCATCTGCTGGGTGGACTTCACCACCTGTTGCTCTCCGCCGACCGCACGCCCGCCGAGAAGGCGGCGGCGACGATCGGGCGGTTGCAAGACATCCCCGATTTTCTCGAGGATCTCAAGACCTCGCTCGAGGAACCGGTGCGCGTCTTTGTCGAGACGGCGGTCCGCATGACCGAAGGTGGCCGCTTGCTCATCAAGGAAATGACCGCCGCGCTCGGTGCGCAGGCGCCGATGCACGCCGCCCGGCTCGCGGCCGCGGCGGAGCAGGCGAGCGCGGCGCTGCTCGCGTTCGACAAGAATCTCGAGCGCTGGCTCGAGATGGGGACGGAGCATTTTGCGATCGGCGAGGAAGCGTTCAACTTCCTGCTGCACTATCAGCATGCGCTGCGCGATACCGCGCCGGAGTTGTGGCGCTACGGCCTGCGCCTCAAGGAAGAGATCGAGGCGGACCTGGTGCGGCTCGCCACGCGGCTCGACGGAAAGCCCTGGCCCGAGTTGGTCGAGAAGCTCCGCGCCGATCATCCCGGTCCGGGCGAGCTGGTGGACGCGTACTCCAGGGAGATGACGCGCGCGCGCGACTTTGTAGCGGAGCGCAAGCTCGCGCCGATTCCGAAGGCGCCCTTGGGTGTGATTCCCACGCCGGCGTTCATGCGGCCGGTCATTCCGTACGCCGCGTACGACAGCCCCGGCGCCTATAGTCGCAACCGGACCGGCTGGTTCTACGTGACCGTCCCCGACTCGCGTTTGCCCGCGGCGCAGCAGGAGCGCATTCTGCGCGATCACTGCCGCTACGAGCTCGCCGCCACGGCGCTGCATGAAGGCTATCCCGGCCATCATCTGCAGCTCGTCATCGCGAAAGCGCTTCCCTCACACGTCAGGAAGAACCTGTGGACACCGCTGACGGTCGAGGGCTGGGCGCTCTACTGCGAAGACATGATGGGCGAGGAGGGTTTCTACAGCTCCGACGAGGAGCTGTTCTTCCAGCGCGTGCACCTGCTGTGGCGCGCGATGCGTATTCTCCTCGACGTCGGCCTGCACACGCGCGGCATGACCCGCGAGCAGGCGGTCGATCAGATGGTGAACGAGCTGCACGTGGAGCGCGGCAATGCGGAGGCGGAAGTGCGGCGCTACTGCGCCTGGCCCGCTTATCAGCTCTGCTACGCCGTCGGGCGACGCGAGCTGCTCAGGCTGCGCGACGATTTTCGGAAGGCGAAAGGCAGCCACTTCTCGCTGCGCGCCTTCCACGACGCCGTCCTGCCGTACGGCGGGCTACCCGTCTCGCTCATCCGCTGGGGACTCGGCCTGGGTGAGTAATCGGCTCCCCAGGCAGGTCAAGCTGTTCGGTGCAGTCTCCCTTCTCAACGATTTCGCAAGTGAGATGGTGTACCCGCTGCTGCCGGCCTTCGTCACCGGCGTGCTGGGCGGCGGGGCGGCGGCGCTGGGGGCGCTGGATGGCACGGCCGATGCGGCCGCGGCCCTGATCAAGCTGGTCGCCGGCCGGCTTGCCGACCGGCCATCGCGCCGCGGGCCGTTGATCGTGGGCGGATATTTTCTCGCCGCCGTGGTGCGACCCATCATCGCCGTCACGGCGGCGGCGTGGCAGGTGATCGGCTTGCGGGTCGTGGACCGGTTCGGGAAGGGCCTGCGGACGCCACCGCGCGACGCGGTAGTCGCGGACGTGACGCCGGAGCCGTTGGTCGGACGTGCGTTCGGGCTGCAACGCGGGCTCGATCATGTCGGCGCGGTGATCGGACCGCTGGTTGCCTGGTGGCTGTTGGAGCATGGGGCCGACGTGCGGAAAGTGATTCTGGCGAGCTTCGTCCCAGGTGTGGTCGTGGTGCTCCTGGCGATATGGGCGGTAAGGGGCGGTAGGAGGCGGGAGGTGGCGGTAGGAGTGCCGGAGCCATCCGCGGCGCTACCGCCCCTTACCGCCCCTTACCGCCCCTTGTCCCCCGCAGTCATCGCCATCGCCTTTTTCTATCTGCTCCGCATGCCCGAGACGCTGATAATCCTCAGGGCCGCTGCTCTGGGCCGCGGTTCACGTGATCAAGGCTTCGACCAGTTTCATCGGTGGCGCGCTGTCGGATCGGATCGGTCCGTCACGAACGATGTGGATCGGCTGGCTCAGCTACGTGGGGCTCGCCGCGGGGATGGCGTGGGCTGCGAGCACGTTGGCGGCGTGGATTCTGTTCCTGGCGCTGGGCGTTGTCGCGGGATTGACGGAGAGCCCCGAGCGCGCGCTCGTGACGGCCGCGACTCGCGGGCATCATGGGAGCGGCTTTGGCGTCTATCACGCGCTGACGGGTGTGGCAGCGCTGATTGGGGGAATCGGGCTCGGTCTCGTCTTTCAGCAAGTCAGCGGGACGAGCGCGTTCGTCGTAAGTGCAATCGGCGCTTTGGCTTTGGCGATCCTCTGGCCTTTCTGGAGCCGCTCGCATAAAGTCCCCACGCAATGAGCGCCCCTGTAGCTCCCCAGAGTCCCACCCCCACCCCATCGACCGGCTCCCACCCCAACCCCCGAGGGCGGTATCTCGCGCGCCTCTCCCTCTTGGCTCTCGGGGTGGTGTACGGCGACATCGGGACCAGCCCACTGTACGCGCTGCGTGAGGCGTTCCATGGGCAGCATGGGATCCCGGTTACCCAGGGAAACGTGCTCGGCGTGCTGTCGCTCATCTTCTGGTCGCTGCTGCTCATCGTCACGGTGAAGTACCACGTGGTCATCATCCGGGCTGACAACAAGGGCGAGGGCGGCGTGCTCGCGCTGATGGCGCTGGTGAACGGGAGTCGCGTCCTGCGCGGCTTGTCGCCACGGCGGCTGATGATCGTGCTCGGGATTTTTGGCGCGGCGTTGCTCTACGCGGACGGCGCACTGACTCCCGCGATCTCGGTGCTCTCCGCGGTCGAGGGTCTCGAGATTGCCACGCCCCAGCTGCAGCACTGGATCATCTGGATCACGCTCGCCATCCTCGTTGGCCTGTTCATGTTCCAGAGCCGAGGGACCGCGGGGGTCGGGGCGGTGTTCGGGCCCGTCATGCTGGTGTGGTTCTTCACGATCGCGGTCCTCGGCCTCAACGGGATTCTCCGTCATCCCGCCGTCGTGGGGGCGGTGGTGCCGACGCACGCCATTCGCTTCTTGGCCGAGGATCCGGGTCGCGGGTTGCTGGTGTTGGGAGCTGTCTTCCTGGTGGTGACCGGCGGTGAGGCGTTGTATGCCGATCTGGGCCACTTCGGCCACTCGGCGATCCAGCTCGCGTGGTTCACGATTCCGCTGCCGGCGCTGCTGCTCAACTATTTCGGTCAGGGCGCGCTGCTCCTGACCAACCCAGAGGCCGCTGCCAACCCCTTCTATCTGCTCGCGCCGGCGAAGTTGCTGATTCCGCTCATTCCGCTGGCTACCCTGGCCGCCATCATCGCGTCGCAGGCCGTGATTTCCGGCGCGTTTTCGCTCACGCGGCAGGCGGTGCAGCTCGGCTACATCCCGCGGATGGAGATCGAGCACACGTCGTCGCGCGAGATTGGCCAGATCTACGTGCCATCGGTCAACAAGATGCTCGCGGTGCTGACGATCGCCCTGGTGCTGTACTTCCAGACGTCGAGCAACCTGGCCGGGGCGTACGGTGTCGCGTTGTCGACCTTGATGGCGTTGACGACGGTGATGTTCTACGTGATGAGCCGCGAGGTGTGGGGCTGGAGCATTCCCAAGGCAGCGGCGGTCGCGGGCTCATTCCTCATCGTTGACTTGACGTTCCTGATCGCGAACGCGCTCAAGATCTGGCACGGTGGGTGGGTACCGCTGGCGATCGCCATCGTGCTGTACTTCGTGATGATCACATGGAAGCGCGGGCGCGAGATTCTCTCCAAGCGCATGATGGAGAAGACGGTCCCCCTGAAGCTCCTGCTCGCGGATCTCGCCGCCGAGCCGCCGGTGCGCGTCCCAGGGACGGCGGTGTTCATGTATGGCAGCTCAGATGGCACACCGCCCGCGCTGGTCCTGAACCTCACGCACAACAAGGTGCTGCACGAGAAGATCGTCTTCCTGACGGTGACCACCGAGGACTTCCCGCATGTGGGTGCCGAGCAGCGCGTGACGGTGAAGCGCAGCGGGAAAGGGTTCCACAGCGTCGTGGCGCGCTACGGGTTCATGCAGGATCCCGACATCAACGAGATTCTAGCGGCATGCAAGGAGAACGGCCTGAGTATTCCCCTGGAGGGGACGACATTTTTTCTCGGTCGCGAGACACTCATCGCGTCGGACCGTCCCGGCATGGCGATCTGGCGGGAGCGGCTGTTCTCGTTCATGTCGCGCAACGCCCTGAGAGCTACGGCCTTCTTTAAGATTCCGCCGAATCAGGTCTTCGAGGTGGGGGCGTACGTAGAGCTGTAGACCGGCTAAAGCTTCAGCAGAACGATCAGAGTCCCGAGGGTTCCGACCCAAAACAGGAACATCCAACGGATCAATTTGGTCTCGAGGCGCGCCAGGTCGGTGCGCAGCTCGGCAATGCGCTGCTCGAGCTTCGCCTCAAACCGGGCCCAATTGAGCTCATTGGTCTCACGCAGCTCGGACCGATACGTCGCGTCCACCTGATTGAACCACTCCACGAGCTCGTTGGTGAGGTCGTCCCCAAATCGTTCGTAAAACTTGCGAGACAACTTGGCGGTCACCGGCATCAAGAGCTCCTGAACGATCCGGTGACGTAATCAGCATACGCTCGACACCGTGAAGAATCAATCCAGTGCATCGCGCACCATTCGATCGCTAGTCGCCAGCAACCAAAGTCGTCGGCACGAACGGGGCTTCGTGCACCACCGCCACCTTCCTGCGCGATAGCACCAGCCACCATTCTCGCGCCGACGTGATCACGAGCATCGCGACGACGGCCATGAAGAACAGCGCGACGACGGCGTTGAGCCGGTCGTTGAAGACGAGTCGAGCCGCGTTGGGATCGCTGGAACCGGCCAGCGTCGCGGCATGCGCCAGGAAGCCCAGCTTGGGGTCGGCCGAAAAGACCTTCTGATATCCGGCGGTCATCGTGACGATGATCAACCATGCCAGCGGACCGAGCGTGACCCAGGCATATCGCTGTCGCTCCATCTTGATCAGGATCGTCGTCGCGACGCATAATGCCACCGCCGCGAGGAGCTGATTCGAGATCCCGAACAGCGGCCACAGGGAGTTGATCCCGCCGAGTGGATCTACGACGCCCTGGTACAGGAAGTATCCCCAACCGGCGCAGACCAGTCCGCTCGCGATCAGCACGCTCGGCAGCCACGATGTCTCCCCAAAGCGTGGCCAGACATGGCCGATGATTTCCTGCAGCATGAAGCGTCCGACGCGGGTGCCGGTGTCGATCGTCGTGAGGATGAACAGCGCCTCGAACATGATGGCGAAGTGATACCACAGCGCCGTCAGCGCCTTGCCACCTCCCAGGGCACTCGTGATCCCCGAGAAGATGTGCGCCATGCCGACCGCGAGGGACGGCGCGCCGCCCGTGCGCGCGATCAGCGTCTGCTCGCCCATCTGTGCCGCCAGCGCCTGCATGTATTCCGGGGTCACCACGAACCCCGCCTGCCGCAACACGTCCGACGCGCCTGCCAAGGCCGTCGGCGTCGTGTTCATCGCGAAATAGACGCCGGGGTCGAGCGTGCAGGCCGCGATCATCGCCATGACGCCGACGAACGATTCCATAGTCATCCCGCCGTAGCCGATCATCCGCGCGTCGGTCTCGCGCGTGATCATCTTCGGCGTCGTCCCCGACGCGACGAGCGAATGAAATCCGGAAATCGCGCCACAAGCGATCGTGATGAACGCGAAGGGGAACAGCTTGCCGGCGAACACGGGTCCCTCGCCGGCCGTGGCGAACGGCGTCAGCGCCGGCATACGCAATGGCGGCAGGATGATCAGTATCGCGACGCCCAGGACGACCACCGTGGTGATCTTGAGGAACGTCGAGAGATAGTCGCGTGGACAGAGCAACATCCAGACGGGGAGCACCGACGCGATGAAGCCGTACGCGATCATCATGCCCGTGAGGGACGTGCCGCTGTGCGTAAACGCCGCGGCGAGACCGGGATGGTTCGCGACGCTGCCGCCGGCTACCAGCGCGATGAGCAACAGCAGCGCGCCGATGATCGACGCCTCCCCCACTTTGCCGGGGCGCCAGCGCTTCATCCACCAGCCCATCAGCAGCGCGATCGGAATCGTGCACGCGATCGTGAACAGCCCCCACGGCGAGGCGCGCAGCGCATTCACGACAATCAGCGCGAGCACGGCGAGCAGGATGACCATGATCGCCAGCACCGCGATCATCGCGGTCACGCCGGTGACTCTGCTGACCTCCTCCTTCGCCATCTGGCCGAGCGACTTGCCGTCGCGCCGCAGCGAGCAGAACAGGATCGTGAAGTCCTGAACGGCCCCACCCAGCACCACGCCGATGATGAGCCACAGTGTCCCCGGCAGAAAGCCGAACTGGGCTGCCAGGACCGGCCCCACCAGCGGCCCAGCTCCGGCAATGGCCGCGAAGTGGTGGCCGAACAGCACCCAACGATTGGTCGGAACGAAATCGTGGCCGTTATTGAAGCGTTCGGCGGGTGTTGCGCGGCGGGGATCGAGGCCGAAGACGCGATTGGCGAGAAACTTCGAGTAAAAACGATAACCGACTGCATAGGTGCAGACGGCGGCGGTCAGGAGCCAGGCGGCGCTGATTGTCTCGCCGCGGGCCAGCGCCAGGACTCCAAACGACGCGGCGCCGACCAGAGAGACGACAATCCATGCGAGAATAGAAAGCGGTCGCACGCGGCGTAAGTTGCGACGCCGCTTGCCGATGTTCAAGTTCGAACATAGGTTCGAACTCCTTGAGCCCCTCCGGTTCCTATCCTTGGTCGTCGAGCGGGGGGGGGCGGTCAGCCGCCGCGCCCGCGGTACAGGAGCGACCCCAACCCCAGCCCAAGGCCGAATCTCTGAAAGGGCGCGTCGTCATCGTCACCGGCGGCGCGACGGGACTGGGCCGCGCGGTCGCGCTCGAATTCGCTCAAAGTGGCTGCGGCGTTGCCTTCAATTACGTCGAAATGCCCGGACGCGAGGTCGGCCCCCAGGCGCTGCTCACCGAGACCGCGATCAAGGCATGCGGCGTGCCGTGCTACTCGGCGCTGTGCGACGTCCGGGAGATGGAGCTCGTCGAGCACTTCGTCAGCGAAGTCCGCAGTCACCTCGGCGGCGTCCACTATCTGGTCAATAACGCCGGCGTCACGCATGACGGCGCGCTCTGGCGACTCACGCCGGAAGCCTGGTCGGAGGTGATGGACACGAACGTGGGCGGCGCGTTCAACTGCAT
>Ga0209761_1003664_pt1 | contig 10163 bp, 9 predicted proteins | sample GraSoi013_1_40cm_4_FD_185818 | JGI IMG/M metagenome (GOLD analysis project Ga0209761, IMG submission 185818) | Grasslands soil microbial communities from the Angelo Coastal Reserve, California, USA - Sample 09_25_2013_1_40cm (SPAdes) (version 2) | ecosystem: Environmental > Terrestrial > Soil >... | reverse complement strand
GGTGCTCGCCGCCGTACTGGCGGTGCTCGGCGTCCTGGGCACCGGGGAGTTGTTCGCCTTCGCCAGGAAGCAGGGCGTCGAGCCGCTGGAATGGGTGGGATTCGTGGCCGCGGCAGCCTTCCCACTTGCGACCTACTGGGCCAAGAACTACGCCGACTGGGAGCCCGTGGTGTACGGCGGCGCGGTCTGGCTTCTCGTGGCACTGGTCGTGGCCGCCACCCGCGGGCCCGAGCGCCGCCCGCTCAACGCGCTTGCCGTCACGACCTTCGGGCCATTGTACGTTTCGGCGCTGCTCTCCTTTCTCGTGGCGATCCGCCACGGACCCCACGCCGACGCGCACCCGCGTGGTTCGTTCGCCCTCGCCGTCATGCCGTTGGTGATCACCTGGGTGTGTGACACGTGCGCCATGGCGGCCGGCGCGCTGCTGGGCGGGCCGAAGCTCGCTCCCGTGCTCTCGCCCCGAAAGACGTGGGCGGGCGCCGTCGGAGGGGTCGTCGGTGGCCTCGTAACGGCCCTCGTATACGGACCGCTGGTGCTCGACCGCGTCGCCATGCACCTGGCCGTCTGGCAGCTCGTGACGGTCGGCTTGGTGCTGGCGCTGGCAGCGCAGGTCGGCGACGTCGCCGAGTCGCTGTTCAAGCGGGAGGTCGGCGTCAAGGATTCCTCGTCGCTCATCCCGGGGCACGGCGGCGTGCTCGATCGGCTCGATTCGGTGTACTTCGTGGCGCCGGTCGCGGCGGGGTTGTTCCGGTTGTTCGGCCTCGCATGACCGTCGGCGTCGCGATCCTCGGATCCACGGGATCGATCGGCTGCTCGGCGCTCCAGGTCCTGGCGCGCCAGCGGGAGCGGTTCCGGGTCGCGGCCCTCACGGCGCATTCCAACGCGGACCTGCTCGAGCGACAAGCCGCCGAGTGGCGGCCGACCTATGTGGGGCTGGTCAACGCCGGCAAGCGGAATACCGCAAACGGCAAAGGGCCCGAGTGTCTGGTCGAGGCGGCGACGCGTCCCGATGTGGAGATCGTCGTGAACGCCATTGTCGGCGCCGCCGGGCTCGAGGCCACCCTCGCCGCGCTGGCTGCGGGGAAGCGGGTGGCGCTCGCCAACAAAGAGACGCTGGTGATGGCGGGCGAGCTCGTCACCCGCACGGCGCGGGAAGGCGGCGGAGAGATCGTGCCCGTCGACTCGGAGCACAGCGCGGTCCTGCAATGCATCACCGGGCGGCGCACGGCGGAGCTGGCGCGGCTCATCCTCACGGCGTCGGGCGGTCCGTTCCGCACCTGGAACCCGGAGCGCGTGTCGGGCGCTACGGTGGACGAGGCGCTACGCCACCCGACCTGGAAAATGGGGAAGAAGATTACCGTTGACTCCGCCAGCCTCGTGAACAAGGCGCTCGAGGTCATCGAGGCGCATTTCCTGTTCGGGCTGCCGTACGAGAGCGTGGACGTCGTGGTGCACCCGCAGTCGGTGGTGCATGCGTTCGTCGAGTTCGTGGACGGGTCGGTGCTCGCCCAGGTCGGGTTTCCCACGATGGAGCTGCCGATCCTGTACGCCCTCACCCATCCCGACCGAGTGCCGGACCAGGGTGCGCGCCGCTTCGATCCGGTAGCGGCGGGGACGCTCACGTTCGAGCCGGTGCACGCCGAGCTCTACCCGGCGTACGGGCTGGGACGCGCCGCCGCCGCGGCCGGCGGGACGGTGCCCACGGCGTTCAACGCCGCGAACGAGGTGGCCGTGGAGCTGTTCCTCGGGGGAAAAATCCGGTTCGGTCGAATCGCGGAGACCATCGGGCACGTGCTCGACGCGCACCACGCGAGCGACGCGGCGTCGCTCGAGGCGGTGCTCGGCGCTGATGCGGATGCGCGGCGCCTGGCACGGGAGGCCGCGTGCTCTTAACCCTCATTGCGCTCGCGATCGTCCTCGGCCCCCTCATCTTCGTTCACGAGATGGGGCACTTCCTCGCCGCCAAGGCCGTGGGGATTCAGGTCCTGCGTTTCTCGCTCGGGTTTGGACGTCCGGTCCTCAAATGGCGACGGGGCGAAACCGAATACTGGATCTCCTGGCTGCCGCTCGGCGGCTACGTGAAGATGGCGGGGCTGGAGGACGAAGGAGTGGCCGGGAGCGTGGAGGGCGGGACGGCAGATGTCCCGATCGACCCCGCGCGGGCATTCGATCGGAAGCCGGTGTGGGCGCGGTTGATCGTGATTTGTGCCGGTGTGACGATGAACGCGCTGCTCGCGTTCGTGGTTTTCACGGGCCTCGCCGCCACAGTGGGGACCCCAGAGCTCGATACGACGCAGGTCGATTCAGTCGCGGTGAGCAAGCTCCCCCCGGGTGCGGAGGCGCTTGCAGCGCTCGCGCCCGGTGACCGGATTGTACGGATCAACGGCGACTCGGTGCGCACGTGGGACGACATCGCTCGCGCCCTGCTGAGCGGACCCTCCGAGCTCCAGTTCCAAGTGGCAGGCCGCGCGCAGCCGGTCCTCGTGCGGCTGAGTCAGGGAGGGGTCGGAGCACGCCAAGCGGCCCTCGAGGCGTTGGTGCCGCGCCCCGGGATCGCCGTAGGTAGGGTTGAGCCCGGGCGGGCCGCGGAACGCGCCGGCATCAGATCCGGTGACGAAATCCTGGGCGTGGACGGCGTCCGCTTGCGGTCCGTGGATCAGTTTCTTGCGCGCGTGTGGGACAGCGCGAAGAAGCCACTGAGGCTCGGCATCAGGCGGGGCAACGATACGCTCTCGGTGGTGGTGATCCCGGACGAGACCACGGGAACCGATGCTCGGTACCCTAAGCGTCCGCTCGCTTACGGTGTGATCGGTGCGGAAATCCGGCCCGTCGTCGTTCGAATACGGCATCCCGGTCCCGACGCGATCGTCGCCGGGTGGAGCGAGACGACGCGAACGGCTGGTCTCGTGCTTGGGGTGTTGAAGGGGCTCGTCCTCCGCCAGGTGTCCGTGCGCGAGATCGGCGGGCCGATCCTCGTGGCGCAGGCATCGGCGCAAGCCGCACGTCTGGGAGTCGACTGGCTATTGCGCTTCATTGCCTTCTTCTCCATCAACCTTGCGGTGCTCAATCTGTTGCCGATCCCGATTCTGGACGGCGGGCAAGTTGTGTTCCTCCTCGCAGAGGCGATACGTCGGAAGCCCCTACCGCTCCAGCTGCGGTTACGCCTCACGCAAATTGGATTCGTGGTGCTCGTGGGCATCATGATTCTCGCGACCTCGAACGACGTCGTGCGATGGCTCGAGCGTGTCATCAAGCGTTAGGGAGGCAGTCGAGTCTTACATCGCGGGCCGGGTGAAGGCCGAGCGGCTCGTTGTGGCCGTCGCCGCCGAGTATTACCGGGATGCGGCGAACGGGAAACGGGAAGCGTTGCAGCCCTTGATCGATGTGATCGACCGTGCATCTCCCGGAATCGTCGAGCTCGGGACGGTTCAGGGCGGCTCGGGCTTCGCAATCAGTCTCGCCGAGCGACCCTTCCCCAAGGAACACGAAGCGGAGCTGCGGCGGGCGGCGGAGGCCGTGTTGTCGGGAGGCGGGATGGTCGAAGCAGCAACCGGACCGTCTTCGGGTATGATCGCGCGCCTCGTGGCCGCCGTGCGCCGGATGTTCAGCCCCTCAGCCTGACCACCACTCCCGCCACCGCGCCAGCAGCCGCGTTGGCAGCGTGCCGTCCACGGCAGCAAGATCGAGGAGCAGGGCGCCCGCATCGCGATAGCGATCGTCTGGATGCTTCGCGAGACATTTCATTACCACCCGCTCGAACCGCTTGGACAGCTGAGGCCGCTTCTTTCGCAGCGAGGGCGGAGCCGCCTCCACGTGCATCCGCGCCAGCTCGAACCAGTCAGTGGAGACGAAGGGGACCTCGCCCATCGCCGCCTTGAAGAGCGTCACGCCCAGGGCGTAGAAATCGAGGCGGGCGTCGAGCGGTCGTCCCTGCGCCTGCTCGGGCGACAGGTACTGCGGCGTTCCGATCGTCATGTTCACGCCGGTGGAGGCGACGTAGCCCGAGACCGCGCGCGCGATGCCGAAGTCCGAGAGGACGGCGCGGCCGTCCGAGTGGAGCAGGATGTTATCGGGCTTCAGGTCGCGGTGGATCACGCCCTGGGCGTGGGCGAACTGGAGCGCCCGGGCCACATCGTGCGCGACGCGTACGATATCGACCTCCGGCAGCGGGCCTTCCCGCTCGAGCCGCGCGGCGAGCGAGTCGGCGCACAGGTCCATTGCGAAGTAGACGTAGCTCCCGGAGCGCGCCACGAAGCGGATGCGAATGATGTTCGGGTGCTGAAGCTTCGCGGCGGTTTCGGCTTCGTTGCGGAACCGGCTCTCGAATTGCGGGTCGCCGGCGTAGCGCGGCATGAGGATCTTGACGGCGACCGGGGTCCCGTCGAGCTCCCGTCCCGCGAACACCCAGGCGAAGCCGCCCTGGCCGAGTAAACGCTCGATGTCGTAGGGCCCGACCGTGCGACCGAGCAGGTCGCTGGGCGAGGGGGCGGGGGAAGGGGGCGTATGGGTCACGAGGGCTTTACAAACCCGGGTCGACGGTCTAAGTTACTGCGCTCTCAACAATTAGGGAACTGGATCGATGTACGACAAGACGACGCCGGTCAGGAAGTACGGGCGGCACGAGGGAGACACGGGATCAGCCCCGGTCCAGATCGCGCTGCTCACCGAGCGGATCAACAGCCTCACCGATCACTTCCGGGTGCACGCCAAGGACTTTCACGGACAGCGCGGCCTCTTGAGGATGGTCTCACAGCGCCGCCGGCTGCTCGAGTACCTGAAGCGCGCCGACCTGGAACGGTATCGGCAGCTTATCGAAGAGCTGGGTCTCCGCCATTAACACCGCTGGCGTCGCGTTCGGCGCCCCGGAAGAGCACCGGGGCGCCTCGCGCATTTCTTTGTGCTCTAGATAGGCAATATGGTGAAACACGTAGAACGCAACTTCGCGGGCCGCGCTCTGAAGCTCGAGGCGGGTCGCCTGGCCAAACAGGCCGCGGGCTCCTGCCTCCTGCAGTTCGGGGAGACGGTCGTGCTCGCCACAGTCACGGTGTCGGACAACGTCTCGACCCTCCCGTTCTTTCCCCTGACCGTCGAATACCGCGAGAAGGCCTACGCCGCCGGCAAGATTCCCGGCGGCTTTTTGAAGCGTGAGGGCCGGCCCTCGGACGAAGAGATCCTCGCGGCGCGGGTGATCGACCGCTCGGTGCGGCCGCTGTTCCCGGAAGGGTTCAAGAACGAGGTCCAGGTGTTCGTGTACGTGCTCTCCGCGGACCAGGAGAACGACGCCGACGTGCTGGGCCTGACGGCGGCCTCGGCGGCGCTGACCATGTCCCAGGTGCCATGGAACGGCCCGATTGCCGCCGTGCGCGTGGGACGGGTCGAGGGCGCTTGGATTCTCAATCCCACCTTCCAGCAGCTCGAGTTCTCCGACGTGGACATGGTCGTGTCCGGCTTGAAGGATTCGATCGTCATGGTGGAGGGCGGGGCGCTCGAGCTCACGGAGGCCGAGATCGTGAAGGGCCTCGAGGTGGCGCACAAGGGCATCCGCGAGCTGCTGGATGCCGCGACTGAACTGGTTGCCGATATGCGGCAGCCCAAAATGGAATGGACCAAGGTCGAGCCCCCGGCGGAGCTGGTGGCGCGGGTGAAAAAGCTCGCCGAGGCCCGGGTCTCCGAGGCGCTCAACCTGCCGGAGAAGTCCGAACGGGCGCAGGCGCTCGCGGCCCTGAAGGCCACGATCCAGGAAGAGCTGGGGCCTGAGTTCCCCGACAACCTGAAGGACGTCGGCAGCGTGCTCGAGGAAATCGAGTATCACACGATGCGCAGCCAGGTCCTCACCCACGCCGAGCGGGTGGACGGGCGCGACCTGGACACGGTGCGGCCGATCAGCTGCGAGGTTGGGGTGCTGCCGCGCACGCACGGCTCCGCGCTGTTCACGCGCGGCCAGACCCAGGCGCTGGTGTCGGTGACCCTGGGCACGACGCGGGACGAGCAGCGCATCGATTCGATCGACGTGGCGCAAGAGACCACCAAGTCGTTCATGCTGCATTACAACTTTCCGCCGTTCTCGACTGGTGAAGTCAAGCCGATCCGCGGGACCTCACGCCGCGAGGTAGGCCATGGGGCACTGGCTGAGCGGGCGCTGCAGGCGCTGCTCCCGCCGTACGACCAGTTTCCCTATACCCTCCGCATCGTGTCCGACATTCTCGAGTCCAACGGCTCGTCGTCCATGGCCACGGTGTGCGGCGGCTCGCTGGCGCTGTTCGATGCCGGCGTACCGATGACCGCCGCGTGCGCGGGCGTCGCGATGGGGCTCATCAAGGAGGCCGACCGGGTAGCGGTGCTCACCGACATCCTGGGAACGGAAGACGCGCTGGGCGACATGGACTTCAAGGTCGCGGGCACGCGCCAGGGCGTGACGTCGATCCAGATGGACATCAAGATCATGGGCCTCGACTTCAAGATCATCGCCGAGGCGCTCGAGAAGGCGAAGCAGGCGCGGCTCTATATCCTCGACATCATGGATCAGGTGATGCCTAAGCCGCGCTCCGAGCTGTCCAAGTACGCGCCGCGCATCATCACCATCCAGATCCGGCCGGACAAGATCGGCGACCTGATCGGCCCCAAGGGGAAGACCATTCGGGGCATCCAGGAGCAGACCGGCGCCGAGATCAACGTGGACGACAACGGCCTGGTGACGATTTCGGCGGTGGGTGAAGGCGGCGAACGCGCACGCGACATGGTCCAGGCGCTGGTGCAGGAGCCCGAGGTGGGCAAGGTCTACGAGGGCGTCGTAAAGAGCACCACGGCCTTCGGCGCGTTCATCGAGATCCTGCCGGGTGTCGAAGGGCTGCTCCATATCTCCGAGCTGCAGCACGGCCGGACCGAGCGCACGGAGGACGTCGTGAAGAAGGGCGACCACGTGCGGGTCAAGCTGCTCGAGGTGGACGAGCGCGGCCGCATGCGGCTGTCCCGGAAAGCCCTGCTCGACAAGCCGGAGGCGGCGCCGGCGCGCTCACACTGATGCAGACGGTCCGGCTCGACCGGGAGATCTCCCAGACCACCGCGCCGAGCGGTGTGATCGTGTTGTCCGAGCGGGTCCCGAGCGTCCGCTCGGTGGCGGTAGGGATCTGGGTGCGGAGCGCGAGCGCCCACGAGCCCCGCCCCAAGATGGGGGTCTCCCACCTGCTCGAGCACATGGTGTTCAAGGGCACCGAGCGCCGCACGGCGCAGCAGATCGCGCTGGCGCTCGAGGCCCGGGGCGGATCGCTCGACGCCTACACATCCCGCGATACCACGGCGTTCCAGGCCCGCGTGCTCGACTCGGACCTGCCGCAGGCGCTGGACGTGCTCACCGACCTGGTGCGACATCCGGTGCTGCGCGCGAGCGACCTGGAGCTCGAGCGCAACGTGGTGCTCGAAGAGATCAACACCGTCGAGGATACGCCGGACGATCAGGTGTTCGATCTGGCGTATCAGACGCTCTGGCCCAAGCACTCCTACGGCTATTCGATCCTCGGCACACGCGATACGGTCAGCGCCCTCTCGACCGACGACCTGAAGCAGTTGCATGGGAGAGCGTACTTCCCGGCCAATTGCGTCATCGCGGCGGCAGGCAACCTCACCCACGAGCAGCTGCTCGAACAGCTGAGCCATCAGGGTTGGTTCGCGCGCACAACGGGCAGCGCGGAACGTGCCACGCCTCCCGTCGTTCCGATTCTCCCGGCAGTTCGCGGGACCGAGGCCCGCCACGCCAAGGACTCCGCGCAGACCCACATTGTATTCGCCACCGATTCGGTCCGTTACGCCGACCGGCGCAAGTACGCCCTGCTCGTGCTGGCGAACGTGTTCGGCGGCGGGATGTCGAGCCGTCTGTTCCAGCGCATCCGGGAGGAGCTGGGGCTCGCTTATGCGATTTATGCCTTCACGAGCTTCTACCGGGAGGTGGGCGTTACCGGTGTCTATGTCGGCACGCAGCCCAAGACCGCCGCGCAGGCCGCGGCGGCGATCCGTGAAGAGTACGCCAAGCTTGCGCGTACGGGCCTTACGGGGGAGGCGCTCGCCGAGGCGAAGCAGCAGACACAGGGCCAGCTGATGCTGTCTCTGGAGAGTCCGTCCGCGCGGATGTATCGTTTGGCCGGTTTTCCGGTGCACGGCGAGCCGTATCAGAGCCTGGACCAGGTGCTGGCGGCGGTGGCGGGGCTCACGGAAGAGGACATGGCGAGCGTCGCGGCGGAATTCTTTGCTCCTGAGCGGCAGACGGTCGTATGGCTGGGCAAAGATTGAAGGGCGTCACGGAGAGGCGTCTCGAAAAACCGTCACGGAAAGGCGTGCCGCGCGCATGATCGTCGGTGTTCCCAAAGAGATCAAGACGGCCGAGCACCGTGTAGCGCTGGTGCCGGCGGGAGTCGAGTCGCTGGTGGGCGACGGACACAGCGTGCTCGTGGAGCAAGGCGCGGGGCTGGGCTCGGGGTTCGCGGACGAGGCGTATCGCGCGGCGGGCGGGACGCTCGTGCCCAAGGCCGCGGACGTGTGGGCCAAGGCCGAGATGGTGGTCAAGGTGAAGGAGCCTATCGAGCCCGAGTGGCCGTGCATGCGGAAGGGCCAGGTCGTCTTCACCTACTTCCATTTCGCCGCCTCCGAGCCGCTCACGCAGGCGGTGATCAACTCGGGCATCGTCGCGATCGCGTATGAGACAGTGCAACTCCCTTCGGGAGACCTCCCATTGCTGACGCCGATGAGCGAGGTGGCGGGGCGGATGGCCGTCCAAGAGGGGGCGAAGTACCTCGAGAAGGTGTACGGCGGGAGCGGGATATTGCTCGGGGGCGTCCCCGGGGTATTGCCCGCGGAAGTCCTGGTCATCGGGGGTGGTGTGGTGGGTGCCAACGCGGCGAAGATGGCGGCCGGCCTCGGCGCGCGCGTCACGCTGCTCGACCTGTCGCTCGATCGGCTGCGCTACCTGGCCGATGTGCTTCCCTCGAATGTCGATCTGCTCTACTCCAACCGCTACAACCTGCTCGAGCAGCTGCGCCGAGCCGATCTCGTCATCGGCGCGGTGCTGTTGCCGGGGGCCAAGGCGCCGAAGCTGGTGCGGCGCGACGACCTGAAGCTCATGAAACCCGGCTCGGTCATCGTAGACGTGGCAGTGGATCAGGGTGGCTGCATCGAGACGATCAAGCCCACGACGCACGAGAATCCCGTCTACGTCGTGGATGGGATCATTCATTACGCGGTCGCCAACATGCCGGGTGGAGTGCCGCGCACCTCCACGCTCGGGCTCACGAACGCGACCTTCCCCTACGCCAAGCGGCTGGCCCGGAACGGCTGGAAGAAGGCCTGCAAGGACGATCCGTCGCTGTTCCTCGGCCTCAACGTGGTCGAGGGCAAGGTGGTGTATCCCGCGGTCGCCGAGGCGTTCGGTCTCCCGTCGACCGATCCCAAATCCCTCGTGTGAGAGGAGCGTCGCACGCATGCGAGTGACTCCTGCCGTGCTGTTGCTCTCGCTCGTCGCTGCAACCGCGGCCCAATCGCAGGTGCGCAACGCCGAGCTCGGCTACACGCTCACCCTGCCGCAGGGCTTCACCGAGTTCCCCGAAGCGCGCTCTCAGAAGGACGTCGTGGACGCATGGACCGAGGCAACGCCCACATCACCCAATGGCGCGGTGGTGATCCTGGTCGCGCGCATGCACGGCGTCTTGCCGCGGGAAGCGATGCGGCAGGAGGACGTGCCCGCGAACACGCATGTCGTGAGCTTCAAATGGAAGAACTTCGACGTCAGCGGCGTGAAAACGCAGACCTCACAAGCAGGCAAGCCCGTGTTCGTCCTGGTCGCGCAGCTGCCGCTCCGCCCGGAGGCGGTGCAGCTGTCCGTGGCCGGCCCCGCAGATCAGCAGACGCGCGGGCAGGCCATCATGGAGGCGACGCTCGCGTCCCTCGGGGGCGAGACCAATTGGCTCACGTCGAGCGAGCGGGCCGGGCGCCTCGGCACGGCCGCCGGGTGGTGGATCGGGATCGCGGTAGCAGCGGTCCTGGTCCTCGCATGGCGCAAGCGGCGCGCCCGGTCCGCGTGACGGGAGGGACACGGCAATGACCGAGCGGAGGACACTGGCGATCCTAGTGGGCGGCGGGCCGGCACCGGGGATCAACAGTGTGATCGGTGCGGCCAC
>Ga0209761_1003662_pt1 | contig 10165 bp, 9 predicted proteins | sample GraSoi013_1_40cm_4_FD_185818 | JGI IMG/M metagenome (GOLD analysis project Ga0209761, IMG submission 185818) | Grasslands soil microbial communities from the Angelo Coastal Reserve, California, USA - Sample 09_25_2013_1_40cm (SPAdes) (version 2) | ecosystem: Environmental > Terrestrial > Soil >... | reverse complement strand
AACCGCCACAGCCTCCGCTGTACCGATTACACAACCATCAGCTCCCAGCGCAATCGCCTTCGCCACATCGTCCGCAGTCCTGATCCCACCGCTCGCCATTAGCGTGATCTGGTCCCGGACCCCTTCGGAAACGAGATACTCGTGGACCTTTGGAATCGCATACTCGACTGGCATTGCAATGTTCTTCTTCGCAATCTCCGGGGCGGCCCCGGTCCCGCCGTAGCCGCCGTCGATGTGGATGATGTTCGCGCCCGCGTAGTAGCTCCCGATCGCTACCATGTCCACATCAGTTGGCGTCGAGACCTTCACTGAGACCAGAGCGCGCGGATTGACGGTCTTGATCCAGTCAACATGCTTCTTGTGATCCTCCACAGAATACACGCTGTGAAACGGAAAAGGCGAATAGAGACTCGTGAACATGGACGACTCGCGCATCTTCGCAACTTCAGACGTCACCTTGTCGGCGAGAAGGTGACCGCCCAGTCCCGGCTTTGCTCCTTGAGCATACTTGAACTCGACAATCGGTGCGTACTGTATCGTCTCTTCTCGGACCCCGAACATGCCTGTGGCAACCTGAGTAATCACGTGGTCCCGGTAGGGCACGATCTGATCTGGGTAACCACCTTCACCTGTCGAAGTAAAAGTCTCAAGTTTCCTTGCAGCTCTGGCCCTGGCGATCATGAAGTTGAGACTGATCGACCCGAAGGACATCCCCCCGCCATAGATCGGTAGCGGGATCTCGATTTTCCTACCCTCATGTCGCTTGTTCAGTGAAATTGATAGATTGACACTATCCTCGTCGACCTTCGCAACCCCTTCATGGCTTTTCCATCCCAGCACGTCGAAGCCGCCCCCTGAGTTTCCAGTTTTGTACTCTAGACCATTCTCTGGAATCTCTCCCGTCAGCGCCTGCTCATACGTCGCAAGGATCAGCTCGCCAGTCCACCGCTTGTTCCCCAATCCTTCTGGCACGCCATACCTCAGGGTCGGCAACACTTCGAGGCCGTGGTGAATCCGTTCGGTATGCTTGTCGAGGATGAGCTCTAGGTTGCCCATGCTATCCCCTTGAACGACTGTTCACGCAGTTCCAAGTCCATCATTGATCGACCGATGTCTCCTCTTAGACGTCGGACGTCCCGCATGCCCATCGCGCTGAGAATCTCAATCAGTTGGTCATGCCAGACACCGATGAGGTTGATCAGGCGCTGCGCTCCCCATTCGGGGTTGATCCTCCGCGGCCACAAATGATGGTTCGCCCTGTCGCGGGTCTCGCCTTTGAACTCGGCCTGCAACGCCACCAATACTGTCGTATCTATCGCGACCAGGTCTGCACCACAAATGATTGCCTTGGGAACATGTTCGGCTAGAGTGATCCCGCCACTGGCGATGATTGTAACCTTGTCTCGAAGCCCCTCTCGGACAAGTTGCTGATGCACATCTTTCAGCGCTGTTGAGATATGCCGGGTATCCCTCGAATAGTCGTGCCCGTGATAGTCAGCATACAAGTGCAACCCGTGTACACCTTGGCGGACTAGTCTGCTCGCCGCGCTTCCGGAATCTTCCCTAAGGGGTAGCCTAGCTATGAGAATCGACCGATCGAAACGCGCGAGCAGTCTATCCAGGAGGCCAGGTGTTTCCGCGTCAAACTCGGCTATCTCTGGCTGATCAGGCTCCTCATTGTCTACGATCCCCTTTTCGTCAATTATCGGCAGCAGATTGTCAAGTCCCGTCTCTCGACGCCTAATGTCCCGGGAAATATTGAGTGTCCCGATCTTTTCTGCTGATAGGCCCACGGCAGCTCGAATGTCTGCAGTGTCAGTGCCAGTGGGAAGCTCGTCGAAGATTATCGGAACCGGGATCTCCAACGACTTCGGCTGATAGTCGATCTTTGCAAAGTCGATACTGGTTGGTTTACGTCCAATGTCGACGCTTGTCGAGATGTACTCCCGACCATACACCCCATCTCTAGTTGGGCGAACTATCTCCGACATGTCCGTCCACATCTCATCAAACCCCTCTCCTGCAAACGCTCCCTTGTAGCCCATCCCCTTGACGGGAATCTTCCCGGTCGAAGCCTCGTTCCATACTGTGAAGACGTTTTCAGGGGTCCAGAACGAATCGCCCAGCTTCTTGTAACGATCAGATTGTTTGACAGTCATTATGTGCGGATATTCCTGGACGCACCTCATGCACCCGACACACTTGTGCTTCAACGGTTTGAACCCGCCAAAGCGCCCTCCGAAGACCCCATAGATGCAGGGCCGGCTGAGCACTACTTCCTTGTTGAACCTGTATTCGAAGGCCTCATGAACTAACATAGCTGCAAGGCGTAGCTTGCGAGCTCTCACGTCAAACTTGTTCGGAATCGGATAGATGTGAGGAGCGGGTTTGGATTCGATCCTGAATCTGTGATACTCTTTTCTTCCTTCCATTTGCTCTGCCAACTCGCTCCGCTGCATCGCTACAAATCGACAATTTGGGCCGAATCGGCTGACCAAATTTAAGTCCTACGTCGTCGGAACTGACCAAACGTCCAGTACGCTTACTACAACCTATACGGGCTACGATTTGGTCCCAACCACGCCAAAGCCTGTGATCGAACTGAAAAACCGGCCTGCTCGGTAACGCTCCTCAAGATCTCGTAACCATTCTGAACCCTCCTTCTCAGTGATCGCACTCTCCTCAACCGCATTGATCACGCACTTGCGAAGTTGAGCACAAGTTCGGCGAGAGAAAAATTGAGCAGTGGAACAGTCGCCGGCAGAACCTCAATCTCTCGTAGCCAACATCGAGCACACGATGACCTGGCTTGAGGTTCAAGAGCGCGTAGGATCGCTGCTTGTAAGCTTGAGCAGCCTCAAGACCTGTTACCGTGTCGAGATATTTTACGAACGCCTCGGGCCGTGCTGCTCGGTCGACAGAACCAAACTCAGTCGCCACCGATTTTTCGGTCAACTTCTATCCTTCCCAAAGACATTCTTAATCATCTCGTAAAGGAATTGCCCCTACACAGGTCCAGAATTCTTGCGACTTAAATGAGACAAAGAGCAGGTCTAGTATTGGAGTGAGTGAAATGAGGGGAATGCCGCACACCGTAAAGGTCGAAAGACATCAGAATGAGCTCGTTGTGCATGTGGCCCTGCTTCACGGACCTGAAGCAAAACTGCCCGGGGGAGTTCTTCTCCATACAGAAGGCTGGGTCGACATCGGATATGGTCTGAAGATGTTTCTGGTCATAGGGTCTGGGAACATATCATATCATCCGAAAGAGATTGAAGAGAAAAAGGGATTACTCCAACGCCTCTTCGCAAGAAAGCCGCAACAGCCCTTGCTGGAGGCAAAATAGATGGCGCGGACTCATCGTCACAATAGCTACTTTGAGCGAATGCCCTCAGGCCACGTCTAGTCCGTCTCAGATGGAGAGACGCAACTGAAACACCCTTACCAATCCATAGTTTTCGACCTATTCCATACAATTGTTGATCCCGAAGACTTTCGACCGAAGAGCTTCCGACGAGCCGAGTTTGTCGCTCAAGCACTAAACGTCGACTTGGAATCGTTCACTTCCTACTGGTCCGACACCCTAGCTCTCAGAAACACTGATCGATCTCAGACGGCCGTCAAACTAATCGAAGCATACCTAGCTCGGCATGGGAAGAAATTCGACGAGGAGGCTGTCGCAAGGGTCGACAAAGAGATGGGCCGGTATCAGGATATGGCAATCCTGAATCCTCGGCACGACATCGCCTCTGCTATACAGATCCTGGCCCAGCGAGGGTTGAAGCTCGGCCTGTTATCAAACTGTGACGAACGTGAAATACGACGATGGCCCGACTCTCCACTGGCACAGTACTTCAACGCCACATGTTTCTCCTGCGACATCGGGTTCACCAAACCCCACCCCAAGGCATTCAGTATCGTCCTCGAACGATTGGGAACGTCGCCTCAAGAAGCTGCATACGTCGGCGATGGTGGTTCAAAGGAGCTAGAAGGAGCAAGGCAAGCCGGGTTCGGCCTAGTCGTTCTCATGGAAGGTTTCGTCGCGAATAACGGGCTGAGGACCCCTGACGAGCTGGAAACTCTTCGTCGAACAGCTGACATCGTGTTGAGTCAGATAGGCGAGCTTCCAAAGCTCCTCGAGCTCTAGTTCTATTGATGCCGCGAACTTGCTGGAAAGAGTTCGTTGATCAGCAATTGGGAGGAGCGAAGGGTGTTCGGTTCGGCGCTGGTTGTCTAAATATTCTTCAGAACTAAGGAGAGTGATTCAAAAAGGGGGGATTGAGTTGTTAATTCTCGCTGTCTTAGCTATATGCCCATTCGATGCTGGTGTAGAACTCGGTGACGCAGACGGATTGGCCGGAGGCTGTATTCATGTAAACGCTCCAGACCCACGTTCCTGTGTGCCCTTGGTAGAAGAAATAGCTTCCGGAGGTTGATACTGGTTCCTGGTAGCTTTGGGTTATGGGTACTCCGCTGGGAGGCAGGAAGCCGTAGACTGAGGAACGCGCGTTCGCTCCGGTGATGTTGAACGTCACCGTATAGGTGGGATTGGTTGAGGAGGACACGTTGAATGCACCGCTGAAGAAGATTGGAGAGAAGTAGAACTCGTTGCCTGTCGGGACTGTGACAGTCAGCGTCGTCACTTGAACGCTTCCACCATTGGTGGGCGAGCAAACGCGTGTTGTTGTCGGTGTCTGCGAGTATGCAGCGTGGCCTATGAGTGGCGACGTCGTTGCGCGTACGTCGATGAAGGTCAGAAATATTGATAGACAGAGCAATGAGACGACCAACCCTTTCAGTTTCAAGTTCCGTGTAGTGCTGAGTCGTTGTCGAATCTTTGAAATAGCTAACATTTTCCCTTCATCCTCTCCGAAAATCGTTAAATGCTTGATGTACACAGATGTGTTTACTCGCGGAATCACCAACGCGACCCATAGACATCACTAGCCCATGACCATCGAAGCTTCGCAATGTGTCATAGTGACTGGTAATTCGATAGTACTGTGGGGTCCCCTCTAAGGTTTCGATTCGCTTAATCTTCGAAAAGCCGCGTTTCCAATTGGCGAGACGGAGGAGCGCCGAGAGGATCTGAAATGAGATACATCCTAACCGTTGACTTTGAAGATGATATCGACATTGAGAGCTTCATGCACTTTGTCGCATATCACACTAAGCGTTTGAAATGCGCGAGCAAGGACGTGTTCATTCGCCTCGCCCACGAGTGGGAGAAACAGCTGGTGAATCCACATGAGCCAACAAACCCAAATGGAGTCAAGAAAGAAAAGAAGAAAACGCTCAAAGAGACTAACGAGTAGCAGGTACAAGATCCGCGTCCGCTACAAGTACCACTACTACCGGTGGATCAACACCAAAGACTATGGCAGCTTCAAGGACATCTACGAGAAATACAAGGACAAGGGCTTCACCTACTGGTGCGCAGATCTCCCGCCAGAGTTCTCAAACCAAGACGGAACCTGGACAGGCTATCGTCTCGATGGTGACAAGACTCACACAGCCTCGACCCTGAAAAGATATGGCCGACACAAAGCCTGGATCGACCCAACATACAAGTTCGAAGGGAAACCAGTGATCCTCGTCTACAACGCTTCGATGTAGAATTGCCCAGATCATTCTTCCTACCGTTCTTGATCATTGATTCTCCGACACTACACGTGACTGCCGAATGTGACTACGACGTGTGAGCCAGCCTTATGAGTTGCCGGGTTTTCCTATTTGGCGTATGGAGACCGCGACTGTCGAGAAGACCTCGCTCTGGCATAATCGTAATTTTGTAAGTCTCTGGACCTCAGAGACCATTTCTCAGTTCGGAAGCCAGTTCACCCAGCTCGCGCTCCCACTTACCGCGGTCATCATTCTCGGCGCGACTGCGGAAGAACTAGGCATTCTCGGTTTCGCAGGCTCGATCTCATGGCTTCTATTCGGACTGCTCGTGGGAGTCTATGTCGACCGCCATCGCAAGAAGCGGATAATGGTCACGTCGAATATTCTCCGAGGCTCTCTACTAGCGCTCATACCCATAGTCGCGGTCCTTGGACTCATCACGAGGCTAGGCATTCCATTCCTATACGCAATAACTTTCTTCATTGGATTCCTTCAAGTCTTCTATGATGTCACCTACCAGTCGTATCTTCCTTCTCTCGTTCAGAGGGACCAGCTTGTCGAGGGCAACAGCAGGCTACAAGCAAGCGCCTCGACAGCCCAAGTTTCAGGGCCTACAATTGCTGGGATTGTTATCAGCATCCTCACAGCCCCGGTCACGATCGCGATCGATGCCTCTTCCTTCTTCGCATCCGCGTTTTCGCTGAGCAGGATAGACCATGAAGAGATGATCTACGAGAAGGGTCCAAGACCATCAATCCGCTCGGACGTCAGAGAAGGGCTGCACGTCGTCCTCAAGGATTCTCGCCTGCGAATGATCGCGGGTTGTACGGGCACTTCCAACTTTTTCAGTACTGCATTCCAGACTATTGTTCCGCTCTATTTCATCCTCAACGCTCCGGACGGTCTCGGAGTATCTAAGTCGCTGGTGGGGGTCACTCTGGGAATCATCTTCAGCGTGGGAAGTATCGGGGCGCTGGTTGGAGTCACAATATCCACACGAATCGCGTCGCGGATTGGTGTCGGCCCCGCGATCGTACTAAGCGCGCTTATCTTCGGCCTGGGCGGGCTCCCATACTATCTCTCAGGCTCTCTTGTTGCAAATCCACTTTTTTCGGTTGTAGGACTGAAAATTAACTGGAACATCTTGGCCCTCATGGCAGGAACCTTCGTAATTTCGATCGGAGTTGTAGTCTACAACATCAACCAAGTCAGCCTTCGGCAAGCCATTGTGCCCATTCGTCTCCAGGGACGAATGAACGCGACGATGCGATTCCTAGTCTGGGGAACGATCCCTCTTGGTGCTCTCGCGGGAGGATTATTGGGGACATTCCTTGGGCTCCGAAGCGCCGTCGGCATAACCATCCTCGGAGTATCCCTTTCGTTCTTGTGGGTCCTCCTCTCTCCCATCCGCTCGCTAAGGAAGATTCCCGAGCCATTGGAATGACTTCGGGCGAGATTTCCCTCATCACATCTTGATTCGAGCAGTGTGCTAGGAGGCTAGTTTGTGGTTGCGTAGCAGTCCATTATGGTTGCAATGTATCGGATTCCGTTTACGAAGTTGTCGATTGTCGTCCATTCGTTTGGAGCGTGGGCATGGCTGTAGGCTGAGGGCGGCCCGCTACCGGTCCATATCGAATCGAGCCCGAGATGTTTGGTGAATAGATAGTCGGGTCCCGAAGCCGGGTTTCTCGGCATCACGACGGGCGTGCGTCCGTAGACCATTTTGCCCGCCTTCTCAGCCGCCCGCGCGATCGGCGCGGAAGGTTTGGTCGTTGAAGGTTCGACGAGTCCTAGGGCCTTGACTTGGATGTCGTCGAATCCAAGATTGTGCAAGTGCTCCTTGAGCAACTGCAAGAGTCTTCTGGGATTCTGGTCATTGACGATCCGGAAGTCGATCTTGAGCATCGCACTCCCCGGAAGAACAGTCTTCGATCCTTCCCCGATGTAGCCGGTCTTGAACCCGCAAATCGTACACGTCGGCTCTGTCATGTAATGCTTGAATGCTTCCCGGTTATTCTTCGCCCGTGGAAAACTCTTCAATCCCCACTCCCGCAAGAGTCCGTTGCCGTCGAACTGGATCTTGTTCATCAGTCTCGACTGGACCGGTGTGAACGGGACCACATCATCGTACCAGCCTTTGATCACGATCTTCTCGTCTGGACCCTTGATTGTGTTCATGGCCCAGACGAGCCTCCATGCGGGATTCTCCGCGAGCGGAGCATAGGATGAGTGAAGATCCTCCTTTGCCTTCTTGCAGCGCAGCTCGACATAGAGGAGTCCTTTGACTCCCAGCTCGAACTTTGGCCGGCCCTCTTCGGCCATGTCGCCGTCGTAGCAGACGACACTGTCAGCCTTCAACATCCCCGCGTTCTCATCGACAAAACTCGGCAGATGTGGACTTCCGATCTCCTCTTCGCCCTCTACAATGAACTTCAAGTTCAGCGGCGCTTCACCGGTGGTCTTAACGAAGCTCTCTGCTGCTTTGATGAAAGAGGTCACGTTGTTCTTGCTGTCGGCAGCTCCTCTAGATACGATCTTCTTGCCCTGCATTTTCGCGTCAAATGGTCCTGAGACCCATTTCTCTAACGGCTCGGGAGGCTGAACATCGTAGTGCCCGTAGATCAGGAGAGTCTTTGGGTTCGATTTCGACTTGACTTCTCCGTAGACGACAGGATTTCCGTTCTTCTCTGGCAAGATCCTCGCTTTGATTCCAGCAGTTTCCATCTGCTTCCTGACGATGCGGGCACAGTCTTCGATTCCGATTTTCTGAGCAGAAACGCTGGGCTGCTTGAGAAGAGTGCGGAAGTCTTGAAGAAATCTGTCCTTGTTCTTCGAAACGTATTCGAGAACAGTGTTCAGACTGTTAGTTGGCACGCGGGAGAGATGAGAAGACGAGTAAATAGCATCTTCTAAAGCGGCCGATAGATCCGGCTATTTCGAGCTACTAAGAAGATCAAGATGAACAGTCTTCGAGATCTATCGGAACAAGGTTCAGTCAGCCTCGTATAGCATGCCTAGCCGAAATATTTCTTGTACGAATCTTCCAATTCCTTCCTTGTCGGGCTTCCACGGGTCTCAGGATGACAAGCCTTCAAAGCTCCCGCCATGTTCGCATAACGAAACGCCGTCATGTCATCGAAGCCTAGAACCTTGTATGCCGAAAACGCCCCGACGAACGCATCTCCACTCCCTGTCGTGTTGACCACCTTGCGTCCAAGCTTTTCAAGAGAGATCCTTCGAACCTTCGACAGCTTTCCAGCAGAATACAATGCTGCGCCTCTACTTCCCAAGGTGACAAGAATCCTCGCCTTTGGCGCCACCTTAGCCAGCTTCGCCAGTGAATTGTCTAGCCCTTTGACTCCTGCGAATAACGACGCTTCGTGCTCATTGAGAACCAAGTAGTCCAGAGCCTCCATGTCATCCATGAACTCGCCGAGTCCAAATCTTGTCAGGACCCCGGGATGCCACATCACCGATCGTCCGAGCCGACGACCCTCGGCAAGCAGTTTTCCCGCAACGTGTCGAGGAGGATCGATGACGACAAGCATTCGACTGCTCGCGAGGATCGACTGGACGGCCGGAAGCATCAGGTGCTCACGCTTTAGTCCTGCATTTGCTCCGAAATGAGTCTCAATCACATTGCTTCCTTTCTCGTCAACTGTTATGTAGGCTTGGCCTGATTCAAGCCGATCCAGTAATTGGACGGCAGAACTCTCGACGCCTTCCAGCTTCAAGATAGACATCTGCTTCTTGCCCACCTCGTCACGCCCAACGCAGGCGATCAGAGCAACATGCCCGGGCCCCAGAAGCCTGGACGCTGCGACTGATACGTTGCCTCCTTTGCCTCCTGGGACCCTGTCTATCTTATCGACAACAACTTCTTGGCCGGACAGAGGTAGGCGTTTGACGAAGAGATTGATGTCCCAGTTCAGGGCGCCTGTGATCGTGAGTTCCGGGGGCAAGGATCAACTGAACGTTACGGGGAATTGGCTTAATGAATGTTCAAAATTGGAGAGGGATTTTGAGCCCCGGCCTTTCTAGGGAGTGTTCCTGAGTGCGGCCGAAAGAACGGGCGCTACCGATACCTTGCTTATCGCGCTAGGTATAGTGTCTGTTGCGATTATTTTAGAGATGCCTGAAGCTCTGATCCTTTTGGTCGCCCCTTCCGCGAGGACGGGGTGGGTTGCGACTACGAACATTCGTCTCGCTCCTTTCTTCTTGCATGCCTTGGCGGCACCTGCAATAGTTGCACCCGTGCTGATAATGTCGTCCGCGAAAACTACGTCTCTTCCCTTGAATTCAGCATTTCCCGTATCAAGTTCTAGCCTCGAAGATGTCTGGCCTTCCTCCCGGATTCTTCTCTTGGTGAAATGGGTATGCTCCGCCCCTAGCTCCTTTGCCACGGTTCCCGCCCATTGCTCGGCCTCTTCATCTGGAGCGACGACAATGGGATTCTTGGGTCTGAGGATGTCCCGGGCGTACTTGCCGAGCGAGGGCATTGCTGACAAGTTTCGCGCTGGAACTTTGAAGACCTTGGAAACGT
>Ga0209761_1003660_pt1 | contig 10169 bp, 12 predicted proteins | sample GraSoi013_1_40cm_4_FD_185818 | JGI IMG/M metagenome (GOLD analysis project Ga0209761, IMG submission 185818) | Grasslands soil microbial communities from the Angelo Coastal Reserve, California, USA - Sample 09_25_2013_1_40cm (SPAdes) (version 2) | ecosystem: Environmental > Terrestrial > Soil >... | reverse complement strand
TGCGAGCGAGGGCCGCGGAATCCGACGCGGGCGTGGGCGCGGACGCCGGCTCGGGGGACGAGGACGCGCACGCGAACGTGAGCAGGACCGCCGCAAGGAGTGTTGGTCGCATGGCGGCGCTAATCGGGCGCTGCTTCGTTCATGAGGTCACCTTGAAGACCTGATCGTGCTGCCGCGTGCGGTCGGCCACCTGGATGGCGACCTCGTCGCCGGCCTTCGCCAGCGGGACTTTCTGATGGTTCACTTCCATCGAGGTGATCTGCGCGGTGAAGGCGGTCGTGTGGCCGTGAAAGCGGATGCGGTCGCCGACCGCCAGCGCGCCCTCGGTCACGCGGACGACGGCGACACTCGGTCCCTTGAAGTAATGGACGACGGTCCCGATCAGCTGCTCCGGCATCGGTCCTCCTCGCGTGCCTCGCCTACCACAATATGGCGCCGGCCCCCAGGGTCGCAAACGTCCCGCGCACACCGTTTCCCTTTCGCTCCCGCCGTCGTATCGTAAAACCGTGTCCGACCCTGTGCGCGTCGTGGTGGTCACGCCGGTCCGCAACGAGGCGTGGATCCTCGAGCGGTTCCTCTCGGTGACCAGCCGATTCGCGGACCTCATCATCATCGCCGACCAGCGCTCGACGGACGACAGTCGCGCCATCTGCAGCCGATATCCCAAGGTCCGAGTCATCGACAACCCGACCGACGAATTCAACGAGCGGGACCGCCAGCTCTTGCTACTCCGCCACGCGCGCACCCTCGTTCCGCCGCCGCGCGTCATCCTGGCGCTCGATGCCGACGAGATACTCGCGGCGAACGCCGTGGACACGCCGAGCTGGCGAACGATGCTGGCGGCCCGGCGTGGCACCATCGTGTGCTTCGAGCGCGTCGATCTGTACGAGACGCCCGATCGGTGCATGCGGCATGACCGGCTCACGCCCCTGGGATATGTGGACGACGACGTGGAGCACGCGCCGCGCGACATGCACAGCGTACGCGTGCCGATTCCGGCGTACGCGCACCGCCTGCTGCTCGACGACATCGCGGTGCTGCACTACTCCGCCCTGCGGCCCACCGCCCTCGCGGCGAAGCTCCGCTGGTACACGGTGATCGAGAACGTCCGCGGCACCTGTCCCTGGGTGTTCAAGCGCCGCCTCCGCTATGCCATGCACGTGAACTTCACCGGAGCCGGCCGGATAGAGCGCTGCCCCGTCGAGTGGTTCCGCGGCTGGGAGGACGCAGGGATCGACATGCACACCGTCGTGCAGGAGAAGTACCACTGGTACGATTTCGAGGTGCTCCGGCTTCTGCGCGAGCACGGCGCGCGGAAATTCTGGCTCGACGACATTTGGCGGTTCGATTGGGAGGCGTGCCGACTTCACGCGAAGCGCCGAAATATCGCCGGCGTGCCGGATGCCCCGGTTAACGCACCGCCCCGCGCGCTCGTCCTCGCGATGCGCGTGCTCAGCGCGCTGCATCGCATCCAGCGACGCCTCCGGCACCGGTTGACGGGCCGATCCGGCCCGCGCTTTGCCTGACGGCGCAGCATCGCCTCCTAGGCCGGCTCGGGACCCGGCGCCGCCACTGCCCTGGTGGTCGTCTTGATCAGCCGCTGGTGCTTCTCACCCAGCAGCATGGCCGCATCATCCCTCAGCCCTTCGTTCGCGTACACCGCGGCCACGGCGCTCCCCGAGCCGCACAGCCGCACCCAATACGGATGCGTTCCGGCCAGTCGCTCGTACAGCGCGCGCAGCGGCGGATGCTTCCCGAAGACGGGGATCTCGAAGTCGTTGCCACCGAGTCGCCCAATGCTGCCCCACCCGGCGAACGCGTCGGCGTCGAGCAGCAGCGGCCCGCGCGGCGCAGGTTCCGGATGCATTTCATCCCACCAGCCGTACGCGTCGGGGGTCGCGACGGCGAGAGGCGGCAGCGCCAGGGCCACGAGCGCAGGCGCGGCCGGCGGGGGGGGGAGCCGGAACAGCCGCTCGCCCCGGCCCCACGCGAGCGCCGCAAGCGCGCCGCTCGCGAAGAACGCGACATCGGCGCCGAGCCGCGTGGCGAAGTGGAGCAGCTCGTGACGGGGGACGGCGTTGCCGGCGAGCGCGTTCACCGCATGCAGCGCGGCCGCCGCGTCGCTCGATCCGCCGCCGAGACCCGATCGCACCGGGATCCGCTTCGTCAGCTCGAGCGCGACGCCGAACTTGTGGCCGGTCGCCTCCAGGACGGCGCGCGCGGCCCGCACGGCGAGATTCTGCTCCGGCGGCCCGAGGTCGGGTCCGTGCACGGTGAGCGCGACGCTCCCCCCGCCCCCCCCGCCCCCCCCGCTGGCCGTGCGCGTCACCACCAGGTCGTCCGCCAGCTCGAGCAGGGCGAACGCCGTCTCGATCTGGTGATACCCCGCCGGCGCTTCGCGCGCGAGAATGCGCAGCAGCAGATTGAGCTTGGCGTGCGCGGCGATGCGGACCCGATCCGGGGCGGCGGGTGACGCCACGGGTCAGTCTTCCGCCGCGGCCGCGCTGCGGAGCTCGGCCAGATGCAGGCGCATCCGCGAAAGCGAGGCGAGTCCGAGCAGCGTGATCGGAACGAAGGTGCCGATGTGGTAGGCCACCGCGTAGCTCACCGCCCGGGTTGCGTCCACGCCGTACATCGCGAGCGTGCCGCGGGTCGCCGCCTCGAACACGCCCACGAACCCCGGGGAGGAAGGCAAGGCGACCCCGAACCCGATCACTCCCTGTAGCAGCAAGGCACCCTCCGGCGGCACCGGTAGCCCGAACGCGCGGAAGCACACGGCGAACGATGCCGCGTTCACCAGCCACAGGAGGAGCGACCATGCTGCCACGCCGAGGAAACGGCCGGGGCTCTTCAATACGTCGAGCCCCACGACGAGTCCCTCGGCGAGGTGGGTGACACGATCCGCGGTGCGCGCCGGAAGTACTGCGCGAGCGACGCGGCCGAGCAGCGCCATCCATGGGGCGGGACGATGGACCACGAACAGGGCGATGATCAGGATCCCGGCAAAGAGCCCGGCGCCCGCCGTCGCCAGCCCAGCGAGCCGCACCCCGCCGATCGTCGCGTCGCGCGGGAACGAGGGGACGGTGAGGGCCACGGTGAACAGTCCGACAAGCACCAACCCGTCGAAGACACGTTCCACCGCGATCGAGGCGAGGGCCGTCGTGAACCGCACCGACACCGCCTGCCGCGCGGCATACGCGCGAGCGAGCTCGCCGGCCCGCACCGGGAGCAGATTGTTGGCCATGAATCCGATGGCCGTGGCGTGCCACAGCGGACCGAGTGGCAGCCGGCTGCCGCTCGTGCCCCGCAGGATCAGCTGCCAGCGGATGGCCCGGAGCGGAAAGGTGAGGGTGGCGAGCGCGGTCGTCGCCGCCATGAGCCAGGGGTTTGCGCGCCGCAGGTGATCGATCAGCGCGCGGGCGTCCACGCCGTGGAGCGCCCAGGCGAGGAGGCCGAGGGTGACCACGAGCCCCACGAGCCACGCCTGCCTCCAGCGGGAGGCCGAGACGCGACTAGGGGCTGGGCTCGAGGGCGAGGGCAACGAGGTCGCAGACTTCTTCGACGAGCTCGCGGAGCGCGTCGCCCGACGTCTGCTTCGCTACTGCGCGCAGCTCCTGGGCCCGCCGGAGCGCGCGGTCGCCGCGGTACAAGAGGGTGCGCACGTCCACGGCGGACGTCGCGGGAGCCGGGAGCCCTGAAGGAGTCCCTGACGGTCCCGGGGAGCTGGGAGCCGGGGCTCCTGGCGCGTGCCCGGCGCCGGCGACCAGCTCGGCGAGCGACGCCGCGCTGAACCCTCCCTCCGCCAGCCGCTGGTAGGCGGCCCACGACCCGACGAGGTCGGGCGTTTCGGGTATCGCCTGGTCGGCCCGCTGCGGGCGAGCGGGAGCAGGGGCGGGGGCGGGGGCGGGGGCGGCTTTCGCTACGGGAACCACCGGTGCCGCAGCGCGCGGCGGCGTCGGCGTCGGCGCGGGCGCGCGACGAGGAGCGGGAGCAGGCGGAGCGGGCGCGGCGCCGGGCTGGATGGTCCGGAGCGCCGCGGTGAGGGAGTCGAGCTCGGTCGCGAGCGCTTCCTCGTCGCCCGTGCCCGAGCCGGCGAGGAGGTCGCCGGCCCGCCGTAGCTCGGCGGCGAAGGCGGCCGGGCTGTTCACGGCAATCCCCGACGCCACGGCCTCGCGCGCGGCGATAGCGAACTGGGCCACGCGATCGGCGAGCACGCCTCCGCCCGCGTTCGCGAGCGCGCGGAAGGTGGTGCCGAGCGTGTGGGCGCGCAGCTCCCGCTGCGTGGCGGAGGGGGCGCGCTCGAGGGAGTCCGCCGCCTGACGCAGGTGCTCGCCGTGGCTCACGAGCTCCAGCTTGCCGAGCGTGGACGGGCGCGCGGCCGGGACGCCGCGCGACACGATGTGCGGGCCCGAGTCGCTGTAGTAGAGGGAGCCAATCGAGACGGCGTCCGGCTCGCTTTCCATGAACTTCACCAGCAACCCGGCGAACTGCCGGAAGTCCGCCCCTTCCGGGTCGGGTCGGCCGCGCTCGGCGACTTCGCGCGCGGCGCGCGCGATGGCGCTCCCGGCGACCTGGAACAGATCGGCCACGTTGGCCGGGGGCTCGAGTCCCGATCCCGACAGCTCGCCGATGGCGCGGTCGATTCCCTCGAGGAGGTCGGGGAGCGGTGGCAGGTCGTTGAGGGCGGCGAGGCCGCGCAACGGCTGGAGCGCGCGCATGACGTGCTGGAGCGGGTCCTGCGCCAGCGGGCTGGCCCGCAGCGCCTGCGCCGCGCGCTCGAGCGCGGCCGCGATGGCCGCGCCCTCGCGCGCCACGAATGCCCGCGCGCCTGCATCGAGCCCCAGGGCTTCCACCGCGCGGATCTGTGCCGACGGCCGGCCCGCGACCTGCTCGAGCTCGAGGGCCAGCGCCTCGGCTTTCGCGGTATCGGCATCGGTCCAGCTGCCCGCCCGGCGCACGAAGGTCTTCAAGTCGTCCACGCCGCGTAGGGCGAGCTGCCGGGTTTGGGGATCCCAGGCGCGCCGGCCCTCCCGCACCGCGCGCGCCAGGGCTTCGAGCGCGCCGGCGGTGCGCGCGATCGCGTGGCGGTTCGCCATGAGGGCGCTGCCGCGCAGCGCACGGGCGAGCCGCACGATCTCGTCGGCGCTGGGGTTGTCGCCCTTCGCCAGCAGGCCGTCGAGCCGCTCGAGATACTCCCCCGCCTCGAGGGCGAAGAAGTCCGACATGCCGAGCGGCTTCGGGGACTCGGTCATAGGGCTACCAAGCTAAGGCTTCCTGGCCTCATCGACCAACTGCCGCATGCGCCGCACAGCCTCCTCGAGCCCCCAGAGGATGGCATTCGAGACGATGCTGTGTCCGATGTTCAGCTCTTCGATCTCAGGAATGGCGGCGACGGGCCGGACGTTGTCGTAGGTCAGACCGTGCCCCGCGTGTACGGCGAGGCCGCCCGCGCGGGCGTGGGCGGCCGCGCGTGCGAGCGCGCGGAGCGCGGCGTCGCTCGTCCGCCAGGAGCGGGCGTAACGGCCGGTGTGCAGCTCGACGGCGGGAACGCCGAGTGCGGCGGCGCGATCGATGGTCCCCGGGTCGGGGTCGATGAAGAGACTGACGCGGATGCCGGCGGCGGTGAGGCGCTCGATGGCCGTACGAATCTTGCGGCTGGCGCCCCCGAGCGCGAGGCCGCCTTCGGTCGTGATCTCCTGGCGCCGCTCGGGGACGACCGTCGCCTGAAACGGCTTCAGGCGGCACGCGATCCGCACGATCTCGGGCGCCGCGCCGAGCTCGAGGTTCAGCACGGTACGCACCGCGGCGCGGAGCGCGCGGACGTCGGCGTCCTGGATGTGGCGGCGGTCCTCGCGCAGGTGCACGGTGATGCCGTCGGCGCCGCCCTGCTCGGCCGCCGCCGCGGCGCGCACCGGGTCGGGCTCGTCGGTGCGGCGCGCTTCGCGCACCGTCGCGACGTGATCAATGTTGACGTAGAGCCGCATGCCGTCTTACCTTCGGTTCACTCCGCCCACACTCGAGGTATCGTCCGTGAGACCACGACTGACCGTGCTCGTCGCGCTGGGCTGCCTCGCGTGCGGTGGGGGAGCCGGCCCGGGGAAGCTCGCACCGCAGTCGCCTCAGGAGACGCTCGCGCAGTTCATGTCGGCGGTGAAGGCGAACGACCTCGAGCGCATGAAAACTCTCTGGGGCAGCGAGCGCGGCCTCGCCTCCGAGCGGATGAAGAGCTCGGACGTGAACCAGCGGCTCACCGTCCTCCAGATCTATCTGAACCACGTCGGCTACCGCGTCGTCGAGGGTCCGCTCCCCGTGCCGAACAAGGAGGACCGCCGGGTGTTCCGGGTGGAGCTGCAGCGGTCGACGTCGTGCACGGTGGTCGTGCCGATCGAGGTCGCGCTCACGAAAGGCGGCCGCTGGTTGGTGGTCGGCACCGATCTCGCGAGCATCCCAAATCCGGCGGCGCCGTGCAAGAGTTGATGACGCGGGAACTTGTGGAGCCCGCCACGTGTTGCTCTACTCGGTCAGCTCCACCAAGATCCCGGCCGTCGTCTTCGGATGCACGAACGCGATGCGCCGGCCGCCGGCGCCGCCCCGCGGCACCTCGTCGATGAGACGATACCCCGCCGCCCGGCAGCGCTCAAGCGCCCGGTCCAGGTCCGGCACGCGGTAGCAGACATGATGGATGCCCGGCCCGCGCTTGGCGAGAAACTTCGCCACCGGGCCGTTCGGGTCGCGGGGCTCGAGGAGCTCCACCTGGACGTCGCCCAGGGGCAGGCCGACGATCGTCGCACCGTCGGCCGTCTCGGGGCGCCCCGGCTCGAGGCCGAGGACGTCGCGATAAAAGCCGAGGGCGGCGTCGATGGACGCCACGGCGATGCCGATGTGGGCGACGCGGGTGCGTGATTCGGTCATGACGCCCGTCAACATAACGATTGGACGAGAGGGAGTGGAGAGGTCATGGCAGCGGAACATTTCACGGCCGTCACGGACGCCACCTTCGGCTTGGAGGTCGAGCAGCACCAGGGGCTCACGATCGTGGACTTCTGGGCGACGTGGTGTGGGCCGTGTCACATGGTGGCGCCCATCCTGGACCAGCTTGCCGGGGAGTATCAGGGCAAGCTGAAGGTGGCCAAGGTGGATGTAGACGCCAATCAGAAAACGGCGATGCGCTTTAACGTTCGCTCGATTCCGAGTATTCTATTCTTCAAGGACGGGCGACACGTGGATACGCTGGTGGGCGCGTACCCGAAGCCGGTCTTCGAGCAGAAGATCCAGCAGCATTTGTCGTAGCATCCTCCCCGGAGGACCATGCGCGCGAGCACCGCTCGCCTGATGAATTCGCCGGTTCGCCTCGCGGACCTCACGTTCCCGCAGGTGAACCGGCTGATTCATCGCACCCGGCTCGCGTTCGTCCACCTCGACAACCTCCTCGCCTTCGGCAAGCGCGACCGGGACGGTCGCATCGACGGCTTCATCACGGCCTACCTGCCGGAAGAATGCCTGCTGCTGTTCTTCCGCAAGGGCGAGGCCGTGAACGCCGCGTCCCTGCACACCACCGGGCGACAGGTCATCACCATCACCGAGGCGCTCGCGCGGATGCGCGCCGAAGTCGAGCGGGGGGAGCTCGCCTACTCGGCCGCGCCGATGGAGCAGCTCGCCTGGATGTATCAGTCGTGCGCGGCGCCGGTCGAGATGCGCACCGTCGACCCGTCGCAGCCGGGCGCGTTCTTCGCGGCGTTCGCGCGGGACAAAACCAGCGGCATCCTCGAACTGACCTCGAACGCGCGCGTGTCGTACGTGCGGTTCGACGGCGGACGTTACGCCAGCGGCTACTTCTGCGACAAACCGGACGTGATGGCCATTCCGAAGTTTCTCGAAGCGCAGTTCCACGCCGGCGCCGACCGGCAAACGCCCGTGCTCACGGCGGCCGTGTTTCCCTACGTCGCCGATCTGCCGCAGCAGGCGCCGAACGCGCTCATCAACACCTATCGCGAACTGTACTGGCGCATCGTCGACGAGGTGGACAAAGAATTTCCCGGCGAGGCGAAGCGCCGGGCGCAGAAGGTGAGCGTGGGCATCGCGGATGCGCACCAGGCGATCACGATCCTCTCGGCACCGCGCGGGACGGACACGCCGGACTCGGTGGTGCAGCCGGAGGAGCTCGCCAATGCGCTTACGGATTGGTCGCTCCAGCTGCTCGAGGGCGTCGAAGTGATGATGCCGGGGACGGCGCCCAAGATCCTGCGCGAGGCCACGCGCGAGCACCGCTACGTTTTGCAATCGGCGGGCTACTACGGTCGCCTGCCGTGGCCGGTGTCGTGGTGAGATGGCGGGCACCCTGTACGTCGTGGCGACACCGCTCGGCAACCTCGAGGACCTCTCCCCGCGCGCGGCCGCCACGCTGACACGGGTGGCGGCCGTCGCGGCGGAGGACACGCGCCACACCAAGCCGCTGCTCGCCCACGTCGGCTCGCACGCCGAGCTCATCAGCTTCCACGCGCACTCGAGCGACGCGGCGCTCCGCCGGATCCTCCACCTGTTGGCGAGCGGCAAGGACGTGGCGCTCGTGACGGACGCCGGGACGCCGACGGTGAGCGATCCCGGCGCGGTGCTCGTCGCCGCCGCCCGCGAGCGTGATATCCCGGTAGTCACCGTCCCGGGGCCCACCGCCGTCGCGGCCGCGCTATCGATCTCGGGCCTCGGCGCCGATCGCTACCTGTTCCTGGGTTTCGTCCCGCGTAAAGGCGCGGAGCGGCGGCGCCTGCTCGAGACGGTGGCCAAGAGCGAGTGGACGGTGGTGCTGTTCGAGGCGCCGCCACGCGTCGCGGAGTTGCTCGAGGATCTCGCGGCGGCCTGCGGAGCGGAGCGACCCGCCGCCGTGGCGCGGGAGCTGACCAAGCTGTTCGAAGAGACCCGCGCCGGGACCCTGGCCGAGCTCGCGGGTTACTACGCCGAGGCGCCCGCCCGCGGTGAAGTGACGGTGATGGTGGCAGGTACGGGCAAGCCGGCGCGGGAGGAGCGCGCCCCGTCCCCCGACCCCCAGGCGCGGGCCCGCGCGCTACTGGCGCAGGGGATGACGCGCCGCGACGTGGCCGAGCAGCTCGCGGCGGAGACGGGGATCACGCGGAACACGGCGTATCGGCTGGTGAACGAACTATGAAAGGCGGCGGTCAGACGGTCGGGCGGACGGGCGGACTGATCCTGCTGCTCTTGACCGCTTTTCCGTCCGCCCGTCCGTCCGTCCGCCCGTCCGCCGCCTCTCTCACGATCGGTCGCTTGCATTATGATGGAGGCGGCGACTGGTACGCCGGCCCCTCCGCGTTGCCGAACCTCCTCGCGGCGCTCCGTCAGCGCACCGCGCTCCCCGTCGCCGAGCGCGAGCGCGTCGTGACGCTCACCGGCCCCGAGCTGTGGGACGTTCCTTATCTCTTCATGACGGGGCACGGGAACGTGCACTTCTCGGACGACGAGGTGACGCGGCTGCGGCGCTGGCTCGAGCAGGGGGGCTTCCTGCACGCCGACGACGACTACGGCATGGACAAGTCGTTCCGCCGCGAGATCGCGCGGGTGTTCCCCGATCACCCCCTGGTTGAAGTCCCGTTGAGCCACCCCATTTATCACCTGGTTTACGACTTCCCCAGGGGCATCCCCAAGATCCACGAGCATGACGGGCTGCCCGCGCAGGGGTTCGGTATCTTTTTGGGCAACCGCCTGGTCGTGTACTATTCCTATCAGACCGACCTCGGCGACGGGTGGGAGGATCCCGAGGTTCACCACGATCCTCCGGAGCTTCACGAGGCGGCACTACGGATGGGGGTCAACTTGTTCACTTACGCCGTGAGCGCAACGCGGTGACCGACACTGCGCTTCGGCTGCGGCGGCTCGGTGGGCCGCACGCGCGCGCCCGCGCCGGAGCGGTGCTGCTCACGAGCGCGGGCGTCGCGTTTGCCATCGCGGGAGCGGGGCTGACGCTCGCGCCGCGCGTCGCGGCGGTGGTGGTCGCGTGGCTCGTGATCGCCGGGATAGCCGGCGCGGCGGTATGGCTGGTGCGCCGGGCGGGACGCCCCGCCGGGCCCGCCGTCGTGGGACGGCTGGTCGAGACGACGGCCCGCACCCGCGCGGGGAGCGTGGTGGGAGTGCTCGCGCCGGCGGCGGGCGCGGGAGCGAGC
>Ga0209761_1003657_pt1 | contig 10174 bp, 10 predicted proteins | sample GraSoi013_1_40cm_4_FD_185818 | JGI IMG/M metagenome (GOLD analysis project Ga0209761, IMG submission 185818) | Grasslands soil microbial communities from the Angelo Coastal Reserve, California, USA - Sample 09_25_2013_1_40cm (SPAdes) (version 2) | ecosystem: Environmental > Terrestrial > Soil >... | reverse complement strand
GTCGTCGCGCAGGAGATGTGGGTGCGAGACGAGGACGGGCGCCTGATCGCGCGCAGCATCCATCACCAGAGCTTCCTGGCCGAGCAGTCCGGCGGCGAGGTCACCTTGCGCGACCCGGCGAGCAAGGAAGGCGCGAGGCAAGGGGGCGAGCCCTCCGGAGAGCCGCTGTCGGTCGAGCTCCGCAAGACATTCACCGACGCGATGTGCGACGAGTTCTTCTACCGAAGCCGAAACTATCACAACGACAAGGCCGCCTCGAAAGAGCTCGGCTTCGGAGACACGGTGATCGGAGGCCGCATGACGCTCTCGTGCGTCACCGAGCTCCTGACCCGGCATTTCGGCCGTAGCTTCTACCTGGGCGGCCGGCTGGACGTGAAGTTCACCAACGTGCTGTGGCCGAACGAGCCCTTCACCACGCGGGGGATCATCACGGGCCGTCGCGTGGAGGGCGGCCAGACGCGCGCCGAGGTCACGGTTTTCTGCGAGAAGAATGACCGAACCAAGATCATCGTGGCCAGCGCGAGTGCTCTCGAAGGTTGTTGACGAGGGCGCGCGGTGTGACCTTCAACGGCGTCTAGGACTAAGATAGTGGCTGGGCCTGACCGCGCGCGACCTGGAGGATCTCGAGGGCCCAGGACGTCATCTAATACCTCCTGCGATGGCTGCGCGCCGCGCACGAGGGGAGCCCGCGAAGGCAAGGCTTCGGCGGGTGTCGAATCGGGAAGGGCTCATAACTCAAAGGTTTCTGGTTCAAATCCAGCCCCCGCAACCGCGTAGGCTACAGGGTCGAGAAGCCCTTTGCTGGTAGTCATAACTTCGGCCCGGGCAAAGGGCTTTGCCGTCTCCGATCGAACGCGGTGGACGACGATCCGCGTGATCGTCGCCTCGCCATGACCCGCTACGAGAGCCGCGATGGGCGGCTACGCTTGTTCCGCGGGGATAGCCACCGCCTCCATCCGATCACGACGGGGAGCGTCGGGGTGATCGTGACCTCGCCGCCGTACTGGGTGAGAGGGCGGGGGCGTCCGTCGGCCGAACGTTACGCGCACGACCTGGCCGTGGGCTTCGGGCGTGAATGGAAGCGCGTCCTCGCACCCGACGGCGACCTCTGGTTGGTGATCGGCGATCGCCACGACGGCGCCGAGTGGGTGGGGATGGACGCACTCGTCACCGGCTGGCTCCGTCGCACCGGCTGGCGCCTTCAGTCGCGCGGCTTCTGGGCCCAAACACGCTCCCGGGAGCGCTGGGACAACCGCGTCAACTATCTCCTGCGCTTCAGGAAGGTGGGTCAGATCGTGCGACCGCGCGGAACCACGCTGTGCTGGATGCTGCCGCTGCCGCGCTCCCACCCGGACAGTATTTGGGACGCGATCCCGGAGCCCGTGGTTCGGACGGCGCTTGAAGGCAGCAAGAAGCGCGGGCCCGTCCTCGATCCTTTCGCCGGCGCGGGAACGGTCGGCCGGGTCGCCGCGTCCCTCGGACGCGAGTGGGTCGGCGTGGAGCGCGATCCGCGCATGGCCCTGGTCACGGCGCGTCGGCTCCAGCTCAGACGCGTCCGGGCTTCTCTCTCCGACCGTCGTCGCGCCGCACAGTGATGTGGACTACGGGCCGCGCGGGGTGCGCAGCACCGCCTGCCCCCTTTCGTTTACCCGGACTTCACCCAGGAATCGGTCGACGACGAGCGCCGGCCGTCGAGCTCAGGCCTGTTCGATCAGAGGCCAGCCCACCTCGCCAACCTCAAGGCGGAGCAGCTTCGCCTCTTGAACGGCGCCTTCGTAGGGCGCGACCAGACCGCCGTCAGTCGTGACGTAGAGCACGTTCTCATCGCCAGGCGCGCGCCCGAACGCGCACGCCGTGGTGCCAACGGCGCCCTGCTTAGGCCCCGCCACTGTCGTGCGGTTTCCCGCCGCGTCGAGGCGGAACACCGTCTGTTCCGGGTGGGTCGCGATGTAGAGTGAACTGGAAGCGCCGAAGGCGAAGTCGTCGGCGAGAACATGTGTGGCTGCCGTTTCAATCGGTCCCGGGTGCCCGTCAGGCTGCAACGGTGTGCGCAGAATGAGCCTCCGCCCGGAGACACTGATCCAGGCTGCAAAGGGAGTGTCTCTCATGCGCATGAGATCTACTTGCCTTTCGCGCTTGCGGCCGGGCCGCTCGACATAGCTAGGTACGGTAGAACCAGAATTCTATCTCCGAGGTATCCGGCTCGAATCTCGCCCCATGCTCAGCCTTTGCCGGAATGTAGTACCCTGCGCCGTAACGGCTTTCTTCGCCGTTCAACGTGAGGCAACTCGCCCTGAGTGATGACGCCTGCGTTTTCGGTCTCGTGATGATGCCGTGAGATCGTCGTACCGGCCGGGTACGAAGCGAACAAGACGTCGCATCCCTTCGCCTGCAGCTTGAACGCGTCGAAGGGCCCGTCGAACTTCGGAAGGCCTCGAATCTGATCCGGGAACAGGGCGTGCGCCTTCGCAAGCCTCCGGTAGTAGTGGACGGTGGCTCCAACCCCGAGGCCCCCGATCAGGCCCAGGCAACGAGGATGCGCGGCTGTCCTCATACAGCTCTCAGATGCGTAGGCGGCCCGTAGAGGTCGCGCATCTCTCGTAGATCGCGTTCGTCGCAATAGATCACACTGCTTCGTGCGATATTTGACGCGCGGCTGCCGAGAGACGCGTGAGAGCGGCCTCGAGATCGGCTTTCGAGAGAAGGCCAAAGCCCAGGCGAAACACCCGCGCCTCGTCGCCGAACCAGATTCCTCTCGCGACCCGGACTCCCTCTCGTGCGAGGCCCTCGTAGAAGCGGGCGACGGCGCCGTTGTCAAAGACCGACGGCTTCAAGCGCACGCAACAGAGGGCCCCGGCGTCAGGCCGGACCCATTCGACGAAGCAGTCGTTCTCGCGTACCCAGGCTGCAGTGAGCACGAGGCCTTCAGCCAGTCGCTGACGCCGTTCGCCGATGATGTGATCGCGACGCTCGAGCACGTGCCGCGCCAAGGCCTCGTCCAGGGGGGAGCATGAGATCACGGTGTTGAACTTGCCCTCGACCAGTTGTTCTTTGAGCGCCGCGTCGCGCGTGATCGCCCATCCAAGCCGTAAGCCGGGAGCGCCATGGCACTTGGATAGCGAAGCACAGGAGATCACCCGCTGGCTCAGCCCGACCGCACTGGGCGCGACCGCGTCATCGCCATAGGTGGCTTCGCGATAGGTCTCGTCCAGCAACAGATACGCTTCGGGACATCTCTGCTCCATCAACGCCACCACGTCGCGGACAATCTTCAGTGGGCTGATGACTCCTGATGGATTCTGAGGGGAAGCCAAGCTCACTAGCTTGGTTCGCTCCGAGAGGTGGCGACCGATGTCGGCGACGTCGAGCTGGTAGCCGCGATCGAACGGCAGCGATGCGGTTCGGATCTTCGCGCCGACAGCCGCCAGGGCGTTGCGAGCCAACGGGAACATAGGCGAGACAGTCACCGCCTCGTCACCACGATCACAGAGGACGAAGGCGATGAGGAACAAGGCGTGCATTCCGCCCATGGTGACGACCACATCGTCGGTAGTCACACCGTGCGCGTCGGCGATCAGTGTGCGGAGCCGCGGATCGCCTTGGGCCGTGCCGTACCCAAGCGCCATTTCACCGAAACTCGGCTGCGCAGAAGGATCCAGCACATCACTGAGCCGTAGATCTGGCCCGACGCTCTCGCCCAGATCGTAGCGAGGCATCCTTCCGATCAGCGAGATGATGTCGTTCTTCGGAAACCGCGCCATCTAGACTCCTTCCTGAGCCGCCTCCCGTCAGGTTTGCAGCACACCCTCCACGCACGTTACGGCGTGGCCACCGAGCCAGATCGTGCTGGTGTCGAACTGGACGGTGACCTGACCGTCGCGGCCGAGGCACCGGCCCTGACTGGCGACATACGCGTGAGCCTTCAGCACGCCGTCCCGGCGCACGAGCGCCGCCACGCACCCGTTGCCGCTCCCGCACACCGGATCCTCGGGAATTCCGTCGCGTGGCGCGAACGAGCGCACCTCTATGTCGGCGCTTCCGCCCCCGGGATACAGGCCGAACACGTTGACTCCCGTGATGCCGATCGGGTTCAGCGCCGCGAGCTTGCCCATATCGGGCGCGAGCGCCCTGACGACGTCGCCGCTCGCGAGCTGGACTGTGAACCACACGGGTCCGACGTCGATGATCGCCGCGCGCTGAATGTCGGCCGTCATGACGCCGAGTCCCTCGGCGACCGCGGCGATCTTCGGCGGGGTTGGCTCGCGGAATTGTGGCTCGGGCAGCGCGAGGAGCAAACGCTCGCCGTCGATCTTGATGTGGACGAGCCCCTTTCCGCACTCCTGCACCAGGTGGCCCGCGGCCCGGGGTTTGAGGCCATGGCGTAACACGGCGTGGGCCGATCCGATCGTGGGATGACCGGCGAAGGGGAGCTCCCTCTTGGGCGTGAAGATTCGCAGGCGGTAGTCGGCCCGCTGGTCCGTCGGCGTGCAGACGAACGTCGTCTCGGACAGGTTGGTCCAGGCGGCGATCGACTGCATATCGGCGCTCGACACCGCGTCGCCATCGAGTACGACCGCGACGGGGTTGCCCTTGAACGGCACGGCGGTGAACACATCCACTTGCTGAAAGGCGAGCGTGTTCATCTCGAACTCCTCTTCGCGCGTCTACCGGTTGATGCCCCGACGACGCCCGACGTCCGATCCACGATCGGAATCTAGCAGAGCGGCATCCAGAAAAACAGCTACAGATCATCGAATGGAGGACCATAACAGTTATTGCCTGGTGCTCGATGTCGTGCGAACATGACCGCGCCTTGCGCTCAAAAGCGATCGGCGAGGGACGACAGGCTCGGTTAGCACCGGCATATCGGTACGAGGCGACCGCGCGGTTCATCACTGATCTCGTGGACAACGGCACGCTGATCCCGGGAGCGCGCGTGCCCTCGCTCCGGCAGATCACCAGGCAGCGTGGCGTCAGTCTGTCGACCGCGCTCCAGGCGTACCGGACGCTCGAGGATCGCGGGATCTTGCAGGCTAAGCCGCAATCGGGCTTTTATGTGGCGAAGGGCGCCCCCATTCTTCTGGAGACGCCAGCGATCTCGAGGCCACCGGGGAGACCCACGACGGTCGCCGTCTCCGGTGTCGTCCCAAAACTCCTGGAGTACGCTGCCGATCCGGACCTCGTCCCGTTGGGGTGCGCGATTCCCAACGCCAAGCTCCTCGCGGCGGGGCGGCTGGACCGCTTCCTTGCGCGGGCCGCGCGGGTCAACGGTGGTGACTACAACACGTACACCGTCCCCAAGGGGGATCCACGGCTGCGCCGCGAGATCGCTCGCCGCGCGCTGCGCTGGGGGCAAGTGCTTTCACCGGAAGACATCGCCATTACGTGCGGTTGCACCGAGGCCCTGGTCTTGGCCCTGAAGGTCGTCTCACGGCCCGGCGATACGATCGCCATCGAGTCCCCGACGTACTTCGGTTTCCTGCAGGTGCTCGAGGCCCTCGATCTGAGAGCGCTGGAATTGCCGACCGACGCGAGTAGCGGCGTCGATCTCACGGCCCTGCGAAGAGCGCTCGGAGCGCCGTCGGTCAAAGCGTGTCTGTTGTCATCGAGCTTCAACAACCCGCTGGGTTGCACCATGTCCGACGAGAAGAAGAAGGCCGTCCTGGAATTGCTCGCGAGGCACCGGGTCCCGCTGATCGAGGACGACATCTATGGCGATATCTATTTCGGTGAAGAACGTCCGAAGCCGTTCATGGCCCTGGATCCGCACGGCAGCACGATCTACTGCAGCTCCTTTTCCAAGACGATCGCGCCAGGGTATCGGGTCGGCTGGATTGCGACTGGACGCCACATGGAAAAGGTCCTGGACAGCAAGTTCGCATTCACCCTGTGCGGCCCGGCGCTGCCGCAGGCGGCGCTGGCCGAATTCCTTTCTAGCGGCGGATACGACAGTCATCTGCGCCGGGTTCGACGTACGTTCAGAGACAACATCGACCGCATGATTCGCACCATCGACCGGGTGTTCCCGAGGGGCACGAGGGTGAGCCGCCCGGATGGCGGCTTTGTGCTATGGCTGCAGCTACCAAAGCCCCTTGCGAGCCGCGAACTCTTCGAGGCGGCGTTGAAGAAGGGGGTTTGCTTCGTGCCGGGCGACGTGTTTTCAGCGAGCCACCGCTACGCTAATTGTCTACGACTGAGTTGCGGCTCGGCCTGGCATGCGCGGATCGAAAAGGGCCTTGAGACCCTTGGCGAGCTCGCCTGCGCTCTGCTCACGCGCCAGCAGAGAAACGGTTCGCCGGCGCGCCGACGCCACCGCGTTGCTCAAGGATGAGCGGTCGCGACATCTCTTGACGGATGTGGCCGAGTTTTGGCCGTGAACGGGGCCCAACGAGCCCCAATAAGACCCCAAAGCGGGCCTGCGGCGGCGCGTTAAGTAACCGTTCTAGTTGGGGATCGTTGGGAGGCGTCGCGGCAAGTACTAGGCTCATAACCCAAAGGTCGCTGGTTCAAATCCAGCCCCCGATTCGAACCAGCGAACGATGGGATACGGACGACGGGGGCGGTGCCTTCAGAGCAGCCGACGCGGCGTAGGGGTAGGATACGTGGGCTGACACGTTGAAGCATCGCGGAGGACGATATGCCGAGCGTCGGCGCCGAGGACTTGACGGCGTTCGCCATCGTTGCGTATGAGGCGGCAGGCACACCGCCTGAGCACGCGCGGATCGTCGCCACACACCAAGTCGGGGCCAATCTGGTCGGGCACGACTCGCACGGCGTGGTGCTGCTCCCCACCTACATAGACCGCATCGGTCGCGGCCACATCGTGCCAGTGGCGCGACCGGAAATCTTGAACGAGTCGCCGACGACCCTCGCGGTGAATGGAAAGTGGGGGTTCGGCCCGGTCATCTCGGAGTGGACGATGGAGCGCCTCGTTGCCAAGGCGCGGGAGACGCGGATCGCGGCAGGAACGATTCGAGAGCAGAGCCACGTCGGGCGGCTCGCCGACTATCCGCTGATGGCCACGCGAGCCGGCTTCATCGGCCTGATGATGGCTGACTCCGGCCAGAGCGCCAAGGCCGTCGCGCCGTTCGGCGGCCGCGAGGCGCGACTCGGTACGAACCCGCTCTGCATCGCCTTTCCGAGCGATCTTCCCGGCCCGGTCTTCATCGACATGGCGACGAGTGCGGTCGCAGCAGGCAAGCTGAATCTGGCGCGTGCCCAAGCGAAGCCCATCCCGCTCGGCTGGCTGCTGGACAAGGACGGCAAACCCACCACGAATCCGAACGCTCAGCTCGAGGGTGGCGTGATGCTGCCGCTCGGCGGCCCCGAAGGGCACAAGGGCTATGGGCTGTCCTTTGCGGTGGAGACCCTGGCCGCGGTGCTTCCGGGCCTGGGCTTCGGCGTCGATCCGAAGGGGCGTCACAACGACGGCACATTCATGCTGGTCGTCGATCCGCGGGCGTTCTCACCGACCGACTTCAAAGCCCAGGTCGAGGCCTTCGTGCGATACCTCAAGGCCACGCCTCCCGCCGACGGCTTCGACGAAGTCTTCTACCCCGGCGAGATCGAGTACCGCACCGAGCAACGCCGCCGCCGCGCGGGCATCCCGATCGAAGACACGACGTGGCGCCGGCTCGGCGAGATCGCCGCACGCTTCGGAATATCCCCGCCTCGAACCACGCGGCCGGAGTGACCGGGAGACCAATACTCAGGCCGTCATTGGGTGTTGGCTGAACTCAATCCATTCGTTAACTCGCGATTCTCGTTCGTGACGGGTCACATGCTTCACCGAGCCAGCGTCATGCCCGTGATGTGCCCCACGATGTCGGCGTGATTCGTCTCGCTCGCCAGCCTGTGAGCCACCAGTCGCCCCGCGCGCACGACCCAGATCGGTCGGCCACGGCGAGGAACTGAGGAATGTTGTGGCTGACAATGAGCACGCACAGGTTCGAGTCGCGGAGCCTCCGGATGACGTCTATGACGCGTTCGCTTTCCCGGACGCCCAGCGCGGCCGTCGGCTCATCCATGATGATGGTCCGCGCCCCCCAGGCCGTCGCGCGCGCGATGCTGACCCCCTGGCGCTGTCCACCGGAGAGTTGCCGAACTTCCGTCGAAGGATCCACGTTCGTGATTCATCGACCCTCAGAATGACGTATTGAGCGAGAAAGGCGCGGCGTGGGCGGCGGTCGGGGAGAGCGTCAAGGAGAACAAGACCGTCGAGAATATGGAGCGGATCTTTCAAGCTGCGAAGCAGCATCGGTTCGAGGTCTTCATCTCCCCCCACTACTTCTATCCGACCGATGCCGGCTGGAAATTCAACGGGCCTCTCGAGACATCGGAGCACGAGACCAAGATGTTCGCCCGCCGCGGAGTATTGAAAACTTTGGTTTTCTTGCACGCGCGGTTCTGTCTACCGACGAGGTTGTGAAGACGATGAAGTAGGGCTGCAGGGGCGTTGCCGCCGCTCCTGGAGAGCCGCATTCGTCTGAAGGTATCGCCCGGTTCGACCGTGAGGCTGGGGAGACTTCTCGCACGGGCGGTAGCATCGGAAAGGACACACCAAGATGACCATGCGGCTGCTTTCTGTCAACGTGGGGCAACCCCGCCAGGTGCTGTGGAAGGGCAGAACGGTCGCCACGGGGATTTTTAAGGAATCGGTGGCTGGTCGTGTTCCTTTGCGCCAGCACAACCTGGACGGCGACGCCCAAGCGGACTTGTCGGTCCATGGCGGCCCCCACAAAGCGGTGTATCTGTATCCCGCGGAGCACTATGCCGGCTGGCGTCAGGAACTCCGCGATATGGCACTGCCATGGGGGATGTTTGGCGAAAACTTCACGACGGAAGGGATCCTGGAAGCCACCATGCAGATCGGTGACCGGCTGCGCATCGGCACCGCCGTGGTGCGCGTAACGGAGCCGCGCATGCCGTGTTACAAGCTGGGCCTGCGGTTTGGCCGGGACGATATTCTCAAACGGTTTCTGGCGAGCGGTCGGACGGGGTTGTACGTGGCGGTGGAGCACGAGGGGGAGGTGGAAGCTGGGGAGACCTTCACCCTGCTCAGCCGTGACAACCATGGCGTGACGGTAGCCGACATCACGCGTGTCTATGCGCACGAAAAAGACGATGTCGACACGATGCAGCGCCTGGCGCAACTCCCCTACTTGTCCGCCCCCTGGCGCGAGTATTTCCAGGAGCAACTGCACAAGCGTCGGTAGTCCGAGTTGGGCGCTGAGCACGGCGCGGCGAGCGCCCGCGGAAGGAGACGACAATGGCAGCGAACAAGCGACAGGAGTTCATCATGGCCCTCTGCCAGGAAGCCGGGGTCACGGGCCCTACGGACGTCCTGGTCGAGGACTGGGAGGCCAACCATGCGTGCTGTTGCGCGCTCCATCTTGACCACGCAGCGCAGGGGGACTCCAAGACGCTGAACACCATTCGCACCTGCATGGGGCTCCCGGTGGTGGCGTCAAGACGCCAGGGCTCACCGTAGGTGGAGGCAGTATTTATCGGTCTGATCGGAGCGCGGCCGTTCTGTGCGCGTCCGCCGCGATGGCGCAGACCGCCAGGGATATTCGTGGGCCTGCCCCCGTCGTGCCGCTCGCCAGCGAGCCCCCGGCAAAGATCGTCATCGAGGGCCAGAGTCGGTACCTGACGGCGAGTCTTCATGTCACCAGGATCTGCTAACCCGGTTCTCCAGATGCGATCTTGCTAGGATGGGGGTGGGCTGCAGGCTTCCCGCGCGACCGCGGCCAAAGGACCACAGAAATTGCTCTTGCGGCCTGTCCCGGCGTCTGCTATCAGGGTTCACCCGTCCCTGGTGCGTGTCCTGAATTCTCTGATGGAGGACATGGGCTATGGCCACGTCGACGTCTGTAAGTCTTCCCCTCCCATCGTCTCGGCGGAGATTGGGCTGGCGGGGCGAGAGGATCCAGCGCCTTCTGGCGCGCGACCGGACCCTGGGCTATCTGTTTCTCTTCCCGGCGATCCTCGTCATTGTGGGCCTCGTCGCCTACCCCTTTGCCAGCGCCATCGTAATGACCTTCCAGGCGAAAACGGCCGGCGCCCCCGGGCGCTTCATCGGGCTGGACAACTATCGGGAGTTGTTACGGAGCGAGCAGTTCCTGCGTACGGTTGTCAACACCGTCCTCTATACGGCGGTCGGCGTGGGAGTCAA
>Ga0209761_1003656_pt1 | contig 10175 bp, 10 predicted proteins | sample GraSoi013_1_40cm_4_FD_185818 | JGI IMG/M metagenome (GOLD analysis project Ga0209761, IMG submission 185818) | Grasslands soil microbial communities from the Angelo Coastal Reserve, California, USA - Sample 09_25_2013_1_40cm (SPAdes) (version 2) | ecosystem: Environmental > Terrestrial > Soil >... | reverse complement strand
ACGCATGGAAGACGTGCTCGATGTTCTTCTCCGTCTCGCCGACCCACATGTTCTCCAGTTGGGCGTAGTTGACGACGTGGAGCGGCCGTCCGAGTTCGCTGGCGATCGCTTCGGCGGCCATCGTCTTACCGGTCCCCGGCGGGCCCGCGAAGAGAAGGCTCAGGCCTTTCGTCTTCTTCATGACTTTCTTCAGGCCCCAGCGGCGGTACATGAGGCCTTTGTGCCGCAGCTCCGTCAGCGCGTCGAGGAGACCCTCCCGGGTCGCCTCGGCCAAGACGAGGTCGGCCATCGTGAAGCGCGGCGTGACGGTCTGCGCGACGGGGCGGGGCGCCTCGTGGACGTGGGACTCCGGCGGCTCTCGTTCGTCCTCGGCCTGGTACACCTCGACGCCGGCATCGAGGAGGTGGATGATCCGGCGGACATCATCGCGGGAGACGTGGCGGCACGACTCGCGGATGCGCCCGCACTTCGGGCACTTCACGATCCATTGGTCCCGGTCCTCTTTGCCCATCCTCATTCCCCCGAGGCACCTCGGCCGATCGCGGCCGGGCAGGTGTGAGGCGCAGAGATTCGCGGAGCTATTTAAACATCGCCGGGGCGACGGAGGATGGGGTCCGAACTCGCGAGTTTGGCCGCGCCATCGGCGGTCACCGCGAGCCGCGCTTTCGGCTTCGATCTCGGGCCTCCGGTGCCAGGCCCGGAATCGCGGACGCACCTTCGCCTCCGCGCCACGAGGGGAACTCGCGGGCCATTTGTACCGCGAGGTCGAAGTTGTGGACCGAGACCTCCTCGATGTTCACGCCGAGCGGAACCGCCGGATGCGATTGGGCGGCGGCCGCGTGGAGATGCGACCACAATGTGTGCGCGACCTCCAGCGATGCCCGTCCGGGCGGGCCACCGGGGGAAGGGAGGAGCGCTTCCTCTGTCCTCGGCGATACCGTGGCCCCGAGCCACACGAGGAACTCGATGTCCTGGTAATCCGAAACCGGCGCGAAACTCAGGAGCACGGTCGCGGGCTTCACGTTCTGGGAGGAACACCGCCTGCCATACGCCCGCAGGACGGTCGCCATCGGCTCCGCTTCGAACAACACCTGCGTCGTGAAGAAATCGCAGCCGGCTCGTGTCTTCTCGACGAGTCGATCGACCTCGTGATCGCGTTCCGCGATCGTGATGTTCCCGAGCGCGATGTCGTTACGCCCCTTCGTCGCGTTCCGCAAGAGACGGTTCGCTTCGACCACCGAAGGGCCGGAATATCGAACGCGGCTGCTGTTCCCGCCGACGAGCACGAAGTTCCGTAGGCCGTGTTGCTCGAGTGATTCTTGGATCCAACGTCGAAGGACCGACTCGGACGGAACGTGTGCGACGACTTTGTTCACGATCGGCTCGACTCCGAGATCCCCCAGGAGGGCTGCGAAGTCGCGCGGATCCAAATCACGGTAGAAAGGCTGTCCCGCGTGGTTCTCCTCGAGGACCTCCGGAATGTTCACCGCATCGAGGTTCTTCAGCGAACGGACCGAATCGCGAACCCGCTCGACGAACGAGTTCACGGCCTTCTCGCTCACCCGCCGTCCGGGCGGGACGATTTCGAGGACCACCGGCGTGGAGGCGAGCGCCTCTCGGAAGGGCCGTCGCATGCAGGCCCGCATGGGTGCGCGGAGCTACTTGAACGTTCTCCGTGCCCTTCGGTGCCCAGGAACGTTTCTCCTCAGGAGAAACGAGAAGCATAATGTATCGCGGGCGACTCTCCGAAACGAGGCGAAGGGTTGGGCGATCGAATCCGGCGGAGGGCCCTCCCGTTCGCGCTCCATGACATCACGTTGCGCGACGCCTCGACACACGAACTCGCGGCGATCAGCGAACGGATGGGGCTCGCACTCAGCGTGGACGAAATGCGGCGCATCCAGGCGCACTTCCAGGATCTCGGACGCGACCCGACCGAGGTGGAGCTCCAGAGCCTCGGACAGGCGTGGTCGGAACATTGCTGCTACAAGTCCTCCAAGGTGATTCTCAAGGAGTTCATCTTCCCGGTTCAAGCGCCGTACGTGATCGACCGAGGGGACGCCGGCGTGGTCGAATTCGACGAGGACCACGCGTACGCCCTGCGCATCGAGAGCCACAATCATCCGTCCGCGATCGAGCCCTACGGCGGCGCGAACACGGGCATCGGCGGGATCTTGCGCGACGTCCTCGCGATGGGCGCCCAGCCGATCGGCCTCGCGGATCCGCTGCACTTCGGCCCGCTCGATTACCCGATGGAGAAGTTGCCCCGCGGCACGAGACATCCGAAGTATCTCTTTGGCGGCGTCGTCGCGGGCATCCGCGACTACGGGAACCGCGTCGGAGTCCCGACGGTCGCGGGCTGCATCGTGTTCGACGAAGGCTACCTCGGGAACATCGTCGTCAACGTGGCGTGCGTCGGCTTCGGGAAGAAATCTCAGATCGTTCGGAACCGCGTCGGCTCGGAGAACGCCGTGTTCATCCTCGGTGGGGGCCGCACGGGCCGCGACGGGATCCACGGCGTCACCTATGCGAGCGTCGACCTGACCGAAAAAGCCGTCGAGGGATGGGAAGCCGGCGCCGTCCAGCTGGGCGATCCAATCCTCAAAGAGCCGTTGATCCATGCGTGCGTCGAATCCGCGCAAGCCGGGCTCCTGGACGGCCTGAAGGACCTCGGCGGGGGCGGCCTATCGTGCGTGATCGGCGAGATGGCCCTCGGGGGCGGCTTCGGAGCGGAGGTCGACCTCGAGAAGGTCCTCCTCAAGGAAGAGGGACTCGCGCCGTGGGAGATCTGGGTCTCCGAAAGCCAGGAGCGGATGATGCTCGCCGTGCTCCCGGAGAACGTGGACCGCGTCCTGCGGATTTTCGATCTGTACGACGTCCCCGCCACCGTCATCGGTCGCGTGATTCCGGAGAAGGTGTGTCGAGTCCGGTACCAAGGGACCGTCGTCCTCGAGATGGATCTCGGATTCTACACGGGCGGTCCGGAGTATACGCGACCGTTTAAGCCGCCCGCCATCCTCCCGAGTCAAGACCTCCGACTCCCGCGGGAGCCCCAGGACTATCGGTCGACGATCCTGAAGATCCTCGCGTCCCCGAACGTCGCATCGAAGGAGTACGTGATTCGTCAGTACGACCACGAGGTCCGGGCGTCCACGGTGCTCAAGCCGCTCCAGGGCGTTATCGGGAAGGCGGCTCACGGGGATGCGTCCGTGATCCGACCCCGAATCGATTCGTGGCGAGCGCTCGCGATTTCGGTGGCCTCGACGCCGCACTTCACCGCGATCGACCCGTACCGCGGCGGGGCGTCGGCGGTCGACGAGGTGTGTCGCAACCTGGTCGCGGTGGGGGCGAACCCGCATTCGCTCACGAACTGCCTGAACTTCGGCAATCCGGAGAAGCCGGACCGCCTGTGGTACTTCCGCGAGGCGGTGCGGGGAATCGGTACGACCGCGAAGGCCGTGGGGATCCCGATTCCGTCCGGGAACGTCTCGTTCTATAACGAATCGCCCCGGGGCCCGTGCCCTCCTACGCCGGTCGTGCTCGGCGTCGGAATCGTCGAGGACTTGCGACAGTGTGTAAGCTCGGACTTCAAGCGGGAGGGCGATCCGGTCGTGCTGGTTGGGCCGACGCAGGCGGAACTCGGCGGCTCCGAGTACCTGCGCCTCCGGGGCGGCACCGCTCCCGTTCCCACGGTGGATTCGCTGGGTTTGCGAGCGTCGATGGACCATCTCCTTCGCGCGATCCGCGCCGGGATAGTGGCCGCGGCGCACGACCTAAGCCACGGCGGCCTGGCGGTTGCAGCCTCGGAGATGTGCCTCGGAGGCGACATCGGGGCGGACCTCAAGACGACCGCGATGGACCCGATGCGCTGGGACGTGCAGCTCTTCTCCGAATCGAACGGCCGTTGGCTCATCGAAGTCGCGAAAGACCGGTACGAGGCGTTCACGCACCTGATGGAGGGAATCTCGACGACGTACCTCGGCACGACCGGCGGACGGTCGTTGCACCTCGGACGCGGCCGCCAGTGGACCTCCCTCGCGATCCCGGTGATGCGCAAGGCGTGGAGCGAGGCCATTCCGAATCAGGTGGTGGTCTCGTGAAACGCTCGAACGTCCGGGTTGCGGTCGTCTACATCGAGGGCACGAACTGCGAGGACGAGTCCGTCGCCTACTTCCGTCATCTCGGCGCTCAGGCGGAGAAGGTCCATCTGAAGCAGCTGACCGGGGACGCACCCGCGGACTTGCGACGCGACCTCGACGACTACGACATCCTCATGATCCCGGGCGGGTTCGCCGCGGGCGATTACGTCCGCGCGGGGACGATCTTCGCGGCCCGCATGCGGTCGAAGCTTTCGAAGGACCTCGTCGGGTTCGTGAAGGCCGGCAAGCCGGTGTTCGGGGTGTGCAACGGATTTCAGGTCCTCGTCGAAGCGGGTCTCTTGCCCGCCTTGGCGGGCGTGATGACCGAAGAGCCGGAAGCGGTCCTCGCGACGAACGACTCGAGCCACTACGAGTGCCGGCCCAGCTTGCTTCGGATGGAGAACGCGGGATCATGCGCCTTCACCCGGACCCTGAAGAAGGGCCAGATCGTCACCTTCATCTCCGCTCACGCCGAAGGCAAGCTGCTGTTCCCGGAGGACCAGGAGAAGCGGATCGTGAAGGAGCTCGTCGAGAACGATCAGGTCGTGTTCCGCTTCGTCGACGACCGCGGAAAGTACGCCGGATACCCGTGGAACCCGAGCGGGACCACGTTCAACCTCGCGGCCCTGTGCAACCGGGACGGGAACGTGTTCGGCGTGCAGCCGCACCCGGAACGATGCTTCTTCCGCCATCTGCGTCCGGATTGGACGCGGCAGCCAGGTGGGGACCCGGTGTACGGCGACGGGAAAGCGGTCTTCGACAGCGTTCTCCGATACGTCGAAAGACGATTCTAGAGCGCCTCGTCTAAGTCGTGAAAGCGGCCATTGTGAACGTGGCGACGTTCGTCGGCGACACATAGCGCTGATAGTCGTCCGCGTAGACCCAGAGGAAGGAGGGCACGACTTCGTACTGCTGACCAACGGTGAGCGGGCCTCCCGCGTCCGTCGTCAGGCCCCAGCGGAACACCCATCTCCGGGACTCACCCGGTGCGAGGCTTTCGTCGGTGAGGACCTGGACACATCCCCACCATTTCGAGGAGTTGTAGACAGCGTGATGCGCCTCGTCAAGGACGAGGAACTGCACGAAACACGGCGCGCCGAAATGCATCATGGCGGTGTCGAGACCAATCGAGCCGCCGGAGTCTCCTGGCTCGAGAGTGGGGCGGGAGCAAACACGAGGACAGCAACGGGCAACGTGAGGGTCGCGGCGATCGCCACGGCCAGGAGTATCCAGTGCGGTCCCATCTGCCGCACGGCCGCACCGAATTGCGTCACGGACGATGAAACTGACGGTGTGGGTGGCCCGTCGCGAAGCCTCAGAGGCTCACGCTCAGCTCGACGATGTCGCCATCCTTCAGCCCAAGCGAGCCGCGAAGGTAGTGCTTCGAGATCACTTCGAGGACATCCGTGTGATGCGTGCGGATCGGCATGATCACCGCGCAGTCGACATGCCCGACCGTCGCGAGGAAACATTTCGCCCCGCCGAACGTCCGTCCCGCGGCATCGAAGCCGGCGATCTCGATCCCGGGGCTCTCCTGGAGGATCTGCAGCTTCGCGAGATCCGGACCCGCGATCTTCAGGTTCAACGTGCCTTCGTACGGTTCGAACCAGAGCTTCTTGCGGAACTGGTCTTTGTACCCTTTCTGGCGCATGTAGAAGGCGCCCTCGCGAAGGCCACTCGCGACGGCCCCCGAGATCGTCACCGTTTCTTTGATCTCGAAAATCCGCTGGTAGTCGGCGTACTCTTTCCGGAGCACCTCTCCGCCGCGCGGCGTGAGTCGGATCCGCTGGCGGCGCGTCGCCAGGTCGCGCGCCACCAGTCCTTCGCGGATCAGCTCGAGGATTCGCTGGGACGCGCTCTGTTGACTCACGCCGACCAGCTTGCCGAGCTCTCCCGAAGACAGGTTCACGTATTCTTTCGTCCCGCCGAGAAGGGCGATCGCCTTCAGCGTTTCGACGTGATACGGCTTCAACCGCGCGGGGGAGGACCGGCGCGTCCTTATTCCTTCCGCAGCGTCACAAGCCTTCCGCGACGAGATGGTTGCGCGATCGGAGGAAGACACGCGGAATGCCGGCGGCCTTCAGCCGGTCCAAGAGAGGTTGGTCGTTCGTCACGACGACGGCCCGTTGTTCCGCGGCGAGGTCGAGGAGCGCGTCGTCCGCGGAGCCATGGCCTTCGATCGTCCGGTAGTTTTTCGCGAGTTTTGCCGCGGCCCGCGCGTTCCGGTCGTGGTCCGCCAAGAGGTCCAGCTCCGCCAAGACGGGGGTCGGAACCGCCACTTCGACGTCGCCCACGACGCGACGGAGCTCCGCATCGAGATGGACTTGGAATTGGAACGGCATGAGCAGCGCGTTGGCGTCAAGAAGAACGAGGCGAGGCACCGTTTTCGTGCATCGATGCCGAAGTATATGGGCTTAAGGTGAGAATCGTGAGGTTCGTTTTAAATATGCATCAATACATAGTGTCGCTATGTCCATAGTGAGGTTGTAGTGCCTCACACGGAAGGTGAAGAAAATGCGCATCTTGGCGGCGGTGTTGGTCGTGGCCGCAATGTTGGTCGGGCCCCTCGGTCTGATGGGGACGGCAGCGGCCGCGAACCGCGACCTGACTCCTGTCGTGATCGGCCCCATTCCCACGGACCGATTCGATGGCGGGAATCTGATCGCGGTGAAAGCGGGAGACGCCCTGTTCGGCGTTCGGTACGGAACGAGCGATCATCTGAACGACATCGTTATTTTCGCGGAGTACAAGCGGTTCCTCGGCGGCGCACAGATCGTCGACGGGCAAGGGAACGAACTTGCGTCCCGCGGCATCCCGGTGTACACGGTCTTGGCCCAGAGCCTCAACCGGTTCATCGAATTCCGAGAGCGAAACGCCACGGATGGATTCGACCTCACGAGTGTCGACCCGTTCCACGTGCCGCTCACCCAGAACGTGCCCGTGAAAGTACTGATGCTCCACACGGCGTGGGAGCTCACCGGCCTGACGAATGAAACCTCGGGCGGCGTCACGTCCGTGAATTTCACCGTATCGGCAACGAACTTGGCGTACACGCACGTGCTTGACAGTACGAATCTCAGCGATGGCATGCTGAACCGCGTCGCGTTCACGTTCCACCTCGTGGTCGGCACACACGATGTGACCGCGAACGTCCCCTGGTACCGGGTGACCGTCGATGACGGAAACCGCTACGACATCACGCATGTCGAATTCCTCGGGTACCGGAACGTCACCGGCCCGGCCGTTGCGATGGGCGCGAAGTACGATCACATGATCGAAGGCTGGGACTTCGCTTACCCCACGGACCGTCTGGCGCTCGAGACCCATCTGGTGTTCGGGAACTACATCCCCGAGCGGACGGCGGAATTCATCCACCAGGCGTACATGCGAGACCACGCGGATGACGGGACCCGGACGATCGGCGACGCCACGTTGAACGCGACGGCGCCGACCCATCCCGAACTCTTCACCCGAGACCGGGTGTACTTCAACGACACCTACACGCGGATCGGCCGGTTCCGATGGGCGACGAACGTCACGGTGGACGGCCAGGCCGCCACGATGACGTTCAACCTCCAAGGCGGGGGCCGAATCGCGTTTGGTCATGACGGGGCGTACTTCATGGGCTTCTGGCTGCGCGGAGCCTTTGTGTATCCGGCGGGCCAGGTGATCAGTCACGACCCGGAGATCTCGACGGAAGCGTTCGTCAATCTGCCGGTGGGCGTGAACCTCACCCCCTTCACGATCCTCGCGGCGCAGCTGGCGGTCGTTGGCATTGCCATGGGTCCCGCCCTGTACTTGCGAGCCAAGGCGAGGCGCCAAAAGTAGGCGTCTCCCCTCCCCTTTTTTCTTCGGATCCAGACGATGATCGCGTTCCTCGGAGGGATGCAACCGTATGACCGAATCCGCGCGAGCGTCGAACTTGCGACCGGCGACCGAAAGCCGATATAGCGTGCCCCGGATACGAGGCGAACCGGATGCCCGAAGTCTCGCCGGAGTGGACCGCGGAGCTGAAAAAGGGCTCGATCCAACTGTGCCTGCTCGCCCTGCTCGCGAAGAAGGAGAAGTACGGGTTCCAGATTCTCCGCGAACTCCGCGAGCGGTCGAACGGGTTCTTCGATCTGAAGGAGGGGACGTTGTACCCGGCGCTCCGGCGGCTCGAGGAGCGCGGGTTCGTGGTGAGCCGGTGGCAGGAACCGGAGAGCGGCATGCCTCGGAAGTACTACCGGCTCACGGACCGCGGTCGGACCGCGTTGGCGGAGGCCCTCGCGATTTGGGACGCCATGACCGCCGGCGCGGAACGCGTCCTGGAGGACGCCCGATGACGCCGCCGGACGAGTACTTGGAACAAGTCCGACGCGCGATGTCCGGGATGGAACCGGGAGTGCGGGACGACATTCTCCGCGAGCTGAGGGGTCACATCGCCGAGTCCACCGCCGCGAACGGCGGGAACGTGAGCGCATCCCTGGTGGCGGTCGGATCCGCCGAGGACGTCGGACATCACTACCGCGAACTGTACGGGTATGGCCGTTCGTACAAGATCTTGTTCGCCGCGATCGCTTTCTTCCTCGCTTTCCCTTCCGTGCCCGTCCTTGCGGTCGGGACTGAGAGCCTGTTCCCGTACGCCTTGTCGATCATCTTTCTGGTGATCGCAGCCGTGTGGATCTTGTGGGTGAGCGTGGCCGCCGGTTCCCGGGCGGGAATCCTCGCCGGCTCCGCGGCGATGGTCTCCCGGTTCGCGGCGTTCGGCATCGCGGCGGTCACCCTGGCTGGTGCGGAAACGACCGCGACCGGTCTTGGCCTCCTGATCACCGTTTCCGTGATGCTCGTGCTCCTGGGATGGATCCCGGGGACCGCCAAGAGAGCGTGGTCCGCGCCGCGGGCTCAACTTTAGAGGCCGCGCCACACGCGCACGATTTCGTTGTGGTCGAACGCCATCACGGGGACCGCGGACAGATTCACGTGAACGATCGCCGCGGCGTCGCTGCCCGCCTTCAGGCGCCCGCCAACGGCATCGAGCTCGTACACGATCGAGATGACGTGGCCTCGCGGGTCCCGCCTTGGGTCGGAGAAGACGCCGACGAGCCGCTTCACGCTCGTTTCGAGGCCGGTCTCCTCTCGGACCTCGCGGACGACCGCCTCGACCGTCGTCTCGCCCAACTCGACGAAGCCCCCCGGGAGCGCGGGCATCCCCTGATACGGTTCATTCTTTCGGCGGACCGCGACGAGCTTGCCGCCGTGGAGGACGATCCCGTCCACCGCCACCGAGGGGTGCGCCTGGGCGGCCATCCGATCACTCCCGCGAAGGCATCCGGATTCCGTGCTCGGCCGCGAATCGGATGGCGTCCTCGTAGCCCGCGTCGGCGTGGCGCACGACGCCCATCCCCGGATCCGTCGTCAGGACGCGCACGATCCGCTGCTCCGCGTCCTCCGTTCCGTCGCACACGACCAGGGCGCCCGCATGGGTCGAGTAACCGACCCCCACGCCGCCGCCGTTGTGAATGGCGACCAGATCCGCGCCCGCCGCCGTGTTCAGTAGCGCGTTGAGCAAGGGCCAGTCCGCGATCGCATCGGAGCCGTCCCGCATCCCCTCCGTCTCCCGGTACGGGGACGCCACGGAGCCCGCGTCCAGATGATCCCGCGTGATGACGATCGGCCCGCTGAGCTCGCCCGACGCCACCATGCGGTTGATCGCCCTCCCGAACTGCGCCCGCTCTCCGTATGCGAGCCAGCACACCCGGGCGGGGAGGCCTTCCCACGGCAGGTACTTCTCCGCGAGTCGGATCCACCGAGCGAGGGTCTCGTCGTTCGGGAACTCCCGCAAGACGACGCTGTCTGTCTTGATGATGTCGTCCGGGTTGCCCGTCACCGCGACCCACCGGAACGGCCCGCGGCCTTCCGCGAACAGCGGACGGATGAAGAGCGGGACGAATCCCTGAAAGGCGAACGCATCGTCGACGCCGGCTTCCTTCGCCTGGCCGCGGATGTTGTTCCCGTAGTCGAACACGACGCTCCCGGCCCGGAGGAAGTCGAGCA
>Ga0209761_1003655_pt1 | contig 10175 bp, 8 predicted proteins | sample GraSoi013_1_40cm_4_FD_185818 | JGI IMG/M metagenome (GOLD analysis project Ga0209761, IMG submission 185818) | Grasslands soil microbial communities from the Angelo Coastal Reserve, California, USA - Sample 09_25_2013_1_40cm (SPAdes) (version 2) | ecosystem: Environmental > Terrestrial > Soil >... | reverse complement strand
CGCCTGCCGCAGGCCCAGCAGCGCCGCCGGCAGCGAAGCCCCCAGTGCCCGCTGTAGTGCCGGCCGGTCTCAAACCGGCCGCTGGCGCGGTTCCGGCAGCAAAGCCCCCGATTCCGGGTGCTCCGGCCCCGCCGGCAGCCAAGCCTGGGACTATTCCTGCAGCGGTCAAACCTGCCGCCAGCGGCCCACCAGTCGCAAAGCCCGTCGCCCCTGGACCTCCAGTGACGAAGCCCCATGCGCATCCTGCACCACCACCCCATGCCCCTGCAGCCCCGAAGTATCCAACAGTTGCCACACAACCGGCAGCAAGAGTTCCAACGCGTCCTGGCAGCGCCCCGCCGGTGGCGGGAGTGCGTCCGGCAACGCCGCCGGCTGCAGCGCGTCCCGCGGCCGCCGGTGCTCGGCCTGCGTCGTCTGGGCCTGGCGCGCGGCCCGCGCAGACGGGCTTGCCGCCATCGCGCTTTCCACAGCGCCCCGGGGCCCCCGGCCGGCCTATGCCTGCGCGGCCCGGTCAGCGGCCCATGCGGCCCGGCGGGGGTCCGCCCCTGCCGGAGAAGCTGCCGCCGAAGGCGGAGCCGGGCAAGCCGATATACGAACGCAAACCTGCAGCCCGTGCCCGGCCGACCATTGAGAAGCGCTTTGAGGAAGGCGAGCGCAAACTGCATCCGGTCCGCACGCGGCCCGGCGTGGTCGAGCGGCGTGGCGTGCGCGTTGTGCCGATTCCGCAGCCGGTGGCGCGCGAGCCGCGCGAGATCACCATCACCGAAGGCATTACCGTCCGCGAGTTGGCCGAGAGGCTGGACGTGCGCGCCAAAGAGGTGCTCAAGACCCTGCTCGATCGCGGCATTTTCGCCAGCATTAATCAGGCGCTGGACGTGCAGACCGCCACCACGCTGGCCGAAGCCTTTAACGGCATCGTCAACGTCATTTCGTTTGAAGAGGAAGTGGTCCAGGAAGTCCACAAGGAAGAGAAGGCAGAGAACCTACAGCCGCGGGCCCCGGTGGTGACGGTGATGGGCCACGTGGACCACGGCAAGACCAGCCTGCTCGATGGCATCCGTGAAACCGACGTGGCCGCAGGCGAGGCCGGCGGAATCACCCAGCACATCGGCGCCTACCAGGTGTCGGTGGACGGCAGGCGCGTCGTCTTCATAGACACGCCAGGCCATGAGGCCTTCACGCGAATGCGCGCGCGTGGCGCGAAGGTCACCGACATTGTGGTGTTGGTGGTGGCCGCCGATGACGGCGTGATGCCCCAAACGCAGGAGGCCATTGACCACGCCAAAGCCGCTGGCGTGCCCATCGTGGTGGCCATCAACAAAGTCGACAAGCCCGAGGCGCAGGCCGAGCGCGTGAAGCGGCAGCTTTCTGACCGCGGACTGATGCCGGAGGAGTGGGGTGGCGACACAGTGATGGTGGAGGTCTCTGCGCGGCAGAAGAAGAATCTGGACAAGCTGCTGGAGATGATCCTGTTGGTCGCAGATTTGCGCGAACTGAAAGCCAACCCGGATTCGCCGGCGACAGGAACCGTGCTCGAATCGCGCGTGGACAAGGGCCGCGGCCCCGTGGCGACCGTATTGGTGCAGAGCGGCACGCTGCACACCGGCGACGTCTTTATCTGCGGCGCCGTCTATGGGAAAGTGCGCGCCATGTTTGACGACCGGGGCCGCTCGGTGAAGCAGGCTGCGCCGTCCACCCCGGTCGAAGTGCTGGGCTTGCAGAGCGTGCCGGAGGCCGGCGACCAATTCCAGGTGACCGAGGAGGCCAGGGCGCGCCATATCGTCGAATACCGCCAGGCCAAGCTCCGCGAGGCCTCGCTCGCCCGCAGCGCCGGCTCACGCATTACGCTCGATCAGTTGCACGAGCAGCTCAGGGCCGGGGACGTCAAGGAACTGCCCATCGTCATCAAGGCTGACGTGCAGGGCTCGGTCGAAGTGCTGAGCGAAATGCTGCCCAAGCTTTCCACTGACCAGGTGAAGCTGAAGATCATTCACGCGAGCGTCGGCGCAGTGTCGGAAACCGATGTGCTTCTGGCTTCGGCTTCCAACGCCATCATCATTGCCTTCGGTGTGCGACCCGACCGCAAGGCGGCGGACCTGGCCCAGCAGGAAAACGTGGACATCCGGCCGCACTCGGTGATCTACGAGGTGTCCGACGAAATCAAGAAGGCCATGACCGGGCTGCTTGAGCCTGTGGTGGAGGAGACTCCTCTGGGCCACGCCGAGATCCGCGATACCTTCCGCATCAAGGGTGTGGGAACCATCGCCGGCAGCTACGTTCAGGACGGCATCCTGAAGCGCGACGCCGAAGTGCGCGTGCTGCGCGATGGCGTGGTCATCTACACCGGGCGGGTCCAGTCGCTGCGCCGCTTCAAAGAAGACGCCAACGAGGTGCGCGCCGGGTTCGAGTGCGGCGTAGGCATCTCCAACTTCAATGACGTGAAGGTCGGCGACATCCTGGAATGCTTCGCCATCGTGAAACAAATCGCCGTCGACGTTGCCGACAGCCTAAGAACACATTGAGTTCAGTCCGCCCCTACCTGCGGGCCGGAGGGCAGACGTGCCGATCGGACTCCTCACCCTGGAAATTCACATCCCCGATGCCCATTCCCTGAAGGACAAACGGCAGGTGATCCGCAGCCTGAAAGACCGCCTGCGCGGGCAGTTCAACGTGGCCGTCGCCGAACTGGATCATCAGGAGCTGTGGCAGCGGTCGGTGGTGGGAGTAGTAAGCCTCTCGGGCGACGCAGCGCATCTCGAACAATCCCTGCAAGCGGTGTTTGCCGAGTCCGAGCGGCTGCTGGGCCGCGACTTGATCGGACACGAGATCGAACTGCTTTGAGGACGGGCCACCAGCGCTGATGCTGGTGCGGAAAGTGACCACAACACATGACCGTGGCAGGCCATCGCCACGAGCGGGTCGCCGAAGAAATCCGGCACGAGGTCAGCGCTATGCTGGCCGGCGAGCTGAAAGATCCTCGCCTAGCCGGACTGGTGACGGTGACCGAAGTACGCGTCTCGCCGGACCTGAAACAGGCCCGCATCTATGTCAGCGTGATGGGCACTCAGGCTGAGCAGACCTCCGCGCTCCAAGGCTTGGCTGCCGCTGCGGGTTACGTCCGGCACGAGTTGACCGAGCGGTTGCAAATGCGCCGCGCCCCAGAGGTTCACTTCGTGCTGGACCACACCGAGGAGTACGGGCAGCGGATTGAAGAGCTTCTGCGCCAAACCAAGAAAACGGACTGAAGCTGGCCAAGCCCAGGGACGCGAACGCCGAAACTTTCTCCCGTGCCGCGCAAGCCACAACTGGCGCCGTTCGACGGCGCCCTGGTGATCAACAAGCCGCGAGGCAAAACCTCACACGATGTTGTCGAAGCCGTTCGCCACATCGCTGGGTTCCGTCAGATCGGACATCTGGGCACGCTCGACCCGCTAGGGACAGGCGTGCTGGTGCTTCTGCTGGGCCGGGCCACGCGGCTGGCACAATTCTATGCCGGTCGGCGCAAGCGCTACGCCTGCGCGGTGCGCTTCGGCTTCTCGACCGACACCTATGACGCCGATGGGGAGCCGCTCGGACCGGACACCGCGCCGGAACTCCGTCGCGACGAGATCGAGCGAGAAGCTGCGCGATTTGTGGGGCGCTTCTCACAGATGCCTCCCCCTTTTTCGGCCAAGAAAATTCACGGTCGCCCGGCCCACGAACTGGCCCGCAAGAAAAAGCCGATCACGTTGAAACCCGTCGAAGTGGAAGTGTATGAGTTGCGTTTGACCGGGGTGGAAGGCTCGTTTGCGCGATTTGAGATTGAGTGCGCCTCAGGCACCTACATTCGCTCAATCGCGCACGAAATGGGAGCAGCGGTTGGCTGCGCCGCGCATTTGGCTGAGATCACGCGCACCGCCGTGGGCGAGTTTACCCTCGATCAGGCGGTCACATTGGAAGAACTCGAGCAGGAGGCAAGAAATGCCCGGCTCGCCGAGTGGGTGCTTCCGCTCGAGCGGCTCTTAACCGACCTGCCGCGCGTCACCGTGCTCCCGATCGTCGAGCGGCGCGTGCGGCACGGTACTCGATTCAACGTCGCGATCGCTCAGATCCAGCCGGGCCGCGTCTCGACCGCGCAGGGGGCTCCAGCCGTGCTCGATTCCGGCGACTGGCGGCCGGCGCGGCTGCGCGTCTATAGCCAGCAGGAGAAGCTCATCGCCATCGCCGAAGCCATTGTGCCGCGCACCTACCAGCCCGTCGTCGTCCTCGACGCCGAGCCGTAAGGCGATTCCCCACGCGCGCGTGTCTCAGCTCGCCAGAATCTGCTCTGCGATGGATTTTTTCGGAGAGATTCCTCCGTCGCCCCTGCTCCCTGACATCTTACCACTACTGGGCGGGCGCAAAAGTCGTCGGGGTACGTGGCGCCCCAGTTTTTCGAGTGCGGGCACGGAGAAGTTACGACGCTACTGGGGTGGCCGGGCGCCGCCAGGAGAGGGTTCTCCGCGGCCTGCGTAGATCGATCGGCGGGTCTGCGATGGCAAGCGCAGTGCCCGGGGCGTGATGACGATGAGCAGCTCGGTCTCCCGTACCTCAGTGTTGCGTACCCCGCCCAAATAGCCCACGCCGGGGAGGCGGGCGAATCCCGGTGACCCGGAGATGGTTCGCGTTTCGGTTTGCTCGATAATCCCGGAGAGCACCGCGGGTTCGTTTTCACGCAGGCGCACGGTCTGCTGGACTGTACGGTTGCTAATCACGGGGATACCATTGACTGCCGTGCCGGACAGGCTTCGGATTTCAAATTCCAACTGAAGCGTGACTTCGTTATTAACGTGCATTCGCGGTGTGGCGCGGACCTTCAGCCCGATCTCTTCGTATTCGGCGCCCGGAAATGCAGTTTGCGGTATGCCGCTTGGGGCAGTAAAGGTCGTCGTGTTCAAGATCACGGAAACGGTGTTATCTGCCTGGTTGGTGATGGCTACGTCGGGCCGGTTGTCTTGGTTGAAGTCAGCCGTCGCGAGAGCGCTGGGGCTGTTTCCGGTGTTAACATCGGCGCGCAGGCCGATGGTGCCGTCGCCGTTGCCCAGCAGGATGGAGATCGTATTTGATCCCTGATTGGCAACCACCAGGTCCAGCCGGCCGTCCAGGTTGAAGTCCGCGGCAACCAACGCGGCGGGACTCGTGCCAGTACTGAAGTCGTTTTTGGCATTGAAGGTGCCGTCCCCCTTGCCGAGCAGGATGGAGACGGTGTTGGCGGCCTGATTAGCAACGGCCAGATCGGCCCGGCCGTCGCGGTTGAAATCGGCAGTAGTGATGGCGACGGGGCCCTTCCCTGTTGGAAAGTCGGTCTTTGCGTTGAAGGTGCCGTCGCCCTTGCCTAGTAGGACCGAAACCGTATCGGCATTCTTGTTGACGACAGCCAAGTCCAGCTTGCCATCGCCATTGAAATCGCTGGCGGCCAGGGCCGTCGGACTGGAGCCGGTCGGAATGTCTGTTCGGGCCTTAAATGTCCCGTCACCATTACCGAGAAAGATCGAAACGGTACTGTCTGTCTGGTTCACAACCGCCAGGTCCAGCTTGCCGTCGGCATTGAAATCGCCGGCGACGATTGCGCTGGGCCCGTTGCCCGTCTGAGGCAGCGTTCCGCTCACCGGCTTGAACGTGCCATCGCCCTGTCCCAACAGGAGGGAGACCGTCTTGTCGACTTGATTGACGATTGCCAGGTCGAGCTTGCCGTCGGCATTGAAATCGCCGGCGACGAGGGCCACAGGGGTCGCACCGGTGGAGAAGTCGGTCTTTGTTCCGAATGAGCCGTCGGGTTTGCCCAGCAGGATGGAGACGTTGTTGGAAGTTTTGTTAGCCACGGCGAGGTCGAGTTGTTGGGAATTGCCGGTCCTGAAACTGGCTGCCACCACCGCCACCGGGCTCGTGCCGGTGGGAAAGTCGGCTCGGGGAAAGACGAGCTGGCTCGAGGGTGCTCCGGCCGCGGGCGGAAGAAAGCTGGGTCCCAGCACGCCCAGAGCAATGGGAAAACGCTCCCCGACAAAGAACGTGGCCGGCTGTCCCTCTTCGGCGCGCAACAGCACGCGCCGCCCGCTGCGAACCAGGTTGAGGGTTTTTGAGAAAGTTGAGGCCGCGCCGGGTAGGGTGGCTAAGAAAGTTGTTTGGCCGCCGCCGAAGGCTATCAGCGGTGGCAGCGTGGTGCCGAAGATGCGCTGGATGATAGCCAGCAGTTCCGAGGTGGTCCGTGCCTGCCGCAACGCCCGCACATCTGTGGGGCTGAAGGTAATCACCTGTGCGGTGGAAGGCGGTGTGATGCCGAGCTGGCGAGCCATGTTCCGGTCCACTTCCAGGATTTCGATCTCGAGCATGAGCTCGCCGCGGGCCCGTTCGATCTCCTGAAGGAGAGCCACAGCCAGTGCCACGTTTTCGGGGGAGTCGCGCAGGGTAAGGGTGCGAGTGCGCGTGTCCAGCTCGGCGTGGGTGATGCCGACAATCTCGCGCAACAGTCGGACCGTTTCCGTCATTCCCTCCGGCGTGGTCGCGGCAGACAGCAGCATCGTCCGCACGATCACCGGGGCGTACTCGCGCCGCTTGGCGGGAGTGTTCTCCGCCACGAAAAACGTGTGAGCGTCGAGCGCCTTCCAGAACGTTCTGGTCTCCTGGCCGAGTACCGTCATCGCGGTGGCAAAGTCCACGCCCCTTATCCGGAAATGGACCGGCCGCCCGGGCAGATCGGGGTCGAACGAGGCGACAACACCGAACTGGCGCGCTATGTCCTCATAAGCCGTGCGGACGTCGCCGCGATGATTGAAGTCGCGGGTACCAGCTTGCGGCTGGAGCTGCACGGGGGCTTCGGCCTCAGAGCCGCCCGGAAGTGGCGAAGGGGTCAGCTTCGCTTGCGGCGGCTCTGGTGGCGAAAACTGCGCCAGGCGTTCGCGCGCCACCGAGAAGCCTGGGTCGAGCTGCAACGCGGCGCGGAGTTCCTCGCGGGCGTGCTCCATCCTTCCGGCCAGGGCTTCTCGCTCGGCGCGGTCGGTGTGCTGCTGCACTATGCGGAAGCGTGCCGCCTCGCGCCGCAGGATCAGGTCAGTGTCGCCGGGCGAGTAGGCCGCGGCTTCTGCGTAGGCGTCAAACGCGGCGCGCCAATCCTCGGCCTGCTCGGCTCGCAAACCCTTCTGATAAGCTTTTTTCGCTCTTCGGGGGTCTGCTCTCGTCTTTGATGTGCCGGCAGGGGAATTCTGCGGAGCTGGGGACTGCGCCGACGCTGGCGCCAGCCACAGCAGGAGAGCCGCCAGAGCGAAGAAAAAGCGAGTTTGGCCAGCGCGCCGCATTCCGGTCAGGGGTTCTAGAGTATTGTAATGGGAGGTGAACACGAAGCGAGCTAATTTCCTTGACGGAGTTTCGCGTGGCAGGTAAACTGGAAAGCGTAGTTGTGACTCAGTTGCAACTAGGAGATCGCTGTTGCTCTCAGCTCTGCTCATCGCCCTGCGCGAAGGTGTCGAGGCCTCCCTGGTCGTGGGCATCGTCCTCGTTTATCTGAACCGCACTGGTCGTCCCCAGCTCGCGCGTTACGTCTGGGCCGGCGTGGCGATGGCGGTGGCCTCCAGCCTTGCAGTCTCTTTGGCCCTGGAGCGCTGGCAAGTGAACCAGGACGGCTTCGAGGGCCTGCTGCTGCTGCTGGCCGCCTTCTTTGTGGTCACCATGATCGTTTGGATGAACCGCGTCGCGCGGCACCTGAAGAAAGAAATTGAACAGCGCGTAGAAACCTACGCCCGGCGGGCCACGCGAGTCGCAGGCATAGGGTTGGCAACATTCGTCTTTCTCATGGTACTCCGCGAGGGCGCAGAACTGGCGCTGATCCTCCGCGCCGTGCAATTGTCCAGCGAAGGCCTTGGCACCTGGATCGGCACAGGCCTGGGATTGGGCGTGGCTGTTGCCGTGGGCCTGTTTTTCTTCCAGGGCACGCTGCGGATCCCGCTCGGCCGGTTTTTCGCTGCTACCAGCACGATCTTGATTCTGGTGGCGTTTCAGCTGGCGATGACGGGTCTGCATGAAATTAGCGAGGCGCAGTGGATCCCTTCGAGCAAGCGCGAGATGGCAATCGTTGGCCCGATCGTGCGCAATGATGTCTTCTTCTTTGTCTTCATCCTGGGCGCAGCCGCGTTGCTGGTCTTGCGCGAGTGGCTGGCGATTCCGCTGGCCGGCGCGCCCGCCGCCACGGCTAATGACGCGGAGCGCCGCCGGGTCGAGTGGGAACGGCGCAAGCAGCGCCGGTGGATGTTTGCCGCGGCATTCACCTGCCTGGCAGTGGTGTCGGCGCTGGCCGCCGATTTTGTTTATGACCGCGTCAAAGCAGCGCCGCCGGAGGCCCGGCTGGTCTCGGCGCAGGGCGGGCACGTCGCCATCCCGCTTGCCGAGGTGAGCGACGGGGACCTGCACATTTATACGGTGGAGATTCAAGGCGCCGCCGTGCGTTTCCTGGTGATTCGCAAGCCCAATGGCTGGGGCACGGCGCTGGATGCCTGCCAGATTTGCGGCCCCGTCGGCTACCGCCAAGACGCCTCCAATGTGATCTGCCGGCACTGCGGCTCGGCGATCTACGTTCCTTCGATCGGCGACGCGGGGGGATGCAACCCCGTCCGCTTGCCTTCGCGAGTGGAAGCCGGCGAGCTGGTGATCGATTTGTCCGCGCTGGCCCAGGCTTCGACGCAAGTCCCCAAGTAGCTCCCTGAGCACAAATGTTCCTTCGCATCGTACGAGAATCGTTCGCGCGCACGCCGCGTCGCAAAGTGCTGACAGCGGCGGCTTTGGCGTTGGGCATGGCCGTGGCCACTGGCACCCTGAGTGTGGTGCTCGATGTGGGTGACCGGCTGGCGCTGGAGTTCCGCAGCTTGGGCGCCAATCTACTGGTCACACCGCAGACCGATACCCTTCCACTCGAAATCGGAGGGGTGGACTATCGTCCCGTGGACGCCGGCTCGTACTTGCCGGAGGCCGAACTGGGCAAGCTGAAGACGATTTTTTGGCGAAACAACATCATCGGCTTTGCGCCGTTCCTCGAGGTTCCAGTGGAAGCGCAAACCTCCGGCACCCCGGCCGAGGCGAGCGCGACGCGCAGCGGCCTTCAGGCGACGCTCCTGGGCACGTGGTACAACCACGCCGTGGCAGAGCCTGATGGCGCGACGTTTGCCACAGGCGTCGCCAAGACGCACCCGTGGTGGCGCGTGGACGGCCGCTGGTTCGCCGATGGCGCGGCAGAGTGCGTGGTCGGCGCAGCGCTGGCCCACCGCGTGGGAATCAAACCTGGCGACACGGTGGACGTTCGTGCGGGCTCTGATTCTTCTGTGGCCACCAGGCGTGCAGCCACCTTGCAGGTCGTTGGCATCCTTTCAACCGGAGGGCCAGAAGACGAAGTTCTGGTAGCGCCGCTCGAGGTGGCGCAGAAGCTGGCCGGTCGCCCGGGGAGCTTCCGGCGGCTGCTGGTGAGTGCGCTGACCAAGCCCGAGGAGGAGTTCGCGCGGCGCGACCCGGACAAGATGAGCCCGGCGGAGTACGACCGATGGTTTTGTACTCCGTACATCTCCTCGATCGCGCACCAGGTGCAGCTAGTGCTGCCGGGGGTCGAGGCGCGTCCCATCCGCCGCGTGGCGGAAGGGGAGGGGCACATCCTGACGCGCCTGAGCGCGCTGATGTGGCTGATGACGCTGGCGGCCTTGGTAGCCGCGGCGCTCGCGGTCGGTGCCACTTCCGCAACGACGGTGATTGAGCGCCGCGCCGAAGTCGGATTGATGAAAGCGCTGGGCGCGGGCAATGGGCTGGTCGGCGCCTTCTTCCTCGCTGAACAGGCGCTGCTTGCGCTGGCGGGCGGCGTAGCGGGCTACGCACTCGGCCTGGGCCTGGCGCAGTTGCTCGGGAGAAGCGTCTTCGGCGTTCCGCCTACCCAGCGCCTGATCCTGCTGCCGGTGATCCTGGCGCTTGCGGTGGTGGTGGCACTGGCTGGCAGCCTGGTGCCGCTGCGGCGCGCGGCACGATATGAGCCTGCGCCGGTTCTGCGAGGCGAGTGATGTTCTGGCGGGTACTTTGGAAGTTGTTTCGCGCCAGCCGCGGCCGCCTGGGCGTGGCGCTGTTGGCCTTGGGAAGCGGTGCCGCGGTCTGTTCGGCGCTGATCAACCTGCAGCTCGACGCCGAGCGAAAAC
>Ga0209761_1003653_pt1 | contig 10177 bp, 8 predicted proteins | sample GraSoi013_1_40cm_4_FD_185818 | JGI IMG/M metagenome (GOLD analysis project Ga0209761, IMG submission 185818) | Grasslands soil microbial communities from the Angelo Coastal Reserve, California, USA - Sample 09_25_2013_1_40cm (SPAdes) (version 2) | ecosystem: Environmental > Terrestrial > Soil >... | reverse complement strand
CGGCTCGATGTCCTTGTCCACACCGCGGCCGTGTTCAAGCGACGGCGAATAGAGACCGCCGACGGGTTCGAACTGATGTTTGCCACGAACTTCCTCGGTCCGTTCCTGCTCACGAACCTCGTCGTGCCGGCGCTTCGTTCCGGCCCACCCTCGCGCGTGATCACCGTCGCCGCGCCAACGACGACCGAGCTGGACTTCGACGACCTACAGATCAAGGCGAACTGGCGGCCCCTCCATGCGTTCGGAGCGTCGAAAATGGCGGATCTCCTGTTCACGTTCGCCCTCGCGCGACGCCTCGAAGGGACGAGGGTCTTCGCGAATGTCGTTCACCCGGGTCTCATGAAATCGCACCTGATGCGCGAGCTCGCCGCTCCCGCGCGACTCGTCGTTGGGCTCGCGTCACGATCGCCGGACCAGGCCGCGCAAGCGGTCGCGTACCTGGCCTCCTCGCCGGAGCTCGAAGGAGTCACGGGTCGCTTCTTCAAGGGCGCGAAGATTTCGCAATCGAACGAGTACTCGCACGATCCCGACATTCAAGACCGACTCTGGAAGGAGGCCGAGCGACTCGTTGGAGAATCATTTCCCTAGCGCGCTCACGTAGGCGCGCGGATGACTTCCTGTCCGTTCATGAACGGCTGCAACACCTTCGGCACGACGACGGAGCCATCGGCCTGCTGATAGTTCTCCAGGACCGCGACCAGGCCGCGTGACGTCGCCATCGCGGTCGAGTTCAGCGTGTGCGGGAAGAACTTGTCCCCGCCGACTTTGCCCGCGCGGGTGTTCAGCCGGCGCGCCTGGTAGTCCGTGCAATTGCTGCAGCTGATCACCTCGCGGTACGCATTCTGCCGGGGAAACCAGCCCTCGATGTCGTACTTCTTCGCGGCGACCGTGCCGATGTCCCCCGTGCAGACGTTCACGACGCGGTACGGGATCTCGAGGGCGCGGTAGATCCCCTCGCCGTTCGCGCGGAGTTTCTCGTGCCACGTCCAGCTATCCTCCGGCCGGCAGAAGACGAACTGCTCGACCTTGTTGAACTGGTGCATCCGGAAGAAGCCTTTCGTGTCGACGCCGTGGCCGCCGATCTCCCGCCGGAACTGCGTCGCGAGACCGGTCAGCGCGATTGGCAGGTCCGCCTCGTCGATGATCTCGTCCATGTGCATCGCGCCCATCGGATGTTCCGACGTCGCGATCAGAAAGAGGTCCTCGCCGTCGATCTTGTACATGACCGTCTCGAAGTCCCCGAGGTCGACGACGCCCTCGTAGGCCGCGCGGCGCATCATGAACGGCGGGAAGACCGGCGTGAAGCCCTGCTTCAACATGTAGTCGAGGGCGAACGTGAGCAACGCCTGGTCGAGGCGAACGAGGTCTCCCAGGAGATAGACGAAGCCAGCACCTGCGACCTTCCGAGCGCGTTCGAAGTCGGCGAGACGCAGCGCCTCGAGCAGCTCGCCGTGGGACTTCAACTCGAAGTCGAGCTTGCGCGGCGTGCCCCATCGAGCGACCTCGACGTTCTCCGTGTCGTCCTTGCCGACGGGGACGCTCTCATGGAGGATATTCGGCAAGCGGAGGAGACCCTCGCGGACCTTCGCGGCGAGTCCGTCGATCGTCTTATCGAGCGCGTCGATCTTCTTCGGGAGGCCGGCCGCCTCCTTGCGAAGCTTCTCCGTCGACTTGCCGGCCTTCTTCGCTTCGGCGATGTCCCGCGTGATCTCGTTGCGGCGCCGTTTCAGGTGATCCGCTTCCGCGAGCGCCTTTCGCCACTCCTGATCCCACCGGATGACGTCGGCGAGGAGCTTCGCTTTGTCCGGTGCATTGCGCTTTGCGAGGTCTTTGCGGATGAGCTCCGGGTTCTCCCGCACGAGCCGGATGTCCAGCACGTCCGCCCCATGCGGCCGAGGCTATTTGTAAGTTGTTTGGAGGCCCGGCGTCTCGTGGGGACGACCTGTTTCTCCGGGGTGATTGTCACGGATGATAGAAGCGAGCAGAAGCACGCGCTCCCAAATCTATCGCCTGCGAGAAAGTGCGGCCCGGCCTTTAATAGCCCCAGACAAACCGAAGAAATGTCGGAGGGACCGCTTTGCCATCCCGCACGCTCCTCATCCATTCGGCCTTCGCGGCCGTCTTCGCGGTCATGGCCGTTTTCGCCATCGCGACGGCAAGCGGGACGACCTCTGCGTGGTTCTCCCCGGCCGTCTCGTCGCAGGCGTACGCGGCTTCGCTCATCGGGGCCGTCGTCGTTGCGATTGCCCTTGCCACCACGACCGTGAGCCACCTGGGCCGACTCGAGGACGCCCGCCGCGGAATCGCGCTCCGTATTGCAGGGATGCCGGAAGCGGACCTGTTGCCCGCGGGCGAGGCGACCCTAGTGACGGCCGAGGCGATCAAGATGATGCCGCCGAGCGACGAAGAAGTCGATGACCTCCTCACCGCCCTGGCGACGCCCGTCCCGGGAGCGCCGCCCGGGATAGAGATCGAGGTAACCGGGACCCTCGTCGAAGTGTCGGCCGCCCTCACGGCCGCGCGGGCTCGGAAGGAACTGATGAAGGCGCTCCTCGTCGAGCGCGCCCGCGTCGAATTGGCTCGCGCGTCGGCGGCTCCGAGCATCGCCGGACCGATCGTCGTCGCCTTGCTGTTCGCGGTCGCGGCGGGCGCGATGCTCCCCGGAGCGGAGACCTTCGCGGCGTCCCATTTCCAGTTGAACACGGCACTCCTCCTGTTCCTCGGGTACGGATGGATGTTCCTCCTCCTGTGGGCCGTCCTCGGCCTTTCGCTTCTGACGACCCGAAGCACCTTCGACGCGCGAAATCTGGTCCCCGCGGCGAAGTGACGACCTGCGCGACGACCGGCCGCTTCCACCTCGCGAAGACTCGACCCCGCGAGAAATGGGATCCTTCGACCTGCGCCTCACGGGTCGTGAGATTCATCGCGGCGTGCGAAAGGCGTCGCGTTGCGATGAGTCGATGGGGTCCCCTGGCGAGATCGGGTCGGTGGCTTGTCTGGACCCGAAAGTCATTCCGGCCAACTCGGGGGACTCCGCGGTTCGCATGGCCGTCTTCCGTTCCCACGTCGCTTCGATCAATCGGTGGTAGTTCTCGAGGTACTTCGCGGGCGTGTGATACGTCTCATAGGCCATCCGGGCGGCCCTCCGCTGGCCGTGCGCGAGGTCCCCGGCCTCGAATTCCTCGATTCCCGCGAGAATCCCTTCCGCCGTCGGCTGGATCGTCCGGCCACACATGCCGCCATGGAGAATCTCGGGGAGCGCCCCGGTCTCGGAGGCCAGAATCGGTGTCCCCCATGCGAGCGCCTCGAACGCGACGAGCGGCGCGTTCTCGTACCAGATCGAGGGAAGCAACAGAGCGCGGGCCCGCGCGTAGGTCGCATCGCGTTCCGCCGCCGGGAGCCAACCATGGAGCGCGAGGGGGGCGGACTGGTCGCGAGCCGCCTCAAGGACGCCGGCCTGGTTCCCTTTTCCAACGACGACGAACCGATGCGGTCCGCGGTACTGGGTTGCCGCGGTCGCGAGCTCTGGGATGCCCTTGTAGAACTCGAGGCGGCCGACGTAGAGGTAGTAGTCTCCGGGAGAACTCGCCTGGCCCGACGGATTGGGGTCCGGCGCGAAGTTCGGGATGTGGACGACCGGCGCTCGAAGGTACGGAGCGATCATGCCCCGCAGGAAGTCGCTCGGCGCGATCGCGACGTCCAGCGCGTCGAAGGGCGTGAGCCCGGAAGGCAAGTAGCGCCAGAGTTGCGGCGGCTTCCCCGAGATCGTGAGACAGGTCAGGCACGTCGGTTTCTCGCAGAGCCGCTGATTGAACTTGAACAGGTCGTTCCTCGGGCAGCGGACCCAATAGTCGTGGGCCGTGTACATCTTCAGCGCGGCGCTCGGGACATTGATCAGGTCGAGTCCGAGCAACGAAAGGTTGTGGTAGTGGATGATGTCCGGGCGGACTCCGTCGACGAGTTGTCGGTGATGCCTCCGGACGCTGGGAGGCGCGCCGAAGATCCAAGCGCTCAGCGGCTGGAAGCGCCCCGTCGCCGCTTTGATCGGATGTCGGATCACACCACCGTCCCCGGCGTCATCGAGGTCGGGCCGTCCGCGTTTGAGGGCCAAGGCTGCGGGCGAATATTCGACGTGGACCTCGTGGCCTTGCGCCGCCAGTGCTTCCGCCAAGTAGCGGACATGGTTCGCGTCCCCGCCGAGATGGTAGGGTGGATAGAACGCGGCGGTCATGACGAACTTGAGCGTCTCCATTCAGTGCGTCCCTCCGCACCGCAGATTCTGTTCCGCGGAGCATCGATCGAGCTCCCGCTGGGAGAGAATGGAGAGCCGGCTCGCATTCTGGTTCACTGCCTGAAAAATCCTCGCTCCGTCCAACCGGAGTGAAAATGGTGGACCATGTCCTATAACCTTTATGTTTCGGGCTTTCAAGGCGGCGGCGACTTGACTCCGGCACGGTTTTGAAGGACCACCGAAATTACGATGGGGATCTTCCCATGCCGCATCTTCGTGGTGAGGCCGATGGCCCGACGCCGCCGCCCGTCGCGGCAAGGGAGCCGCATCCGCGATGGACCCCCCGGGTCTACGCCATCGTGGGACCGGACGGAGCGGGGAAGACGACGATCGCCCGCGGGATCGTGCACCGACTGGCTCAGCGCGGGATCAAGACGCGGATTGTGTGGATGCGGTCGCCTCGGATCGTCACCCTCGGAGTCCTCGGGATCCTCCGGATGTCCAGGCTCGCCAAGACGGTCCGGATGGGCGACCACGACGACGTCCATGTCGACCTGCGTCGGCATCCCCGGCTGTTGCAATTGTACGCGTGGTCCGTGACGTTCGACTACTTCCTCGGCTACTTCGGAAAAGTCACGCTGTCGAAACGGATCCTTCGCCGCACGGTCCTGTCGGATCGGTTCGCCTGGGATACGCTCGTGGACCTGGGGCTCGCCTCCGGGGTCGACGAAGGGTTCTTGGATCTGCCTCCAGGGCGGATCTTGCTGGACCTGGCGAAGAAGCACCGGAGCGTGCTCGTCACCGCATCGAGCGAGGAACTCATCCGACGCAAGCCGATCCTTTCGCTGGACCCGCGGCTCGCGCGGCGACTCCGCCTCTATGCCTGGTTCGCGGACCGATTCGGATTCGGTCAAGTCGACAGCGGGACGACCTCGGAGGCGGAGAGCGTTTCCCAAGTTTCGGAATACCTCGGGATCGGTCCCGAGTGACCGGGGCCCCGAGGAAACCCCGATGCCTCCGATACTTAACACTCATATAGAGGCGCGATAAATATCTTCCAGCGCAGGAGGGCGACGCGTCTCATCGAGGCGCGCGGGGCCGGTGGGTTCGGGTTCCGCGACGTCGGGGACGCGAGGTCCTGAGCAGCGCGCACTGATTGACAAATCCGGAACGGGAGGGATCAAGAACGAAGATCGCGGTGGCCGCCCCGGAATTCGGGCGAATCTGGGGCGGGATCGGGACGTACCTCGGGCAACTCCTCCCCGGCATCGCACCTCGACACGACGTGACGATCCTCTGCGGCCAGACGCCGTCGTCGGACACCGGCTATCGCACGGTACCCCTCGCCAACGGCGGCGGCATGATGGCGAACTATTACCGGTTCCAGCGGGCGCTCCAACGACGATGGCCGGACCTCGTCCGCGAATACCGGCCGGACCTCCTTGTCGTCCACCACGCCCAGATGCCCGACCTCTGGACCGATTCGACGTCGTGCCCGACGGTCGTCACGACCCACACGACGATTCTCGGGCAGGCTCGCGGGATCCAAAGCGCGGTCCGGCACGGCGGCCCACTGGACGATTCGGAGCGGACGACCCTGGCGGTCCTTCCGGCCCTGCTCCCGATCGAGCTGTACTATTGGAACCGCGTCCGTCACGTCCTCTTCGTCTCGAATGCGGTTCGCCACGAAGTTGTCGGCACGTACGATCCGCGGCTCCGGACCTCGGCGCTCATTACCAACGGACTCGCCCTCGACGAACTCCGCGCGGCGGGCGGCACTTCGGATTCCTCCGAGGAACCGGGGTTCATTCTCTACACCGGACGTCTGCTCGGATGGAAGGGATTGGCGGTCCTCCTTCGCGCGATGGTCCACCTGCGGCGGCCGGAACGATTGGTCGTGACGGGGAGCGGGCGGGTCGACGCGTGGCGTCGGTACGCCCGGTCGCTGGGCCTCGGACCGGACCGGGTCGAGTTCCTCGGTGCCATTCCACGATCCGAGTTGCTCTCACGGCTCCGGCGTGCCACGATGGTCGCCCTCCCGAGCTTCATGGAGAGTTGTCCGTACTCGCTCATCGAGGCCATGGCGTTTGAGAAACCCGTTGTCGCCACCGCGATCCCGGGCACCGTGGACATGGTCGAGGACGGGGTCTCCGCCCTGTTGGTCCCGCCGGGTGACGCGAAGGCCCTCGCCGAGGCGATCGATCGCCTCCTCGGAGACGAAGCGCTGAGACGGCGCCTCGGCCGGACCGCGGGCGCGGTCGCTCAGGAGCGGTTCTCGTCCGCTCGCATGTGCGCGGAGACGCTCCGATATTTCGAAGACGTGCTCGCGGCATCGTAACACAAGGAGGATCGAGCGGGTGGGGGGAAAGGGGTCGGTGGTTCGGAAACGCATTGTGCATTCCCGCGTCAACGAATCGCGGGAGGGGATCTGATGCGCGTCCTCTTCATTGGAGCCCACGTCGGCAAAGGGGGAGGCCTCGCCCTCCAGACGTTCCAGGTGTTCATGGGCCTCCGTCGTCACATCGATGTCGACCTGCTCTGCCTCGACGCGCTCGGGGTCCATCGGTCGATGGCGGAGATCCCCGGCGTCCGTTTCGCGGGGCCGTTGGTGTTCCCGAAGGGCATCACCTATCTGGAGCGGGCAGTCCGCGCGGTCCGGGATGAGTATGACCTGTTCCAAGTCCTTGATCCGTACTTCGCCTTGCCTGCCGCATTCTGGGCTCGCGTATTCCCGCGAGCGGTCTTCTTCGGGACCGATCCTCGGGCCGAGGTTGGATGGCGGTACGGTCCTCACATGAACGCGTTCATGCGCCTCGTCATGGCGCCCCTCATTTCAGGCACCCCGCTCATCGTGAACTCGCAGGCCCTCGCCCAGCGGTTCCGGCGGTACCACCCCCGCATCATCCTCGGCGGCGTGGACACGCGCCGGTTCGACCAGCTGCCGTCGAAAGCCGAGGCCCGTCGTTCGATTGGGATTCGGGAGGGCCGAACCCTCCTCGTCACCGTGGGGAAGGTGATCCCGGTGAAGCGGTTGGAATGGCTGATGGAGGTGGTGCGGCGTGTGCCAGGGGTCGACGCGATGGTCGTCGGCGGATACACGGAGGAACACTACAGTGACGAGTACTATCGAACGTTGCTCGCGACGTATCCGGATATCCGGGATCGAGTCACCTTCACGGGCGAGGTGACGTGGGATCAGGTGCCCACGTATCTGGCCGCCGGCGACGTCTTCGTCTTCCCCTCGAAATTCGAAGGAATGCCGAACGCGCTGCTCGAGGCGATGGCCGCGGCGCTCCCCGTCGTCGTTTCGGACATCCCGCCGCACCGCGAGCTGATCCAGCATGGACGAACCGGATTCCTGGCGCGGGATCCGATGGAGATGGCCCATCAGGTTACGACCCTCGCGAACCACGAGGACCTGCGACACTCCGTGGGCGACGCGGCGCGGGCATATGTCCGGGAGCACCTGGACTCGGAGGCGTGCACCGCGGCCTTCCTTGAACTCTACAAAGGTCTCGTCGCAGGCGAGCCGGATCGCGGCGCGCCAGCCGACGAACCGGTCGAGCGTTCGAATACTCACCGCGACTGAGCGACCAGCGCGGACCACATGTCGACATACTCGTCCATCGCTCGGTCCACGGAGAATCGCTCCACCGCAATCCTTCGGGCTCCGTCCCGGAGTCGTCGCTGCAACGCCGAATCCGCTTCGATTTCCAGGAGGCGTCCTCGGGCCTCCTCGGACGAACGGACCGCAAAGCCGCTCTCTCCGTCGACGACGGCTTCGTCGGTGCCCGGGGTGTCGGTGGTCAGGATCGGGATGCCCATCGCGAGCAGTTCGGGCCAGACGAGTGGGGGTGCGGCGATCGACCGAGGATCCTGGATCGGGCAGAGGAACACGTCCGCGGCCGTGCACGCCGATCGGAATACCTCGGGGGCGTTCACCACGCGGATACCCGGCCGCTCGAAATTCCGGAACTGCGGTTTGAAGTGTTCCGGCTTGAAACAGAAGATGAACTCGAGCGGACGACGCTCGAGCGTGAGGGTCGCAATTCGGATCGCCTCCTGCAGGTCCGTCTCGTTCGTCTGCTGAGTGAAGCCCGTCCACAGGACGACGAACTTCCCCCGTGCAAGGCCGAGGCTCGCCCGTGCGGCGGCCCGCTTGTCGTCGGTTGGCGGCGAGAACCGGGATATGTCGATCCCCCAGCGGATGCGGCGGATGCGTCCCGATGGAAAGCCGAGCTCGAGGAGGCGCCGACGGTACGCTTCCGAAAACGGTACGATCACGGCGAAGCTCGAAAAACTCGCCAACAACATGGCGTCATACAGGGGTCGATTGCGATGATACGTGGGCGCGGAAAGGGTCAGTGGGACCTTCCGGCTGATCGCGCGGAGGACCACGGTCGCGGGACCGAAGTTGTCCGCGAAGTGAATCACGTCCGCGCGAAACGTGCGCTGACGCCGTCGGACCTCTCGGAGGATGATCGGCACGTTCGTCGTCTTGCTCACATAATTGTTCACGCCCCCGAACTGCGAATGCTCGGCATTGAACCGGGCGTCGGGTCGAAAGTAGATCGGGATCTGGGGAACATGGCGGATCGGGAGGCCGTCCCCCGGCGTCGCTTCGATGTCGACAGACAAGGCCTCGACCTCGTGACCGGCCTGGAGGAGTCTCCGAATCATGTCGAGCCAGAAGTTCTTGTCCCCGGCGTGGCGGAACGGCAGGATCCGTTCGCCCACGATCATGATTCTCAGCGCGAGGTCACCGATTCGCTTGACGTCTCCTATGTATTTGAAATCCGTGCACGCGGGTGACCTCGGACTCCGGGACCGAGCGATCTCGGCGGACGCTCTCGCGTTTTCACAGGGGTCGACCGGCTCGGTCCGCGTCGAAACCGTAATCCCGCGAGTGGACCATAGGTAACAGCCAGCGGCAATCCTTGGGGCGGTGGGTGACCTGGCGGAGAAGCGCGTGAGCGGGGGCCCGGAGACGATCCGGTTGGACGATCTCTCGCAGCTGAGCGACATCCGGGACGAGTGGGTGCGGCTCATGGCCCAGATTCCTGCGACATCCTATTTCCAAACCCCCGACTGGGTCTTGGCCTGGTGGGAGACGATCGGTGGAATGCCACCGACCGAACTCGTCCTCTGGCGGGGCTCGTCCGGCGCGTTGGAAGGAATTCAGTTCCTCAGTCGTCTCAGGCGGCGCATTCATCCGCGTCTGCCTCCCGCCTGGCCGATCTGGACGGTCACAGGCAGCGGCATTGGGGATGCGGACCACGTCGGCTGGCCCGTCCTCCCTCAGCACCGCGAGACGGCTCGGCATCACGCGTTGCGCCGCACTCGGGGCTCCACGTTGCTCTTCCAGGACCTCGATCCGGAAACGGGTGTTCCGTTCGTGCCTCCAGAGGCTCGATTGCTGTTCCGGAATCCATGCCCGCGACTCGCTCTGCATCCACCCGATGACATCCCCGCGAGCATGCGTCGCACCCAGCATCATCTTCGTCGGTACGAGAAAAGAGCCGACGCCGCGGGGATCACGTTCCGATGGATCCCGTGCAGGCAGATGGACGACGCATTCGTACAGCGTTTCTTTGAACTTCACAAATCGCGGATGGCGGAAAAGGGCGTGTCGAGCAAGTTCCTCTCGACCGAAGCGCTGTTGCGTCGGCTGATTGCGCGCGGTTCCGCCGAGCGGGGTCCTATTGCAATGGTCGCCGAACGGGACCGTCACATGATTGGTCTCCTTTGCTTCCTGCGTTGGGGAGACACCCTCGCGTACTATCAGAGCGGATGGACTCCCGAATTTGCATCCGTCGAACTCGGGAGGCTGTTATTTAACGAATCGATCAAGGGCGCGGGAGCGAACGGACTCCGGACGATGGACCTGCTTCGCGGGAATGAGCAGTACAAGTATCGACTCGGCGCGGTCGACCGGTGGGACGAAAC
>Ga0209761_1003650_pt1 | contig 10177 bp, 7 predicted proteins | sample GraSoi013_1_40cm_4_FD_185818 | JGI IMG/M metagenome (GOLD analysis project Ga0209761, IMG submission 185818) | Grasslands soil microbial communities from the Angelo Coastal Reserve, California, USA - Sample 09_25_2013_1_40cm (SPAdes) (version 2) | ecosystem: Environmental > Terrestrial > Soil >... | reverse complement strand
ATCAAAGCCACGCTGATGCCCGGCGATACACGCTCGCTCTCGTGGGTCTGCACGCCGATGCTCACGTCCCCGGCCTTGATGCCATGGCGTTCCGAGTGAGGAATGGGAACGAAAAGGGAGGCAATCCCCAGGATCAGCACCACCAGCCCGACCGCGAACAAAGCTTTCATAAGAAGACCCCCAAATTGTGATTGTAGGCTCCCGCACTGAGCCGGGCCCGATGGTGCGTCGCGGCCTTTGAGATGCAGTCAGAGTTGGATCGGCTGCTTCCGGAACACTTTAAACTGCGAAGTCTTTGGCGAACTCCACCAAACTGCGCACCGCAATTCCCGATGGGCCTTTCGCAATCCACGGCTTGTTGTCTTCCATCCACGCGGTACCGGCGATATCGAGATGCAGCCAGGGCGTGTCTTCGGCGAACTCTTTGAGAAACATCGCCGCAGTAATGGCGCCGCCATATCGTCCGCCGGTATTCATAATGTCGGCAATGTTGGATTTGATTTGATCTTTGTATTCGTCATCGAGCGGCATGCGCCACATCTTCTCGCCCGCCTTCGCCGAGGCTTTGTTGAAGCGCTCGTACATCTGGTCGTCATTGGCGAAGATGCCAGCATTGGTGTAACCGAGGGCAACGACCACCGCGCCGGTGAGCGTGGCCGCGTCGATGAGATGGGTGCAGCCGAGCTGGCGGGCGTAGTGGAGACCGTCGGCCAGCACCAGGCGGCCTTCCGCGTCGGTATTGATGATCTCGATTGATTTCCCCGACATCGCAATCTGCACATCCCCTGGTTTCTGCGCTTTGCCGGACGGCATGTTCTCCGTGGCGCAAATAATGGCAGTAACTTTCACCTTGGGCTTGAGCAGGGCGATGGCACGCATCGCGCCAATCATGGTGGCGCCGCCGGCCATGTCGTACTTCATTTTTTCCATGCCGTCGCTGGGCTTGATGGAGATGCCGCCGGTATCAAACGTGACGCCCTTGCCCACCAGCCCGAGCACCGGCTTTTCTGGCGCGCCCGCCGGTTCGTAACGCAACACGATCAGCGCGGGCGGTTCGTCCGAGCCCTGGGCCACGCTCCAGAACGCTCCCATCTTGAGTTCCCTGATCTTGTCCGCGCCGTGGACTTCGCACTTCAAGCCGACTTCGGCCGCCATCTTGCGGGCACGCTCGGCCAGAATGGTGGGCGTCATTCGATTACTCGGCTCATTGACCAGATCGCGAGTGAAATTTTGCGACTCACCGAGAATGCCAGCTTCGTTCATAGCCTCCTGAAGCTTGGCCTGGTCGCCGCGGGCTACAACCGTCAGGGCGTCGATCGCCTGGTCCTTGCGATCGCTCTTGTAAGTATCCGGATCGAAGTTGCCGACGAAAGCGCCTTCCACGATGGCCTTCGCGGCCTCTTCGGCCTCGGCCCCCGTCTCCGGTGCGACGAAGGCAAAGCTGCGCAAGCCACGCGATTTGAGCGTGCGCACGGCCGCCCCTGCCAGGCGGCGCAGGTCAAAGGCTGAAAAGTTCTTAGCCTTGCCACCGCCGATCAGCAGCAGGCGTTTCGCTTTCAGCTTCACCGGATGATGCAACAGCGTGGACTCAAACATTTTGCCCGTGACTTCGCCGCTGGCAATGACTTCGGCTGCGGCATCTCTTAACGCGGGATCGTTGGTGCCGAGCGTGACTTGCGGCTTGTCTTTTTCGCCGCGGTTTTTTTCAGTGCGATCTTTTTCGTTTCGATCTTTTTCGCTTTGATCGAGCGCGACCACGACCAAACATTCGGTTTCGATTTCTGCTGGGGTGGAGAAGGAAAGGTTTGTTTTCATGGTTTGTGTTTCCAGTATCGTCGGCAGGCAGGGAAAAGTGCAAGGCCGGTCGCTTGCGACCGACAGCTTCTAAGAAGGGGACTTGTCGAAACATCGCGGAACGCCACTGCGCTGCCGTTACTCCTGTAGCCACGTGGAACGCATTGACGCCTGACGCGTTGACGCCCGACCTATCATTGACCGCCGATCTTGCCTCGGATGACCACTATGGATGCTGCTGGCAAATCGTATGAGGCTTCTCTGCCTGCCGTTCGCTTGGTGTGCACGATGGGCCCGTCTGGATCAGCCATGCCTTTGGTATTTGCTACCACGGCGGGCTCGGCGGAGTGCTCCGCGTGCGCCATGAAGCGTGTAGATGCCGGACGCCATTGATACTGGGCTGCTCCGAAGATTGAGATCTCAACCGAGCCGATGAACGAGGTTACCTCACCAGCCGTCTGGTCGCCATTTGTTTGATCGTGATCCGTATGACCCAGAAACGAGATCCGCACCCGATGCGCATTCTGCTGATCCCGATTGACAACCATCAGAGACCACTGCCCATCGGGACGTTTCAACGCGTAAGCCGTCACCAGGGCGTGGCCTGCACCGTCATCGATATCACTCTTTGCGGGAAACATTCGATGCTCCCCCGCGCCCGGCTGTACCCACTCGAGATTGATGAGCTGCGAGGCAAAGAACTGCGAGAGAGGCTGCTGAATGTTGTAGCCGGCGTCGACCGTAAACATCCCGAACGTTCCCGGAGAGTCATTGCAGCCATGTTCCATTTGCAGCGGCAAATAATGGAAGAAGTAAACTCCGTTTCCGCCAGCGTTCAAGAAGGAGCCGATATAGTCGGCAAGCCACAGCCCCGCGAACAGGTCCAAGGACGTTTCACTGGCAGCAGAAGAAAGATTCGACTCGGTGATGAACATGGGAACGTTCGCCGGAACTCCATCTTCCCGCCAGACTTGCATGATGTGGCGGACCAGTTCCGGCTCGTCATAGAGGCTGCCCCAGGGAATTCGGCAAGGATCATAGGGATAGTGCTCGAAGGAGAAGAACGCGAGATCATCCATGCGGCCGTGTTGCTTCAGGTAGTCAATGAAGCGTCCCAGCCAGGAGACTTTTCCGTTGGCGTCCGGCCAGACTTCGATGTCCTTATTTTCCCCGGTGAACGACGGGCCGCCAAGTTTTAGCGCGGGATCGATGCGGTGCAGCGCCGTCGCCCACTGGATATAGAGCGCGCCATAGTCCTCTGGAAGCTCGAATTGCCCGTCGGGTTCCTCGCCCATCTCTACGTAGGAGATCGGGTAATTGCGCTTCTTCAAATATGCAATCTCGGCGGCGGCATTGTCGGGAGTGTCATAAAGCAGCGCCACGGGCACCATCGCTGGTAGCCCGCGGGTGACGCCACTGGTGAAGAACAGATCGAATCCCATTTGTGCCTGCTTGGTCGAGCCCAGATCGGAAGGCTCATGCCAGGGATCAACCGAAGAGCAGTAGGTGGTGGTCTGTTCCTGGTCGGGGGTATGGCGGAGAATGTCGTGGAATTCTCCGTCCGCGGTGGTGGTTCCGATGTAAAGCTCGGTGATGGCATAGCCGACGCAGTTTCTGGGATCGGCGGATTTCGGATCAGCGGATTTTGGATCCGAAGATGCGTGCGAGCCGCAGGTGTTCGACGACTCGGTCATCAGAACGCGCAGGAATCGAACTGGCGTGGGACTAGCGGTCAGGCGAACAGTCTCAGATCCGCCCTTCCCATTGGTGACGGCGCCGTGCGGAAATGTCTGCCATACCCCGCGCGTTGGGACCCTAATCGGATCATCTCCCGTCCAGTACTGAGCCAGATAGTGAGTAGCGTACGGCTCGGCCCATGCGATGCGGATGCTGTCCACCTGCTGAATTTGGGCGAGGTCAACCACAACCCACTGCGGATGCAGTGCATCGCTCTCACCAGTGAAACGCTGCGTCAGGTACGGATTGCTCTTCCAATAGCTGCGCAGGTCTCCATCCGTGAGTCGGGAGAAACCGGCGTTGTCGGTCCCATCGTTGCGAGTGAATCCACGACGCGGCAGCGAATATCCGTAGGAGTACCGAATGAACTCGGTCGGAGTCGCTGAGCCGGTAAAGTAGCCCCTGCCGCTCGGATCGCTCCATGTTCCTTGGGGATTCCAATGCCATGCCTCCACCGCCAATTCAGTGTTCTGGCGGTAGGTCACCGGCTGCCAGCCCGAAGCCAAAGCTTTCCCCAAATTGGGCTGCACCAGGTCTTTGTCGATCGCTTCCGCCGGAATACGGTCAATGCCCGCACCGAGTGTTTCATTGGGCACGAAGCGGCTCGTGGAGTGCCCAGGTGTGATATCCACCTGGATCGTCTGGGCTGCACCAGCAATCGATAGAAGAAAGCATTCAACCAGCAATACAACAACAGCGGCAGTTCTTTTCAAGCATCACTCCCCAAGTGTTTGATTTTTCAACGACGAAATGTTTTGGGTGGACGTGGGAACAGTAGTGCAAGAGCGCTTCGAGATCAAATGGAGAACGCCGGGCGGCGGTGACACGAGCCAGCATGCCGCTAAACGTTACCGCTCATGCTGTTTGCGTCCGGTTACGTAAACAGTCTCCTGGCAAGGTGCTCGGCCTTGGCCAGACCTGCCTCCGTGAAGACAACCGATTTAGAACGGGAGGCCGGGTCGGAAATGAAACTTTGCTCATGTAACCGGTGCATCGCCTCCCAGTCCAGAGTCTTCCATGCCCGGCTGCCGTCGTGCAGAGTCAGGTACAGTAGGGCAAGGACCGCTTCATCTATTTTGTTCGTGTCGAGATTCATGGGGATTTCCCGTAATCCGGCAAATCTCAGTGAGCCTAACGCCCTTTTCTTCCCCGCGCAACAGCTTCGCGCGCCTCCCGATCGGCGGTTTTGCGGCGCTCGGTCTCGCGCTTGTCCCAGAGCTGCTTGCCTTTGGCCAGGGCAAGTTCGAGCTTTACTCTGCCGTTCTTAAAATACATGCGGGTGGGGATGAGGGTGAGCCCGCGCTGCTGCGTCTTGCCAATCAGCTTGCGGATTTCCTGCCTGTGCATCAACAGCTTGCGGGTGCGCAGCGGAGCGTGGTTGAAGATGTTGCCATGCTCGTAGGGGCCGATGTGGCAGTTCAGCAGCCAGAGTTCGCCGTCTTTGATGAGCCCATAGGCATCTTTAAGGTTGGCGCGTCCAGCCCGGACCGATTTGACCTCGGTTCCTGTTAAGGCAATACCCGCCTCAAATTTTTCCAGCAAGAAGTAGTTGTGGGCTGCGATCCTATTGACAGCGGTATCGCGTTCGCCTGCGGCGGTGGGATCGCGGCGGGGACTCTTCTCTGGATTCGGCTTGGTCTGATGCGTGGCCTGGCGAGACATGGGTCTGTTATCTCACAGCAAGGTCTCAGGTGCTAGGTCTTATGGGTAGCAGCTCAAGGCCCGAGGCCTAGCCGGTTGGGACTAGAACCAATGTGTATAACTACCACGAGAGCAGTAAGTTCGGAACACTCTGGAGCGATGCTATAATCACGCAGCTAACGTCTTCTTCGGCGAAAATTGAAAGCCCCAACCCAGGGGCCGCGGCCGGGCCCCGGGGGAAGACTGCCTGCGAGGGACCAGTGATGACACGCCTGATTCGCCCGGCAGCTATCATTTTGCTCGTCGTGGCCGTCACCCCACCGGCCACTGCCGATAAGGCCAAGTCCCTGTACCACCGAGGAAAGGATGCCGAAGCGCGGCAAAACTACGAGGAAGCCTACCAGGATTTCAAGCAGGCCTATGAGCTCAAGCCCAAGGATCTGACCTATCGGGCTTCGTATGAGCGGACGCGTTTCCTGGCCGGGGCCTCGCACGTGCATCGTGGGCAGTTGCTGCGCGAGGCGGGCAAACTGGAGGAAGCGCTGGCCGAGTTTCAAAAGGCGGCGGAGATTGATTCTTCCAGCTTCATCGCTCAGCAGGAGATCCGTCGCACTCAACAGATGATCGATGCGGCCAAGACGCCTGCGCCACAATCGGCGGCGCCTCAGCCTGGGACGTTGCAGAAGCGCCTGCAAGAGGCGCAAGGTCCGATCGATCTGGCTCCCATCTCGAACATTCCCATCACCCTCAAGCTCACCGAAGATACCAAGGTCATTTACGAAACCGTGGGCAAGCTGGCAGGGATGAACGTGCTGTTCGATCCAGACTACACTTCGCGCCGCATCAAGATCGAGCTGAACGGGGTCACGCTGGAAGAAGCACTGGAGATCATCGCGCTGGAGTCGAAGACCTTCTGGCGCCCGGTCACTCCCAACACCATCTTTGTGGCCAGCGATACGCCGGCCAAGCGCAAGGACGTTGAACAGAGCGTCATCAAGACGTTCTATCTGGCCAATCTTTCCCAGCCCACGGAACTGCAGGACGTGGTGAACGCGCTGCGGCAAATCCTGGAAATTTCCCGCATTCAGCCCTTGCCCTCGCAGGGCGCGCTGGTGGTGCGCGGCACGCCCGACCAGATTGCGCTGGCGGAAAAACTGGTCGGGGACCTGGATAAGGCCAGGGCGGAAGTGATTGTGGAAGTGGCGGTCATGCAGGTGAGCCGGGACAAGGCCCGCACCCTGGGCATCAATCCGCCGACCAGCGCCACCGTCGCCTTGCAGAACAATATCAATACCACCACGACCACACCTACGGGTACGGGAACCATAACCACCCCCGGGACCACGTCAACCGCTTCGGGGACGGCTAACCAGATCAACCTGAACCGGCTGGGGAACCTGAACGCAACCGACTTTACGGTGACGATTACCCCGGCTACGGCCACCGCGCTCTTCAGCGACAGTACGACCAAGATTATCCAGAATCCGCAGATCCGCGCGGTGGACGGGCAAAAAGCTTCGCTTAAGATCGGTGATCGCGTGCCGGTGGCCACCGGTTCGTTCCAGCCCGGCATCGGCGGCGTCGGGATTAATCCCCTTGTGAACACGCAATTCCAGTACCTCGATGTGGGCGTGAACATCGACATTACACCCAGGGTTCACGCTGGACGTGAAGTCACGCTAAAAATCACCATGGATATTTCTTCGGTGACCGGTCAGTCCAATATCGGCGGCATAAGCCAACCGATCATCGGACAGAGGAAGATCGAGCACGAGATCCGCCTCAAGGAAGGCGAGGTGAACTTGCTCGGCGGAATGCTGGAAGACCAGCAGACCAAGTCGTTGAGCGGCATTCCTGGCCTGTCGCAGATTCCCATCTTGAAATACCTGTTCGGGCAGACGCAAACGGAACACAAGGAAAACGAGATCGTCTTTGCGCTTACTCCGCACATTGTGCGCGGACATGAAGTCAGCGAACTGAACCAGAGGGCCTTGGAAGTGGGCACGGCCAGCGCCATCGAGTTGCGCCGCGTGAGCCGGCCTACGGCCCCGGCAACAGCACCTGCGCCTGCGCCTGCCCCGCCGGCCCAACCGCAGCCACAGGCGCCTCCGCCGCAGACCGCGCCACAAGCGGCATCTCCGGGGACGGCGAGTTTCGTCTTCGATCCGCAAAACATCACGCAGGCGGCGGGATCCACCTTCGCAGTGAACGTGCTGCTCAGCGGGGCGCAGAATGTGTATTCCGTGCCCTTGCAGGTGAGCTACGACCCCAAGATTTTGCAGGTGGTGAACGTCTCCAATGGTGGCCTGCTCTCGCAGGACGGCCAGGCGGTTGCCTTAGTGCATCGTGACGACGATGCGAGCGGGACGCTGCAGATTACGGCAACGCGGCCGCCGGGCGCGGGCGGAATTTCTGGCCAGGGCGCGGTCGTGACCCTGACATTTTTGGCCAAGGGCAACGGACAGTCCGCGCTGACCATCTCGAAGGGCGGCGCGCGCGACCCTGGCATGCAAGCCCTGCCGGTGGCGGGAGCGGTGGCAACGGTTACGGTGCAGTAGGCGGAAATGAGATAATTCCCGGAATGGCTTCGTATCAGGGCATAGCTTCAGCCGTGCCGTTGGAAGCCCCACTTATGCGGCTTCAGCCGCTGCCGATGATTCAGATTCATGACCCAGCGGCTAAACCGATGTTCAGGGCTTCGGCCGTACAGCATGCCTGAAGGCATGCCATGGAACGAATCCGGAGTGCTCCAGCATCTTCCCAAGCCGTGGCAAGAGGTAAGGATTGGGCCGCGAACATTTTTATGAAATCACACTCACCCGGTTTCGGCAGAACGATTACGCCGCGCTTCGGCCTTCATGGCTTCACGCTGATCGAACTGATCGTGGCTACTGCGATCCTGGTGATCTTGACGAGCCTGGCGATCCCCATGGCGCGGGTGGCCATAAAGCGCGAAAAGGAACACGAGTTACGGCACGACCTGTGGGAAATGCGCGACGCGATTGACCGCTACAAGGATGCTGCTGACCGCGGCGCCTTCCAGATCAAAGTGGGCTCGGAAGGCTATCCGCCCGACCTGGACACGCTGGTGAACGGCGTGGATGTGGGCGGAAAGAAAGTGCGCTTTCTGCGCCGCGTTCCGGTCGATCCCATGACCGGCAACACGGACTGGGGGCTGCGCTCCATGCAAGACGATCCCAACTCGGACTCCTGGGGCGGGCAGAACGTTTTCGATGTGTTCACCAAATCGCAAGGCACGGCGCTGGATGGGACACAGTACAAGGACTGGTAAATGGCAAGACTCGGCAGGAACCGGGGCCGCGGCTTCACACTGATTGAGTTGATGATCGTCATCAGTGTGATGCTCATTCTGATGTCCTTCGCCATCCCGGCTTACAACCAATCCGTTTTGCGGGCGAAAGAGTCGGTGCTGCGGCAAAACCTGTTCACCCTGCGCTCTCTGATCTCGCAATACACCCTCGACAAACAAAAGGCCCCACAGTCGCTCGATGATCTGGTGCAGGCGGGATACATCAAACAAATTCCCATGGATCCGATGACGGCCAAGAACGACACCTGGACGGTGGATCAGGAAGACACGCTGCTGTCAGTAGATCAGCAAGACACGGGAATCAGCGATGTGCACAGTGGCGCGAGCCAGGTGTCGAGCGACGGGACCGCGTATAGTACGTGGTAGGAGTTCATGACTGAGCGGGTTCCGCTGTCAACGCTCCTTAGATTTCTTCTGCAGATGACCTAATGCCCTGATACGAGGCACACGGGGCTCCGAAGTCTTTCTCTGCCGGGCGCTGAAATTGCGCCTTGTCAATAGAAGCACTACCATCTAGCCATGCCGGTTGAAACAGACATTTCACAGTCCACCTATACACGGATTCGCGCGCCCCGGGGCACAACCATCTCCTGCAAAAGCTGGCAACAGGAAGCCGCCATGCGCATGCTGATGAACAATCTCGACGAAGAAGTCGCCGAGCGGCCGAAAGATCTGGTGGTCTATGGCGGTACGGGGCGGGCGGCGCGAAGTTGGGAGGCCTATCACGCGATTGTCGCGTCTCTGAAAAATCTCACGAACGATGAGACGCTGCTGGTGCAGTCTGGCAAGCCGGTGGGCATTTTCAAGACGCACGAATACGCGCCGCGGGTGTTGATTGCGAACTCCAATCTTGTGGGTCACTGGTCCAATTGGGAGAAGTTCAACGAACTGGAGCGCGCCGGCCTGATGATGTACGGGCAGATGACCGCAGGCTCGTGGATTTACATCGGCTCGCAGGGCATCGTGCAGGGAACGTTCGAGACCTTTGCAGCAGCGGGCGAAAAACATTTGGGCGGTGATCTTGCGGGCAAGCTGATCGTTTCGGGCGGCATGGGCGGCATGGGCGGGGCCCAGCCATTGGCTGCGACCATGACGGGCGCGGCGTTCTTGGGAATTGATGTTGATCCGGAACGCATCAAGAAACGCCTGAAGACCGGCTACTGCGACTTCATGGTCACATCGCTCGACGAGGCGCTACGCATCCTGAAGAACGCGGTGCGCAAGAAAGAGAATGTTTCCGTCGGGCTGGTGGGGAATTGCGCCGACATCATTCCGGAACTCGCCGAGCGGGGCGTGGTACCGGACATACTGACCGATCAGACCTCGGCGCACGATCCGCTGAATGGCTATGTGCCGAACGGCATGTCGCTGGAACAGGCGCTGGAATTGCGCCAGCGCGATCCGCAGGCCTACCAGGAGCGATCGCTGGATGCGATAGCGAGACATGTCGAGGGTATGCTGCGTCTGCAGAAAATGGGCTCGGTGACGTTCGACTACGGCAACAACATTCGGACGTTCGCCTTCCAGCGCGGTGTGAAGAACGCCTACGAGTTTCCGGGATTCGTGCCGGCGTATATCCGTCCGCTGTTCTGCGAAGGCCGCGGGCCGTTCCGCTGGGTGGCGCTTTCGGGCGAGCCGTCGGACATCGCGGTCACGGACGATCTGGTGCTGGAG